>Ga0114129_10016139_pt1 | contig 10627 bp, 9 predicted proteins | sample RhiMetdeltSRZDD1_FD_80071 | JGI IMG/M metagenome (GOLD analysis project Ga0114129, IMG submission 80071) | Populus rhizosphere microbial communities from Tennessee, USA - Rhizosphere MetaG P. deltoides SRZDD1 (version 2) (version 2) | ecosystem: Host-associated > Plants > Roots > Rhizosphere >... | reverse complement strand
GAAGGCGTTCGATCCGCACCTGCTGCTGGCGGGGATCGAGGACCTGATGGGGGCCGGCGTCCACACCGCGATCCGCGATCGCGACCGGCCGCTGCCCGTGGTGGCGCTGTGTGAGGCGTCGGCGGCGGAGCGCCTGCCCGAGATCGTCGGGAACGGAGCCGACGAGTTCATGATGCTGCCGCTGCTGCCCGCGCTGGTGGCGGCCAAGGCCCGCGCCCTGCTGCATCTCTCGTTTGTCGCCGCGTTGCGGGCCGAGCGCCGCAAGGCGAGCGGGACCATCGGCGAAGACGGCGTGCTCCCGCTCCTGAAGCTGTGCGAGGACGAGCAGCTCACCTGCCGGCTGGTGGTGGCCGTCGATGGCCGGCGCTGGTTCGCCGACTTCGTGGGCGGGGAAATGACGGAGGCGGGCGGTGTTCCCCCCGTCGACGACGACGACGCCTTCGCGGCGATGCTGACGGTCCGGTCCGGCACGTACGAGATGATCGAGGCCATGCCGATCGAGGAGAAGGCGGACGCGATGGACGCCGCCGAGCCGCCCGTCCCGCAGGGCGTCGTGTCGTCCACCACGTCGGGTGCCGGCGCGCCGCGGGCCGACGGTGAATGGCGTGTGCCCGACGTGGACGCCACCCTCCTGGGCTGGGCGGTCCATTTCGTCGTCGAGCAGGCCTGGGCCCACCTGGGCACCGCCGCCACCACCGGCCTCCTGCGGCGCACGCTCCAGGACGGCCTCGAGCGCCATCCCGTGCTGCGCATGTTCAACGTCGAGGAGAACGCCCATGTCGGCGTCGACCTCAGCCGCGGTACGCGTCTGGCCGGCGACGCCGTCGGCGTCACCGCGCAATGGATGGCCGTGTTCCTCGCCGCGGCGCGCCGCATTGCGCCCGACGCGGCGTCTATCGACGTCCGTGAGGCCACCAAGATCGTCGGCGGCGCGTTGGAGCAGGTCGACTTCTATACGGCGTACGATCGGGCGGCGGGGCAGACCCACTCGCGGCCGCCGTCGCACGTCATCGGCAAGATCGTTCCCGCGCGCAAGCCCAAGTAGGGAGGTCGGTCCATGCGGGTGGTGGCCGTCATCCTGGCCGCGACGCTGGCGGCGGCCCTTCCCGCCGACGCCAGGACGAGCCAGGCTGCGTCTGTCGACGAGCTCCAGTCCCACCTCGATGCCGCCGAGGCCGGTGATCGCATCGTCGTGAAGGGCGGGACCTACGCGACGACGGCTCCGCTCCTCGTTCGCGGCCGCGCGGGAACGGCGGCCGCCCCCATCGTCATCGAGGCGGAGACGATCGGCGGCGTGACGATCGGCGGCACCGCGGGCTTCGCGTTCGACGACGCGTCGTACGTCGTCGTTCGAGGCTTCCGGTTCACCCACGCGAGCACGCAGGCGATCGCGCCCAGCGCGGCTCACGTGCGCTTCACGCGGAACGTGTTCGAGCTCGCGCCCGAGGTGCGCCATTGGCTGTCCATCGAGGGCGACGATGCCGAGATCGACCACGACACGTTCCAGAACAAGAAGACGGCGGGCGTGTACATCTCGGTGACGGGGCGCGGCGGAGATCCCGCTTCGACGATGGCCCAGCGGGCGTGGATCCACCACAACGGCTTCTACGACCATTCGTTCGGCGGGGCCAACGGCGGGGAAGGGATACGCGTCGGCCTGTCCGGCCTGTCGCTGTTGTCGGCCCACGCCGTCGTCGAGCACAACCTGTTCGAGCACCACAACGGCGACCCCGAGGCCGTCTCCGTGAAGTCGTCGGACAACGTCGTCCGCGACAACACCGTGCGCGACAGCAAGGCGTGTCTGGTGCTGCGCCACGGGAACCGCACGACTGTCGAGGGCAACTTCATCCTGAACGGGCGCTGCGGGATCCGCTTCTACGGCGACGACCATCGCATCGTCAACAACTACATCGCCGGCGCCACCGCAGAGTCGCCGCAGGAGCCGGGCTGGGGCGCGGCGATTACTGTCGGCAGCGGGAGCGTGGCCGACCATCTCCCGGAGCACACGCCCCGATCGCGCCGCGGGCGGGACGCCCCCGAGCGCGTCGTCGTCGCCTTCAACACCCTCGTGGGCAACGTGCAGCCGATCGCGGGCGAGCACCGCGAGTTCCCGCCGCGCGGCTGCATCTTCGCCAACAACGTCATCGTGGGCGAGGGCGGACCGCTGGTGAGCCTCGCCGCCGATCCGCCCGTCGGCTTCAAGTGGGAGGGGAACGTCGTGTGGGGAACCGCGGCGGCGGGCGACATGCCGGCGGACGGCTCTCGGCGCGTCGATCCCGCATGGACCCTGCAGGACGGGCTCTATCGCGCCTCGAAGGGCAGCCCGCTCGTCGATGCCGCCCAGGGCGCGTATCCGGAGATCGCCCTCGACATGGACGGCCAGGAGCGTACGGGTGTGAAGGACATCGGTGCCGATGAGCTGTCGTCCGAGCCCGTGCGCCGGCGCCCGCTGACGCGGGCGGATGTGGGGCCCGACGCGCCTTAGCGGCCGACGGCGCTCGTCACCACGTCCATCAATCGCTCGCCGGCCGTCGCCGTGAGCGACCACGGGCTCGGCTGGCGGAGGACACGCAGCCGGCCCCTCTTCTCCAGGACCTCGAACGTCGTGCGTTCGCCTTCGCGGCGAAAACGCAACGTGACGGTCGCCTTTCCAACGCGCAGTCCGTCCAGCGTGATCTCCGGCAGCCAGTCGGGCAGGTGCGGGTCCACGATGAGCGTGCGCAGCGGGGCATAGGGGTAGAGCCCGAGCAGCGCCTGGAGCAGGCAGAACGTCACCGAGGACGACCACGCCTGCGGCGAGTTGGCCTGCACGTAGGGGGCGGGGAACGGATGATCGGCGTCGCGAGGGTGGCCGCTGAAGACCTCCGGCAGGCGGAAGTACTGGAACAGCCGGGCCGCCTCGAACTGCGCGCGCGCCAGCGTCTCGACGTGGTCGTGCAGGCCGTAGCGCACGAAGCCGATGGCGAAGCTGCCCTGCTCGACCGGCCAGACGGAGCCGCGATGGTAGCTGTGCGGGTTGTAGGCGGGGTGTCGTGACGACAGCGTGCGTATTCCCCAGCCGCTGAACAGATCGTCGGCAAGCAGGCGCGCGGCGGTGCGCGGCACGAGCTCCCTCGCGACGATGCCGGCGGACAAGCAGTGGCCGGGATTGGAGGCGATCGAGCGGACCGGCCGGCCGGCGGCGTCCAAGGCCATGGCGAAGAAGCCGGGGTCCTCCATCCAGTACGCCTCGTTGAAGCGCGCCTTCAGCTCGCGAGCCTCGCGTACGAGCCGCCGTGCTTCGTCCTTCTCCTTCCGCCACCACAGGACCTCGGCCAGGTGCAGCTTGGCCACGTAGACGAAGGCCTGCTCCTCGCACGTGGCGATGGGCGGCTCCACCGGTGAGCCGTCCTCGCCGACGATCGCGTCGCCGGAGTCCTTCCAGGCCTGGTTCTTGAGCCCCTGCTCCGAGCGAGTCTGGTATTCGTAGAAGCCGTCGGCCCTCCGTGAATCGCGGTCGAGGGCGCGCAGCGCGGCCAGCGCGGGCCCCACGAGCGCACCCGTGCGCTCCTTGTCGCCGGTCCAGTGCCACAGCTCGGAGACGGCCACCGGGAAGAACCCCGATGTCGTCTCCGAGCCGTAGTACCGCTGGCGCGGGTCGTATTGCAGTGTGGCCAGCGGGCCGGTGTGGGCCTCGTGGATCATGCGGCCGGGCACCTCGTCGCGCCAGTCGTCGTAGGTGCCGCCCTGCGTGCGGACGAGGACGTCGGCGGTGCCGCGCATCATCTCCGGCCCGAGCATCGCCGCCTGCCAGGCGGCGGTCAGGGTGTCGCGCCCGAAGAAGGCCACGTAGACGGGAAGCCCCGCCGCGATCGTCCACGCGTCGTCGCCGCTGTCGAGATCGTGCAGGCGCAGGCTGGCGAGGTCGCGCCGCGCCTGCTCGAGGGCGCCCATGACGATCGGGGCGAGGGTCTCGCTCTCCCGCGTGGCCAGGTGCGTTGCCTGCGCGAGGAACGTCTCGCGCCGAAGGTCGTGGAGGTTGTCCGTGGCCGCGAACGAGCGACAACCGTAGATCGGGAGGAGCGTGGTGTCTTCGATGCGGGGGATGAAGTCGAGGCAGGCGTGCCAGCGTCCTCCGCGGGGGAGCGCGACGTCGAACCCGAGCCGTTCGCCGGCGTACGAGGGTGGCGACGAGGCACCGCGGACGGCGATGGCGAGGCCGCGGTCGATGGTGGCCGTGCCGCGTCGCCCGTGATGGACGAACGAGTGCTCGGCCCGATAGTCGAAGGCCAGCTCTCCGCCGTGGGGCGCGGCCTGCCAGGCGCACGAGCGGGTGCCTTGCTGGCGCCGCGGGCCGAGGGTCTCCTCGCGATCCGCGAAGTCGGCGTCGAGCTCGATCTCGAGTCGGAAGGCGACGTCTTGCGGGACGAAGCTCGTGATGTCGAGGTCCTCGTGCATGCCGCCGCCGACGAAGCGCGAGAGCCGGATTTCGACGCCGTTCTGCGCGGCCTCGACGATGGCGCCGGCTTCGCCGCGCCGCCACGCGGCGTCCTGCGGCGCCGCCAGGTAGTACCCCATCCACGAGTGCTCGGCGACGTTCGATCCGGCGAGCGCGTGGGGCGGCCGGCCGTCGACGAGGAGGCGATAGCGGGACAGGATCCGCGTCTGGTGGACGAAGAGCCCGCGGTCGGGGCCGCCGTCCACGAAGCCGTCAGGATCCGTGGCCAGAACGGTGCGCCCCTGGCTGACGTACTCGAGCTGCCCGCGCGGCCGCAACCGCACGAGGTAGTCGAAGCGTGCCACTATCGCCGCGGTTGGGGCTCCGGCTCCGGCCGCCCGACGGCGATCCCGTAGACGTAGACGAGCTCGCCTCCGAGCCATCCGGAGACGCTCAGCAGCGCGATGCCGATGACGGAGAGCGCGATCGGGAGCCGGGTGTCGTAGCCCGGCGCGCTGCGCAGGTAGATGTTCGAGGCGTACAGCGCCACCGCGATCAGGTTGATGACCATGTGGGCGATGCCGATGCGCTTCGCCTTCGGATCGCGGAGGGCGACGAGGTCGACGAGGCCGGGGACGGCGGCGAGGAGCGCGCCGACGAGGCCTCCGATCATCGTGTAGTACGCGACCACGCTCCAGGTCGACGTCCCCAGACGCCACACGTACACGAGGTCGGCGACGAGGGAGAACGTCCACAGGCCGATCGGGAACACGACCAGCATGGGATGAATGGGATGCCCCTTGATACTGGCGCGACTCGACATGATGACCTCCGACGGGTCGTGCCGCCCGCGGGCGGCACACGAGGACCCTCTCTTTCGAGAGTAGACCCGTCGGCGGCCGGCACGTGAACGATCCTGGCCTACGGCACCGCCACGAGCTGGAACTGCTGGTTCGTGGCGCCGGTGTACGACCACTGCTGCACGTTCGCCCCGTCCGCCGTGCTCGATCCGGCGACGTCGGCCGACTTGCCGCTGTTGCGGTTGGTCAGCCGGTAGTAGCCGCTGCCGACGGAAACGATCGCCCACTCGTCGTTGGTGGTGGCACCGCCGTACGTGTACTGGAAGATGTTGCCGCCGTTCGCGGTGGATGCGCTCTGCACGACCATGTCCTTGCCGCTGTGGCGGTTGATCACCCGGTAGTAGCCGCTGCCGATGCTGCTGAGCTCCCACTCGTCGTTGGTGTTCGAGCCGCCGTACGTCCACTGGAAGATGTTCGCGCTGTTCGCGGTCGAGGCGCTCTGTACGGCGACGGCCTTGCCGCTGTGCCGCGGCGTGATCCGGTAGTAGCCGCTCAGGGTGCTGCCGGGTGTCGGGGTCGCCGTCGGCGCGGGAGTCGGCGTGGGCCCGGTGGTGGGCACCGGCGTGGCCGTCGGGATCGGCGTGGCCGTAGGCGTGACGCTGCCGCCCCAGTTCGCGGGCTCGCTCTCGCCGTACGTCGACGAGATGCGGAAGTGGTCCTGGTAGATCGTCCGCGTCGTTTGATTGAAGATGTCGCCGTCGGGCGGGATGTGGTTGCGCCACGCCGTGCAATAGATGCCCACCGACCACCGGATGGTGGGGCTCCCGTTGGGATCGAGGTTGACGTTCACGAGGCTCTTCGTCCGCGTGTCGTTCAGCCAGTACTCGAAGGTGCCGGGGTTGCCGAGCTTGAAGCGCACCACCTGGCGGATCCAGACCCCGCGCGGCATCACGCCCAGGTCCTGATGCGCCCCCGCCACGCGGATGAAGATGTGGTCGTTCTGGATCCAGTGGAGCGCCCACGGGCCGGACGGGTTCTCGGGCGAGAACTGCTGGTACGTGTCGTTGCTGTTGTGGTACAGCCAGGTCGACGGCAGCATGACGGTGGCGCCGTAGTAGCGGTCGGTGCCCACCGACTGCGCGTTGAACTTGACGACCTCGGCGTGATAGCCGGCGGTGTAGTTGCTGTTCTGGCTGTACACCGGGTCGTAGATCTGCGTGAACTTGAGTCCGGTGCCGGAGGTGCCCCAGCGCGGGCTCGTGACCTCGTCGATCGTCCCCTTGTTCTGGGGGTTCTGCGGGTAGTTCGACCAGCCCGTCTTGGTGCCGTCGTCCTGGAAATAGACGGTGGCCTGGCCGGGGCCGGCGATAAAGACCAGGAGGCCGGCAATGGCCGCGCGCTTCAGCATTTCTCCCTCCGCTTTCGTGCTTGAAGCGAACCTACGGTCCACCGTCGCCTGACACAAGGGGCCGGTACGTCGCCGGAACGTTACCTGACGTGTTCCCCGTATCGATTCGCGGGGCTGTTAGTATCCGTGCCGCGTGAGCGAGGCAGCGGCGTTCGGGTTCCAGGTCGTGCGCGCCGTGGCCGGAGCCGCGTTCGTCTGCGGCGCGGCCGGCTATGGGGTGGCGCGCGCGGTGCCGGCGTCGGATCGCCTGCCCGCCGCCTTCTTCGCCCACCGTGGTGGGCCTGTTCCATGCCGTCTTCTGGGTCGGCCTCCTGGCACCACCTCTCGGCGTGGCGAAGGTGGGAGCGACGCTCGTCTGTCTTGGCGCCGTTGCCGCGATCCTCCTCCGAGGTCGGAGGGCGCCCTCGGAGGAGGCGGGCGCACGCGTCTCTGTGCGAGGCCACGGCCTGTACCTCGCGCCGATCGCCGGCTTCGTTCTGCTCCTGGCGGCGCGGGCGGTGGCGGCGCCGCTGCTCGGGTTCGACACCCCGTTCGTTACGTGGAGGGGACGACGTTCTACCTGTTTCCGGAGACGGCGGCCCGTGCCTCTTCTCTATGTGAGTGACGGCGGACCCCGCGTGTGCAGTCGTCGCCGTAGTGTTCGGATGCTACGATCGAGCCGTGCGGGCCGTCATGCTTGAAGTCGATCCCTCTCTCCTCGAGCACCGCCGACGCGTCGGTCTCGACCGCTGGGACGAAATGTGGGAGGGGGTTCTGCATATGTCTCCGGCTCCGGCCCGAGAGCATCAGAGGATTCTGGGTCGACTCCTTGCGTTCCTGATTCCGATGCTGGAACGCAACGGCCGCGGCATGGTCTGGCCCGGCATCAACGTCTTCAACGAGATCTCGCCGACGGAGGACTACCGCATCCCGGACCTGACCTTCGTCGCCCGCGGACGCGAGAGCATCCTTTCGGAAGACGGCGTGCGCGGGGGAGGCCCCGATGCCGTCATCGAGATCCGGTCACCCTACGACGAAAGCTACGACAAGCTCCCGTTCATGGCCGCGCTCGGCGTGCGTGAACTGGTGATGAGCGATCGGGACACCAAAGATGTCGAGATCTACAGCCTCCTCGATGGAGCCTATGTGCCCCTCGCGCCTGGGGTCGATGGCTCGCTGTCGTCGGAGATACTGGGCGTGCGCTTCACGACGGCGGGAAACCCGGCGCGGCTCGTAGTGGCGGACGCGACCGACCCGGCGCAGCGCGCCGAGATCTGACCCGCTCCACCTCACGGGACAGCCTCATCGGTGTCCTGGGCCAGGGCGGCGGGTGCCGCCGATGTGGTCGGCGGGACGGCCGCCGCGGAGATGAGGCCGTCCAGGAGCGCGCGCCGAGAGGGGTCATCCCACTCGATGGCGTCGGCGAGGAGCGCCGCCCGCCCCAGGCGCGCGCGCATGAGCCCGTGCTCGGCGTGGGTGTGAGGCAAGGCCAGGGCGTGGACCACCTCGTGGGCGATCACGCGCCCGAGGGCGCGGCCGACGGCGGCGGCCTCGTGCGCGCGATGCGCCTGCTTGCGTGTGATCTTCAAGGTGCGCAGCACGGCCGCGTACGCGATCCAGGCGGCGTCACCCCGGGGCCGTGAGACGCCCATGACGTCCTTCGGGAGGCGCAGCCAGGCGGACTCCACATCCATGATGAAGACGGACAGCGCGGGGGCGCCGGGCTCGTTTCGTTCGACCCAGGCCGCGCGCACGCCAGCGACGGCATAGAGTCGCGCGACCTCCTCCTGCGCCGAAGCCGAGACGCGGGCGGGAAGGCGGGCCACATCGCGCCAGATGAGGCGTGCGGTCGCGGCCTCGTCCGTCTCCGCGCCCGCCGCCCGGCCCGCCAGCACCAGGACCAGGTACGCCGCCGCTCGGGGTGCCATGCGCCCTCCTTTCCCCACCGCGATGGTAGGGAAGGCTGGCACGATGAATCCAATTGATTGTTGTCATCGAATCGATGAGAATAGCTCATGGATCTCGAAGTCCGTCATCTCCGCCTCGTGGCCACCCTCGCCGAGACCGCCAACATGACCCGGGCCGCCGAGCGCCTGCACTTGACGCAGTCGGCCTTGAGCCACCAGCTCCGCGACATCGAAGACCGCCTGGGCACGCGGCTGTTCGAGCGCGGCACCAAGACGATGCGTCCCACCGCCGCCGGCCGCCGGCTCCTGGAGACGGCGGACCGCGTGCTGGACGACCTGGCCCGCACGGAGAAGGAGGTGCGGGGAACCCAGCAGACGCGCGAGCCGATGCGCGTCAGCACCGAGTGCTACACCTGCTATCACTGGCTTCCCGAGCTGCTGAGGGCGTTTCGCAAGAAGCACCCGCAGGTCGAGGTGCAGATCGTGGCGGAGGCCACGCGGCGGCCGCTCCCGAGCCTGCTCGAAGGCAAGCTCGACCTCGCCATCGTGGTCGACCGTCTCCGCAACGCGCGCATCACGTACCGGCCGCTCTTCGCCGACGAGCTCGTGGCCGTGCTCCCGCCCACGCATCGCCTCCTGCGCAAGGCGTACCTGGTGGCGCAGGACTTCGCCGACGAGCACGTGCTCGTCTACGACGCGCCGCGCGCCGACCTCAGCATTTTCGTGGAGGTGCTCGACCCCGCGGGGGTGTCGCCGCGGGAGGTCTCGCGGATGCAGCTCACCGAGGCCATCGTCGAGATGGTGAAGGCGGACATGGGGATCGGCGTGATGGCGCGCTGGGCGGCGCTGCCGCACATCAAGGCGGGTCTGGTGGCGGCCCGTCCCCTCACCGCCCGCGGCCTGCATCGCCAGTGGCAGGCCGCCTTCCTGAAGAAGAAGTCCGTGCCCGCCCACGTCCTCGACTTCATCGACATCATGTCGCAGAAGTCGGTGCCCGCCCTCTTTCGAAAGGCGCGCCGCACCGCCTGACGACGGCGCGGCGCCTGAGGACAGGGGTCGGGGGTTTCCTTTCGGGCTCGCGTCCAGGTGTTAGTATTCGTCGGGCATGGACTGTCCGAAGTGTCGCCTCATCGTGCCCCCCGACGCCGAGCGGTGTGACTGCGGTTACGACTTCGCTACGCGAACGGTGCAAGGGTCCTATCTCAACCACGCCGACCCCGAGTCCGTGGGCGGCGCCCACACCGTGCCCGACGAGATCGTCGCGGAGCTCGTCCGCGCCCAAGGGCGTCGCGATGTCACGGTCGGCGGGCTGATCTTCGCCGCCGGAGTCCTGGTGACGGCCGTGACCTACGGGGCCGCCTCCCAGGGGGGCGGCCAGTACGTCATCGCCCATGGCGCGATCCTCTTCGGTGCGCTGCAGCTCCTGCGCGGATTCGTGCGCATGAGAACCGGCAGGCCCAGCCAGTTCTGGGATGTGAAGCTCTGATCTGTCGAAAGACGCTCGTCTTGCCCAACCGAACGAACGCGGCTACTGTCATAAAGCTGCATGAGTGACCGTCCCGCCTTCCGATACCTTCTCGCGGCAGCCCTCGCCGTCGGCGCCTGCGGGGCCGTCGACGAAGGGCAGTCGCCGACAGCCCCCGGCGCCTCGACCCCGCCCCTGGCCAGCTCCGGACCGATGTCGAGCGGGAGCAGCGATCCGATGTTCGATCAGCGGATCCTCCACGACGTTCGTCTCGTGATGGATCCCGATCACTGGCAGGCGCTGCGCGAGAACTTCCGGGAGAACCAGTACTACGCGGCCGACATCACCATCGACGGCCAGCGTGCCGAGCAGGTGGGCATACGCTCGCGCGGCGACGGCTCACGTGACCCGGACAAGCCGGGGCTGAAGGTCGACTTCAACAAGTACGTCCGCAGCCAGGAATTCCACGGGTACAAGACCCTCGTCATCGACAACATCACGCAGGACGCGAGCATGCTGCGCGAGCGCCTCGCCTACGCCGTCTACGAGGCGATGGGGATCCCTTCGCCGCAGATCGCCCACGCGCGGGTCACCGTGAACGACGAGTACTGGGGGGTCTACGCCCTCATCGAGCCGGTGAGCAAGCCGTTC
>Ga0114129_10016137_pt1 | contig 10627 bp, 18 predicted proteins | sample RhiMetdeltSRZDD1_FD_80071 | JGI IMG/M metagenome (GOLD analysis project Ga0114129, IMG submission 80071) | Populus rhizosphere microbial communities from Tennessee, USA - Rhizosphere MetaG P. deltoides SRZDD1 (version 2) (version 2) | ecosystem: Host-associated > Plants > Roots > Rhizosphere >... | reverse complement strand
CTGCGGGGACCCGACACGCGCTGCACCAGCAAACGAGGGAAAAAAGAGCCAATGGCGTGATGTCCATTGGCTTATCTGGTTAGTGCGAGCGTTTTTGTAGAGTACGATACAATTTTGCGCTTGAGATTAATAGTCCTCTGGCAACAGGATGGTCGTTGCCGAGCGGTCCGCTTCCGTCAGAATCCAGATCTGATCACCGGCGCTCGTGGTATACGCAGACAGAATGCGAAACCCCTGCTCGACTGAGATCTCGTTTTCTTGCTTATCTGCGTCGGGCACCTCCCCCCAATCGCCGTTCACATGCCGATCCAGAAACTCTGCCGGGAGCTGCTCTGCCTTCTCTAAAGCACTGAGGGCCCCGGGTGTAGCCACCACCCGACCTAAGGGAAAGCGTATCATGCGTTCTCCTTTCGCTGGCGTGTGCGCCGGTGGTAGGTCTGGGCCGGTGGATCGTTCACGTTCTCTACTCCCTGCTCCAGCCGTGCCAACCCATGAGCCAAAAGCGCATTGACCAAACGTGTCATGGGCATCTGTAATCGCTTGGCCCATTGGTAGAGCTGTCGGATGTGCTCATCCTTAATCTGCGGCTGATAGAGTCCGCGCTGAGCCATCGATGTCTCCTCTTGGATGTGCATTATGGCAGCCGTGTGCGGGATCAGTCATCCTAGGTGGCTGGCAGGTTGTCTTCGCAGTGCAGGGCGTACTCGACTGACGCAGGCAAGGTTTCGTCAAAGTAGCAAACGACTTCGAGGTAATCGCCAAAGTCGTGCATGAAGGATTTGATAGCAAGGCGCGCGCCTTCCGGTTCAGGGCCAAAGGTCTTGCGCAGCAGGGCAATGAAACGCCGGCATTCCGCGCGCGCTCTGGCAGTGTATTCGTCTGTCCCCACTTGGGCACAATCTTCCTCAGTGGGTACAGGAGCAAGCACCAGGTAGTTTTCCATCGTCTCCTCCGGTCATGGTGGGTGGAAATCCGCCCATACGCAGCCATCGGGCCAGGACGTCTAGGCAATCAATACAATGGCTCCGCGTATCGCGATTGTCCGGTTCCTTGGCAAGGTCGCGGAGCGATTCACAGAGCATCTTCCATGTGGCGTCTGGGTCCATACATTCCCCTTCCTCAGACGAGCCCGAGGTCTTCAAGTTCCGTCACGAAGGTGTCAATATCTTCGCCGTACACCTCTGCAATCGTGGCAATCATCTCCAGGCGTTCCTGCTCCTCTTCGGACAGGGCCGGGCGGCCGGTTGCAGGACACGCGGGACAGCGGTCAATACGGCTGTGATGGCGGGTGAACTCATGCGGCGCCTCATGGAGGACATAGTCCATATCCCAGGGTTCACCGCAGGTGAGGCAAACCATATCCATAGCAAGGTTTCCTTTTAGAAGAGGGTCAGTTGCGTTCCGACCGGTGGCAGGGGGGCAGTTGGTTGTCTGGGGAGTTCCTGCGCAGGTTCTGGTGCAGGCGGAGGCGGTCGCCGAGGATCCCGGGCAAGCTTGGCATCCCACAATCCCATCACATGCGCAAATGTGCGCCAGACGCTGTACGTCTTCACGCGCAGGGTATCACCATGCACGATGATGGCTGGGATATGCAGCAAGGTGCAGTGCACGTAGGCCATGTGCACCGCAAGGAGATCGAGGTCAATGGCCGTCACGTGCAGGCACTGCTGATAGTTGATCCCCTCCTCTCTGAGCGCTTGGGCCAAGGCAATGACCATGGCGCCTGAGCCCACACAGGGTTCGTGTGCCCGGATGAATTCCTGCTCCGCTACTAAGTGCTTCGCATCATGTACGAGCATTTTGGCCATGGCCTGACACACCGGGTACGGGGTGAAGAACTGGCCGCTCTGTTCGTTGTGAAGTTCAAGCCGGTGATACAGCACGCCGAGCACATCAGTGGGCTCCTGCTCTAGACATGCGACGAGCATGCCGAGGAGTTCCGGGAACTTTTGGAACGCTTCGGGCGTATACTGCTTGACGATGGCCAGGTAGTGCTCTTCGCGTGTGGCTTTGTTGATGGGATCGGCCACATTGCTGAAGGCAATGGCCGAGAGCTCGACGAAATGCCGGAAGGTCGTGAAGAGATGTTGGCTGTAGGAGAGCTGGCGGATGGCGTGTTCAAGGGTGGCAAGGTAGTCATGGGTCGTTTGCGGGGGTGGCTTTGTGCGGGGCTTGGTAGGCATACCGCTCCTTTGTCAAAGGGCAAAAAAATACCCCCACGATCAGCAACAACCGAGGGGGTATGGGTACAAGGAACTGTATGTGTATCGTAGCGGTCAGACCTAATCCGTCAAGAGGGCCTGGATGTTGTCCGCTGCTTCTTTCGGGGTGACGCAGTACGAGGACGGGTGCGATGGTGTGCCTGTGCATCCCAGGCGGCAAGCAGCGTGCGCAAGTCCTCGTGATACATGGCGACAAAGCGCGTGCGCTCTTCCGGCGTTGCCTGTTGCCAGAGATCTGTGAGACTCGGCTGCGGCGGCGGTACGACTGCCTCTCCGGCGATCTCGTCTTCCGTCTGCGTTGCTACGACAGGGCCTGCAGGTGTTTCCTCCTCGTGCACATAGAGTTCTGGAGTGGGTGTCTTCGATGTAATCGAAGATGCGGGGGCAGCATCGATTCCTTCATGCTGTTCTGCAAGCGATGTGGGCGCAATGGACGCAGTGGCCGACGCGGTGCTGGACGCCCCGGGCGACGGTTTCGAGGCGCGTGCTGAGCCGATCCTGCTCGTCCGCATGGTGTAGGTTGTGCCGCCGCGCTGCACTTTTTTCGTGCGCGTGGACGGCGCTGGGGTGTCTGGGGGCGGTTCAAGCTCACGGCGCAGGGTCCGCACGAGAAATTCCGAGACCCGGCACTGACGAGCAATCTCGCTGTTATTCCAGGCCTGCCATTCGGGATCAGCGAGCAGCAGGCTGACGGCGTGGCGTCGGTCCGCATCGGTGCGCCGGTGGCCATGCGTCTCATTAGCGCTGACCGCATGGAGGAGCGCTTCGCGCTGACCGCCCGCGTGGACGACAGCGGCAATCGTGGTATGGCCGGCAATGGTTGCGGCGTGCACCCGATGGAAGCCATCCGCAAGCCAGTAGGTGGTCTCTTCACCATAGACGTCAATCGGGGGAAACGCGTCACCGTTGCTCATCGCGTCGGCATATTCCCGAATGATGGTCTCGGAAAGGAGGACCCGGGCTTGGGTGCCCTCGGTGGTAATCCGATCAAGCGGGATGGGTTCGGTTTCAGCCATAACTCTTCCTCCCCTGCAGGGACGTGGGGTGCCATGCGTCGGGTGTGAAGGAGCAAAAAAATGGCCCTGAGAAGTCTCTTATCAGGGCTGTTGTATGGTGACCTCCTATGTGAATGGAACCGCAGAAGCACGCGTGTGTCAAGGGTGAGCGTGCCTCACTGGTTCATGTGCCATGCTTGATCCTCCCCAGGGCCTTGTCTTCGAGGATGGCGAGCTCGTGGAGGAGGTCTGCGAGGTCGAACCCTTCAGCACATTCGATGTGGGAGATACACTCGTCGATCCAGCTCACGGAGAATGACCCGATGATTTCCGAATCGTGGCGCATTGCCTCATTGATCCACCGATGCGACCACACATGGATGGCGCCGAAGCGCCGATCGTAGCGGCCACCCGTGTCCACATCTTCCTGTGAGGCGGTGTCAAAGAGCGCTAACAACTCCTCGCGGGTATAGCCCAGATCGACGCGGTGGCGCGTGGTGGCCATCACGGCTGTCCCTCCATGGGCTCTTCACAGTCCCCGCACATCAGAGATGCATCGGGCTTGGCCCAGGCATTCTGTCCGCACGAGGGGCAAGTAAACTTGGTTTTGCTCCGGGCCTTGCTTTCCTGGCGATCCGGAGTAAGCGACTGCCAGTTGAGCCGAAAACCTTTTGCCAGCAGTGTATCTGCTTCCTGGTCAAACGGACCGCCTGGAAGAATGTAGTGCGTGACGCGCTGGCCAGTCTCTTTGCCGCCCGGGGCACCGGTGTCCGAGGGCATGAGCCCGACCCGCACCATTGCTTGCGCCCACTCCTTGTTGTGGTAGCCGCTCCGGCTTGGCGTGCCGAAGTGCTTCTGCCAGCAGTGGCACATCTCATGCACCAGCGTGGACAGGATATCCTTATCCGACCGGTCTTGAAACGTATCGGGGTTTAAGGCCAGCTCATCCGTCACGACCTGCGTCTCTTGCCGATGCCCGAAGCGCTCCTGCGCAAAGTACCCGCGGCTCCTGGCCTTACGCTGCAAGGTAATGAGGCAGGGCGGGAGCGTGCCGGTAAAGAGCCGAGCATTAAACCAGTCATAGGCGCCTTCAAATCCGGCATACTCCTGGCTCGTGATGGTACGCGTGCCACGCTGGGCCATGGGCATCACCTCCTTTCCCGAGAGTGAATGATTGTATCGTACGATACAGATCCGGACGACAAAAAAAGAGCCCTGAGCGCGCTTTGGCAATCAGGGCTCGGTTGTAAGCTACTGCTTTAAGGAAACGGCAGAATCGGGAATGCGTCAAGGCGCGGGATGAAGCGTTGACGAGCTAATCGTCTTCATATCGGAAGGTCATATCATCGCGGCAGGTATCATGCAGCCCGATGTCGATGCGCTGCACGCGATCCGGTTCCACCCACAGGAAGGTCTCTACCGGCAACTGTTCCAAGCTCTCCCCCTGGAACGTATCGAGAAGCTTTTTGAGCTGTTCCCGCGTAAACGTGACCTCGTAGCGTTGTGCGGTACCGATCATTGCCATGGGCTATTCCTCCAGTTCTACGGCTGACATTGCGAACAATCACACTGTACACGAGGTTTCTGCGCAGCGTGGCCGCACTTGCTGCACCAGCGCACGGTACTCAGATTGAGTGACCCGCACCAGCTGCAACTGCGCCACACGATCCGATTGATGAGGTCCTGTTCTTTCGCCAGCCGTTCGGCCAGGCAGTCATGACACTGGCTACTGACCACCCCATGCGGATACGCTATTATGCCTCCTGCACGGTTTCAATTTCGATCGAACGATGCGCGACGTGCCATCGCTCTTCGGTCATGGGGCTCTCTGTGACTTTCCAGGCGATGAATCCAAAAAAATTCTCATCACGCATATATTCAACCACTCCTCTCGCCTGTGCGCGGTCGAGGGCTTCAACCGTCACAGTAGTCTCTACGATCAAATAGTGTCCAACTTTGACGCTGTATCGTGGCATCTTCTCCTCCTGGATGCGCTAGAGCGCCATTTCCCGGACAAAGACCTGGGATCGCAACCGGTTGACGGCATCTTCACTTCCCTTGCGGCCGGCCTCATCGTTATCGAGCGCGAGCAATACGCGGCCCCTGGGGCCCACAGTCTCGACGATGAGTCGTTCCTGCTCCTTACTCATGGAACTGCCCATGAGCGCGACCACATTCTTTCTGCCACGCTGGAAGAACTCAAAGACCGTGAAGAACCCTTCAACCACAATGAGGCCTTCGGTGGCATGCTCCCTGGCACGGTGCAGGTTAAAGAGCACTCGAGATTTCCGGAAGCCCGGTGGGAGCTGGTATTTATCCGATCCTTCTGGCCATCCCACATTCGCGGGCCAGCGGCCGGCATACGCGACGAGCTCGCCTTGCTCATTATGGATCGGGATCACCACTCTTCCCGACATGATGCCTTTGCCACTGTGATACCCCAGGCCGAACGCATCAATCGTTGCTTCTTGCAGGCCGCGATCCTGGGTGAGGTAGGAGTGTCTGGTATCAAGGTGCTTGAAGGTGAACTTGAGCGGCGGATTGGTGCCTTCATCTGATGCCTCTGGTGTCGGTGTGACGACCTCGACTGGAGCTGAACTTTCAGCGGCCGCTGATTTTTCAGGCGTTGGTGAAGCGTTCGACTCGATGCCAAACCAGTCCTGAATGAGGAGGGCAGCCTTGCGGCGGCTCTTTGTCCGATCGCCGGCGGTCATCTCTTCCTTGGCTACCACGAAGTCAAAGATGTCTCCGCCTTTGGCGTGGCATCCGAAGCAGTGATATTTGCCGGTCTCGGCGTTGATGGAGAGGGACGGAGTTTTGTCCTCGTGGAAGGGGCACCGGAGGCGTAGTTCCATGCCCCGTTTGGTTGGTTTCTCTGTGGTTCCTTGCATCAGCGCGTAGTGTGTGAGCACGTCTTTCATGCTCACCCGGCTTTTTAACTCGTCAAAACTGACCCACTGTGCCATACTTGGTATCCCTTTCGTTACGAGTGTGAATACAGTTGCCACTGCATTTACCGTAGCGAAACGGGCAGAAAACACAAGACCCCTCACCCTTACTGGTGGGGGTCTTGCTGTTTTGAGATCCTCTTTTCTTTTTAGCTGGTTGCTTTTCTTGTGCGTGTGATCCTTGAGTAGTTGGTTTGTAAGCCCACCCGCCCTTCTATGAAATGACCCTGCAGAGGCTATTGAACGTCCGATGACACATCGAACATCCAATAGCTCTGCGTGGTCATCCTTATATACCCATGTCCCGCGCATGCGCGGGACTGATTGGCTTTGCATCGACTCCTCCACTCCGGTCATGGCCGCGGACGCCTCGCAGGTCTTGGCATTGTACCGTGGGGGTCAAGGTCTTTATTTGTAGTGGTGTCCGCCCCAGAGCGCGTGCACCTCATTATATGAATGAAATGAGTGGACGGCGCCCCGCACAGAGGATGTCCTGAATGTACAGCTCCGCCCGACGCGTCGGGCGGAGCTTCCACCTTGACTCCCCACGGTATGGCCAAGACACAGCGAGGCGCCGCGGTGCGCCAGGTCGAGCGCTGTGCAGTAGCGGATAAGCACCATACGCCTATGACTTACATTCGTGATTTAGAGCGAGAGTTGCGAGTGCTCCTTGAAGAGGGTGACGAAGCGAAAGTCATCCGATTCGTGAAGGAAAAAGCGCTCGAAAGCTATCGCAACGGCCTGGATGCGACCGCACTTCGCGTTGAGCAGGCAGCAGAAAAGCTCGGACAGTCGGCCCGAGCTTCTTAAAGGTAATAGTGGGGGTGCACTTGGAGGAGTGTATCCCCCGCTCTTTCTATCATGTCTCAACACTTCAAGAGCGTCAATCGGTCCACTCCGTCCATCGCACGAGAGGCCATTTCCCTCATGCTGTGGATGACGGGGCGCGTGCTCAGACTCATGCTCAGGAGACCGCTCATTGATATCCTGCTGTGGATGCTGGCACTGTGGTTCATTACCGGATTCATCGGCAGACTGCTTTCACCGGAGCCGGTCTTGCAGCCCGAGCCAGCAGCCATATTCGTCGGTCGCTAAGGTATTCGTAACCACTGGCGGGGCGGGTTCCTCCACCCTCCCCGCCCTCACTCCCATGCATTATCGTTTTTTGGTAACGTTTGCCGCTGAGGATGCAGACGATTCTCACGCGGCACGGGGACACGTCGCCATGTGTCTCGCAGAGGAAGGGTTCTGTTCCGTAGGCCGCTGGGGCAGCGGCATGGCTGATTGGTTTGTCATCGGCGGCCGGTGGTCTGGGGAACTCTCCCGCGCCACGTGGGCGCGGAGAGTTACTGCCGAGATGGATGCGCTTGAGAAGGAACACGGGGTGCAAGTCTGGGGCGCGTTCTATGGCAGCACTGAAAAAGAACGCATCCAGCAGGAGCTTGCCGCACGCTTTCAGCGCATGTGGGATCAGCATGCGCCGGAGGAGTACAAGGGCATTCCCTTCCAGCGTGACACCTACCGAGAGGACGGCTACGCAGATGACGCCATGCTGCTCACGCAGGAGTTGTATGACGCGCTGCTGAAAGAATACGAAGGTACAGAAGATTTTGAGTATCACGCTGATTTAGAGTACGAGCCGATTACTCCTGACATGGTTGGCAAGAAATGGCTGGTGGTGGTCGACTACCACTCGTAGCAGTGCGCATGCATTTAAGCGTATTCGTAATTTGGCGGGGAGAGTTTCGCCACTCTTCCCGCCCATCTCATCATGTCTCTACCCACCTCATTTTTAGATCAGGTGATCTCTGGTGATTGCCTGACGGTGTTGCCCCAGTTGCCGGACGCAAGCGTGGATTTGGTGCTCACCGACCCGCCGTATCTGGTGCGCTACCAATCGCGGGACGGCCGGCGACTCGCCAATGATGACAGCGATGCCTGGCTTGCTCCGGCATTTACCGAACTCTATCGCGTATTGCGGCGCGACCGGTTCTGCATCTCGTTTTGCAGCTTCACGCAGGCTGAGCGGTTTATCCGCGCGTGGAAAGCTGCCGGCTTTCGGGTGCTTGAGCATCTGGTGTGGCGCAAACGCTATCCCTCATCAACCGGCTTTGTGCGCCGATACCATGAGCAAGCCTATCTGCTGGCCAAGGGCAATCCGCGCCGGCCGCAGACGCTCCTGCCGAGCGTGCTGGAGTGGCGCTACACCACCAATGTCCTGCACCCCACGCAAAAACCGGTTGGTGCACTGATGCCCCTGATTCTGGCGTTCTCCCAGATCGGGGATGTCGTGCTTGACCCGTTTGCGGGATCCGGCAGCACTGCGGCTGCGGCTGAAATGCTGGGACGGCATTACATCGCCATTGAGCTGAGTGCGGAGTATGCCGGGATTGCCGAGAAGCGGCTGCAGACGGCAAACTTTCGCACCATGTAGTCGCTCCAAGCCGGAGGGTGTGCCCCACTCTCCGGCTTTTTTGGTGTCAGGAATGCAGTAGCAAGCGCATGCCGCCAAGGGACATGCGGCGGATCGATCCGCCGGCGTTCCACTAGTAGGACACGGCTATCGAACACACAGTGTCACGATAGGCGCGACCTATAGTCCCCTGCAGTCGGTGTTGACAGTCTCGGTGTTGGTGGTAGAGTGGTAAGAAGAAGTAACAATTATTCCTAATTTTTCTTACACCATGCAGCGCCACACCAGCACTATGACGATCTCGCTTCCGGAAGATTTAAAGCAGTTCGTCAAAAAGCGCAGCCGGACCGCTCACTACGGGACGCCGAGTGACTATATCCGGGGACTGATCCGGGAGGATTTACAGCGCCTGGAGGAAGAGCGGCTTGAACTCGAACTCATGAAAGGGCTCAAGGGCAAAGGGATTCCGATGACTCCTGAGGCCTGGAAACGGATGTGGGCCGAGGCTGCCAAGATTATCAAGTCGAAGCGTCCATAACCGCCATGCTTTCCCCTTCCCAATTCAGCCCGCAGGCCTGGGACGATATGCGCGAAATCGTTGCGTACATTGCGTCTGACAATCCGGATGCCGCGGCGCGGTTTGTACCAGCCTTGGAAGCCACCTATGAACAGCTGGAGGCCTTGCCCGGCATGGGCAGTGTTCGGCACTTTCGGCGAAAGGATCTCTTGGGTGTGCGCGTGCTGCCGGTCACTGGATTTGAACACTATCTCATCTTCTACAGTACGACTGGTAAGCAGGTGAAGGTGCTGCGCATTCTGCATGCGGCGCGCGATTTTCCCACCATATTCCAGTGAGTTTATCTCTTTAGCCGGTTCAATAATGCCCACATTTGAAGAGCCACGCCAAGCGCTCCATAATGGCCGTTATCAGATCCTAGCCGTTGGCGGGACTATGCTATGATACGCAGTCTGTCGAGGTGGGGCTGTTTCCGGTAGCTATGCCTGATAAAATCCCGTGCGCCTTGTCGGAAGACTTGTATTAGGCATGTATCCAGGAAAAAAGTCCGCTTAAACCGTTGTTCGGCTACCTTATGTCGGTGGTCCCAAAGCGTCATCTGAAATGCAGGGCGTACGCCAATAGGCTCGCCACAACCCCCTGGGGAGACCCCTTGCGATCCAGAACCGTTATCCTCATCGTCCTCTGCGCCCTCGGCCTGCTCGCTGTGTCGCTCGCCGCCGTGGCGCAACCGCCAGCGCAGATACCGCAGATTGGCGTCTTGAACAATGGCCGACAGGGCGATGAACCCCAGTTGCGGGTGCTCGAGGAATTCCGGCAAGGGCTGCACGACCTCGGCTATGTTGAGGGCCAGAACATCGCCCTGGCGATCCGCTGGGCGGAGGGCAGCGTCGAGCGACTCCATGAGCTAGCGGCCGAGCTGGTCCGCCTCAAGGTGGACGTCCTGGTGGTGTTCGGGCCACCGGGCGTCCGAGCCGCGAGGGCTGCAACCAACACGATCCCCATTGTCATGGCGCGGATGGACGATGCGGAGGAGCACGGGTTCGTGGCCAGCCTCGCGCGGCCGGGCGGCAACATCACCGGCCTGTCTTTCCAGACGGGGGAGTTAAGCGGCAAGTGGCTCGAGATCCTCACAGCTGCGGTGCCCAGCACCTCGCGGGTGGCCGTGCTCTGGGATGCGCAGGGTACCGTCAACCAGCGGCGCGCACTGGAGCATGCGGCCCAGGCACTGGGCATACAGGTGCACGTCTTGGAGATCCAGAGTCTCAATGACCTCGATGGGGCGTTCGAGGCCGCAAAAACCGCCCAAGCGGCAGGCGTGGTGATCTTGGCCTCCCCGCTCTTTACCCAGAATGTGCCGCGTCTGGCGGAGCTTGTGGTCCAGCATCGGCTGCCAGCCATCTATTACAATACTCAGAATCGACACCGTAGAGCTATAACGCGAAGCTCTATGCTGCTTTACGCGTCTTTGCCATCCTGACTTTCACCTTATGCTCGACCTGGTTCGTCATGACCCGTAGCCGCAACGCATG
>Ga0114129_10016136_pt1 | contig 10628 bp, 12 predicted proteins | sample RhiMetdeltSRZDD1_FD_80071 | JGI IMG/M metagenome (GOLD analysis project Ga0114129, IMG submission 80071) | Populus rhizosphere microbial communities from Tennessee, USA - Rhizosphere MetaG P. deltoides SRZDD1 (version 2) (version 2) | ecosystem: Host-associated > Plants > Roots > Rhizosphere >... | reverse complement strand
TCGACGTCGCGATGAACTCCCCCGAGTCCCAGAACGGACAGCTCGTCGTGCACGTCCGCGTGTACACCACCAGCGTCAGCAAGAACACGAACCACGCCACCGCCCGGTGCCCCCAGTGGCGCGATGGATCCGAAGGCTGAACGAGATTCAAGCGGACCTCTGGCGGGCCGACGGGCCCTCGCGAGTGGAAGCGGCCATGGAGGTGGCGCCCGCGCCGCGCGCCGAGCCCAGCTCGACGGCGCCAGCGGGCGCGAAATCGGGCAGCGCCGTGCGATCCACGACGGCGCGCGCCACTTGCCACGCCTCGTCGGCGCAGCGATCCCAGGTGAAGCGGGAGGCCCAGGCGAGCCCGCCGCGGCCGAGGCGGGCGCGCCGATCGGCATCCGTGAGCAGGGAGAGCAGCGCTTCGGCGAGCGCGGCGGCATCCCCGTGCGGCACGAGCAGTCCGGACTCGCCGTCGCGCACCGAGTCGACGAGGCCGGGCGAGCGGCTCGCCACCACGGGCGTGCCGCAGGCGTTCGACTCGACCACGGTGAGGCCCCAACCCTCCTTGGGCGAGGGCAGCGCGCTCACCCACGACGACTGGAGCCGCCGCACCTTCTCCTCCGAGGGCACGAAGCCGGTGAACGTGACGCGCTCGCCGAGGCCGAGCGCCGCTGCGCGCCGCTCGAGGGCGGCGCGATGCGGCCCGTCGCCGATCACCGTCAGGCGCGCGTCCGGAAGCCCGGGTACCAAGCGCGCGAAGGCCTCGATCAGGACGTCGACCCCCTTGTAGCGCCGCAGGCGCCCGACGTAGAGCACGGATGGATGCGCGGTCTTCTCGCCGCCCGGCCGGTAGCGCTCGTGGTCGAGGCCGCACGCGGAGACCGCCACGCGCTCGCGCGGCACGCCGCGCGCGCCCAGATCGCGGCGCGTGCTCTCCGAGATGGCGAGGAACGACTGGCGGCGATAGACGAGGGGAATGAGCCGCTCGTGCGCCCACACGGTGGCGGCCACGGGCCACGGCGCCTCGGCGAAGGCCGTGGTGCCGAACAGGTGCGGCACCACGACGAGCACCGGGGCCTTGGCGTAGAGCGGAGAGAAGTACGGCAGCTTGTTGAGGTCCTCGACCACGAGATCGAAGCGCTCGCCCGAAAGCTCGCCGCGCACCGCCGCGGCCGCCGCCCAGTTGCCGTTCCACCACGAGCCGCGGCGCAGCACGCGCACCGAGCCCGCGCGATCCTCGGGGGCGGCGCCGGGGAACGAGGTCGTGAGCGCGGTCACGGTGGCCCCGCGCGCCGTCCAGCGCTCCAGGATCTCGAAGAGATGGACTTCGGCGCCGCCGGCTTCCGGATGATGGGGGTCTCTCCAGTTGAGGGCGAGAACGTTCACGCCGCTCCTCGGATCCCCGTGCCGATCTTCGGCTTCTCGGCCACCACGCCGATGACGAAGCAGGTGTAGAGCGCCCAGCGCCGGCGCGAGAGCCAGGCACGCCACGATTCCCAGGCGCGGTTCCACCACTCGGGGCCGCGCGGATACATGGGCAGGATCCTGAGCCCGGCCTTGGCCAGGATCACGCGCGTGGCGCGGTATGGAAGCCCGGGCACCATCCACTCGCCGTAGGTGCGCCGCACCTCGAGCGATTCCTTCTCCACCATGCGCTCGAGCTGGCGCGGGCTGAACTGCGTCTCCCAGCCGGCGAACCACTTGTCGAGGGCGATGAGCACCTTCTTGAGCACGGTCCACGGATGGTAGCTCTGCGGCACGTCGACGATGAGCACGCCGCCGGGCGCGAGCACGCGGCGGTTCTCGGAGAGGATGGGCTGCGGCTCGCGGAAGTGCTCGAGCAGGCCCTGATGGAAGACGAGGCCGAAGGAGTCGTCGCGGAACGGCAGCGCGCGCGCGTCGGCGCACACCAGGTTCACCGGCTTGCCGGCGGCCTTCGCCGCCAGGCGCGTGAGCCCGAGGGCTTCGAACGTGTAGTCGACGACGTAGCCGGTGGCGCCGCGGTCGATGAGCGCCAGGGTGTCACGTCCCGTGCCCGCCCCCACCTCGAGCGCCCGGCAGCCGCGCAGGTCGCGCGCCGACGTGGCCACGGCCAGGAGGCGGTCGCCGTTCGAGTAGACGTCCTCGAGCTGGCGCCCGTCCGACCAGAAGCGCTGCCAGTGCTCTTTCGTGGATTCGCGCGCGTGGCTCATAAGAATTCGTAAAGATAAGTGGGATCGGAAGCTGGGTCAATCCGACGCGGCCGTTCTCCAAGCCCTACCCGGACCCGGCGCGCGGGTTCCGCGCGCCTCGCGCTCACGCCCCCTGCGCCAGCCGCGAGGCCAAGAACGGCGGCAGCCCAGCACTCAGGATCTTCCGCTGCGCGGCCGCGATGTCGTAGGGCACGCGCCGGTGGACGATCTCGTTCTTCTCGGTGTCGAGCAGCAGGTAGCAGGCGCGCGGATCGCCGTCGCGCGGCTGGCCGACCGAGCCCACGTTCACCAGGTAGCGGTGCTCGGGCAGGAGCCGCACGCGGTCGGTGCGCGAGTAGCGCACGCGTGTGCCCTCGCTCTCGAAGGCGCCGGGGAAGTGCGAGTGCCCGATGAGGCACAGGCGCTCCTCGAACGAGGTCATCTCGCCCTCGGCCTCGGCCACCGAGAGCACGTACTGCCACGACTCGGGATCCGAGGGCGAGCCGTGCACCAGGCGCACGCCGTCCTCGACGCGCGCCAGCGGCAGCGAGGCCAGCCACTCGCGGCTCGCCGGCGACAGCTGGGCCGCGGTCCACTCGGCGGCGGCGGCGGCGGCGGAGTTGAAGTAGCCGAGCGTCATCTTGCCGCAGGCGGCCCAGTCGTGATTGCCGGCCACGGCGGCGTCACAGTCGACACGCAGCCGGTCGCACACGGGATTGGGGTCGGCGCCGTAGCCGACGACGTCGCCCAGGCACCACAGCCGCTCCGAGCCCTGCTTCTCGGCGTCGGCCAGCACGGCGTCGAGCGCTTCGATGTTGGAATGGACGTCGCTCACCACGGCGACGATCACGCGTCCCTCCCGTTCACCGGTGCCTTGGCCTCGAGCTCGCCCGGCCGCAGCTCGCGCGCCACGCGGTCGAGCACGCCGTTGACGAAGTCGCCGGACTCGTCGCGCCCGTACTTGCGCGCGATGTCGACGGCCTCGTCGAGCACGACGCGCGCCGGGGTGCCGCGCATGGTCAGGAGCTCGGCCGTGGCCAGGCGCAGCACGCCGCGGTCCGTGACCCCCAGCCGCTCGAGCGACCAGTGCTCGAGGTGGCGGCGCACGGCGGCGTCGATCTCGGGCAGGCGCCCGGAGAGCGCGTGCGAGAGGTCCTCGGCGTAGGCGCGCGTCTCCGACGGCAGCCGCTCCTCGGACTCGACGGCGCGCCAGGTGGTCTCGAGAGGGTCGCCGGCGACCTCGGCCTGATAGAGCACGCGGAGCAGGAGCTCGCGCGCGCGGCGGCGCGGACCCGGATCGCTCATCGGGACCCGCCCCGGCGGAGCGCGGCGAGAGCGCGCGCCGTCTCCACCACCGCGGTCGCCGCCTCCGCGCCCCGGTCGAGCGGCGGGCGCGTGCGGGCACGCGCCTGGGCGGCGTCGTTCGCCGTCACCACGCCGAACCCCACGGGCACTCCCGACTCGAGCGAAACGTGCATGAGACCTCTCGCCGTCTCTCCGGCCACGAATTCGAAATGCGGCGTCTCGCCGCGGATGATGACCCCCAAAGCAACGATGCCGTCGGGCGCCAGACGCTTCGCCGCCTCCCGGGCGAGAAGCGGAAGCTCGAATGCCCCCGGCGCCCGGAGGACGCGCACCTTCGATCGCGAGAGACCCTGCCGCTCGAGGGCGGCGAGGGCGCTCTCGACGAGCCGCGAGACGTGCGTGCCGTTGAAGCGGCTGGCCACGATCACGATCGAAAGCCCGGCCGCCGAGCCCCGGGCGGGCGGCGGCCTCTTGCCCCGAGAGGCCGCGCGACGGCGCTCGGCCATGCTAACCGCCGTTGCGCCGCGGGCTCGCGGCCTGGGGCAGGTCGAGAAGATGACCCAGCTTGTCCCGTTTCGTCACCAGATAATTGCGATTGGCGGCGTTGGCGGGGATCTCGAGGGGCATCCGGCGCACGATGGAGAGCCCGTGGGCCTCGAGCCCCACCACCTTGCGCGGGTTGTTGGTCAGGAGGAGCAGCTTGCGCACCCCCAGGTCGCACAGGATCTGGGCCCCGATGCCGTAGTCGCGCAGGTCGGCCGGGAAGCCCAGCTCGAGGTTGGCCTCCACGGTGTCGAGGCCGCGATCCTGGAGCGCGTAGGCCCGGATCTTGTTGGCCAGCCCGATGCCCCGGCCCTCCTGTCGCATGTAGAGGAACACGCCGCGCCCGGCGGCGGCGATGGCGCGGAGCGCGGCGCGCATCTGCTCGCCGCAGTCGCAGCGCTGCGAGCCGAACACGTCGCCGGTCAGGCACTGCGAGTGCACGCGCACCAGGATGGGCTCGGACGACGACGTGTCGCCCATGGTCAGGGCGACGTGATGGTCGCCGTCGAGCAGGCTCTCGTAGAGGTGGAGGTCGAAGCGTCCCTCGGGCGTGGGCAGCGTGGTCTTCACGAGCCGCGTCACCAGCTTCTCGCGGCGGCGCCGATAGGCGATGAGATCGCTCACCGTCACCACCGGAAGCTTGTGGCGCGCGGCGAAGCGGCGGATCGCCGGCCCGCGCATCATCGAGCCGTCGGCGTCCATGATCTCGCACAGGACGCCGGCCTGGCGGAAACCCGCCATGCGCACGAGGTCGATCGTGGCCTCGGTGTGCCCGGCGCGGCGCAGCACGCCGCCACGCACGCCGCGCAGCGGGAACACGTGCCCCGGGCGCGCGAAGTCCTCGGGCTTGGCGCGCGGATCGGCGAGGCGGCGGATGGTCGCGGCGCGGTCGGCGGCCGAGATCCCGGTCGTGGTGCCGCGCACGGCGTCCACCGACACGGTGAACGAGGTGCCGTGGAGCGCGGTGTTCTGCGGCGACATGGGAAAGAGATCGAGGCGGTCCGCCTGCTCGTCGTCGAGCGGCACGCACAGAAGGCCGCGCCCGTGCGTGACCATGAAGTTCACCGCCGCGGGCGTCGCCTTCTCGGCCGCCATGATGAGGTCGCCCTCGTTCTCGCGGTGCTCGTCGTCGACGACCACGATCATGCGGCCACGCCGGATGGCCGACACGGCGCTCTCGAGGCGCGCGTCGACGCGGCGCTCGGCCGCCGATCCCGAGGAGAGCTTGCGCGCGGGCGCGCGCCCGCGGGTCTTTCGCTGGACCTTCACGATGCCCCTTCCCTTCCGGCGTCCGGCTCCGACAGCAACCGCTCGAGATAACGCGCCACCACGTCCACTTCCACGTTGACCCGGCGCCCCGCGGCGTAACCGCCCGCCGTGGTCTCGGCGAGCGTCGTGGGGATGAGGGCCACGGCGAAGCTGTCGCCTTCGGCCTCGGCCACGGTGAGGCTCACGCCGTCCACCGCCACCGAGCCACGCGGCACGAGATAGCGCGCGAGCTCCGCCGGCACGCGAACCCGCACGCGGTGGTCGCCGCCGTCCCGCGCCACCGACACCACCTCGCCCAGGCCGTCCACATGCCCCTGGACGAAGTGGCCGCCGATGGGATCGCCGGCGCGCATCGGCGGCTCGAGGTTCACCGCATCGCCGGGCGTGAGCGAGCCCAGCGTCGTGCGCGCCGCGGTCACCGGCATGACCTCGACGGTGAAGCCGTGCTCGTCGAGCGCGGTCACGGTCTGGCAGCAGCCGTTGACCGCCACGCTGCCGCCGCGCGCCAGGACGCGGCGCACCGACGACGAGTCGAGCGTCAACGTCGTCAGGCCGTCACGCGCGCGCGCGTCGCGAACCCGTCCCACCTCGGCGACGATTCCCGTGAACACCGTAGTCGAGCCTCCCGGTCACCAGCCAATCGCGGCCGTAGCGTTCCCAGCGCGCCTCGCGAAGCCGCGGCGCCGTGCGCGTCTCGAAGCTCGCGCCGCGCGCCCAGTCGACGCCCTCTCCCAGGACGAGCGGTGCGGTGAACAGCGCCAGCTCGTCGACCAGCCGCTCGGCGAGCAGGCGGCCGGCCAGCTCGGCGCCGCCTTCGACGAGCACGTGCTGCGCCCCCTCGGCGGCCAGGCGGCGGAGCAGCGCGGCCAGCGGAACGCGACCGCCCTTGCCCAGCGTCCACACGCGCACGCCGCGCGCCTCGAGCTTTTCGCGCCGCGCCCGCCACGACGCCGTGCCGCTCCCCGGCGAGGCCGTACCCACCACCGTGCCCGGCGCCAGCGGATCGCGGAACAGGCGCGCGCGCGAAGCGAAGCGCAGGGACGCCGACACCACCACGCGCAGCGGATCGTCGCCGCGCGCCGCGCGCACGGTGAGGCGCGGATCGTCCTGGCGCGCCGTGCCGCCGCCGATCACCACGGCGTCGTGCGCGGCGCGCAGCGCGTGTGCGGCGCGCACCGCCTCCGGCCCCGTGAGCCAGCCGCGGCGCGAGCGCGGCGCGATCTTGCCGTCGAGGCTGGCCGCGAGCTTGAGCCGCACCCAGGGCAGGCCCTCGGCGTGGAACTTGAAGTAGCCCGCGTTCAGCGCCCGCGCCTCGCCGGCGAGCCGGCCCACCTCGGCCGCGACCCCGGCGCGCGAGAGCGATCGCACGCCGCGCCCCCGCACGCGCGGGTTGGGATCGCGCACCGCGACGACCACGCGGCGCACTCCGGAGGCGATCACGCTCTCGACGCACGGCGGCGTGCGCCCGTAGTGGCTGCACGGCTCGAGCGTCACGTAGAGCGTGGCGCCGCGCGCCCGCCGCCCGGCGCGGGCGAGCGCGATCACCTCGGCGTGCGGTCCGCCGGCGCGGCGGTGCCAGCCCTCCCCGACGACGCGGCCCCCGCGCACCACGACTGCTCCCACCATCGGGTTGGGATGCGTCCGCCCCCGGCCCCGCTTCGCCAGGCTCAGGGCCCGGCGCATGTAGTGCTCGTCGGCCGTCGCGGCCCTGGACGCTCGCATTCCCGTTTCCCGAGGAGGTGGCCGCGGGAAAACGAAAAGCCCCGCGGGAAGCTCCCACGGGGCGACGCATCCGGCGCGGGCGCGCACGCAAGCGTGCGCGTCCGGCGTCTCACGACGGACCGGAACGCTCTCCTTCTCCCATCCCGACTTTCACGGTCGGCTCCGGAATCACACCGGATCCTGCTGGCCCTTCGTCTGCCGAAGGGCCGGCTCGCGGGCTGTCACCGCCGGTGGGGACTTTCGCCCCGCCCCGAAGGAGTCGAGCCGAACGCTAGCAACCTCCGGCGGAGCGTGTCAAAGCCCCGCGCTTCACGGCTCGCGCATCGCCGCCTCGCCCCACGGCCAGTCGAGCGTCAGCTTGCGCTTGGCGTGCTCGACCGTGATCGAGGCGAAGCCGCTCTTCTTCCCGGCCACCTGCGGGTAGACGAGGATGCGGAAGCCACCGTTGGCTTCCACTTTCATCTTGTAGCCCGTGGATCGCTCGTCGGAGCGGATGGTCACGTCCACGTCGTCTCCCGGCGGAAAGCCCTCGCCGACCACGGCGAACTGCATGCCGTCGGCGCGCGTCAGCTCGAGGTGGAGGGACAGCGAGTCGCTGCGCGTCTCCATGGGGTGCGGGAAGGCCTCGGCATAGACGGCGGTGGCGGCGTCGTCGGAGAGAAGGCCGAGGCGATACGGCTCGGCGGTGAGATAGCCGGTGGCGGAGAGGACGATCTGATCGAGCGGCCGGGTGCAGCGCGCGCAGGTGTCGACGGCCGGGCGCGACGCGCAGTCGACGTGCCCCAGGCTGTCGACCACGAATCCGCTCTGCAGGCACTCGCCGCGCCGGGCATAGATGGGAAACGTCCAGGCGCTCAAGCGCGTGCCCGGAGCCAGGCCGAGGGCCAGCGCCTTGTAGCGCATGCGCACGCGCCCGCCGACCGTGTCGCGCCCGACCGGGAAGAGACGCAGCTCGGCGGTCTTGGTCTCGGGCGCGCCGCGCCAGCTCCAGAGCGTGTCGGGAAGATCCGCGGCCCGTGCGGCGCCCGGCAGGCCGAGCGCGCAGGCCGTGGCGACGATCGCCGCCGCCCTCACACCTTGAACAGGACGAGGAGAGAATCTCCCTCCTGCACGCGGTACTCGCGCCCCTCGGTGCGCATCCATCCTCGTTCCTTCGCTCCGGCCCACGAACCCGCCTCGAGCAGACGCTCCCAGGGCACGACCTCGGCGCGGATGAAGCCCTTGGCCAGATCCGAGTGGATCTTGCCCGCGGCCTCGACCACCGAGGAGCCGGTGGCCACCTGCCACGCCTTCACCTCCGGCGCGCCGGCGGTATAGAAGGTGAGGAGGCCGACCAGATCCTGCGCCGCCACGAGGACGCGCTCGCCGCCGCCCGCCTCGATGCCGAGCTCGGCGCGGAACGCCGCCCGCTCCTCCTCCGGCAGCCCCTGCACCTCGCCCTCGGCGCGTGCCGGGAGCGCCACCGCCGCCGTCCCGCGCCCCGGGGTCGGCAGCGCCGGGGCCGATCCCTCGTCGTGATTGTAGACCGCGAGCAGCGGCTTGGCGCTCAGGAAGCCGAAACCGCGCAACGCCTTCTCCTCGTCGCGCGACAGCTCGAGCGAGCGGACGGCGGTGCCGGCGCCGAGCGCTTCGTGCAGCTTCTCGAGCAGGGCGCGCTCGTTGGGATTTTCTGGCTTCTTGCCGATCTTCTCGAGCTTGCGCACGCGCTCGAGACGCGTGTCGACGAGCACGAGGTCGGCGAGGACGAGCTCCTCCTCCAGGCTCGCGCGGTCGCGCTCGGCGTCGACCGATCCCGAGGGATGCGGCACCGAGGGATCGGCGAAGGCGCGCAGCACGGCGACGAGCAGGTCGGCGGAGCGCAGCGCCGGATACGGATCGCGGTCGCCGATCTCCTCGCGCGCTCCAACCTGCGGGAACGGGGCGGCGGGATCGACGATCTCGTGCGCCACCGGCGTCGTCTTCTTGGGATGGAAGAGATCGGTCAGCTTGTCGAGCCGAGGATCGCGCAGGCGCGCCACGCCGACCGCGTCTTCCGGACGTCGCCCGGGCGCCGCGGCGTGGCCGGTGAGAACCTGGAACAGCGTGGACTTCCCGCTCTGCGGGAATCCGATCAGCGCCGCTCTCACGAATTCGTGGTTCGCTTCGCGCTCCGATACGCGTAGGAAAGCACCGCGTAGAGTCGCTGCTTGGCGTCGTCCTTCATGGTCGGACAGGGACTGGCGGCGCGATAGATGCGGATCGTCTTCTCGAGGGTGTCGACTTCGACATGGCAGGAAGGGCAGTCGGCGAGATGCGCGTGCACCTCGGCGAGGACCTCTTTGGCGACTTCCTCGTCGAGAAAGTCCCCGATGAGGGTCTTGAGCTGGTCGCAGTTCACGGCAAGGGGTTCCCCCGGAAGTCGCGTTGCGGGCCTTGGGCCATTCCTTGGGATGCGCGAATCGCCGCGCGGTGGCGCCTTTTTTTCGATCCGGCGGGCGGGACGCCCGGTCCGGAAGCCGGACCCACGGTCGCGGGGCGGACATCGGACGGCCGGCCCCGCGGCTCCCGCACCATCAAACCAGATGCGTCGCGCACTTTGCAACGCCGGGAAACGACGATCTCGAGCGCGTGGCTCGAGGCTCTCAAGCGGGCTCGGGCCCGAGCCGATAACCGAGCCAAGGTCGACGGGATCGTGTCCGGCCCGCCGGCGATCCGCGCACCCTCGGTAGCTCGAAGCTCGTGTGCGGAAAGCCACTTGCGCGTCCGGGCAACGATCTTTAGTCTGGCGCTGCTCCCGCGCTTGGGCGCACAGGGACGTCTCGTTCCAACAAGGAGGCTTTCCATGCGGTTCCGTCCGTGGCTGATTCCCGCCGCTTTGCTCGTCCTCGGCGTCGCCTCGCCGGCGCTGGCCCAGGACGACAAGCCGAACCCGAACCCGTTCGCGGCAGGCACCAGCTTCGATCAGCGGCGTATGATCTCCGAGCTGCAGGACCGGCTCGTCGAGCCCGCCTCGTCGCCACGCCACTGGATCGACATCGGCGTCGCCATCCCGGTCGGCAGCTTCGCGGACCGTCCGTTCGAGCCCGGCATGCTCCTGCGCTGGAGCGAGCGCGTGTGGCAGGAAGGTCCCTTCTCGCTCGTGGGATCGGCGGGCGTCCTGTTCAACGACGACTCGCGCTTCAACGAGACCTCGATCGACGCCTCGTACGCCGGCGGCTTCGACAGCTTCCTGCCGATCAACAGCCACCGCCACTTGTCCGTGCCCTTCGCCGTGGAGCTGCACCTCGAGCCGGCGAGCGAGGAGGCGTGGAGCCCGTTCGTGGCCCTGGGCCCCGCGGTCCAGTACACGCACGAGGTGCTGGGGCGCCAGCAGTGGACGTCGATCACGCTCGTCGACGCCACGATCCTCGCGGTGCCGGTCGAGGAGGGCGCTCCTCCGGTTCCCCTCCTGGACCAGGTGCTGACCAAGACGCACTTCCATCCCGGTGCCCAGGGGCGGGCCGGCATTCGCTTCAAGGTCGGCCACGGCGTGTCGCCCCTGCACATCCGCCTCACGGGTTCGGGCAACGTCTGGTACGAGCACAGCCACCCCCAGACGATCGCCGGGGCTTCGCTCTCGTTCGGACGCTAGTCGGTACGGCCCGGACGGCCGCG
>Ga0114129_10016135_pt1 | contig 10628 bp, 10 predicted proteins | sample RhiMetdeltSRZDD1_FD_80071 | JGI IMG/M metagenome (GOLD analysis project Ga0114129, IMG submission 80071) | Populus rhizosphere microbial communities from Tennessee, USA - Rhizosphere MetaG P. deltoides SRZDD1 (version 2) (version 2) | ecosystem: Host-associated > Plants > Roots > Rhizosphere >... | reverse complement strand
TGTCACGCACGTCATGGGCTCAGTCGATCCGGTGCGCGATCGCGAAGTAATCGAATTCCAGCTTGCCCTCGCCGATCTCGCATCGCTCGAAAAACGCCTCGACAAGACGCGACGGTCAGCGCGGACAGGCGACAAGGAAGCACTGACGGAGTTGCCCGTTCTCGAGAAGGCCTACGAGTACCTCAAAGATGGAAAGGGTCTTTGGGAAGCACGGCTGACTGAGGCCGAGAAAGCTCTGCTCGCACCATTGACATTGCTCACGACAAAGCCGGTGCTCTACGCGGCAAACGTGAGTGACGCCGAGCTATCCGGACACGAGGGGCCGCATCTCAAAGCGCTGCGCGAAACGGTGAGAAGGAGTGGAGAGCACGCGGAAGTAGTTCCCTTCTCCGCCAAGATAGAAGCGGAACTGGCGGAGCTACCACCGGAGGATCGCGCCGATTTCCTGGCGTCGCTCGGACTCGAGTCGGCTGGCCTGGATCGTTTGATCCGCGCCGGCTACAAGCTGCTCGGCCTCGAGACTTACTTCACAGCCGGGGAGCAGGAAGTTCGAGCGTGGACGATTCATCGCGGCGACACAGCTCCCAAGGCCGCGGGAGTCATTCACACCGATTTCGAGCGCGGATTCATTCGCGCGGAGACGGTGTCCTACGATTCGTTCGTCAGCAACGACGGCTGGAAGGGAGCGCGCGAGAAGGGTGCGGTGCGCTCAGAAGGAAAGGAGTACGTCGTCCAGGACGGCGACGTACTCCTCTTCCGATTCAATGTTTAGGAGCGACCGAAGCTATCGAGGGTGGACCTGGTCGCGAATCTCTCCGGCCTGATTGGCATTCGTATGGACGTTCACGTACGCCATACCATTGTTGAACAGGGTGCGAAGTGAGTCTAGTGAGACAGCAGCGTTGTTCGCATTGGTTATGCTACCGTGAGCCACCACACCGTTGACAGTGCCTGTTGATCCATTGGGCAGGAACAAATTGATAATGACGTTCGCGTTCGTGCCGGCAGGTGCTGGCCCGTGGATGTGCGAAGCGAACACGCCGGTCATGTTGGTCAGCGTCATTGTCCAATCGATTTCGCTTCCGAGATCTGTAAAAGTCACAACCCCGGTACCGGTCGTTGTCTTCACCGGGACTTCGTTCGCCGGCGAAAGATTGGCTATGTAAGTCTTGTTTCCTGGAGAAGTGCTGTCTCCACAGCTCACAACGACGAACACAATTGCAGCCGCTCCAATAATTCCAGCGGCGATTCCAACGGGTTTCCTGCGCATTTAACCTCCGGAAGGGCGCACGATTCAACCTAGGCCGGGCCAAATACCCAGAAAGGCTCGGTTGGCCAACGACCGCCACCGAACGGCGAGAGAAAGCTCGGAAACGGCGGGCGGAGCCCCGCAGCCGGGGCCCGCGCTCGTCTCCCTAGTAGGTTGACTTCTTCGGTGCTGTCTTCTTCGTCGACTTCGTCGTTGACGATTTCTGCTGTGTCGTCGCCGTAGTCGTTGCAGCAGCAGTGTCCTGGAGAACAGGCGCCGTCGAGCTAGCCGTCATCGACATCGCTGTGTCCGTCGCAGCGGTTGTGTCAGCAGCGTAGTTGTCCTTCTTGCTGCAGCTCGCTGTAGCGACGACCAGAACCATCGTCAGAATCACCGCGCCAGCGTTTCGAATCTTCCGCACATTTCCTCCTCGGATTGGGCGCTACGAATTGGCCTTCTCGATCCATTTGCGCAGGCCGAAATGGCGGCAACAACGGTGCCGCTTGGTCGTAATCTTCGCCTGTCGGCGGTTGATTCGGTGCTTCAGGTGGCTTAGACTTCTCGCTCTCACAACGGCCGAATGTCGGCCTTCACACCTTCCCCCTGCTCCAGGCAACCAGCGGGGGGCGGCTCAAGACCACAAGGAGGATTGCCAGTGCCTCGCACATACGAGGCGGTTTACATCTTCGATTCCACACTCGAAGACGCCGCCATCAACGACAAGATCAATCGGTTCCACGGCCTGCTCGGCGCGTCTGCGCAGCCCGAAGTCGCGCATTGGGGCCGCCGCCAGCTCGCCTACTCGATCGGCGCGAGAGAGAACGGCTATTACGTCGTCTCCAAGTTCAACGCCGAGCCCAAGGTTCTTCCGGAGTACGAAAGAGCGCTCAAGCTCGACGACGGCGTTATTCGCTACCTGATCACTCTGCACGAGCACGAAGTGGGCGCTCCGCCGCAGGCCGAGGAAGATCTCGTTGCCGCAACGCGCCGTGACGACGATGACGACGACGAGGATTAATCAGAAATGAGAAGACAACAAAAGAGCTGCCCGTTCTGCGAAAGCCGCGTGCGCTGGATCGATTACAAGGATGACCGCACCCTCGGACGCTTCATTACCGATCAGGGCAAGATTCTTCCCTCTCGCCTGAGCGGGGTCTGCGCCCGTCATCAACGACAGCTGTCAACGGCCATCAAGCGCGCGCGTTTCCTGGCGCTGATTCCCTACATTCGAGGACACCAGGTCTAGATGGCGACAGCCGCCACGATGACCGCAAAGAACGATTCGTGGCGGCCGCTCCTCTGGGGGCTCGCCGCGTTCCTGGTGTGCCCCTTTCTCCCGTTTCTCGAAGCGCTCTTTCCGATCCAGCAGACTCTACTGCTGCTGGTGCCAATCGTCGCCGTGTGCGCGATCATCGGCTGGCGATTGGGTGCGCGCGCGGCGTTGGCAGTTATCTGGCTGGCGTTGTCCGTCTGGATGATTCTGCAGCCCGCCGGCGCACCCGGAACTCAATACGATCCAATGGCGCGCGGTTGGGCGGTTGTGCTCGCTGCCTCCTTCGGATTGGTGAGCCTGTGGAGCAACACGATGCCCTTCTTCACGCGCGCACTCTTCGCAGTCGCGCTCGCCATTGCTGCCGGTTTCGTGATTGCGCTTTCCTCTTCCAGCGGACTCGCGCGTTTTGAGCACGCGGCGGGAGAAGAACTGACTCGACGTGTCTCGACCACCGTTCAGAGAATCGAGGAATCACAGAACACTCCCGAGTGGCAGGATTTTGCGGCGAAGCATCCTGCATTCGATACGTGGAACGATGACTCCGAAGCAGCGATGCGAGCGGTCCCCGACCCGGCAGCATCTCTATTGCCGGCGCTACTGGCGCTGGAGTCGCTGGCGGCACTCGGCCTGGGCTGGGCCATTTACCGCCGCCTGTCTCCTGTCAGAATTGGCCCGGCGCTTGGACGGCTAACTGATTTTCGCTTCAACGATCAGCTGATTTGGGGACTGGCAGTCGGTGCGACGCTTACTCTGCTGCCCGCGTTCGAGGAAGGCAAGAACGCCGGCTACAACCTGCTCCTCTTCTTCGGCACCCTCTATTTGCTGCGCGGTACCGGAGTACTCGCCTGGATGTCGCGCGGCCGCTACACGCTGGTGTTCCTGCTCAGCCTCATTCCGTACGTATTCATCCCGGTGACTCTTGCACTTGGACTCGGGGATACCTGGCTGGACCTGCGTAAGCGTAAGGCAACTTCGCCATAGGCAACCGCGGATTTTCGACTAGAATTACGTTCAAAACGATCACGAAAAGGAATCAAGCGACAATGGAAGTCATACTCAGACAGGCAATCGAGAAGCTCGGTCACCCCGGCGACATCGTGAAGGTGTCGGCGGGCTACGCTCGTAACTACCTGCTCCCGCGCGGCTTTGCCTACGAAGCTACGCCCGGAAACCGCAAGCGCATCGAGCAGGAGCGCCAGCGGCTGGAGCAGGCGGAAGAGGCGCGTCGCGCCACGGCATCCGAGCAAGCTACGAAGCTGGAGCAGGTATCACTGACTTTTTCCGCACGAGTTGGCGAAGAAGGCAAGCTCTTCGGTTCCGTGACTACGGCGGACATCGCCCATCAGCTCGAGGCGCAGGGCTTCACAATCGAGAAGCGCCAGATCGATCTGCACGAGCCTATTCGCGCGCTGGGTGTCTACCGCGTCCCAATCCGACTCCACGCCGACGTGCATCCCGAGATCAAAGTCTGGGTCATCAAGCAGTAGCAGGCCGGAGGGAAAGCCGTGACCTGGTTGTCCTATTTGCATGGACGGCCAGGTCTTTTTCTGTCGCGCACGTGGCAAGCGAAATGCGACTTCTTACCCCTCACGGAACTTTAGCCCCACGGATAAGCTACATATCACGTATGGGCCGAAGCGCCGCGATAAACCTTCACCTAACCGCATGGCCACATCCTTACCATCTGTAACCGCCCGCGAGAGCGCGCAAAGAGTGCAGCGCGCCGCCCAGCTTTGCCTGGACATGAAAGCCAACGACGTCGTGATCATGAACCTGGCCGGCGTCACCGACATGACTGACTACTTCGTCATCGCGAGCGGAACCTCCGATACCCACGTGAGATCGATCGGCGAGCATGTGATAGCGGAGATGAAGAAGGCAGGGTTGACCGTGCATCATACGGAAGGGTTGCAGCAGGGCCGCTGGGTGTTGCTCGACTTCTTTGATTTTGTAGTTCACATCTTCCATCCGACGCTCCGCGCGTTCTACCAGATAGAACGGCTCTGGAGTGATGCGGAAACGGTGGCGCTGGACCCACAGGAGTAGGTAAAAATGAAAGCGGTCCGTACAACTTTGGTCCTGCTGGTACTGCTTGCCGGTACTCGCCTCGATGGGCAGCAGTACTTCGGAATGAACCAGGTTCAGTACAAGCACTTCGACTGGCGCGTGATCGAGACTGAGCACTGGTCGGTGCACTACTATCCCGAAGAGCGGACAGGCGCGATGGAGACCGCCCGCATGGCCGAGCGTTCGTACACGCGTCTTTCCAAAGTTCTCGACCACCAGTTCCGCGAAAAGAAGCCGATCATCCTCTTTTCTTCGCGAACCGAATTCGGTCAGAACAATGTGACTGGCGATCTCGGCGAGGGTACAGGCGGCGTCACGGACTATCTGAGACATCGCATGATTTTCCCCATGAACGGCGACCTTGCGAGCCTCGAGCACGTCTTGACGCACGAGATGGTGCACGAGTTCCAGTACGACATCTTCGCGCGCGGAAAAGCCGGCGCAGGGATGCAAACGATCAACCAGATTGACCCGCCACTATGGTTCATGGAAGGCATGGCAGAGTACCTGTCGAGCGGACCTCACCACCTGCTGACGGAGACCTGGATTCGCGACGCCGTCGTCAACGGAACCCTGCCGACAATCGAGCAGATGACAGAGCGGCCGGACCAATACTTCCCGTATCGATTCGGTGAGTCGCTGTGGGAGTACATCGGGCAGCGTTGGGGTGACGCAGCGATTGGAGAAATCCTGCAGAACGCGACCAGCCTTGGTGTCGCACGTGCGTTCCAGCGCCAGCTCGGACTCACGCTGCACGAGCTGAGCGATGACTGGCGTGAAGCGATGAACGCGAAGTACCTGCCCCAGGCGGCCACACTCGACAGACCGCGGACGTTCTCGCAGCCGCTTCTCACCGAGCGGAAAAGCGGTGGCCAGATATTCCTCGCTCCGGCACTTTCTCGCGACGGCAACTTCATCGCATTTCTCTCGAATGGAAGCATGAAGCGCGGCGAGGTCTTCATCGACCTGTGGCTCGCTGATGCGCGCACTGGGAAGCGAATCAAGCGTCTGGTCAACAGCACGACGAATCCAAACTTCGAGGAGCTGCGCCTGCTCTACTCGCAGAGCTCGTTCTCGAATGACGGTCGCACTCTCGCTTTCACTGGTGAGCGTCAGGGGAAGGACGTGTTGTACCTGCTGGACGTCGCATCGGCGAGCGTGAAGAAGCGCCTCGATCTGCCGGTGGATGCAGTGTGGAGTCCTGTTTTCTCACCCGATGACCGGCAGATTGCATTCAGCGGCACGCACGGCGGCATCACGGATCTCTACATCGTCAATGCCGATGGGTCGAATCTTCGTCAACTGACGAACGACGAGTATGCCAATCTGCAGCCGTCATGGTCCCCCGATGGAACTCGCATCGCCTTTGCCACCGACCAGAGCCCGGAGACGAATCTCGCCCTGCTCAAGCTGTCGAAGTGGCGTATCGCAGTGATGGACATCGCCAGCGGCCAGCTGACCATCCTGCCAGGGCAGGATGGACTGAATCTCAATCCACAGTGGTCCCCCGACGGTCACGAGTTGGCCTTCGTCTCCGATCGCACCGGTGTACCGAACATCTTCCTCTACGATTTCGGGACGCAACAGCACTACCAGATCACGAACGTCCTCGGCGGCGTTGGCGCGATCACCGAATACAGCCCCGCGATCACGTGGGCCCGCGGCGCAGACCGCATCGCGTACACCTACTTCGAGCGCGGCGATTACACAGTGTGGGCGTTCGACAACCCGCGTGCGTTGAAGCGCGCGGCGTACCGCCCCGGTCAGACAAATGCCGTCGCGGCCCTCACCAACGTACCGGCGCCGACTCCCGCTGCAGTGGCCGAGTCCACGATGTTGCGTCCACGGGCTGGCGAACCGACATCCACGTATCGTGCTTCCGCTGGCGCGCGCCAATCATCGGTGCTGCCGACGCAGGAGCTTGTCGCGGATCTGCCCCCGACCATTGGCAATTTGATGGCGGATCCCGCGTACGGACTCCCTGACACAGCGCGCTTCAAGGAGCATCCGTACCACGCTTCGTTCCACCCCGACTACATCGCGGATCCGTCGGTTGGCTACACGCCGAGCTATGGTGGAATGTTCGCCGGCGGAACGGCGTTCGTGTTCAGTGACCTCCTCGGCAATCATCAGCTGGCCGTGGCAGGCAACGTCTACGGCAGATTGAGCGATGCCAGTGTATTTCTCGGCTACGCCAACTTAAGTCACCGCCTGCAGTACACGACGGGTGTGTCTCAGGACCCGATCTACGTTCCTGTCGCCGGCGGCACGCAACAGGATCCGAACAACCCGAACGTCGTTCGCTTCGAGACCGATTACCTGCGCTACGTCGTTCGGAATCTGTTTTTGATTGGCCAATACCCGTTCAACAGGTTCACTCGCTTTGAGACCGGCGTGCAGTTCAACAGCATCGGGCAGAGCATCATGCGTGTCTTCCAGGACTGCAACCTGGCGGGCTACTGCACCGACATTCAGTTCAAGACCGACACGACATTCAAGACACTGAATTACGTTACGCCGACGACCGCGTTTGTCTCCGACAACACTCTGTTCGGAACGACAGGCCCGATCATGGGACGCAGGATGCGCTTCCAGGCGTCTCAGAGCCTTGGCAACGTCACCTTCAGTGACTTCCTTGCCGACTATCGTCGCTACGATCCGATCATCTTCAACACGCTGACTTTCGCGACGAGGCTGCTTAGCTCGATTTCAGTGGGACCTGATGAGGGTTTGTTCCCCAAGTACATCGGCAGGCCTGATTTTGTACGCGGTTACGACCGTGCCAACTTCAACTTCTACGACTGTACCTCGGTGCTGAACTCGCAGCAAACCTGCAACACCGCGCAGCTTGCGGGAAGCAGAGTGGTTGTCGCGAATGCCGAGTTGCGGTTCCCGATCATTCGTCGTTTCGATGTCGGAAGCAGTTTTGGCCTACCGCCGGTTGACGGTCTCATCTTCTACGATGCCGGGCTCGCGTGGCGCTCAGGACAGACTCCACATCTGGGTCGCGCGCCAGAGGACAACAATCCGAATATCAATCGCTACCCACTGACAAGCTGGGGCGCCGGTTTGCGCGTGAATCTTTTCAATTTGGCGATTCTCCGCTGGGATTACGCCCGGCCGATGTCGACCGGTCGCAAGCCAAACTGGACTTTCTCACTCGGAGCGAGCTACTAACCGTTGCGTCGCTTCGTACTGCTGGCGCTGCTCGGTGCAGCCTGCTCTAAGGAAAGGGCAGCGCCTGATAGTACCAATGTTCAGGTAGTAGAAAACCATGGACCCGAGCAACTCCTCCTCCGCGTTCCGCGGGCGGGAGGAAGTGGTCGGGTCTATCGTTATCCGAAACTCGATTCCGCTGTTTGGACGGTCGACGAAGTTCCGCCAGTCGATCGTGTGCTGGCCTTTGATCAAGAGGCCGGGACAATCGCTTTCGTGGACGCCAAAGGATTCCCCGGCCGCATAGACCTGCGCGAAGAAGACATTGGCAAAGCTTCGCGCGCGAAGCTCACTTCGCTGACCTCCGCGAACGGCACCGATATTTACGGAATCAATCCGAAAGGCGAGATCGTCCGCCTGAACCCGACAACGGGCGATTGGCACTTCAAGCCGCCGATTCAGGCACGCTCCGTTTTTGCTCAGCCGAATGGTGATCTGATCGTCGCCGCGAACAAAGGCGCGCAGACCGTTGTCTGGAAGGTGAGGCCGCCTGACGACGTTATTCAGGACAGCACGCTGCTGCCGCTGTCCGGACGGGCCGTCCGCACTCAGGTAGGCGATCGGATCTACTTCACCGTTGATAGCGGATTGGTCGGAGTCAAAGCAAAAGACCTGTCGCCGGTAGGTGCGATTCAGTTGCCGAGCCGCGTTCGCGCTCTCGCGCCGACGCCAAGCGGTGATCGAATCTATGTGGCGACTATGTCCGACAGCGCGCTGTCTGTTGTCGATCGTTACAGCGGGCGAGTGGAAACCGGCCTTACCCTGCCTGCACCGCCACTCGACCTGCGCATGGATGCGCTGGGGCGTTACCTGCTGGCAGAGTTTCCGAAGGGCGATTCAGCGTGGGTGATTGCCATTGGCACCAACCGTCTCGTCGGAGCAGTGCCGACCAAGTGGGATACGGATCTTCCCATCATCACACCTGACGGTCAACTGGCCACGCTCGGCGCAAAAGACGTCGTTTTGCTCGATCCGGAAAAGCTGACTGCCAAGTCGACGATCGCCGGTGGCGGAAAGGACTTCTGGTATTTCTTTGCCTGGGACGGCTTCAAACCGAGAGCGCAGGGGTTGGATCAGCCGGTGACGTTCCCCTCTGACAGCGTCGTCGATTCGCTCGCCGCCAGCTCGACGACCCCGGGGCCTACGGGTTTGCCACAACGCGATACAACACCAGCTCCGCCTGTGAATAGTCCGACTACCTCCGGATTCACTGTGTCGTTTGCTGCGTTATTGAGCGAAGACAAGGCGCAGCAGCTTGCGACTACGATCAAAGTTGGTGGCAGTACCGCGCACGTCGTGACCACGAGCACCGCCGGCTCGCCCATCTTTCGCGTCGTACTCGGACCGTATCCGACCCGCGAGGAAGCGGAAAGAATCGGGCGCGCATCGAAGCGTGAATACTGGATTTACGAGGGTTCCCCTTGAACGCCCGCGTGTCCGGCGGACGCCCAGTCGCCTGGGAAGACGCCGGACGGCAGATCGCTCCCCTGCTCGGCAGCTACTCCGCGGTAGCTGTTGTCTCTTCTGACCCCTTCGCCGCCGCCTATGTCGCACTCGGCATCGCGCGCGCTGAAGCTCGCCATCGCCGGACTGTTGTCGGCGATCTGGTTGGCGACGTTCCACCATTGAGAGATCTGGTCGTTCAGGAAGACGCCCACGGCATCTCAGACAGTTTTGTCTATGGGGTCTCGCTTAACCGGATCGGTTATCCGATCCCGGGCGTTCAAAACCTCTACATCATGCCGAGCGGCACTGATCCGGATATCGGTGAGGAAGTTTTTCGCAGCGCGCGCTGGAAGAAGATCATCAGTGGCTTTGGCGAAGTCGGCGGACTGCTTTTGCTGGTTTCCGAAGGCGACGCACGTGGCCTCGCTGATTTGCTGGACAAGCTCGATGGCGTAGTGCTGGTCAAGGATGCCGAGCTGCCCGCCGCGCCATCGGCGGTCGTGCTTGCCCGCGTACCGAAAGCGACTGCGACGCTGAAACTCCCTATTCACCGCATCAGCGAGCGCGCGGCGAGCATCGGCAATCGAGCCGCGAGCTGGAGAGCAAGTCGTTGGTTTTATCCTGCTCTTGCGGGAATCGGCCTCCTCGTGCTTGCGTCGATCGGCCTCGCACTCGGACTCGTCAAGCTACGCCGACCACCGCCGCCTGCTCACGTCGCGGCGAGGTCGACTCCCACACCAACGCCTCCTTCGCCCCGACCACCTGCCGAAACCCTGCATGTCGCGCCGCCCGCAAACTCAGCAGATTCCGCTGAGGCTGCGCAATTCACCGTTGAGTTGCAATTCGCAAACACCGATGAAGGTGCTAACTTGTTCGTCAGGAAAAACGGCAGGGCGCTGCCTGCCGCGGCGATCTCGCCCATACCGATCGAACCCGATCGGCGGATATGGTACAAAGTCACCGCTGGCGCCTACACGAGGAGAAATCAGGCTGACTCGCTCCTTCTCGCTTTGCGAAACTCGGGGATTCTCGCCGCCACCAGCGGAAGCGTGGCGGCCGCGCCGATGGCGCTGCTCGTGGATAGCGTTCCATCGCAGGGAGGTATCGCCGACAGCGTGCGTGCGACCTTGCAGCGATACGACGCGCGCCGACTTCCGGTTTACGCATTGATGCAGGACTACGGAGGCGCACTGATTTATGCAGGGGCCTTCGCAAGAGCCGACCAATCGGCTGAACTGATCAGAACATTTCGTGGCGCAGGACTAAAACCAGTGCTCGTCTACCGAACAGGGAGAGCGCCGTAGTGCGTTTAACGAAGCTCGACATTCATGGATTCAAGTCGTTCGCGGATCGAACCGATATGGTGTTCGAGCCCGG
>Ga0114129_10016134_pt1 | contig 10628 bp, 9 predicted proteins | sample RhiMetdeltSRZDD1_FD_80071 | JGI IMG/M metagenome (GOLD analysis project Ga0114129, IMG submission 80071) | Populus rhizosphere microbial communities from Tennessee, USA - Rhizosphere MetaG P. deltoides SRZDD1 (version 2) (version 2) | ecosystem: Host-associated > Plants > Roots > Rhizosphere >... | reverse complement strand
GTTTCGCAAACACATCGATCCGAATAGTGTGTCGATTGTGAAGGCTGGTGATTTCAAGACGGCAGGTGCGTACGTAACGACGAAGAGTCCTCAATAAAGGCACAAGCGAAAAGGTGGCATCCCTCTCTCGTCGCGACGCGGTTAGACGACTCGCCGGTCTCGGCGCCGGCCTCGCACTCGGCGACGCTATCATCCGCGGCCAGTCAAGCGAGATTACCGTCGGCGGCAAGCGGGTCGAGATCGTCGTCAGCTCGATCAGCGATGCGACGGTGCGAATCACTGTGCTCCCGGTCGATGGAGGCCGGATCCCCGCAGACGACTCGCTGGTACAGGCGGCCGTGGGTCGAATCGTTGCGCGCCGTACGTCGGCAAGCCAAACCATCCGCGCCGGCCGGCTGTCGATCACAATCGCATCGGGTCGTCCCACAATCCATGTCGACACGACCGCCGGTAAGGCGATCCAGCGGTTGACCCTTGATCCCGTGTCACCCGAAGTTTCCTTTCTCCTGGGTGGGGGGCTGCTTCTTGGAATGGGTGAGGGCGGACCACAGTTCGACAGAAAGGGCGCGATCGATCGTGGACGCAATGGGCAGGGAGGTTATCAACTCCGCACGCATGGCGGACGCGTTCCGATTCAGTGGCTGGTTGGCACTGAAGGCTGGGGGATGTATATCCACCAACCGCTCGGCGCGTTCGATCTCACTGGCGCAGAAGGGCGGCTGACGCCTGCGAGCGACGCGCCGCTCGACGTCTTCATTACGACATCGCCGGATCCGAAGGCGATCATCGCCGAATACGCTCGTATTACTGGGCGCGCGCAGCTACCCGCGCGCTGGACCTTCGGATACATGCAGTCGCACCGGACGCTGGCCGGACCCGACGAAGTGAAGTGGGTCGCCCGAACGTTCCGCGAGAAACAGCTGCCCTGCGATGCATTGATTTATCTCGGAACCGAGTTCACACCATCTGGCTGGAACACGCGAAACGGCGACTTCACGTGGAAGCAAGAAAACTTTCCAAATCCCGGAGCGATGATCGACGAGGTTCACGCGCAGCACTTTCGTGTGGTGCTCCATGTCGTGATTGAAGGCCGGCGGATGTCCGGAACAGTTCACGACGCGTGCACGCCGGAGAAGGCGGTTCCAAGCGGACGCACGTCCGACGACAAGTGGCCCGACGACCGCGCCGTCCCGTGTTACTGGCCCTATCACAAGCCCGTCTACGACCTTGGCATCGACGGCTGGTGGCCGGATCAAGGCGACGGCCTCGATCAGCCGTCACGTCTCGCGCGCATCCGGATGTACTGGGAAGGCCCCCAACTCTGGCGGCCCAACGAGCGTCCCTTTGCGCTGCATCGCAACGGCGCCCCAGGAATGCAGCGCTACGGAGCGTTCCTCTGGTCGGGGGACGTGTATTCGACGTGGGAAACACTGAAGACGCACGTCCCGGTGGCGATCAATACGGGACTTTCTGGGATTCCATTTTGGGGCACTGACATCGGCGGTTTCGTGCCGACGCCCGAATACACGGGCGAGCTGCACGTGCGCTGGTTTCAATTCGGCGCGTTCTGTCCGCTGTTTCGCGCGCACGGCCGCACGTGGCACTTGCGGCTGCCATGGGGCTGGAACACGGGTGAAGTCGGACCATCTGAAACACGCGGCTACACCGGCGGCGCCGGCGAACCCGATGTGAGTGAGCTGCATAACGCGGCGGTCGAACCGGTCATCAAGCAGTACCTCGAGCTGCGTTACCGCATGCTGCCGTACGTGTATTCGATCGCACGGGAGTGCTGCGAATCCGGTCTGCCGATGATGCGCGCGCTGTGGCTGCATCATTCCGACGATCCACAGGCGTCCGCACGTGGCGATCAGTATCTGTGGGGCGGCGATATCCTCGTGTCGCCCGTCGTCGAAAAAGGCGCGACGTCGAGACGACTCTATCTTCCTCGCGGCGACTGGTTCGATTTCTGGACCGAAGAGCGAGTGACTGGCGGTCGCGAGATCGATCGCCGCGTCGATCTGGCCACGATGCCGCTGCACGTGCGGGCAGGCGCACTGCTGCCGTTTGGGCCGGTCAAGCAGTACAGCGATGAAGCGATCGAACAACCGTTATCGCTTGTCGTCTATCCAGGTGCGGATGGTGCGTTCACCCTGTACGAAGACGACGGGCGATCATTCGATTACCGTCGCGGCGAATGGATGGGCATCGAGATGCGGTGGCAGAATGCGCAGAAGCGCCTGACGCTACAACTTGCATCCGGCTCACGCATGCTGCCTCCGCTTCGAAGAGAGATCGACGTGCGGCTCGCGGGAGCGAAGGCATCCCGCCGAATTATCTTCACCGGCCAGCGAATCTCGCAGTCTTTATAAACCTACTTCTTCCGCCCGATGCCGAACTGATCGCCGGTCTGCACGACCTTATCGTTTTCCATCACTACTTCAACGACCTTCTCGCTCTGCACCACGCGCTGTTGCTCGTCGGTGAGTGCGACAACGATCTGGCGGGTCCTGGTATCGATCACTTCTCCGGTTGATGGATAGCCGTACCGCCCATCCATGCTGAACGTGACCCAGCCGGGCTGATCGCGAAGCTTGATCGACGCGACTTGCTTGGGTGGCATCACGGTCGCATCGAAGATGTGGACGCGTTCGTTGTGCCCGTCCGAGAGCCACAACTCTTTCTCATCCGGGGTGAGGCCGACTCCGTGGCTGGGGCAGCCGTGGCGCTTCACCGGCCCCTTCTCGAATCCGGTGACTTCGACGCGATGCAGCATCTTGCCCGTCTTGATGTCTCCGACTTCGAAGCCAAGCAAATCGTTGACGTTGACGAAGCAGAGCGTCTGGGCCCGGTTGATCGTTAACGGACGAATGACGTTACCGAATGGACCGACCTCTTTAACCACTTTGTGCGTCTGCGGATCGGCGACCGACAGGAGCGGGCTTCTCAGTCCCGCAAGGTAGACGGCGCGTCCGTCAGGGCCGTAGATCGTGTTGTGCGCGCCCGAGTTCGTGACGATCTTGGTAATCACGTCACCACTGGCGGCGTCGACAACGTTCCAGTGCGGACCTTCGAGCGACGGGATGTAGAGGATCTTGCCGTCGGGTGAAAGAGCGAGACGATCCGCTCCGCCCTCGTATTCCTTGTTCCACAGCAATCGATCGGTCTTGAGATCGATTGCTGCTACGCGTTTGATCGTCGAGACGTAGAGGCGGCCCGTGTTCGCGTTGGCGACAACGCCTTTGACGTTTTCCGGCGCCTGTCCCGGGATCTCGGCAAACGTCGGAATGCGCCTGACAAACGTGTGCCCCTTGTCCATGTCGTACACGATCACGCCGACGCCGCCGTACTCGACGTAGTTGCGAATTCCCGGCTCTGCCACATACAGGAAGTGGCGTTCGCCACTGGACGACGACGTGGCGGGTGCGAAGGTGATGAGAGCGGCAGCGAAGGCCGCGACGAAGGACAGACGACGGATTGTTGTGCTCATAGTCATTTCACATCCATCACGAAAATTCCGTAGCCGACGCCTGCCGGATCTTTGCTCCGCGCAGACTGGAAGGCGATGCGTTTCCCGTCGGCGCTGACGACCGGATTCGACGCTTTGTAGCCGCGGTAGTCGCCCCAGTGGGTGACGCGCGTGAAGTCCTGGCTGTTCGGTTCGAGCTTGAGTTTCCAGATGTCGATGTAATTGGAATTCTGCTCGAGTTGTTCCCGGCTCGATTCGACGAGTGTGTATTTCCCATCAGGGAAGATGCCTTCCACTTCGTTGTACTCGCCGGCAAGCTTTCGATAGACCGTAATCTTACCAGTCGCCAACTCGATGCCGAGCACATCCGCAAACGGCGACCGGTAGCAGGTGTAAATCAATTCGCTATCGTTGTTGCGAAAATCCTGGGCTTCGAGCGTGCACTCTGGTGCCTTCGCGCGCACAACCTCCTTTTCATTCGCGATTTTCGGACGGCCGTTTTCGTCGACGATGTCCGCCGTATAGATTGCGGATTCCCCTTCCTGGAAACGGTCGGGATATTGCCCTCGCGTGTTCGACCAGGCGATCTTCATCGTCGTCCTGGAAATCGCCACGCCTTCGGAAATCTTGTGCTCCAGCGGATTCGCATGATCGCCCGGCTTGAAGTCCGCCTTGAGGATCCACATCTCCTGATCGCGCGATCGTGTGGTGCTGATGTCGGTGAAGGTTCGCGCGCCGATCAGGAAGTAGTCGCCGTTGGGTAGAAACTGCACGCGGAGGAATCCGGGATGCGCATAATGCGTCAACAGGCGGATCGCGCCGGACGCCACATTGACTTCATACGCGTCGCCGAAGCTCTTCTCCATGAATGCGATGCGCTTCCCGTCGGGCGACCATGAGGCACGTTCGCCAAAGTGCGTCAACTGCTTGATGTTCGGGGGAAGAGCCTCCTCAGGACTGCCGCTTTTGGTTCCCTGGGGAAGGCCAATCGTGACGGCGAACGCGAAGGGCAGAAGGACGGATGGCCGCATGCGGCGAATCGTAACACGCGCTGGAGGCGCGGGAGGCTACGGAGATAACGGATTTCACAACGGAGAAACGGAGTAACGGAGGTGAACGAAGGGAAGCTGCTGCCATTCATCCGGCTCGAGTCGCTCTTTTGTTGGCCGGCCGGATGGATGGCAGCAGCTTTACTCCGTTCGTCTCCTTTGCTTCGTTCCTTCGTTGTGAACTCCGTTGCCTTCGTGGCCTCCATGCACATGTTACGATCTGACGAATGAAGTTCATGCGGTGCGCTCCCGCCGTTGTGCTCTGCCTCTCGATCGCGGCCGGTGCATCGACTCAGACGACAACTCAGTCGGTACCCGCACCTCCCCTCGCGGAGCTGTCCCGATCGCTGCAGGATCTCGCCACCAAGGTCAGCCCGAGCGTCGTACAGATCTTCGTCACCGGCTATCCGCCGCCCGACGAGGAGAATCAGACCGCCTCGGTCGAACCGCAGCTCGAACGTAGCAGCGGCTCCGGCGTCATCGTCGATGCTGATGGCTACATCGTGACCAACACTCACGTGGTCGAGAATGCGACGCGCATCGAAGTCGAGTTGCCGTCGGACTCCGCCGTAGCGGCGCGCGGACGATCGATCCTGAAGCGACGCGGCCGCACGGTAGGGGCACAGATCGTCGCGATCGATCACGAGACCGACATTGCGGTTGTGAAGGTTGAAGCGAGGGGACTTCCGGCGCTGCCGTTCGGCGATTCGGATTCGCTGCGTGCAGGGCAACTCGTGCTGGCATTTGGCAGTCCGCTCGGGCTCGACTCCTCCGTGTCGATGGGCGTCGTCAGCGCCGTTGCGCGTCAGCTGACGCCGGACGATCCGATGATCTACATCCAGACCGACGCAACCATCAATCCCGGTAATAGCGGCGGTGCGTTGGTGGATACATCCGGCCGGCTTGTCGGGATCAATACCCTCATCTACTCGCAATCAGGCGGCAGCGAGGGAATCGGCTTCGCCGCGCCAAGCAACATCGTCCGCAATGTCTTCAGCCAGATTCGCAAACACGGTCGAGTCCGTCGTGGAGAAATTGGCGTCAACTCGCAGACGATTACGCCATTGATGGCCGAAGCGCTCGCGTTGGCCTTGGATGCCGGTGTCATTCTTGCCGACGTGCTGCCAGGCGGGCCCGCGGAGAAGGCGGGGCTCGAACCAGGGGACGTGGTGCTGTCGCTCGACGGTAAGCCGATGGAGAACGGCCGGCAGTTCCGGATCAACGTGTACACCCGCGGCGCTGGCGAACAAGTGTCACTCGAAGTCCGCCGCGGCGAACGCACGCTGAATGTAAACGTTCCTGTAGTCGAGCGCACCAACGACACGGGCGAATTGGAATCTCTGATCGGCACGCAGCAGACGATCCGCCCACTCGGCGTTGTTGCACTCGATCTGAATCCGTCCGTCGCAGCATTGCTGCCGCCGGTGAGACGCCAGAAGGGAGCGGTCGTCGCGCGCGTCACGCCTGAGTCGCCGTACTCACAGCAAGGACGACTGCAGCCTGGTGATGTCATCTACGCGCTGAATGGACAGATCGTCAGAAGCGCCGACGATTTAAAGCTGTTCGCAGGTCAGTTGAAACCCAGTGCGGCAGCGGTCCTGCTCATCGAACGCGAAAGCACGATGATGTATTTTGCGTTCAGAGTGGATAAACCTTAACCAGCAGGCAGTCACGAGCCGACGGCTAACGTCGAAGAGTCGAAGAGTCGAAGAGAGTTTTTGTTTTCTTCGAGTTCTTCGAGCCTTCGAATCTTCGACGTAAATCGTGGGTACGTTCAGCTCGAGAGTGAAGACTGTGGATTGACCGCCGCAGATTCACAAATCCCGTTTTTCATACAACACGTAGGCGAGCACGAGGATCACAACGCTCGCTCCCAGCAGGCCGGCAATATCTTTGGCCGGCGAAGTGCTTCCCAACAACGTTCTCATCGGTTCGTAGTAATGAAAAGGTGAAACGCGGGCGCTTGGTCGTAAGGGATTCCACGCGGCGGCACCGAATTGCAGTAGATAGAGGAAGATGGCGACGAGGCCGACAGTGCCGGCCGCGCGCATGCGTTCACGGACATGCGAGGCCATTGCCAGCGCCGCCGCCCCGAAGCACCAGACGATCGCCAGAAGGTTTGCCGCCACCCAGGCCAGACGGACCGCGGGCAGAGCGGTCAAGGTCGCCGGCGAGAGCGCCCGCACCGTGACGCGGCTGGTCACGAACATCGCTGCAACCACCGCAGCGCTGCCGACGAGGTAGACGAGGGTGGAGCGGGTGACGATCAGAAATCGCGGAACGGGACGCGCGACGACCAAGTCGACGAGACCGTCCTCGACCTCTCCGGCCGGTTCACTCGCCAGGTAGATCGCCACGCAGGACAGCGACAACATGACAAGTGGGTGAGCAAACCCGAGTGCAATCGCGCCTGGAAACGATCCAACCAGCACCCCACCCATCGCTTCCTGGATAAATGCGGGCACCAGCGTCGCGAATTGCGCGTAAATCCCGTTCGCTTGAAGGTTGTACGCAACGACGATGTCGAGGATCTGAAACGCGGAGAGAAGGGCTGCCACCGCGACGATGAGCGCACGATGCCGCGCCAACGATCGCCGGAAGAGGGCGAACAGCATCACTCTCGAGCGCCCGACGTGCCCGAGTAGATCTTCAACACGTAATCCTCGAGTTTGAACGGTTCGATCTCGATGTCCGCCACCGGAAGGCCTTGCATCGCATCGAGAGCGCTCCCGAGTGGGCCCGACCATTCGAGCTCCCAGTGCCGGTCACCGCTCCGGCGCACGGCCGTCGCAAGCGCAGCGGGTAGCGGCGGTGCCGGCCGATCGAAGAACACTCGGAGGCGCCGAGGCGTGTCACGACGCAGATCGGCAATCGACGTCTCTCGCACGAGCTGACCGCGGCGAATGATTCCAACGCGATCGCAGAGACGCTCAACTTCAGATAGGACGTGTGACGAGAGAAAAATTGTCGTTCGCCCTTCGGTTTTGAGTTCATGGACCGTTTCGGCGAACGCCTCGATCATCAGGGGATCGAGCCCCGACGTCGGTTCGTCCAGAATGAGCAGCGACGGGCGGCCCATCAGCGCCTGGATGATTCCGAATTTGCGCTTCATACCGTGCGACAGGCGATCGAGGCGCCGCCGCAAGTCGATGTCGCTGACATCGAACCGTGTCAGCAGCTTCCGGCGAAACGACAGATCCGCCGGGCGCGACTCCAGCGCGGCAAGGAAGTCCAGGTAACCGACACCTGTCATCTCGCGATAGAGCGGCATTTCGGCCGGCAGGTATCCGACGCGCCGCCGGATCTCCACGCTGGCTGCGCGACAGTCAAGCCCGTCGATGAGCGCGCGGCCACTCGTGGCTCTGACCAGATCGAGCAGGATTCGGATCGTGGTTGTTTTGCCAGCGCCGTTTGGCCCGAGAAAGCCGTAGACCTCTCCGGGCGCGACCGACAGATTCAGGGATTCGAGCGCGACGACCGCCCCGAAGTACTTCGTCAGCGACTCAGTGCGAACCGCCTCGGTCAACGTCAGTGCCTTGAATGGTCCGTGATGACTGAGCGCTTCGGCTCTCTGGCCGTGTCCGGCGGGATCGCACGAAGCGCCCGCGTCACGACATCCCAAACAGGATTCTGTGAGGCGTCCCCCTCGAGCACGACGTCGCCTGGTTGGGCCGCGATATCGAAGTCGGCCGCTTCTGCCGAATCACCCGGTCGAATGTCCTGCGTGAGAAGCGCGAATTCAATCATGAACGGCTTGTCCGCGATCCGACCGGTCGCCGAAAATTCGACGAGCCGCGAGTCGGCGACGGCGACAACTGCACGAGCGCTGTCGAGCGCAATCAGAGAACCGCCGACCATTGCACCGCCCGGAATGTCGATTTGGTAACACGCGTCGGCTCCGCGTTGAACCTGCCGCAGCGTCTGAGTACTGCTCGCTTGCATGAAGCCGATGAATGTTTGAAGAGCGGTGCGTTTGAGCGCAGGAATCGACAGGGCGGTGGGCGCGGCTCCGTCGAATCTCAACAAGTATCCACGCCCGTTGGCTCTCATGTATCGCGTGCGAGTGCCGCGCAGCGGATCATCCGCAGCACCACCGACAATCTGGCCGCTGCTGGTCAGCTTCACTATGCGATACCGCCCATCGTGATCGTGATCGACAAGTTCCTGGACCGTGAATCGTCCTGACTGTTCCTCGGGGATCAAATCCGCGAGTACGCCTGACAGCTCGAGGTCGTAGGTCAGAACCTCGATACCTGAAATCGGAGCGGTAAGAGCGGATCGCGAGCGTCCCAGGATTTCGGCCGCGGACACTGTTGTTTGCCGATCGATGCCGGGAATGACATAGACGAGGAGCGCGATCGCCGCCGCCGCCGCGAGCGGGATCGCCCATGCCCATCGTCGTACACGACGGACGGGCCGTAGTGTTGTTGCGCCAGCGGCTGTCGTGCGGGCAAGTTGCGCAAGCATCGCGCTCCGGGCGGCGCCGGGAAGTTCGTCGATCCCCGTCGCGTCCTCAATCCGAGCCATCAGTCGGACCCGCGCCGCAAGGCGTTCCGCGCATCGCTGGCACTGCTCGGCGTGGGACACGTGCTCCGAAGGTGCCTCGCGATCCGCGATGGCCTGGAGTTGGTCATCAGTTAAACAACGTGACATGTGAAATGCTCCCAGCCGGATGGCCAATCAGCTCCGGCGATGCAACTCTTTCTGAAGACGGTTGAGCGCGCGCGTCAAAAGCCGGCCGACCGATGTGTAGCGGATGCCTGATGCGTCGCCTATCTCGTGATATGACAACCCCTGCGCGCGAAGCGCGATGAGCATCCGGTCGCGCGCCGAAAGCGCCCGAATGGCGTGCAACAGGGCTTGCTTGTCGTCGAAGCGATCTGGAGTCTCAGGAGCGCTGCGCGTGTCGCGTTCGGTGATCCAGGGAAGCCACCGTCCTTTGCGCCGCTGCCGATCCCGACATGCGTGAGCAGCGACGGTATATAGCCATCCACGCGGATTGGTGAGCGGTCCGTGCCCACGGAGATGTTCGATAAGACGCGCGAAGGTGTCCTGAACGACATCCTGCGCCGCATCGGGATCGTGCAGCATGGCAAGCGCCAGCCGATAGAGTCCGGATGCGTGCAGTTCGAAAAGCGACGAGACCATCGAGGAAAGCGTCTCAACGGTCTCTGGAGCCGTGTAGGTCGAGGGATAGGTCGCCACCAGCTCTGATGCGCTCACTCTTATACAACGTTAGGGGCGGGGGTTTGTGACACAGCTGATTGCCGATTTCGGACTGTAGATTGCGGATTTTCAGATTGTCGATTGTCGATTGAGATTGACGATTGTCGATTGAGATTGTCGATTGAGATTGTCGATTGAGATTGTCGATTGAGATTGTCGATTGAGATGGCGGATTGTCGATTGAGATGAGCGGATTGTCGATTGAGATGGCGGATTGCGGATTTTGCCATCCCCACTGCGTGACGCGCTCGCGGATCTTGCATCGAGGCGCCGCCGACTCGCGCCGTTTCCTATGGTTCGCTCGCATTTCCGAGCGGGCACACCTTCTGCTTTCTAGTTTGCGCAATGAATCCCGAAGCCTTGGCTCTTCAAGCTCGAACACGTGCCTTTGCAAACGCGGTTATCAAGTTGTGTGAAGGCCTGCCAGCGAGTCCCGCCGCTGAGTCCATTCGCGCCCAGCTGCTTGATTCTTCTGGAAGTACGGACAGCAATTACCGCGCAGCGTGCCGGGCGCGGACGCGGAAAGAATTCATTTCTAAGCTCGGTGTCGTAGTGGAAGAATCCGACGAAAGCCTTGGCTGGCTTCGGTTGCTAATTGAAAGCTCAATTTGTGCGACGGATTCCGCGAAGTCGCTCGCTCGGGAAGCGGACGAACTCGTGGCCATTTTTGTGCAGTCCGAAAAAACCGCGAAGCGCAACTATGAAGCGGAACAGACGCGCCGCCGAGCGGCCCAAAAGCAGAAGTCCCGGCGCCGCGGTTGAATCGGGAAATTGGCAATCGGCAATCCGCAATCTCAATCCGCAATCGGCAATCAATCCGCAATCGGCAATCTCAATCCGCAATCGGCAATCTCAATCCGCAATCACCAATCTCAATCCGCAATCGC
>Ga0114129_10016133_pt1 | contig 10628 bp, 10 predicted proteins | sample RhiMetdeltSRZDD1_FD_80071 | JGI IMG/M metagenome (GOLD analysis project Ga0114129, IMG submission 80071) | Populus rhizosphere microbial communities from Tennessee, USA - Rhizosphere MetaG P. deltoides SRZDD1 (version 2) (version 2) | ecosystem: Host-associated > Plants > Roots > Rhizosphere >... | reverse complement strand
TCAGTGTTTTCATCATATCGGTGTCCTATTTGAACGTGACGAGGAACTCCTCCGGCTCGGAGAGTCCACCGCCGGGTTTTGGCGTTTCAACACTCATCAAGTACACGCCGACTCGCGCCGTTTGCGCTGCGGAAAGAGCGGCGCGCAATTCGCTGGAATTCACAAAACGGGTTTCAACGGCGCGGCCGTCGAATTTGACGGCAGAATTCGGAGTGAAGCCGCGCCCGAGCACACGAATTTCTGTAGTCTCTCCCTGGACCGCAACAATCAGCGTTCCGCCACGAACCAGCAATGACTGAGCCTGAACAGGCGAAATGAAAGCGATTGTTGCCAGCGCGAGGGAGGTCCAAACACGCGATATCTTCATGACAGCGGCTCCAACGTTTCGTAAATTCTCTTTTCGTTGCCCGGGAAACTGCAGAATATACTGTTGAACCCGTGAAACAGTGAAAGTTTTTGATAGGCAAAAGAGGTTCATGACCATGAACAGAACCATGGCAGTTTTGATAGCGGTGATGTTGAGTGTATTTCCGGCCACCGTTTTGGGACAGTCGTTACCCAACTGGAGCGGGGTCTGGGCGGTACCGGGAAGCGTCGCCACAGGTGCTACCCTTTTCGATCCGGCTACCGCCAATCCGGTCGGCGCAGCGGGATCGCCAGGTATCCGAGAGCATCCCCCGTACAACGACGAATGGGAAACTTTGTACAAGAAGAATATCGAACTCGTGAATCAGGGGCGATTTCCTGATCCGTTTACGAATTGCGGAATGCCGGCCGGATATCCAAGGATTATGAATCTTCCTGATGTGTACGAATTCGTCGTGACGCCGGAGCAGACGTGGATCATTTCCGAGAACGGTCCGAATATCGTGAGGATTTATACGGATGGACGCGCGCATTCGGCGCCGGAAGACCGGTGGGCGACATTCAGCGGCGATTCCGTCGGACACTGGGAAGGTGACACGCTGGTGTTCACGACCGTCGGCGTCAAGGGGTGGGATACCGATCATGACAGTATCCTCGACCGCACAGGTCTCATCATCAGTAGTGCGATGCATTCTATGACGCGCATGCGGAAAATCGACGACAACACGATCGAAGCACAGATCACGATTGAAGATCCCAAAGCACTGACCAAGCCCTGGGTCGTTACCAGGCGATATAACCGACTGCCGAAGGGAACGCGCGTGTACGATTACGCGTGCGGGGAGAACAATAGGAATCCCGTCGACGAAAGCGGACGAACATTGACGCTCGGTCCTGATGGCCGGCCGCTCGACAATAAGTAAATTTGAAATCGGTCGAATTCGGGGACGGAGGACTAATTTCACCGAATGAGATCAAATTTCCTTGAACTCATTCGGCGAAATTAGTGCTCCGTCCCCGAATTCGATTTCGATTTCAAATCTAAAAGCGCTTGTTCCAGACGAGCGGATATTTCCGGTGAGTGTTCGTGAAGGCCGAGGGCCTCGGCGGCCGCAACCGAGTCGCGAGTGGTGCCGTTCCTGACGATATCCAAAAGAAAATCTATGGCCGATTCCTCACGCGAGGAGCCCAAGGCACGCAACACCACGCTTCGAAACTCCGGATCGTGCGAGTGCCGCCATGCCTGGGTGAGAACGTCGATCGACTTTGCAAGGCGCGAGCCTCCGAGCGACAGAGCAGCTTCGTCACGAACCTCGTTGCTCGTCGATTCGAGGTGCTCTGCTACGAAGTCGATTGCTTTTTCGCCTTCGAGGACGAGCAGCGCGTCAAACACGTGCCCCGTAACAACCGGTCTGCGGTCACCCAGCCGAGCCTTCAAGCGAAGGAGTATTGAAGCTTCATCGCCGTTCATCTGCGCGATCGCTCGAACCGCCTCGAGCCGCACAGGGTCTGCAGGATCTGCAAGTCCATCGACCAGGTGACGAAAAATTTCAGGACGGCGAAGATCGTCGCACTGCACCAGCGCGAGCAGGCACGTCGCCCGCAATGGTGGTGCTGCATCTTCCTGGCCGCCCCACACCGCCTCCATTTGAACGTGGCGGGAACCGCGAATGAATGGTGGCGACTCTGCGTGCTCGAGCTCCGTCAGGGCCTTCGCAATAGCTGTCTTGCCCCAGCATTTCGAATCGCTCTTTGCCGGATCTTCGAAAAGACGATCGAATGCCTCGAGCAGCGCGGGAACCATCTGCGACATGCGCAATTCGGCGATCGTCTTTGCAGCCTCGGCAACGATGAGATTCGACCGGTCCTTCAACGCCTTGCTCAGCGCAACGACAACTTCCTCGTTTGGAGCCGCCGATCGTAACTGCCGCAGTTGTTCAAGCCGTTGTTCGAGCTTCGGTTTGTTCATGCGCTATCAATCGTTGAGTTACACGGTCACAGAGGATTTTGAGTGAAGACGAATTCCCGAACAGGGTGGCCTTCGATGAGATGTTCTTGAATGATGCGCTCGAGGACTTCGGGTGTGACGGAGTGATACCACGTTCCATCGGGGTAAACGACCGCGATCGGACCCTGCTCGCAAATGCGGAGACAGTTTGCTTTCGTGCGAAACACGCAGTCCGCCGAGCGCGTCAGCCCCAGTTCTTCAAGACGGCGTTTAAGGTAGTCCCATGATTTGAGGCCGGTTTCCTTCGGCGCGCACTTCGGGTTTGTCTGATCTGCGCAAAGAAAAATATGCCTTCGGACGTTTTTGATTTTGAGTTGTTCGACGATTTTCTCGAGGTCGGCCATGACCCCAATCATAAACGATCAGGGAAATCCCGGTGGGGGGACGCGGCGTTTCGTGGCCTGCTCGAACGCGTATCCCAGTTCGATGAGCCGGGGCTCGCTGCACGCCATTCCGGTAAAGGTCACGCCGAAGGGCGTGGGATCTTCCGGGAGATTGAAAGGTACGATGACCGACGGATAGCCCGGTCGCGCAGCAATGTTGGCGCCGGCAGGTCCGGGAAACAAGAGAGCATCGAGCTTGTACGCCTTCATAACTTCATCGATGCCGTGCGTCGCGGTGAGCTCGATGTCTTTCGCCCGATCGCCTTCGTAGCGCGTCCGATCGGCGGCCACATCCATTTCGTCAGAGATATCCAATTGCGATTGGCCGAATTTGATTGCGCCATCCTTTTCATGTTCGCGATTCCACTCGCGGAGTTCGGTGAGACTCTTTACGGGCGCAGCGGATCCGAGTGTGGCGAGCCATCGATTGAAATCTCGCTTCATCCCGTACTTCAACACGACGGAACACTTCGTGTCATCGCGGCGGCCGTTGTCCGCTCCCGAGCAGGCATTCCAGGTCGCGTAGTTGTAAGTCGGGTTCTCCTCAACCACGCTCGGAATATCGGCGGGATCGATGATCGTCGCGCCCTGTTGTTTCATCACGGCGATCGCTTCAGTCATCGTCTTCATCTGACCTTCACTTAAACCACCGCCAATCGCAATCGGACGTCCCGGCAGGATCACCGGATTGTAGAAAAACGCGCGTGGAACGCCGATGCGGGCGCCGCGCAGGCCGTTCGTATTGAGGAAACGTGTGTAGTCCCGGTTGGGCGGCGCCATGCACATTCTCGTCGCGGGATCGTTCGGATCGGGCGATGCGGTCTCCAGCACACCGAGCAGAATAGCTGCGTCGGTCATTGTCTTCGCCATCGGGCCAGGCGTGTCTTGATCGGCAGTGATCGGAATCACACCGTAACGGCTGATGCGGCCAACCGTCGGTTTGATGCCGGCGAGCATCTGGCGGCTTGCGGGATTGAGAATGGAGCCGGAGGTTTCGGTTCCCACGTTCGCGGCCCAGAAATTTGCGGCGGTGCCGATGCCCGAACTGGATCCTCCGGCCGGGAGGATCGGATTGTACGCATTGATTCCCTGGCCGGTAATGGCGTTGTAATTCGTCGGCATCGGTGTGGGCGCGCCTGCGACCCAGTTCGCGAGTTCCGTGAGACTTGTTTTCGCAATGATGACGGCGCCAGCGTCTCTCAGGTTCTTCGTGAGTGTTGCTTCGTAGGGTGGCGTGAGATTCTTGAACGCGAGCGCTCCTCCCGTCGTGGGCATATTGGTTGTGTGGATGATATCTTTCAGCGCGATCGGGATTCCGTGGAGAGGACCGCGAACTTTTCCGGCCGCGCGTTCGCGATCGAGCGCTTCCGCCTCGCGAAGAGCGTTGCGATTGACGGTAACCGTCGCGTGAACACGGGAGTCGTATTTCTCAATTCGCTCGAGATACTGCCGCACGAGTTCCTGCGACGTGACGCGGCCTTGCTCCATTGCGCGCTGCATTTCCGGAATGGATGCCTCGATCACGGAGAAAGACTGCGGTTTCGTCTGCGCGGCAATAATCACGGCGCCCGTGAGTAAGGCAATTGCAAGGTACCTCATCGCGAGAATTATACGTACGCCAGCCGCGGATTGCGCAGATTACGCAGATTTAAATCCGCGTAATCTGCGCAATCCGCGGCTAATTACTTCCTTTTCGTCTGATCTGCTACCGACTGCGTTGCGCGGGCAACCGCCTGGGGATCACCCAGGTAGTAACTCCGGATCGGAGTGAGGTCGTCGTTCAATTCGTACACCAGCGGAATGCCGGTGGGGATATTCAATTCCACGATTTTGTCGTCCGGAATTTTATCCAGATACTTCACGAGTGCGCGAATGCTATTCCCGTGCGACGCAATCAGTGCCCGCTGGCCGGCGCGCACAGCCGGAGCGATGGTTTCATTCCAGTACGGGAGCACGCGATCCACGGTGTCTTTCAGGCATTCCGTCAAAGGAAGTTCGCTGGGTTTCAGGTTAGAGTAGCGTGGATCGAAGCGCGGCGCCCGCGGATCATCTGGCGATAATGCGGGCGGCCGGACGTCATAGCTTCGTCGCCAGATTTTGACCTGCTCTTCGCCGTGCTTCTCCACCGTTTCCTGTTTGTTCAACCCCTGGAGCGCTCCGTAGTGGCGCTCGTTCAGGCGCCACGTCTTGTACTCCGGTATCCACATGAGATCCATTTCCTGCAGCGCGAGCCACAGGGTGCGAATGGCGCGCTTGAGCACGGACGTATACGCTACGTCGAAGACGAACTTGTCGAGGGCCATCTGCCGTCCAGCTTGTCGTGCTTCTTCGATTCCTTTTTCGCTCAGATCAACATCCGTCCAACCGGTAAACCGATTCTCCCTATTCCACGTACTCTCACCGTGCCGCAGCAAGACAAGTTTCTTCACGTTGCGCTCCTCATAGCTTTCGCAGCTTTACGCCATGTACCTTGTGGTCGCGGCTCTTTTCCAGAATCAGATGGGCTCGTTCGCGCGTGGGCAGGATATTTTCGCGCAGGTTGACTCCGTTGATGTCCTGCCAGATTCGAATCGCCGTGGCCGTGGCTTCTTCGTCGGTGAGAGCGGAATAGCGATGGAAGTATGCTGACGAATCCATAAATACGGTTTTGCGGAACGTATGAAACCGGTCGACATACCATTGGCGGACGTGTTCCTCTTCGGCGTCGACATAGATCGAGAAATCGAAAAAGTCGGACACGAATGTTCGAGGCGGTGACCTGTGTCCGTCGCTCGTTTGCAGAACGTTGAGTCCTTCCACAATCACGATGTCGGGACGGCCGTGCACGACCTGGCTCTGTCCTGGAACGATGTCATACATCTGATGCGAATAAACCGGAGCGACGACATCGGCCCTCCCGGCCTTGAGGTCTGCCATGAACTGAATCAGACGGCGGACGTCATAGCTTTCGGGAAACCCTTTCCTCCCCATCAGACCTTTCTCTTCAAGAATCCGGTTCGGAAACAGAAAACCGTCCGTTGTTATCAGATCGACCTTAGGGTGGTTCGGCCACCGTGACAGCAAAGCTTGAATGATTCTTGCAGCCGTGCTCTTCCCGACGGCGACGCTGCCGGCAATGCCGATGACGTACGGAATTGGCGACGCAAGCTTTCCGAGGAACGTATCTGTCGTCTGACGCAGGTTTTGGGTTGCCGCTACATAAAGGTTGAGGAGCCTCGACAGGGGCAGGTAAATCTGTGCGACTTCATCGAGGGAAACCCGCTCGTTGATTCCTCGGAGTTCATCCAGGTCGCGCTCGCTCAGGGTCATCGGCGTCGCCGCACGCAGTTCGCCCCATTGCTCGCTGGAGAAGTGGATGTATCGCGTCAGATCTCTTTGCATCGGCCGGCTCCGATTATAAAGCGCGCCATTAGCGTAATTGGCGTAATTCGCGGCAAGAGACCTGATACGTCCAGCACTCAACCTATAAGTCCAGCATGGAATCTCTCCGGTTTATCCACACGGCCGACCTGCATTTGGACAGCCCGTTTCGGGGACTTGCCGAGACCTCGCCATCATTGCGTGACACGCTACAGTCGGCCACGCTCGGCGCACTCGATCGCGTGGTGGACCATACGATCAAGTCGAAAGCCGACTTCCTGATCATTGCGGGTGATCTTTATGATTCGAAAGACCGAAGCCTTCGGGCGCTCGTGTCTTTCCGCAAGCAGATGGAGCGTCTGGCCGAGCGCCACGTTCCCGTCTTCATCGTTCACGGAAATCACGACCCGCTGAACGGTTGGGGAAGCGGTTTTCAGCTTCCGCCGAATGTCATCACGTTTGGCGGAAATACGGACACCGAACCTGTCATCCGTCGCGGCCGGGAAGTGGCCCACATCACCGGCGTCAGCTACACACGCGAGCGCGTGACCGACAATTTGTCGTCGAGTTTCAAACCATCGGACGCTGCTGCCTATTCGATTGCAGTGCTCCACGCCAATGTCGGGCATCAGTCGGGTCATGCAGACTACGCTCCCGCAACCGTGGGCGATCTCGCCGCTGCCGGTTTCAATTATTGGGCCCTTGGCCACGTGCACGCGCGATCCGTCCTGGCTCAGGAACCGGCGATGATCGTTTACCCGGGGAACACACAGGGCCGTAACGTTCGAGAGACCGGCGCGCGCGGATGTTTTCAGGTCGATGTGGATACGCAGGGCCGGGCGACGCTCGAGTTTGTCGAGACCTGTGTCGCACGTTGGGTGCATGTTGAAATCTCCATTCGGGAATGTTCGACGATGGACCAACTTATTGACTGCATGCTCGACAAAGGCCGCGAGGTTGACGCGGCGTTCGAAGGGCCGACCGTCGTGCGATGCACACTGCGCGGAAACGGACCGCTTCATCGCGATCTGCAGCGCGACGAAATGGCGGAGGAGCTTCGCGATTTGCTTCAGACCGTTGTCACGGCGGAAACGGTTCGAATCGCAACCGGCCCTGAACTCGATTTCGAATCGCTTTGCCGAACCGAAACCATGGTGAGCGATTTCCTGAAACTCGCCGATCACGCGCTCGAAGATCCGGTACTTCGTGAGCGGCTGACCGACAGCCTCATGCCTCTTTTCCGTCGCAAGGAAATGCCTGCAATCGATGATGTTCGCCTGCGCGATTGGCTGGAACGAGCCTCTGCTCTTGGAGTCGACCTGTTGCTCGAATCATGAAAATCGAAAACATTCACATCGACGGCTTCGGTGTCTGGAACGATAAGAATTTCGGCCCGCTTGATCCCCGGCTCAACGTTTTCTATGGCCCCAACGAAACCGGTAAGAGCACCCTTATGGGATTCATCCGTTCGATGTTCTTCGGTTTCGAAAAACGTGGCAGCGCGCGGCGGTATGAACCGACAAAAGGTGGAAACCACGGCGGGTGGATGGATCTGCTCGTTGGAGAAACGAGGCTACGCCTCGAACGCACGCATGGCCGGCACGTCCGCGGCACCGCCACCATATATAGTGGCGATGCGACGAGCGACGAATCCGCACTCGAGCGGCTGCTGGGCGGTACGACGAAGACGCTCTATCACAATGTGTTCGCTTTCGGACTCGAGGAACTCGAGCAATTTCACACGCTGCAAGAGAACGAAATCGCTACGCATATCTCCGGAGCGGGACTCGGAATTGGTGCGGCGCGGTGGACCGCCGTTCAGAAGGATCTTGAAGACCGCCAGAGCGACTTATTTCTCGCGCGCGGGCAAAACAGCACGATCAATGTAGCGTTCAAGGAACTCGACGCCGTTCGCGAGGATCTGGAGCGTACCGAACATCAACCGCAGGATTACCTCGCAGCCCACGAAGCCAAGACCAGGCTTGCTGCTGAACTCGGCGTCCTCGAAGAGAGAGTTGCCGAGGTAACGCGGAAGATCAACTATTACGCCAAGCGTCTCAAAGATCGGCCTCACCTGGAACGACGTAACAAGATCGATGCACGCCTGCGCGAACTGCCATCGGTCGACCGCTTTCCCGAAGGTGGTGTCGAACGACTCGGTCTTTTATGCGAACAGCGGCGTAATCTGGCTGCCGAGCGCGTTCGCATGGAGCGGGAAGCGGAAACCCGAAAGCAGCGGCGGGTTCAATTGCGGGTTGATCCTGATGATTTTGCCAGGAGGGTGCAAGCCGTCGAAACGTTGCGGACGCTGATGCCACGCGTGGACGCGTCAGGCCGCGTATACAGTGCCTGCCTCGAGCGCCTGGATGCCGTTGCTCAGCGAAGACGCACGCTCGAATCTGCAATTGCCAGTGTCCGGCCGCCATCGTGGCCGGCGTTCACTGCATTCATCGCCATTTTGCTGTTTGGAACTGCGAGTCTGGCGATGATGGGTTACGAGTACGTGGGATTTGCAATCTGCCTTATGTCGGCCGCCGCACTGATCTGGTACCGGGATCGCGTCCGCCGCACCACCGCACTCAAAACGCAGCTCGCGGAATGCAATGCAAAGCTTGACGCATGCAAGAAGGAACTCCGGACGACGGAGTCTGAGGCCAGGGAACTCGAAAACGAAATTCGAAGGCTGACAGGCAAGACCGAGGTTGCTCAATCGGACATTGATGAGCGTGTCGCCGCGTTGGAAGAACTGGCCAGCATGAATGACGAAGCACGAAGTCTCGACGAAGCCTCCGCGCGAGCAGAGATGGAGCTTCAGAGAATCAAAAAGCAGGCTGAAGAAACTGCGGCAAATATCGCCGCTCTTCTCATGGAAGCATCCGCATCGACGGAACAGGAGTTTTTGCAGAATGCGGAAATCTACAAGCAACGGCGCGAGCTGATACAGGACCGCGAAAAAATTCCGATTGAGATTCCCGAACCCGGGGTTCTCTTCGATATGAAGCCCAACGAGGAAGAAGCCTTCGAATCCGCGCAGAAGGAGCTGACAGATCTCGAGCAGCGGCTTGTGCAGGCTCGGCAGGATACCGGGCGTGTCGAAGAGCGGATCACCATGATGGAGAAAAGCGAGGAGCGGTCGCGCGCTCTTTCCAGGCAGGAAACCATACTGGCGCGTGTCGATGAGGCCGCTGAACAGTGGGCGGTCATCACGTTGTGCCGCGCGCTCTTGGACGAGACGCGAAAAATCTACGAGACCGAGCGCCAGCCCGAGGTTCTTCGTCAGGCGTCGTCATTCTTCGCGGTGATGACCGAGGGCCGCTACATGCGTGTCATCGCGCCGCTGGACGGCGGTGAAATCCAGGTCGAACGCAGGGACGGCGTCCGGCTTTCGCCACAACTGCTCAGTCGCGGCACTGCCGAACAGCTTTACCTCTCCATGCGTCTGGCTCTGGTTCGCGAATACGCGAACCACGTCGATCCTCTGCCTGTCGTGTTCGACGACATCTTCGTGAATTTCGATCCGGCCCGAAGCCGTACGAGTTTCAAAGCGATTGCGGAACTTTGTTCCACCCATCAAGTTCTTCTCTTCACTTGTCATCCACACCTTGTGCGACAAGTGGAGGAAATTGTCCCCGCCGCGAAGCTTTTTCCCCTACAATAAGCGCCATTAATTTTGGAGGTAATTCGGCGATTATCTTGAGCCGCGGATTACATGGATGACGCAGATCCAATCCGCGTAATCGGCGGAATCTGCGGCTCAGACAGTCGTCGTCGAAATGGAAACCAGGAACATTGGCGATCTGATTCGGTTTTCCGCCGAGAAGATGCAGAAGGTACCGCTGTTCGATTCACCGAATTATTTTTGTGACCTGTACTGCCTTAAGCCCGGCCAGGACCAGCGCGTTCACACGCACGCTCAATCGGATAAGATCTACTTTGTTCTTCGCGGCAGAGGTGTGTTTCATATCGCGGGCGAAGAGCGAGAACTCGCATCGGGAGAAACGGCAATCGCGAGACCCGGTCAGGATCACGGCGTGAAAAACGCGTCCGCGGAGGATCTGGTTTTACTCGTTTTTATGACACCACGTCCATAGGGCAACGGCAGTAACGGAGGGGAAATGGGACGAAACGCGCAATTAATTCGGCAATGGGCAATTCTGAAACAAATCGAAACAAATCGATGGACGACGATTTCAGATATGGCCGAACACCACATTGTCTCGACAAAAACCATTCGTCGAGATCTTGCGGCGTTGATGGAAGCGGGTTTCCCCCTCTACGATGAACGCTACGACGGTAAAGTTTACTGGCGCCTCAGCGAAGAATATAAAGGTCTGCCGCTGGCCAGCCTTTCACTTTCGGAAACGGCCGCGCTCTATTTCAGCAAAAAACTGGTGATCAATCTTGCAGCTCCGCCATTTTCGAACGACATCGCTTCGGCGTATAAAAAAATTGAAACCGCTCTTCCCGAACGGAACATCCAGTTCCTCGACAGTCTCGATTCCATGATCAGC
>Ga0114129_10016130_pt1 | contig 10629 bp, 15 predicted proteins | sample RhiMetdeltSRZDD1_FD_80071 | JGI IMG/M metagenome (GOLD analysis project Ga0114129, IMG submission 80071) | Populus rhizosphere microbial communities from Tennessee, USA - Rhizosphere MetaG P. deltoides SRZDD1 (version 2) (version 2) | ecosystem: Host-associated > Plants > Roots > Rhizosphere >... | reverse complement strand
GCGCCGCCCACCTGCACGCCGACCCGAGCGGACGCACCCGCCAACTACAAGGCCGACGCGCCGGTACGGAACAAGATCGGCGCGGGCGGTTACGTCATCGAGGGCGTCGTCATGCGCATCGACTGCACGCCCGTCCCCGAGGCGCGGATCGAGTTCTGGCACGTGAACGCCGACGGCAACTACGACGACGACCACCGGGCGACGGTCATCGCCGACGAGCGCGGACGCTATCGGCTCGACACGACCCGACCCGTCGCGTACGGCGGCGGCCGCGCGCACGTACACATACGCGTAAGCCGGCCGGGCAAGTCGCTCGTCGCGGTCCATTTCCCCGAGGGAGCGCCGGTCGACCGCGTCGATCTCGTCTTCGACGACTAGATGCGAGCGGCTCTCGCCTTCGCCACCACGCTCGTCATCGCCTGCTCAAGTCCGGCCGCTCCGGCCACGTTCGCGCCCGCGTCGACCGGCGGTTCGGCGTCGCCATCCTCGGCCGCGGTCGCGGGTTTGGTCTTCGACGTACCGGATTTCTCCGGCAAAGCGACGATCCGCATCCGCGAGCAGCTCTTCGACTGGCCCGCGCCGGACGATGCGGTGCTCACGACCGATGGGATCACCGGCGCGTTCGGCCTTCGCGACGACGGCACGTTCGCCGAAGGATCGCTGCTGCGCGTGCCGCTCGTCACGCTGAAGAGCGACGACGACCGCCGCGCCGGCGCGGCGCGCGAGACGATGAACGCCGACCGCTTCCGCGACGCGACGGTGAAGCCGGTCCGCGCGACCGGCCTAACGCTGCCGCTTTCTGCGAGCGGGACCTTCTCCTTCACGCTCGAGAGCCTGATGACCGTGAACGGCTTCGAGCGCGAGGTGCGCTGGGAGGTCGACGCGGAGCGCAGTGGTCGCGATCTGAACGTCCGCGCACGCACCGCGTTCAAGTTCGGCCTCTTCGGCATGGAGCCGCCGCGCCGCGGCCCGGTGCTCTCGATCGTGGACGAGATCCGCATGCAGGTCGAGCTCGGCGCGAAGCAGCGTTAAGCCAGATCCACGTCGCGCGCGAGAAGCTTGGGTGGCAGCGAGCCCGCGCCGAGCAGCTTGTCGTGGAAGAAGCGCATCCCCCACCCTTTGGCCCGCGCCTTTTCGCGCAGCCCCAGGATCGCCTCGCGCCCGAGCGCGTATGACGACGGCTGCGTCGGCGTAAGCGTGTAGCGGCGCACCTCGGCGATCGCGTTGGGCGGCTCGAGCTTCGGGCGCTCGACCATGTACGCGACGGCCTCGTCGAAGCTCATCTCGCCGGTCGCGAGTCCGACGTCCACCACGACGCGCGCGGCGCGCCACAGCAGATCCTTGAGACGCAGAAGGCGCGTCTCCGGCGAATCGAGGAAACCGATCTCGGTCATGAGCTCCTCGACGTACAGGCCCCAGCCTTCGACCATGAGGTTGCTGCGCAGCGCCTTGCGCGCGAGCGAGGCGTTGTCCGCGGCATACGTGAGCTGCAGGTGGTGCCCGGGATACCCCTCGTGGACCGCGATGACCGGTATGCCGGCGCGCGGATGGCCCTCGAGGCGCTCGCGCCTGGTGCGCTCGTCGTCGTCGGCCATCGGGAGCGTCACCCAGAACCGTCCGCGGCGGTTGGCCTCGAACGGCGCCGCCGCGACGTACGCCGCGTACGGATACGTCGTGCGCTGGAAGTCCGGCATCGTCTCGACGGTGAGGTCCTCGCCGTACGGGAGCGACGCGATCGAGGAGAGGGTCACCGCTTCGCGCGAGCGCTCCATCTCTACGCGATACGTGTCCACGAGCTGGTCGGCCTCGGGATGGTCGCGTACCAGGCGCGCGACCGAGTCACGCCAGTCGTCATCGCCGAGCGCGCGCGCCGCATCGGCGATCTTTCCCTCCGTCTCGCGGAAGAGGTCCTCGCCGAACGCGCGCAGGCTCGAGGCGTCATGGTCGATGAGCTCCTTCTCCTTCCAGAGCGCCTCGAACGCCTCGCGGCCGATCGCGAAGGTGCCGCGCGCTTTCGGGAGCAGGTCCGCGCGCAGCCACGCGACGTAGCGGTCGAGCGCGTCCGCGGCCGCGTTCGCGGCGGGGATGAGCGAAACGCGGACCGCGCGCCCGAGCGACGTGTCGGGCAGCGCCTTCGGCAGCTCGGCGCGCAGGAACGCGGCGCCGGCCGGCGCGGTGCGCTCGGCGATGGCGATCCACTCCGGCGGCACGCGCGCGGGATCGAGGTTGGCGCGCGCCGCGTCGAGCGCGGCGGGCGCCTCGGCGAGGCGCTCGGCGAGCATCGCGAGCCGATCCTCGACCGTGCCGTATGCGCGCAGGAGGATGTAGTACGCGCCGCGCGTGATGACGTCCGAGTACAGCGAGGGCTGGCGGCGCCAGCGCTCGAACGAGTGCAGCACCCTGTCCCCTCGCAGCTCCGCGAGCACGAGGTCGCGGTCGACCTTCTGATACGGGTCGAGGCTGTCCTGCCCCATGTTCGTGAAGCGCCGCAGCCAGTCCTCGGTCAGCTCGTTACGCGCCGCGAATCCGGCGGCGCTGAAGTCGCCGAGGCGGTGGTCGTGCGAGTGGTTGCCCATGACCGTCGCGGACACCGGATCGAGCGCGAAACGGTCATCGAGGAAGGTCTTGACGGTCGCTTCGAGAAGTGTGCCTACCATGACGGGAGCGACAGTCTCGCACAGGGGAGATCCACATGCCGCCCGCGAGCTATCCCGATTGTCAGAACTGCGAAGCGCCGTGCTGCCGAAAACAATTTATGGAGGACGAGACCGGCTGGTTCTCGCTCAAAGACGCGCGGCCGATCTACCTCGAAGCGGGAACGGACGTGAAGGTCGTCGGCTGGTACCAGCAGAACGAGGGACGCCAGCCGATGCTGGAGTGCCAGGCGTTCGACAAGAACGATCTCAAGTGCACGGTGTACGAGACGCGTCCCGAGCACTGCCGCACATACGACTGCCGCGAAGACGATCCGGACGAATGGCAGGCGCGCCCCCACTGCGATCTCGAGCGTCACCGACGCATGACCGCGTTGCGCGCGAAGGTGACTGTTTAGTTCGTCTTCGGCTTGTCGGCGGTCGTGGTCGCGGTGCTTGTCGCAGGCTTGTCAGCGTTGGTCGCCTCTTCGCGGAAGGTCTTCACGCCTTTGCCCAGCTGACCGAGCACGTCCGGGAGCTTCCCGGCACCGAACACGATGAGCACGATGACCAGAACGAAAACGAGCTCCGGGCCCCCTAGGTTGAACGGCATTCGTCACTTCCCCGCGCGCAGCCCGCGCGCTTGTTACTCATGGACAGTGTAAACACGGCGGGCGTCATACGAACAGGCGCGCCAGCAGTGTCACGAACAGCGGGATCACGACCAGGAGCGCCAGCGCCGGGAGGTAACAGAGGGTCAGGATCAGCGTCATTTTCCCCTCAACCTGGGAAGCTGACGCGAGCAGGCGCTCGCGTGCAGCGCTTCGCAGCTCTTCGCGCATGTTCTCCAGGACCGTGATCGATCCGTGCCCAAATTCGCGGGACCGCTCGAGACGCTCACCGAGACGCGTCAAGGAGCCGAGGGCCATTGCTCTCGATTCGCGGACCAAGCTGACGTACAGCGGCGCCCCGAGCGTGTAGAGGTCAGCGACGCGCGCGAGCGTGTCGTCAACGAGTGGCGCGCCCGTGCCACGACGGGCGAGCGACATGAGCGCGGAGTCGACCGGGCGCCCCGATAGGACGAGCGCATGCGTCCACTCGACCAACGAGCCAATTGCCCTTTCGGCTTCAGCTCTACGCAGTGCCGCCCGGTGCTCCACGACGATCGACGGCAAGAGGAAGCCCCCGTAGGCCGCGGCGAACACGACGAGGGCTCCGATCGGTACGACCAACGCAATGACCGCAGCGAGCAGCGCGCTGACGAGCGCCAGGGCGAGCTTCGCGGCGACAAGCTGCTCGATGGTGATCCCGAAGCCGCTGGCACGCAGCGTCGCGGGCGCGATCAGGCGAATGCGTCGCAGACCCACGAGCGCGCGACTGCTCGTCGGGCGAAGCGCGTCGAGAGAAGCGGAGACACGAGAGCGCGGCATAGCCGCCAGCAACAAGAGCACGACGCAAGCGGCGGCGGCTGCGGCCCCGGCCAAGCTCACGTGATGCCGTTCACCAGACGCCGGCTCGCGAGGATCCCGGCCAGTTCGAGGAGTGCTGCAACAGGCACCAGGACGAAGCGTCCGAGTGGTGTCGTGAAAGTCTCGGCCATCCCCGGCACGGTCACCGCGAGGTACAGCGCCAGGCCGGGGACCAGCGCGGCGAGCAGCACGATCTGAACGCGAAGTCCAGATGCGCGAGCGCGAACGTCGTCGGCGATCTGCTGCTCGAATACGAGACGATCGATCGCGCTCGAGAGGAGCATGGCGCAGCGCGATCCGGAGAGCTGCTCGGCAACGCACAGTGACAGTGCGTCCAGGCCGAGCAGGACTCGCCGGTCCCGCGCGCCTGAGCGAGCGTCGCGTAGGGCGAGGTCGAGCGGTGCTCCGAGGTCGAATGCGCGCACCGCCGCTGCAAATGGTCCAGACCCGGATTCGCTCCCAGACCCGGCCGCGAGACGCAAGGCCTCCGTCAGGCTCGAACCTGATCGGAGACCAGCAAGGGTCATCTGCAGCAGCGAGACCGTCTCACGAGCGCGCTCATCGCGTCGGCGAGCGGCCAGCGAGCGGGCGACAAGAGACGGTACGACCGCACCAAGAAGGCCCAACGGCAGCGCTCCGAAGGAAGCGGCTACGGCAAGACCGCATATGCCGGCAAGAGCGCACAGGCACTCCCACTCGATCATCGACCTGGTCCAGCCCGCTTCTCGCAGGACGGAACGGTCCGGATGCGCGGCCGATAGTCCCGGGATGCGCGGCGCTCCGTAGGGCACGAGGATGAGACAGGAGACGGCGAGCGCCGTTGCGATCGCGCCCGCGAGTTCCAGACTCAGGAGAGTCGCTCGCGGAGCCGGCTGGGAAGCTGTCGGATCGATGTCTCACCCGCGCGCCACACTGCGACTGGTCCGGCGTCTTCGAGCGCTGCGATCTCCTGGATGATGCGCGTGCCGTCCTTTCCTCGGGCCACGTGGACGACAACGTCAAAAGCGCGCGCGACGAAACGAGCGATCGAAGTGGGTGCGACGTCACCCGATCTGCCCAGCAGCAGCTCCAGCCGGTCGAGCGCACCCGCAGCCGACCCGGCATGCAAGGTAGTCAGAGAGCCCTCGTGCCCTGTAGAGATCGCTTCGAGAAGCGCCGAAGCCTCGCGCGGCGAGCGGACCTCGCCGACGATGATCCGATCCGGACGCATTCGCAGCGCGTTCACGACAAGGTCGGCCACGCTGATGCCACCCTCTCGACCCGGGACGCATTCCAGATGAACGACGTGCGCGTGTGGCAGGACCAGCTCATTGGTGTCCTCGATCACTACGAGGCGCTCGTCCGCGGGTATCTCGCCGGCCAAGGACCGCAGGAGCGTGCTCTTGCCGGTCCCCGTGGAGCCGGCGACCAGCACATTGCCCCGCGCCGTGACAACGCTCGCGAGAAGATCCGCAGCCTGACGCGCGAGCCCGCTGGTCGCCTCCCATGACGGCGCCGGGCCGCGGAGCGCCAGTGACACGCGCGTGAACTTGCGGATCGATACGGTCGGGCCACCGACCGGCGCGATCACCGCGTTCGCGCGACTTCCATCGCGCATCCTCGCGTCGACGAACGGTCGCTCGATCGTGAGCTCGCGTCCTACCCCTGCGGCGATGCGATGCGCGAGTTCGCTGACCTCCGCCACGTCCCTGAACCGCAGATCCGATCGTTCCAGCCGTCCCTTGCGCTCGACGAACACCTGCGTCGGACCGTTCACGAGTACGTCCGTGACTTCACCATCATCCAGCAACGGCTGCAGAACACCGAAGCCGAAGAGCTGAGCGCACAGTGCCTCGACCTGCTCATCGGACACGTCGCGAGGCACCGCTGCCCTGACCCGCTCACGGAGCGTCAGGCGCCGAGCGGGATCGGCGTACAGCGCGAGCATCGCACTTGGATCGAGACCCGCCGCGACATCGGCTCGGAGGCGCGCCAGCAGGGACGCGTCGATCAGGCGATCCTGCGAATCAGCACGTCGATCGCCCGCAGCGTGGGTGCCCGAGTGGCGAACTGATCGTCGGCAAGGTACGGATCAGTCGGGATCGCGCCGAGCAGTGGGAGTGCCGCGCGCTCGGCGATCAGGGCGGCGTCCTCCTCCGCCGCGCCGACGACCACCAGTCCGGCCGGGCATGGTGCATTGCGGACCAGCGGCAACGCACAGAAGACCGCCTGGAGCTGCGAGGCTCGCGCGCCGGCGACGACGCACAGTCGGTCGATCCGAGAGAGCAGTCCGCCGTCGAGGCAGTCCGCTCCTATGCCGAGGTCGATGACGACCGGCGCGCCGCCACCGATCGCGTCGACGACCTCGACGGTCCGATCTATGTCAAGGCGGCCGCGTAGAGCGGGCGAGCCGGGCAAGAACGGCACGGCTGCCCAGCGCGACACGAGCGCACGTTCGCGCCCCGGTTGCACGAGCACGTCAGCGATCGTCGCCCCTTCAATGCGGGCACGCAGTGCCAACGACGGTGCCCACCGATCCAGATCAACGAGGAGAGGTGGACGGCCGCCGGCCGCTGACCGATGCGCGACCAGCCCGGCAACGGTGCTGGAGCCAACACCGCCGACCAGCGACCAGAACGCGATACGACGCCCAACGGCGAGCGCAGCCGGTTTCGTCGGCCGCAGCGGTTCGACCGGGTCGGCCCGACCTGTCGCCTCCCGCATGAGCGTGAGCGCAAGATCAGCGATCGGGCTGGCGTCCAGCCACGCCCGGATGCGGCTCACGTGAACGCCCAACGCTCGATCGCACCGGCGCTCGCGTACGTCAATCGCGGCGTCCGACGATCGACGGCTGCCCGATCGAATACGACCGGGCGCAGACGCACTCGCGCCCGGGCCACGCGCATCGCACGCACCGAGCACCACACGGTCCGGCGATAGCCGATGACGGCATCCTGCTCACGCAGGAGCCGCAGGCACGCATCGAGTGCGGCCCGTGACCTGCGCAGCCAAGGCAAGCGACGGTGCATCAACGCCACGCTGGCCTCGCCCAGAGGGATCGGCGTCAGCTCGACGACATCGATGGCCCCAAGCGCAGCGTCGAGCGGTTCGAGATGGTGCGCGATCGCGGGCCGGTGGCCGGTCGCCGGGCTGGGGACGCTTGACCACGAGCAGCGGATGCCCGCGAAAGCCAATAAGTGGATAGCGTCTTCGGTATCACCGTCGCTCTCGAGGTACGTGACGCCCGCGGTGCGTGTCAGTCGGCCGCCGCCCAGCTGCGCCAGGTGAGCATCGAAGGCCGAGCTGGCGACCGCGTCGAGGCGAAGGTTGGTCTTCACTCTCAATGCGCCGAGCTGAACGCGAGCACGAAGCTGCTGGTGGCGATACGGTCGGCAAACCGGACCTCGTCCGCGGGAGCGATCGCAATGATGACGCTACCGATGCGGTCATTGGCGAACGGGGAGTCATGGGCGCGCGGAAGGTATGGCGCACCCGACTCCGTTCTCACGTCGAGCACGAGCGCATCCGCAGCGAGGAGCTCGACGCCGCGACCCGCCGGTGCGCGCCCAAGCAGCGGCACCGCGAGGACGTCGACGCGGGCCCCCGGCGAGATAGATCCACCGACCGCGCTCACGGCCACGACGGGGATCGCGATGGCACGCTCACCCGGCCGAAGAGTGAGTCCGGTGTGAAAGACGGCTGTGTCGTCCGCGAGAGCGTGGGCCGCAAGCGGCTGTCCCTGCCAGAGCGGTGACTTTGGGACACGCCCGATCGCATCGTCGACGCTCGAGAGTGCGCCGGGAGGCAACGCATCTGGTGGAACCGGACGCAGTTCGAGGTCTTCGGCCGTCAACGGACGGATCACCGCCACGTCGCGAGACGCGACGACCATGGCCGTGCGCTGTGTGCCGATGAAGTACAGCGCTCCAGCGGTGAGCCCCGCGACCAGCGCGAGGACGATGAGCGACCGGCGTGCGATCAATCGATCAGCGCGGGTGACCGGACTGTGATCGAGATCTGCGCCTCGAGCCGCTCCGTTGGCGCGCCGTCGGTGAAGATCTCGAAGCGAAGCGACCAACGCACACCCGCAGCCGGCATCTGGATCCACTGCGCAGACAGTGGCTCAGTGTCGCCGGAGGTCGCAGACGTACGGTCCGGTGCGGCCGATATGAGCCGCCACGAGCGGATCGGCAGGGCGATTTCGTTCGCGAAGGCCCGCGGCCAGAAGTGGACCAGCCGACCGCGCAGCACCTCGGCCGAGGCGAGTGTGGGTCCGTCCGGCGCGAGGGCGACGCCCGCGCGCAGCCGCGCGTCGGCCGGCGCCGTTGGCGCCTTTGGCTTGAACGAAGGCGCGGGTGTTGCGTCACCTCGCGGCGCGACAAGACCCGCCGCGGACGCCGCTGTGGCACCGGGAGTCGACGTGACCCGCGCCGATGGTGCCGGCGTTAGTGAAGCGACCGCCCCCCTACGCATTGATTCCGAGTCATCCTGGAAGAAGACGATGCTGACCGGAACGTAACCGCTCGCTGTCAGTACGAAGTTCTCGTAGTACGTCCCGGCCAATGCTCGTCCGTCGGTCAGCGCGCCGCGTGCGTTGAACGACGAACCATCGAACGCACTGGCGGCACCGGTGGCGACGGTGTCGACGACGCGCGCGTACGTGCCCGTCGACTCATGCACCGTCGTCGTTGAGTAGGTCGTCGTATCGCCGCTGGTCGCGACGACATCACCGACGTACGTGTCCGTCACGTAGTACAGGCCGGCGGGCACTACGAATGCGACGGGATCGCTGGATTGCCCGACGGCCGGTGGCAACGGCGGCGATTCATCCTCGAATGGATCGCGTGCGTTCGCATACATGCTCGAGACGAGGGTGAACGCTGTGACCAGTATCGCTGCGCGCTGCTTCATCGCGGCGAGCTCGCGGAGCGGATCGTCAGCGTCGTGACGGCGGGCAGGAGGAGCGCGGCGAGGCCTGGCGTTCTGACCGGAACGGCTGCGATAAGGCGCAGCGTCGGACGGTCATAGCGCGCGCCCGTGCGCGGATCGACGCTCGGAGCCGTCGGAAAGGCGGCGACGTCCGATCCTGCCGCGATCGCACCGGGAGTTGCCGCTAGGACCGTTGCGCTTGCCGACAGGTTTCGCGCAAAGTAGTCGCGCGCGACATCAGCCGCGTCCGGAGCGAGGCGCAGCGCCCCCGTGCGCACCAGCTCGGCCTGGTCTTGATCACCAACCGCAACGATGGTCGCGAGATCCGCCGCCGCGGTGACTCGGTATGCGACAGCCCGCAGCGCCCCCAGCTCGAGCACACCGACAAGAACGATCAGCAGGAGCGGCAGCATGACCAATGTCGTCACCGCTGCGGTGCCGCCCTCTTCCCTCATCATCGATTGATCTCACCCCGCGCGACGGCGGTTGATCGCACCGCTACGGTCGTGGCGAACACGAACGGGATCGCGATCCGCTCGTCGGTTCGCAGCGAAACCCGTACCGGCTGTCGCCACGCGACGTATTCAGGTTCGACCTCGATGCTGACTCGCGAGGGTTCTACGCCGACAAGCCGCAGCTGGTCCTTCACGTATGCGCGGAGCTCCGGCCGGTCTCCGCCGAGCTCGCCGGCGTACCGCGCAGCCTGCAAGGCCACTCCGTCTTGCGCGAGCCATCGCTGCGTGAGCCAGCCGAACTCGAGGATCGCGAATAGCAGTGGGACGAGGATGACGACCATAAGCGTCGTCTCGAGCGTGGCCATCCCCTGCTCTTCGCTGCCCCAGCCGGTCATCGGACGGTCTGCAGCTGCGTGACGAGCGTCTGGAGGCGGGATGCAAGACCGTTGTTCCAGGCAGACACGCCGATGACCAGGGTCCCCAGGATGACAGCTGCCCCGATCACATATTCGATCGTCGCGAGACCCTGATGCTCGGTCCAGAAGCGGCGCAAGGATCGCATGCGAACCTCCTGACGGTTGTCGTCAGGAGGCTCGCGTTAGGTCAGCTCGTGCGCGATGACATCTCGGACCGGTACGGCAGTACTAACGCCGGCCGAGTGCCTTCTCCGCCTTGCGCGCGTCCTTCACACCGAACGCGAGCGTGACGTTGCCGCGGCCGGGTGCGAGCACGTACTCGGAGGCGATGTTCACCTTGGCCTTGGCGAGCCGCGCGGATACCTTCGCGAGCGCGCCGGGCTTGTCCGAGAGACGCACCTCGATCGCCTTGCGCTCCGTCGCGCGGAGGCCGGCCTTCTTGAGCGCGCGGCGCGCCTTCGCGGTGTCCTTGTCCTTCACCACGAACCCCACAGTGCCCTTGCCCTTGCTGGTCGAGGCCGCGGTCCCCCAGAGGTTCACGCCGCCATCCGCGAGCGCCTGCGCCGCGGCCGCGAGCGATCCCGGTCGGTCCTTGAGCGTCACGATGAATTCAGTCGCCATGTACGTCCTCCCCGTTTCGGCTTTGATGATTCTGGAACTTGCGTCAACCCATGCGGCTCAATAGTGTGCGCCGCGGTGTCCGACGGCGGACGATTGGGGGAGGCGAGGGAGCTCGGGTACGAGCCCT
>Ga0114129_10016129_pt1 | contig 10629 bp, 8 predicted proteins | sample RhiMetdeltSRZDD1_FD_80071 | JGI IMG/M metagenome (GOLD analysis project Ga0114129, IMG submission 80071) | Populus rhizosphere microbial communities from Tennessee, USA - Rhizosphere MetaG P. deltoides SRZDD1 (version 2) (version 2) | ecosystem: Host-associated > Plants > Roots > Rhizosphere >... | reverse complement strand
GGATGTGCGCCGCCTGGGCCACGAGGTCGCCGCGACCATTGAACACGGCGCAGGAGAAATCGCGCCGCTCCTTGATGTTCACCGAGTACGCCGAGCGCCCGAGGGCCACCCCCATCTCCTCGGCGATGGCCTCGAAGAGATGGCGGTAGAGGGACAGCCGCACTGGGTCGGCGCGGCGGCGCTTCATCGCCGCCTCCGCAATCGTAGATTGTCCCAGCGGTCGACGCGCGCCTCGAAGCCGGGCGCGACGTAGGTCGTGGCACCGTACTCGACGACCAGGCACGGGCCGGCCACGCGTGCGCCTTGGCCCAGCGTCTCGCGGCGCCACACCGGCGCTTGTCGCGTGGCGACACCCGTATCGAGCGCCACGCGCCCCCAGGGCGCGGGCCGCGGCCGCCGGCTGGCACGCGGCGCCGGCAAGCGCTCACCGGCGCGAAACGCCTCGAGGTTGAGGTTCACGATCTCGATGGCGCGGCCGGGGCGCGCGTAGCCGTACCGTCGCTCGTGCTCGCGGTGGAAGGCGCGCGCGATCCCGGCCGACCACGGCACCTCGATCTCGAACGACTGGCCGCGGTAGCGCACGTCGGCACTGCGCCGGAAGCGGAGCCCGCGCCCGAAGCGCCGCGCCGCCTCGCGCTCGAGCGCGGCGAAGGCGGCGGAAGCGCGCCGCGGCGTGTCGGCGTCGAGCGTCCACAGCACGGTGCGCGCCAGGGGATGCGTCTCCTCGGCGCCGAGCAGGCCCCACGCCGAGAGGAGCCCGGCGCGCGGCGGCACCAGCACCTCGGGCACGCCGAGGGAGCGCGCCAGCTCGACCGCGTGCAAGGGACCCGCACCCCCGAAGGCCACGAGGGCGAAGGACCGCACGTCGTGGCCGCGCGACACCGAGATGACGCGCAGGGCGCGCTCGATCGAGGTGTTGGCCACGGCCACCACGCCGCGGGCGGCCTCGCGAGCCCGCAGGCCGAGCCCTCGGCCGATCTTCTCCATCGCCCGCCACGAGGCATCGACGTCGAGGCTCATCGCGCCGTCGAGGAAGAGCTCGGGGACGATGCGCCCGAGCACGACGTGGGCGTCGGTGACCGTGGGCCCGCCGCCCTTGCCGTAGCACGCGGGCCCGGGATCGGCGCCCGCCGACGCCGGACCGACGGCCAGCGCCCCGCCCGCGTCGATGCGAGCCAGCGATCCGCCGCCCGCGCCCACGGTCTCGACCTCGAGCATGGGCACGCGCACCGGCACGCCGCCGAGGACCGTCTCCTTGGTCGTGCGCACGCGGCCGGGATGCACGGAGACGTCGGTGGAGGTGCCGCCGACATCGAGGGTCAGCAGATCGTGCAAGCCGGCGCGTCGCGCCACCGCGGCCGCGCCGAGCACGCCGCCCGCCGGCCCCGACAAGACGCTCAGCACCGGACGCTCGGCCAGGACGCGCGCCGACACCGCGCCGCCGTTCGATTGCAGGACGCGCAACCGCGGCCCCGCCGCCCGCGCCAGCCGCTCGAGGTACTCGCCCACGCACGGCGCCAGATAGGCGTTCAAGGCCGTGGTCGAGGCGCGCTCGTACTCGCGGTACTCGCCCGAGACCTCGCTCGACAGGGAGATCGGCACGTCGAGGACAGCGCGCAGCGCCCGCGCCAGCCGGCGCTCGTGCGCCGGGCGCGCGTAGGAGTGCAGCAAGCACACGGCCACGGCGCGCGGGCGCATCGTCGCCACGCGCCACGCCATACGCCGCGCTTCCGTCGCCGTGAGCGGTGTCTCGGCGCCGCCATCGGGCCCGACGCGCTCATGCGCGCCGACCGACCGCGAACGCGGCACGAGCGGCTCGGGCGCCCGCGGGGCGAGCGCGTACAGGTCGGGCCGCGTCTGGCGCCCGATGGCCAGCAAGTCCTCGAAGCCTTCGGTGGTGACGAGCGCGGTGCGCGCGCCGGTGCGCGTGAGGAGGGCGTTCGTGGCCACCGTGAAGCCGTGGGCCACGAGGTCGGGCTCGCGCCCGAGGCGCTTCCGCGCCTCGGCGAGCCCCAAACGAAAAGCACGGGAAGGATCGCGGGGCGTGGAGGGGACCTTGAAGGCCTCCACGCCTCGCGGGCCGACGACCAGGAAGTCGGTGAACGTCCCGCCGGTGTCGACGCCCACCAGGGCGGGCGGTTTCTTCACGCGGCCGGTCGGCTCATGCCGTGGCGGGCGGTGGCGCGGCCGGCGAGGGCTGCGGCGCCGGCGGCACGGGCGGCGGCGTGCCCGCGATGCCGGCAGCGGGCGCGATCGTCCGCGGCGGCGTCCCGGCCCGCGTGGCCACGAGCGAGCCCATGCCGACGAGCCAGAAGCCGAAGCACACGAGGCCGGCGAGCACGGACAGCGCGATACCGAGCCCGGTGGCCACCGGGGCCATGAAGCCGAGCGACTTCAAGAGGTGCGCCAGCACCATGGGCCCGAACAGGGTCAGGATGCCGAAGAGCAGCGCCCGGAACAGACCCGGCTCGGCCTCCAGCGGACGCACGCGGCGATGCACCCAGCGCCCGACCACGGCGGCGCCGACGAGCAGGCCCCAGAGGATGAGGAGCGCCAGGCCCACGGCGTAGGCGACGATGAGCAGGATGCCCACCGGAATACCGATCAGCGTGATGCACAGGAGCGCGCAGAACAGGGCCACGGCCACGGCCGAGGGCGCGATGCCGATGAGCGCCCCGAGCCCCCACAGGAACGCGGCGCCGGGATGAGCGCGCAGATAGCCGATGGCGAACTCGCTGCGCACGGAGGCCAGCGCCGCGAGCGCCCATGCGGCGCCCACCAAGAACAGGACGATGAACAGGATCTTGATCACCTCGATTCCCTGGCCAACCATGTTCAAGAAGTTGAGATCGAAGAGCCACTTGGGGAGCGTCGGGATCGACACCGACGGCCCGTGCATGCCCTGGCCGGTCTCGTTGAGCACCTTGCCGCCCAGGCTCACCAGCTCGCCGTGCACCGCCCCGCCGGAGTGGATGCGCACGTCGCCGCCCAGGGCCACGCAGTCGCCGTCGACGATGCCGTGCACGTTCACCGACCCGCCCACCGCCACCACGTCGCCGCGGATCTCGCGCCCCGCCGGGATCGTGATGTCCTCGCCGAAGCGCACGAGGTCGCCGGAGCGCGAGCTCCGGTGCACGAACACCCCCGGCGCCGGACTGTAGTTCTGGAGCTCCTCGTCCGTCGAGTCGAGTGCCGTCTCCTCGAAGTCGAGCGTCGTGTGCTGGGTCGCCGGCGGCGCCGGCGTCGCGGGGTGGGCCGGCCGGGGCGCGGCGGCCGCGCCCAGCGCGGCCACGATGAGGATCAGGATCGCCAGGGCGAAGACCGGGAGCAGGAGGCGCAGGCGCTTGGCGCGGGCCGCTTTCATGGCCGCCTCAGCTCTTGGTCTCGGAGACGGTCCCGATCAGGACGTCGCCGGAGGAGGTGTGAATGGTGGTGAGCGGAGCCCCCGGGCCGAGCACGGCGTCGAGCTGGCGCCGGGTGGCGCGCTCGAGCGTCATCGGCAGCTGGGCCTCGACCTCGCCGCTCGACGTGCGCACCTCGAGCTTGCCGAGGAGCGTTCCGGGCAGCTTGAGGTCGACGTCGCCGCTCGTGGTCTCGATCGAGATGGCCTGCATCGTGCCCTGGACCACGGCCGACACGTCGCCGCTCGAGGAGCTGGCCTGGAGGTCGCCCGAGGCGTTCCGCAGCTCCACGTCCCCGGACACGGTCGTGACCCGCGCCACCCCCGTGCCCCGGCCCACCGAGACATCGCCGGAGACCGTCTTGGCGGTGACCGCTCCCTCGACGACGTGCGCGACCAGGTCGCCGCTCGTCGACTCGTAGGTGAGCGCACCGGCGACTTTCTCCACCTGCAGGTCGCCGCTCGTCGTGTTCATGGTGAGGGCACCGTTCACCAGCGTGGCCTCGATGTCGCCGCTCGTGGAATGGACGACCAGCGGCCCGTCGTGCTTCTCGATCGTGGCGTCGCCGCTGGTGGTGTCGAAGTCGAGCGGACCCTCGGTCTCGTCGGCGACGAGGTCGGCGCTGCGCGTCTCGACGCGGATGGGCACGCCGCGCGGCACGCGCACCGTGAGCTCGACGTCGACGCGCCGGCGGTAGACGTCCTGGCCGAAGACCTCGACGCGCACGTTGGAGCGCGCCATGCGCTTGGGATACTCGACGTGGATCTCGAAGCGGTCGCCGACCCGGTCGACGTGCACCGAGACCTCGGAGGCGAAGCGCCGGGCCGCCTTCTCGGTCACGGCGTAGGCGCGCTTGCGCGCCTCGACACGCACCGTGGACGAGTCGCCGGAGACGAGCTTGACCGTGCCCCGCATGTTCTCGACCAGGACCGTGGTCTGCGGGCCCAGGGCCATCGTCGTCTGGCTCGACTCCTCGTAGGTGACGCGGTCGTGCTCGCACCCGCCGGCGGCGGCGGCCAGGGCGACGAGCGCGACCACGGCCACCCAGGGGGTAGCGCGGGCGCCGGCGCGGCGCGGGAAGAGCGGGGTCGAAGGGCTCATGGGCTCCTCGCGGGTTCGGGTTCTCATCCGCGCCTGACTACGGCGAACCCCTGCCCCCGGTTGCCCTTGCGGGCGAAAAACGCCGATTCGGGGGGAAACGAAAGGGAGAGAGTCGCGAATCGCGCCTCTCTCCCTCGTGTCTTGCATTCCGGCAGACGGCTTGGACTACATCGAGTCGTGGGCCGTGGTGTCCGTCATCGCCGTATCAGGCGAGCTCATCGGCGTCTCGCTCGAAGTCGAGGTCTCCGTCGACTCCTTCTTGGCACAACCGACGACAGCAGTAACAGCCAGGACGGCCACCAACGTCAGCGCCAGAAACTTGCGCATCTTTAGACTCACCTCCTTGGGAATCCGCGGACGACCCGGCGAGTCGCCGCGGCGCCCAACAAGTCCACTTCCAAACCGGCCTGTTCCGGCCGCCGGAAAACTAGCCGGCAGGTTAGGGAACCTATCCGTGGGGCGTCAAGGCATTATTGGACTTGGACGGTGTGGGTCAAGGGCAATCCGCACTCTAAAGCGGGCGCCGGACCGGGCCGAGTACGCGTCGCTAAGTAGCTGCTCCCTAATTAGTTACACTAAACCTGCTCGAGCGCTCCCTCGACGTCGGCGACCAGGTCCGCCAGGTCCTCGCACCCCACCGAGAGCCGGATCAGGCCGTCGGTCAGGCCCCGGGCCTCGCGGTCCTCGCGGGGCATGGAGGCGTGGGTCATGGTGGCCGGGTGGCAGCACAGGCTCTCGATGCCCCCGAGGCTCTCGGCGAGCGTGAACACCTCGAGCGAGCGCGCGAAGCGGTTGGCCGCCTCGAGGCTCCCCAGATCGAACGAGATCATGCCGCCGAAGCCCTTCATCTGGCGGCGCGCCAGCTCGTGCTGGGGGTGGGTGGCCAGGCCCGGGTAGTAGAGCTTCTTGATCTTGGGGTGCCGGGACAGCCACTCGGCCAGGGCGCGCCCGTTCTGGTCGTGGCGCTCCATGCGCAGGGCCAGCGTGCGGATGCCGCGCAGGGTGAGCCAGCAGTCCCAGGGTCCAGGCACCGCCCCCGCCGCGTTCTGCAGGAAGCGCAGGCGCTCGGCGAGATCGTCGCGCGAGGTGGCGACCGCCCCTCCCACCACGTCCGAGTGCCCGTTGAGATATTTGGTGGTCGAGTGCACGACCACGTCGATGCCGAACTCGAGCGGGCGCTGCAGGGCCGGCGACAGGAACGTGTTGTCGACCACGGTCACCGCCCCCTTCTCGCGCGCCACGCGCACGGCGTGGGCGAGGTCCGTGATGCGCATGAGCGGGTTCGAGGGCGTCTCGAGGAAAAGGAGCTTGGCCCCCGGCGCCATGGCCTCCTCCACCTCGCGCGGATTCGACGAGTCGATCCAGGCGAAGGACATGCCGAAGCGCGTCATCACCTTGTCGAAGAGCCGGAACGTGCCGCCGTAGAGGTCGCTCGAGCAGACCGCCCGGTCCCCGGCCTGGAACAGGGCCATGATCGTGTGGATGGCCGCCATCCCGGAACCGAACGCGAGCCCGTGCTTGGCGCCCTCGAGTGCCGCCACGCTGCGCTCGAGCCGCTCACGCGTCGGGTTCTGGGTACGCGCGTACTCGTAGCCCTTGTGGCGCCCGATCTCCTCCTGGGCGTAGGTCGACGTCTGGTAGACCGGGGGCGAGACCGCTCCCGTGGCCTCGTCCGGCTCGGCCCCGGCGTGGATCGACCGGGTGGCGAAGCCGCCGGCGCCGGCGGCGCCCTTCTCACGGCGAGGGGGGGCGCTCATTCGGCGATGAACCCGATGACGTCGAAGCGCGTCAGGATGCCGACGATCGAGCCGTCGTCCTTCACCAGGACGGCGGGATTGCGGTCGGCGAGCAGGCGCGTGACCTTGGCGATGGGCTCGTCGGAGGTCACCAGGGGCAGCGGCTTGTGCATCACGCGCTTCACCGGCTGGTCGAGGGTCGACGTGTCCTCGAGGACGGTCTTGAGCAGTTCGGCGTCGAACACGGTTCCCACCACCTCCGTTCCGCGCAGCACGGGAAGCTGCGAAATGTCGTAAGTACGCACCAGGCCCACGGCCTTGCGCACCGTCTCCTCCTCGCCCACCGAGAGAATGGACGGGATGCCGGTGGGCGCGGTCTTGGACTCGAGCAGATCGCGCACGCAGGTCTGCGCCGGGTCCAGCAGGTGATTGTCGCGCATCCACTCGTCGGAGTGGACCTTGGACAGGTAGCGCTCGCCCGAGTCCGGGAGCATGACGACGAGCAGCTGGTCGTGCTTCATGTCCTTGGCCACCTGGAGGGCGGCCCACACGGCCGTGCCCGAGGAGCCGCCGAGCAGGAGCCCTTCCTCGCGCGCCAGCCGCCGCGCCGTGTTGAGCGAGTCGCGGTCGTTGACCGAGATGACCTCGTCGAAGAGGTCGAAATCGTAGACGCCGGGGATGAAGTCCTCGCCGATGCCCTCCACCTTGTAGGTGCGGGCCTCGCCGATCTTCCGCGTGTCGAAGTACTCCTTGAGGATCGAGCCCACCGGGTCGGCGCCCACGATGCGGATCTGCGGATTCTTCTCCTTCAGATAGCGCGCCACGCCGGTGATCGTGCCGCCGGTGCCCATCGAGGCCACGAAGACGTCGATCTTGCCGTCGGTCTGCGCCCACAGCTCGGGGCCCGTGGTCTTGTAGTGGGCGAGCGGATTCGCCGGGTTGTCGTACTGGTTCATGAGGTAAGCACCGGGGCGCTCGCGCGCGATGCGGCGCGCCACCTGGTAGTAGGACTCGGGCGACTCCGGCGGCACGGCGGTGGGCGAGAGCACGACCTCGGAGCCGTAGGCCTTGAGCAGGTTCACCTTCTCCTTCGACACCTTGTCCGGCATGCAGAAGACGGCGCGGTAGCCCTTGAGCGCGGCCACGAGCGCGAGCCCGACGCCGGTGTTGCCCGAGGTGCACTCGACGATGATCCCGCCGGGCCTCAAGTGCCCCTGGCGCTCGGCCTCCTCGACCATCTCGAGCCCGATGCGATCCTTCACCGAGCCGCCCGGGTTCTTCGACTCGAGCTTGCCGAGCACGAGCGGCGGCACGCGCTTGGCCACCGTGTGCAGGCGGACGAGCGGCGTGTCGCCCATGATGTCGAGGACGGTCGGGTGGTATTTCACCTGGGCGAGGCGGGCGGGCACGGAAGGGGTCACGGGCGCGTCTCGCGGCCGGGCATTCGGCGGGCATTCCGGGATGACATGGCTGGCACTCCGCAGAGGCGTGAGGTTCGATCGGTGCGTCGGAGTCTAAGAGCCGCGTGAAACGGAGCGCAAGAGCCGCCGAAACGAGGAACGCCGCCGGCCCTTGCCTGCCGGCGGCGTTCGCGCTCGTGGGACCGCGGGCGCTCTAGTGCGTCACCTTCGGCAGCTTGGCGGCGTAGTTCCAGGACGGATCGTTGACCGCGTTGTGACAGCTCACGCACAGGCTCTCGGGCGGTGCCGCCGACTTGCCCGCGAACATGTCGTGCCCGGTGCCCATGCCGTGACACACCTCGCACTGCACGTTGATCAGGCTGCCGGTCGAGGCCTGGCTCACGAACCCGCCCGTCTTCGACCAGCCCGTCACGTGGCATTGCACGCACTCCGGAGTCGCGTCCTTCGATTGCTTGACCAGCGCGTCGAACGCATGCGAGTGCGCGGTCGTCTTCCACTGCTCGTACTGGGGCGAGTGACACGACACGCAGGACTCCTGGCCGAGATAGTGCGGCTGGCCGGGATTCACCGTCTGGCTCGCCACCGCCTGCTCCTGCAGCGACTTCTTCTGCTTCGCGTTGACGCTGTCCTCGAGAGTCTTGGCCAGCTTGGCGATGTCGGCGCGCTCCCCGACCTCGGGCATGAGGATCGTCACCTTGCCCTCGCGCGGCGTGCACTTGCCGGCGTCGCAGTCGAGATAGGTCTCGCCGATGTTCTGCCCCTGCTCGCCCGAGGCCACCGAGATGGTGTTCGACATCTTGCGGCTGGTGAGCACGAGGCCCGGATGGTGGCCGACCACGAGCACGTCGATGCCCGGCACCTGGGTGGCCAGATCCTCGGCGTCGACGCGGCCCATGTGGGCGAGCAACACCACGACCTGCGCCTTCTTGCGCAGCTCGGGGATGAGCTTCTGCGCCACCACCAGCGGATCGTCGACGATGGTCGAGTCCTGCGCCGGGCCCAGCGGCACGGTGCGCGAGATGAGGCCGGCGATCGCCACCTTCATGCCCATCTTGATGGTGACGATGTAGGGCTTGAACAGGAGCTTGCCCGACGCCTTGTCGCGGATGTTGGCCTGGACGATGGCCAGCTTGCGCTTGGCCGCCTGGTCCAGGAACAGCTTGTAGCCGTAGTTGAACTCACGCTCGCCGATGGTCGCCGCGTCGTAGCCCAGGAGCTTCATGGCGTCCATGAAGAACGGGCCCTTCACGTCCTCGTGCGGCGCCGAGCCGGACCAATCGCCGGCGTCGACGACCACGGGCTCGCCGTACCGAATCCTCGTGCTGTCAATGAAACTGGCCCGCCGGGCCAGGCCCCCTTTGGGCGTGTGTCAGCCGCAGGGGCTCGTGTAGCCGATGACGTCCGACGTGCTCAACACGACCAACGGCTTGGACGCGTCCTTGGTGAGCGCCTGATGGGCCCACGCGAGCAACATCGCCGCCACCGCGACACCGAGCATCGCGATGGTCTTCAAGCGGTTCATTCGTTCTCCGGCCCGCGAGCGGGCGGGCTAGCATCCATCGGACGAGACGCAAAAGGAAAGCGCGGGCGCGCACGGCACGACCTCGCGGTCGGGGAGGCGGCCCTCGCCTGCGGGAATTGTAAAGACGCTCCGGGAGCGAAGCAAGGCCCGTTCCGGGCTAGAAACCGGAGTAGGAGCCAAGTCCCCGTGAACCCCGCTCCACGTAGATCTCGGGCTGCTGGATGATCGACAGCTTGAAGTAGTACTCGGGGGCCTCGGCGGCCGAGAAGCGGCGCACGAAGCGGGCCCGCCAGCAGTGCAGATCGCGCGTCACCGTGTACTCCTGGGCCACGATCCCGCCCTGGTCGAGGTCCATGGAGCCGTAGTACTCGAGGTGCCAGTAGCGCGCCGGGCTCAGGCTGGCGGAGACGTTGAGCGTCTGGTTGGGCACCCAGTTGTTCAAGCTGTTGCGCCCGGCCGCGTACGAGTAGGCGAGGCTCAGGTTCCACGGCCCGCCGGGCGGCAGCTCGGAGCGCGTCGAGGCCTCGTTGCCGCCGAGCGGCAGGTCGGCCACCGGCTCCGGCGTCACCCCTCCCCCGGTCAGGCGCATCTCGGTGAAGAACGAGATCGAGCGCAGATACGGCTTGGCGTCGAACGAGTGCAGGTAGTTGGCGTTGAAGCTCAGGTAGCCGGGCGGCTGGATGCGCAGCGTGGTCGAGAGCGGCCGCCAGGGCTGGAGCAGCGCGTGATCCTTCCACAGGAAGTCGTACGACCCCAGGCTCTCGAGGCTGATCAAGTTGGGCAGGCTCACCGTCTGGTCGCCCTTCTTGTACTTCACCTGGATGCGGTGCTGGAGCCCGTAGTTGAGCGCGCGCTGCTGGAAGCCGGAGATGGAGATGCCGGCCACCGGCGGGAAGCGATTGCGCTTCACGCCCGCGGTGTCGACGTAGGTGAGGCTCGCGAAGTCGGGCTGGTAGGCGAACGCCACCTGCGGGAACAGCACGTGGCGGATGCCGAGCAGCGGGCCGATGCGCGGATGGAACGTGCCGTAGAAATTGGTCGAGAGCGCGACGCCGGTGTTGTACACGGCCGCCGGCTGCCAGCGCTGCCCGAGCGCGTCCTTCTCGTAGAGCACCTGCGTGGAGCCGATGCTCGGGCTCACGGAGAGGAAGCCCAGGATGCGGCGGCTGTCGGCGAGCCCGCCCGTGCCCAGGAAGGCGCGGATGTCCTGTGTGGAGTCGCGCGTCTGCGGCACGCCGGTCGTCGAGTCGATCGTCCCGGTCAGCACGTCGCGCTCCTCGCGATGGTTCACGCCGCGCAGGTTGTAGTTGTAGTAGAGGCTCGCGAGCGCCGGCAGGAAGCCCGGGCGCTTGGGGGTCGCGGCCCGGCCGAGCGCGCGCTGGTAGAGCGAGAGCGAGAAGCTCGGCAGATCCTGGGTGAGCCGCGGCAGGGGCGAGGTCAGCGGGTCG
>Ga0114129_10016128_pt1 | contig 10629 bp, 7 predicted proteins | sample RhiMetdeltSRZDD1_FD_80071 | JGI IMG/M metagenome (GOLD analysis project Ga0114129, IMG submission 80071) | Populus rhizosphere microbial communities from Tennessee, USA - Rhizosphere MetaG P. deltoides SRZDD1 (version 2) (version 2) | ecosystem: Host-associated > Plants > Roots > Rhizosphere >... | reverse complement strand
TTATTTGGAGTGCGCCGCCCTTTTACGAATTGCGTGACGTTGCATGTGCGGCGGCGCTTTCGTAGTGTGGTGCTAAGCCGCAGAAAGCGGTGAAAGCTTGGAGGGCCCGGCTCGAGTCGGACAAAGCGCCGCCGCAAATGCAAGAGGCGCACAATTTCGAAAAAGGGCGGCGCACTCCAAATAAGGCCGACGCTCTTCAATAATTGCCTTCTGCTTCTGACCTCTGACTGGCTCTAGTTGCCCTCCCGAGCTACCATCTCAACATGCCGGAGGAAACCTCGTCAGCCACAGACCCTGTCGAGACTCTCGAGTCAACCGTCCAGGAGAACATCGTTTCTCCGCCTCGCGCCGCGGCCAGGACGAGGTTGGCCCAGAGCGCTTTCCTAGTCATGCTTTGCGTCTACACTGGGCTGGCGGTGCTTGCCAATCGATACGCTTATTTCGAGTGGGATCTCTCGCTGGCCCGCGGTATTCAATCGATATCACTTCCCGGTTTCGAAGAAGTCATGACCGCCGTATCGCTGTTGGGAAATAGCTGGATCGCGTGGCCGTTGGTTTTGCTGTGGGGCGCAGTGTTGATCCGGATTGGGCTTCGCCTGGAGGGTATGGTTTGCATGCTTGGGGCTGGGGCCGGATGGATTTTGAACCAACTGTTGAAGCTCGTGATCGGACGCCCCCGGCCCAGCGACACCCTGGTCAAAGTCGCCGGCACATTCCATTTCGAGAGTTTTCCTTCCGGTCACGTCGTCTTCTTCGTGGAGTTCTTTGGTCTCCTCTTCTTTTTTGCTTACGTTCTGCTCAAGAAAGGGCGGATTCGTCGCGCGGCGCTGATGACCGCCGGGCTGCTTATTGCTTCGGTAGGCGTTTCCAGGGTGTATCTGGGGGCGCATTGGCCAAGCGATGTGATGGGCGCGTATCTCGCCGGTGGTATCTGGCTTATGCTGATGATCGAGGTTTACCGCAGGATAAAAGCCAAGCGGCCAAACCCAAATTGAACGAAGCCGCAAGTCGATCTAATTCGACGGGCTCTTGAATCTCGCATCTTCGATTGGAACGTTGTGTTTGATCTCGGTCAGTCTGGTTATCACTTTCACCGGTCCTTCTGAGCGAATGACAAACGGCAGTTTGATTCCGTCGACATTCCGATAATCCTCGTAATAGTGTTGCACCGGCGTTTTTCCGTAGACCATATCCCGCCGCGACAACAGCCCGGTCTCAACATCGAAATAAAGCTTTTCGGGATTCCCGCTTTCCGGAGTTGCATCTACTACGTAGACTTCGCGGCCGCCGAGGCCTTCTCTTCCGACAACCGCGAGCCGCACATAGAGTCGGTCCAGTCTGATTTGCCGGTAAAAGTCAGATTCGCGCTGCGCACCCGCAAGCTCGGCGCCCTCCAAAAACCGCAAGCCAGTTTCAGTCATGTTCATTGACCAGCCGGTGGTGCCGTCGTGGCCCCTTCCGGTAGCTCCCCGGTTTTCAGGAGCATCAAGCAACTCGACTCGCTTATTCGGAGCTTTTGCGTAAATCTCGACAGGGTGACGTATTCCACGAGTGGCATTCTCCCATTCACCCTTTTCGACCCGTGTCGTAAGCTTCAAGTGCGCTGAGCTGCCTCCCAACGCTTCGACGTATTTTCGTAAAACCTGTTCAACAGTCGGCAACGCTTTTGAGGAATCGGTTGTTTGCGGTAACCCAGGAAAAGCGCCAGGGAAAGGGAATGATGAGCTGATTGCGAGCGCCAGGATGATCGACTTCATGGCGTTAATCCTCCTTGACCATACTGCGATGTTAGTGCAGTAGACGAGGGTATCGTTTCATTAGCTGGAAGACTTAGTGATCGCCGAATTGCGAAGCGATCTCACCCAGCGTGTCTACGCCGCGGAGCGCCTCATCAAGAGTAGTAGCGGCGGACAGCGGGATTATCCGGTGAACACCTATCTCTTCATAACGATCGGCGACTTCTCGAGTGAGTCGCATCGGCGGAGTTACCGATATCTCGACGCCGCCCAACTCGGCGGGGCGCAGTCCGTCCGCAATATAGGCTTCAATCCATTCGAGACTGCGAGTCGTTGCTTCGATGTCTGTTAGAAACCCGAACCAGCCGTTTCCATAACGCGCCGCCCGTCTCGCGGCGCTACGACTCATCCCGCCAACAACGATGGGCGGATGAGGTCTTTGAACGGGTCGCGGCTGGGAGTCAATGCCCTCAAATGAAAAGAACCTGCCCTGGTACGCAGGTTTCTCCATTGTCCAAAGAGCCTTGACCGCCTCTATGGCTTCGTCGGTCACCGCGCCTCGATCTTCGAACGGAGCGGCAAGCGCGCGAAACTCCGGTTCGAGATAGCCCGCCCCCAAACCAAAAATCAGCCTGCCTTTAGACACCACATCGACAGAAGCAAGCTCTTTCGCCAGAACGAGAGGGTTGCGTTGGGGCAGGATGATCACCCCGGTTCCCAAACGTAGCCGCGTTGTGTGCGCGGCGATGTGACTGAGTGCCACCGCGGGGTCGAGAAACGGAGTTTGAGGATCGGACGGAGACGGAGCGACGCGAGGGTCAGGAAGCACGACGTGTTCACCGGTCCAGACCGATTCAATGCCCGCCGCCTCGGCGGCCGTGGCGATGCTGGTCATCGAATCAACGTTCCCGCATAAACCGAAGTTGATTCCAAACAATCCGATTTTCATTAAAGGCTCCTGGTTGAGTCGCTTGTTTATCGCAGGGTTCGCCGGTCTAAGGGAGGATGTATTCGAGCTCGTAAAAATGTTTTCCATCCACGATATTGATAGTCATCTTGCCGGCGAGCTCAGAGAGCTCCCCGGTACCCGAATCCGGAACGACGGTGATGCTGAGTTCCGGTTCGCCCCGGGTCATAACGCCGTTGTGCTGGAGGGCGAAGGTACCGTTGCGGCCGTGCAGCGATCCATTCACCCGCTCCATCGCGACATAGCCGGCAGACCCCGGAACGTCCGTGCTTACTGCAAGCATCTGGCCTTTGCTGGTGCCCTCGAGATCACCATGGAATTGCTTGTCGAGAGCCATTCGGCCCACCGTCGGATCTCCGACTTTGTCGTCTGTCTGAGGGGCCATCTTTACATCAAACGTTCCCTTTGCGTGTTTCGTCACGTACTTCTCCTTTTGTACTTTTATCTTGGGTAGCTAGCGGAGCGAGCTTCAGGCGGCTCCACTGTTTTGCAGCACCTTCGCAGCAGCTTTTGCTTTGTGAAACTCGGTGTGCGCCAGCGGAGTCCTTCCCTCTTTGTCGCGAGCGTTGACATCAGCTCCATTGTCGATGAGCAGCTGAGCGATCGATGCCTGGTTGGCGTGAGCGGCAGCGTGAAGCGGCGTGGTTCCCCAGTGGTCATTGTTGTTGTGAAGGTTCACATCGGCGCCGGCTTTCAACAGAAAGGCCACAACCGCTTGATGTCCCTTCCACGTAGCGCAGTGCAAGGCGGTTGAGCCGTCGGCATCGCGAGCATGAATCAAGTTAGGGTCCGATTCGAGCAGGACGGACAATTTCTGAGTGTTCCCGGTCTTCGCTGCTTTGATGAATTCCTTGTTTGGGTCGGGCATAAAAAGGAGTATAGGACCATAGGACTTATAGGACCTATTGATTTTGTCATTCATGCCGCAGAGCCGTCATCGGATCGACTCTCGAAGCCCGCCGCGCCGGGATCCAACAAGCCAGGAACGCAACCGCGATCAGCAAAGCCGCCACTACGCCAAACGTCGCAAGGTCTGTCGTACTAACTTCAAATAACAGGCTCTCCATCAGTCGTGTGAGCGCGAGGGAACCCGCAACCCCGAGTGCGACTCCCAAAAGCGCCAGCACCATGCCTTGCCGGATCACCAGGGCCATCACCTCGCGACCCTTCGCGCCCAGTGCCATTCGGATTCCTATCTCGTGGGTTCGTCTTGTCACCGAGTAAGACACCACTCCGTAGGTACCGACTGATGCAAGCACGAGCGCCAACGCAGCAAAGACTCCCAAAAGTAGTGTGCGGAAGCGAGGCACAGCGACGGACTGCGCTAGAAGCTGATCCATTGTTGCCAGCTTTGCGATCGGAATGTCTTTGTCCAACTCCCAGATCTGCTCTCGAATCGCTGGCAGCAGGTTGACTGGATTCATTTGGCCCCGAACTACCAGATACGTCGATCGCCAGGCGCTCTGGGCGAGGGGCATGTAGTAGGCGGGTTCCGGCTTGGCGTCGAGACCCGAATGCTTTACATCACCGACAACACCGACGATTTCCATCCACGGGTTGCGCGGCCGGTCCGCGCCGCCGATCCTGAATCGCTTTCCGATCGGGTTTTCATCTGGGATGTATCGCTCGGCCAGAGTCTGATTGATGATCACGACGAGCGGGGAGCCTTCCCTGTCGTTTTGGTCGAAACCCCGTCCTTGCAGGACCGGGATTCCAAGCGTCGTGAAAAACTCAGTGCTGGTAGACACGATCGGAACAATTGGTTCGGTCGTCCCTTCCGGCCACGGTTTGCCTTCGATTGAAAAACTGTCACTGACTTCGAGATGGTCCGGGGGAAGGCTGATGCTCAATCCAGCTGCTTCAACACCTCGGATAGACGATAGTCGCTCGATCAGTTGTTGGTAATAGCTGTTTACTTTTTCATCGCTGTCGTACCTTACCCTCGGCAGCGTCAGATGCATTGTTAAGATGTAATCGGGGTTGAATCCTGGATCGACGCTCTGCAGCTTCACAAAGCTTTTGATCATAAGACCAGCGCCGATCAACAGCACCAGCGAAAATGCTATCTCGGTTACTACGAGTGCGCTACGAATTCGCCGTCTCGCGGAGCCATCGACTCCGCGACCACCTTCTTTTAGAGCTTCGTTGAGATTGAGACGCGAGCTCTGAAGCGCGGGTGCGAGCCCGAATATGAGACCGCAAATCAGCGCAACCAGCACCGTGACCCCGAGCACCCGACCGTCAATACTGATCTCTTGCACACGCGGGAAATCATCTGGGCTCATTGCCGCCAGCGCCTGGACTCCCCAGATCGCCAACGGCAAGCCTGCTGCCGCTCCGACGGCCGCGAGCAAAACGCTCTCGGTCAGGAGTTGTCGAAGCAAACGACTTCGGCTGGCGCCCAGCGCGATGCGAACGGAAATCTCCTTCTCACGAGCCGTCGCGCGAGCAAGCAGTAAGTTCGCGATGTTTGCGCAGGCGATAAGCAACACAAAAAACACCGCTGCCATAAGCACAAGTAATGCGGGGCGTATCTTTCCCACTATTCGCTCAGACAACAGAACCGACGTCCACGTCCAGTCCCGGTTCGGGCTGTTAGTTTGATCCTGAACGCGTCGGGCAATCATATCCATTTCGTTGCGCGCACGCTCCGGCGTCGCCCTGGGACCAAGTCTTCCGAGGCCCCACATGTAGTACGGACCTCTGCGGGTTGGGGCCAATCTTTCAGCAGCCCAAAGCTCGGTGTCTTTTTCGGGAAACCTGAACCCCGCCGGCATAACGCCGATGATTGTGAACGGGCGTCCGTTGAGCGTCAGGGGCTGATCCATCACGCTCGGATTTGAGCCAAGATGCCGCCGCCAGAAAGCGTCGCTTACAACCACTGTCTGAGCCGCGCCGGGGGTATCCTCTCCGGGCAGGAAGCCCCGACCCAACGCCGGCTGAACGCCGATCGTTGAGAAGAAATCGGATGTGACCCACGCGCCTTCGATCTGCTCCGGGGCTTCGCTGCCGGTGTAGTTGAAACGGTTGGAGGAAAAGCCGGCGAAGCTTTCAAAAACCTGGTTCTGTGATTTCCAATCTAGAAAGTCTTGCGCGCACAGCGGTATTCTTCCCTGCGGGCCTTGTAAGCTGATTCCATGTACCATCATCAACCGGTCAGGCTCCGGATATGGAAGCGGACGCAATAGCACGCCGTTTACCACGCTGAAGATCGCAGTGTTGGCGCCGATACCAAGCGCAAGAGTGATAATCGCGATTACGGAAAACGCGGGATTCTTGCGCAGCGAACGCGCGCCGTAACGCAAGTCTTGCCATAGATCTGCGATCATGTTTGTTCTCCTTGTCCCCAGTACTACCGGATCCCGCGTCAACGGTCGTTCGACACGTCGTAGTTCGCGCTTCAAAAGTTCGCTGTCGCTCAACTCCGCGATAAGCACGCTTGTGGCCTGTTGACTGCTTGCGCCACCGGCCTGCAGTTCCCTGTAACGATCCTCGAGGTGCTGAGCCAACTCCTCTACGATCTCCTGCTCGCGCGTCGGCTCGAGTTTGAGATCTGCCAACCGTCGTTTGATTTCCAATTTCCAGTTCATGGTATAGGACCGATAGGACCTATAGGCCCTATATTGATTTCAGTCATTTAGCTTTTATTCATTCCGCAACGCCACCATCGGGTCGACTTTTGTCGCTCGACGCGCGGGTTGATAACACGCCAGCAGCGCGACTGCCAGAAGAAGCGCGGCGACACCCGCGAGAGTTGCGGGATCGATCGCGCTCACGCCGAACAAGAGATTTGACAGCACCCGCGACAACGCGACGGATGCAGCCAACCCGATCGACGCGCCGATTACCATCAGAACAAGTCCGCGACGCACGATCATCGTCAGCACGTCGCGGTCCTGCGCACCCAATGCTCTGCGAACCCCTATCTCATGTGTGCGTTCGGTTACGCTGTAGCTCATCACCCCGTAGATCCCTATCCCCGCAAGTAGCAACGCGATTCCAGCAAACAAGCCTAGAAGCCAGGTCAGGAATCGCCTCGGAGCGATGGTCGCTGCCAGCCTTTCTTCAAGCGTTGCGATCTCATCAACCGGCACATTCGCATTGACCGCTCGAATCTCGTCTTTTATCACCGCTATCAGACTGGACGTGTCGACCCCGCTGGTTCGAACCGCCAATGTTGAGCGTGCCAGTGGCCGGCGCTCAAAAGGCGTGTACATCTTGATCCGCCCCAGAGCCTGGGAACCGTAGTTGCGCACGTCGCCTACGACGCCGATGATCTCGTGAGGGTTGGGACTGTCGTACTTTATGTGTTTGCCGACCGCGTCACCCTGCGGCCAGAATTGACGCGCCAATTGTTCGTCGATCAGTAGAACCCTCGCGCCTTGGGCTGTTTCTTGCGACGTAAATGAGCGTCCTTGTTTTATCGGAATGCCCATCGTCTTAAAGTAATCGGTTGAGACGATGCCCCAATCCACGTTGATCAATTCTCCCGGTTTGATTTTCAGATACTCGCCGTTGACCTCAGGATTAATGTCGTTCTGCCAACCGGGCTCCAAACCGGGCAGGTCGTCGTTAAACACACACGCTGCTTCGACTCCAGGAAGCGCGCCAACTCGCTCGAGTACTTGTGAATAAAACTGCTTTAGCTGCGGCAAACCCGAATAAGCCTGGCGGGGCAGCACTTGCATAGTCACGACGTTCTGGGAGTTGAACCCCGGATCTGAACCGAGAATTCGCGCGAGGCTTTTGATCAGCAACCCCGAACCAACCAGCAGCAACATCGCAAGCGCTATCTCTGCGACGACCAGCGCGCTTCGCAGCCTACCGGAACGCGTGTCGGCGCTGGTTCTGCCGCCTTCTTTTAGCGTTTCGTTTAAATCGGTCTTTGCGCTCTGCCACGCCGGCGCGATGCCAAAAACAAGGCCGGTCAAAACAGAGATCCCCAACGTAAACCCGAGCACCTCCCAGCCTATTGCAACTCCGGACATTCGCGGCAGATTCTGCGGAGCAAATCGCACCAGCAGATCGACGCACCATCGTGCGAGCAACAAGCTCAGTGCGCCTCCTACTATTGCGAGCATCAAGCTCTCGACTAGCAATTGCCGCAGGATTCTCGCGCGGCTTGCTCCCATCGCCGCGCGAATCGCAAACTCTTTTTTCCGGGTCGCCGCGCGCGCGAGCAGCAGATTGGCCACGTTTGAGCAGGCTATCAACAACACAAGCCCTACTGCCGCGAACAACAGCAGCAACGACTGTCGCAGGTCGCCGACGATGCTCTCCTGCAGCGTCACAACGCGAATCGTGTTTCCACCGTTGTGCATCGGATAGTCGCCGATCAGTTGCTCTTCGATAGACTTCATGTCGGCTCGCGCCTGCTCGATGGTTACATCCGGTTTGAGGCGGCCGATCACGTACCCGCCGATACGATCCGAGCGGCTGAACCAGCCGCTGCCGGGTTCCGCTGCCTGCTCGGTAGAAATCCAGAGGTCCGGCGGCCCTTGATGCTGAAATCCGGGTGGCATTACTCCGACTATGTTGAATTGCTGATTGTCGAGGGTGATCGCCTTGCCTACGATGTCGGGGTCGCCGCCGAACTGCGATTGCCAGTACGCGTGGCTGATCACCGTCACGCGGGGAGCTCCGAATGAGTCCAGTTCTAGATTGAAGTCGCGGCCAAGCATCGGCAGTGCGCGCATCACACGAAAATAGTCCGCCGACACCATACGAGTGTTGACGGCCTGGGCTTCTGCGCCGCCAGTCATCGTCATCTGATAACCGCGAATCAAAGCGATGTGCTCAAAGGATTGATTGCGTTCACGCCAATCCAGGAAGTTCGGATAGGATATCCAACGCGTGCGGATCTGCTCGTGGCGCTCGGTAATCCAAACCAGTCTATCGGCTTCGTGGTAAGGCAAGGGACGCATCAGCACCGCGTAAACGACGCTGAAGATCGCGCTGTTGGCGCCGATGCCCAGCGCCAGCGTCAACACTGCGATTGATGCGAAGCCGGGTCGTCTGGCCAGCAGTCGAATTCCGTAATGCAGGTCGCGCCACAGATCTCCAAACACTCTTAATCTCCTGGTGCGCAAAGCATCAGGTTCTCGCTTCACGCTTCGTTCGACTCGTCGCAGTTCCTGAGCCAACGAAACGCCGTCGCTCAACTCCGCGAGCAGCTCACGTTTGGCGTCTTCGCTGGTGGCTCCGCGAGTGAGCAGTTCTTCGTACCGCGACTCGAAGTGCTGCGCCATCTCCTCTACGATTTCAGCCTCGCGAAACGGATCGAGCTTCAAGCCAATCAGGCGTTTTCCAATTTCATGTTTCCAGTCAACCATATTTGCGCTTCTCGATTGCCGATTGATTGTGCTCGATGGCTTATGGCGGGCGATCGCCAATCGGCAATTGGCAATTCTCAATCACTCGCAACGGAGTGCTTCCATCGGATCAACCTTGATCGCGCGCTGCGCGGGAATCCAGCAAGCGAACAAGGCGACCGCAGTCAGGAAGGCAGCCATTATACAAAACGCAAGCGGATCGAATTGGCCGATGTCGACCAACACCGCGGCAAGCATTCCCGATATCGCAGCGCCCCCAGCCAGACCCAGAACAACACCAATCGCAATCAGCCTTCCGCCCTGCCTCAAGAAGAGCGAGATCACATCGCGACTCTGCGCCCCCAAAGCGAGACGTATACCGATCTCACGAGTGCGCTGACTGACAACAAACGCCATAACGCCGTACAGCCCGATAGACGCGAGCAATAGAGCCAGCACGCCTAAGATGCTCGACAGCAATGCCACCGCCCGGAAGGGAGCCATTTGAATTGTCAGTGAATCTTCAAGGCGGCGCGCTAGAACATTCAGATTGGGATCAAGGGCGAAGGCTTCGTCGCGGGCCGCTGTAATTACCGTTCGCGGATCGCCTTCGACGCTGACAACTAAGTATTCGGCAGTTCTTGTTTCGTTCGGGTGCGAAAACGACTGCAACGGTAGGTAGAGAAACATCTCATCTTTTCGCCAAACCCATATCTGCCTGGTGTCGTTGGTAATGCCGATGACTTCACGTTGCTGGGAGCTGGACCGCGGGTTGAATGTGTCGTTGTTTTTTGCAGTCGCGAAGCCAATGTCGATGTGTTTTCCAAGTGCTTCGCTTGCGTCTCGGATGCCAGGCCAGAAGTGGCGAACAGTCGATTCGTTGATCAGCACGACGGGCGCATGCGCCTGTGCTTCCTGATCAGTGAAGACACGACCGCGGGTGATGCGCAGGCCAAGAGTTTGGAAAAAGTCGGTGGATACATATGTGACGCCGGCGGGTAACTGGCGCTCTGGCAGGCTTCCATCGCCGGCCAGCGTGACTCGCACGGTGCGCGGCCCGCCAGTGAGCGGCGCTCGATGCGATTGACCCGCCGCTTTTACCCCCGGCACTGCGCGCAAACGAGCAGCAAGTTGGCGATTCAGTTCAATCTCCTTGCTCGGGTCGTTTTGCACTCTCTGCAAGCTTGTCTGTAACAAAACAACATTGTTCGTTACCAGACCGGTATCTATAGTTCGCGCCTTTTGCAGATTGCGGACAAGCAAACCCGCGGCGATCAGCAGCGTCAGAGACACGGCAATTTGCGTGACGACCAGCGTATTGCGGACCCGCGACTGGCTCAATCGCTCGCCGAATGTCGAGCCTTCATCCTTCAGGGCTGAATTGAGGCTGGGCCGCGAAGCTTGCATTGCTGGGGGGAGTCCTGCTGCTAATCCGGCCAGAAACGACAACAACAACGCAAACCCGAAGATGCGATAGTCCGGGCCAAGATCAAGCGAGACCTGTTCGACCAGCGCGCGCGGAAGCGGCAATTCTGCCAGCACGACTGGGTACAGCACGTCGACCGTCCAGATTGTCAACAGGAAACCGGCAACACCTCCCAGCGCCGAAAGCAGG
>Ga0114129_10016127_pt1 | contig 10629 bp, 8 predicted proteins | sample RhiMetdeltSRZDD1_FD_80071 | JGI IMG/M metagenome (GOLD analysis project Ga0114129, IMG submission 80071) | Populus rhizosphere microbial communities from Tennessee, USA - Rhizosphere MetaG P. deltoides SRZDD1 (version 2) (version 2) | ecosystem: Host-associated > Plants > Roots > Rhizosphere >... | reverse complement strand
GACTGAAACATCATCATCCACCACTGCAACAAGAGGTGCCATATATGTTTCATTTTTTGCATAGTGGGGGAGAAAGAATCTACTACACCTTCGTGGTGGTATCCGAACTGAAACCTTTCATCGATTGCCGTCACGGCCCTTTGCCGGGCCGCCGTTTCCAGCATTGCTATCGCCGATTTGACGTGAGCTGTATTTCCGGACGCCTTCCCCAACCCTACGTGGTGGGAACTTCCTGCGACTCAATGCCGGCTCACACATGTGCTCCTTCTTCCCGGTCCTTCGGAAGGCTGAACTGAAAAGTTGCACCGGGGCCATCGTTTGCCGAAGCCCAAAGCCGGCCGCCATGGTTCTGCAGGATGGAACGGCAAATCGAGAGTCCCATGCCCATGCCGCCGCTCTTGGTGGTGTAAAACGGCTCGAAGATTTTGGCCATCGCATCAGGATCAACACCCGCGCCCGAATCTTTCACAGTCACCAGGACCTGATTCCCATTAATGTTCGCGGTTGTAATCAAGAGTCCGCGTGCTCGCTGGTCCACGCTGCTCAGCGCTTCGATACCGTTCATGACGAGGTTCAGCACTACTTGTTGTAATTGAACCCGATCGCCTGACACTGGCGAAAGATCACCCGCAAACTGCGTCCGGATCCTCACGCCATCTCTTTTCGCCTTGTCTTCAACGAGGACCAGCACTTCCCGAATGGTCTCATTGAGGTTGAGATTCTCGCTGGGCAAAGGGCTCCTTCTGGACAAAGCCCGAATGCGGGCGATCACTTCAGCGGCTCGTTTCCCGTCGCGGACGATGTCGCCGACAGCCTCGCGGACCTCGCTCACGTTTGGCGGATCTCCTGCAAGCCATCGCAGGCAGGCGCTGCCGTTACTCACGATGCCGGTTAGTGGCTGGTTGACTTCGTGCGCGATCGAGGCGGTCAGCTCCCCCATCATGCTTATCCGGCTCAGGTGTGCGAGATGGTTTTCGAGCTGCCGGCGCCTCTCACGCTCTTCTTCGGCCTGTTTGCGATCCTGGATGTCCGTGAGAATTCCATGCCACCGGAGGATATTTCCGTGCGCATCGCGCATAGGTACGCCACGAGCCAGAAGCCAGCGATATTCCCCGGTTGCGGCCGAGCGCACGCGCGCCTCAAACTCCAGCGGCTCGCCGGTATTGAGGGAGGCGCGCCACTTGTCCAGAAGGATCTGACGATCTTCCGGGTGAACGGCAGCCATCCAACCTGAACCGGCCGTGTCCTCCGCGGACAAACCGGTAAACTCCGCCCAGCGTTTGTTCATGAATTCATTGGTTCCGTCCGGACGAGCGGTCCAGGCCATCGCTGGAATGGTCTCCACCACGTCTCGAAGTTGCTTGAATCTACGCTTCAATCCCTGGATACGGCCCTGGTAGGCCGCCCACAGCATCGCCAGAAATAGAGCCGCCAACGATGCGAGAAACCATCGCGTTTGGTAGTACGCGGGGTCGATCGAGAAGTCGAGGGATGCTCCCTGTTCGTTCCACACTCCGCTGTTGTTGGAAGCAATTACGCGGAAGCGATACTTGCCGGGCGCGAGGTTCGTATAGTGCGAATGGCGCGGGTTGACCGGCACTCTCCAGTCGTCGTCCTGACCCTCCAGCTTGACGCGGAACTGCATCTTTTCCGGCGCCGTCATGCTCAGCGCCGTGTAGTCGATCGCCAAGTCGCGGACCCGCGGCGGCAAGCGCAAGCCGTTGGTTAGAACGTAGGTCTTGCCATCGGCAGTGACTTGCTCAATGTGCACCGGTGGCGGAAGTTGGTTGAAGGGAAGATGATGCGGGTCGAGCACGCTAACACCGCCGAGTCGCAAGAACCACAATTTGCCATCCGCGGATTTTGCGACATTCGCGCTGTAGCCGCCCGGGTACAGGTGATTGCTGACTCCATCAGAACTGTCAAACACTGCCGCCTGTATCGTCTGCTTTGGATTGGAGGCCCAGGCGTCCAACTCCGACCGGGCGATCCGTACAAGACCGCAAGCCATGTAAAGCCAGACCGAATGGGCGTCATCCTCCATCATCCAGTGAACGGTGTTGCATGGCAGTCCGTTCCGGTTCGTGAGCGTCAGAACGTGGCCGTCTTTGATGCGGCTCAGTCCGCCCTCAGTTGCTGCCCAGAGAGAACCGCTCGCATCCGGGTAAAAGCTGCGAACCATTCCCTCTGCCAGTCCTTCGGCGGCTGCGTACGAGCCGCGGATCTGACCGTCGCTGAAATAAGCAACGCCGCCGTCACGGAAGCCAAGCCATAAAACACCCTGCCGTGCATCATGGAGGACAGCAGTAGCCGGTTCTCTGCGCCCGAGCTTGATCCAGGGAATGCGCTCGACCAGACGCGCTTCGAGCAAATGGAACAGACCCTCTTGATGACTCATCCACACGTTCCCTGCAGTGTCCCCGGTGATGGAATGCACGACCCCGTAGGGTACGGACGGTACGGGAACAAACCGGCCAGACTTTAAAAAGGCGACGCCGCTTTGCGTCCCAACCCAGATTTGTCCGCTGCTATCCTGAAAGATGGACTCCGCGGTTTTTTCCGGTAACCCGCTGTCGGTAATCTCCCGAACCGTGCCCTTCCAGTCCGCGCCCCTCCCAACTGTTATTCCGTTGGGCTGAGAGGCGCCCCGAACGCCACGCCGCCGTCGGTTCCGATAGACTGTGATTTGGCCTTGATACCATCTGTTCAGTCCCTCCGACGTGCCCAGCCAAACACTGCCGTCCTTCGCGGCTAAAACAGACCCTGAACCGTGGCTGGACAAACCTTGCTCGACAGAAATCGTGGTGATGGCGAACTCGCGAAACCGGTCGAGGCCATCTATCGTGGCGACCCAAATAGTGCCTTCGCGATCCTCAAAGAGAGCGGTAACGGATGCGCCTGATAGGCCGTCGGCTGTGCTGAACTGATCCGCTTTTCCTTCATGGATGTGCAACAATCCACTGTCCACCAGAGCGCCCATCCAGAGGCCGCCATTCCGGTCCCGAAGCAGCCTGTGAGGTTGGAACTGCAGTCCGGCGGGAAGAGGATACGGCTCGGTCTTCCCGTTCCGCAGCTTTGTGACGCCATTGTGCTTGGCGATTAATATTCCGCCGTCATCGCTTTCGGCTAGCGCGTAGATTCTCTGGGCCGGATCTGGCATGGGATACAGCATTGGTGGACCGGCCTTCCATCGCCACAGCCCGGTTATGGCTCCGGCCCAGATATTGCCTCCGCTGTCCTCATATAAGGGCGTCACTCCGGAGCCGAAACGGCCGTCCTCTCCATAACACTGGATGTCGCCGCCCTGAATCCTGCAGAGTCTCCCGACCGAAGGCGCCCAACCGGCAACCCATACCGTTCCTTCACGATCCTCGATCAGCGCTTCTATAACCTGGCCATCCAGTTCCGGGTAGTGACTCAGCTTGCCGTCCTTCCAGCTTGCCAGCCCTCTAAAGGTGCCGATCCAAAGACGCCCGTCGCGCGTGCCTTGCAAGCTTCTGATATCGCTGGTGGGGAGATGCTCCCCCGACGGTGGCTCCCAGGGGACGGCCCGCACGCCATCGAACCGAAGCAGCCCAAATTCCGTGCCGAGCCAGAGATACCCGTCCGGCGTCTGTGCAAGCGCCCGAATGGTGGCACCGGGAAACCCTTGACCGACTTTCCATGCGGTGTGCGCGTATTGGCTGACGTCGAGAGACGGGTCTAGTGCGAAAACACAAGGGCAGCACGCGAGGAAAATTCCTAGCGCGATAACTCGTGCTCCTGGCCTCTCCGCTGTCTTTATCCTGTGCAACAAGATTCGGATGTCCACAATGAACTAAGAAGTGGCTTAACGCCGGATGCTAATAGACGGTTCTATGCGCAAGCACGAACCGCGATGCTAGAAGCTATATTTCAATCCCAGCTGGATCACGCGTTCGGTCTGAGTGAATCCGAAATCACTGGCTGAAGTGATCTTTCCAGCCAGCGGGTTGTTGCCGGGCGTCACCACCGGATCATCAAACTGCGGATGATTGAACGCATTGAAAAATTCCGCTCTGAACTCCACCCGATGCGACTCCGCGAGGGGCAAGAATTTTGAAACAATCAAATCCCACTTGTTATTTCCGCTGCCGCGGATCACGCCTTTTCCTGCATTACCGAGCTGACCGGGAGCTGGATTTGCCAGCTTGCCGACGTCGAACCAGCGATCAATGGTCCGCTCACCGCGCGGTAAGTTCGGGTCCCCTAAAAGATTGGCGTGGGATCCGACCAGCGGGACGCCAAACGATGAGGGCGTCAGAGATGGGCCGTCCTGGAAAGTAGCGATTGCGCCGATCTGCCAGCCGCCGCCGACTTTCCCCAACAAATCTGTTCTGTTTCTAAAAAATGGGAGTTCGTAAAGCGCGGAGCCGATCACGCGGTGCGGCCGATCAAATACCGCCGGACCGTAGTTGCCGCGAATATTCTTGATCGTTTGCAGTCCAGCTCCAGCACCAAATGCAACGCCGGCGCTGCTGGAATCCAAATCAGTCAACGTCTTCTGGAATGTATATGAAACAAGAAAGGTGAGACCGTTGACGAACCGCCGCTCAATCCGCGCCTGTAGCGCATGGTAATTCGCGGTCGCGCGCGACTCGTAGACAAAGACGTTACCCAGCTGTGGATACGGAAAGACCAGTGCGAACTGCGGAGGCTGAGGCGGGAAAGGATTCGTCTCGTTGTAATTGAGAGCACTCATCAGGTGCGAGCCTTTCGAGCCATGATAGGCGGCTTCGAAAGAGGTATCTTTCGTGAGGAGATATTGGAACGCCAGGTTCCATTGCTGGACCTGACCATCGTGGAGGTTGCGCTGCATCCCAATGCGGTTGTTCGTGCTTAACCGAGTGGCCTGCGCCAGAGGATCTTCCACAGTGAAAACTGGCAGCGGATTTTGAGGATCGGCGGGACGAACGACCAAGTTGCTAACAACTCCGAAAGGATTCTGAAACGCGAGTTGCCGATACGAGTTGATCACATCAGGGGTGTAGAACATCCCATATCCAGCACGCAGAGCAATACGATCTCTGGCATGCCAGGCGAGTCCTATCCTGGGGGCGAAGTTACTGTAATCAGGCTCGACCAAGCTGCGCGGGTACCCACTTTGCCCGGGGAACACCTGCTGACCGGTCGCGAGATCAAAACTGCCGATCCGGTTATCGCGCTCAACTGGCCGACCGAAATATTCCCAGCGCATTCCCACATTCGCCGTAAGACTCCGTGTCAGTTTCCAGTCGTCCTGTAAGTAATAGCCCATCTGCGGATACGACAGGTGTGGCGAAAAAGGAGCGATCTGGACTGTATAGCTCGAGGGATATCCGAGAAGCAGGTCGGCGAGTGCATGAAAGCGAGACGTGGTCACAACAGGGACAGGAGCGCTGAATTGGCCGGAGAACGTGTACGCTCCGTCGGGCTGGCCCCACTGTACGCTGGTCATTCGCTTGAATTGAATCGTCAGGCCGGCTTTCACCGTGTGCACGCCGCGAACAAAGGAGAAGTTGTCGACAATCTGGCCAGCGCTCGTCACCCATCTGAACACGGCGTTATTAGAGGAATAGCCGATCTCAGAATATCCGGCCGGCGTCATGGACGGCGCCGCCCAGGTAAACGGGGTCGGCGAGAGCCCTTTAATGCCCAGCTCCTCGACCCAATTTCGTTTGAAAGCGTCTAGCGAATGACGCTCGCGTCGAAAGCGCACGAACCCAAGATTGAATTCATTGACGATCCTCGGACTGAAGGTATGAATGTCTCCGGCGGCAAACTGCAGGTTGTTGTCCGACTGTTCCTGATCGAATCCGGGGAATGCAGGAGAAAGAGCCTGTCCCACGCCGCGATCGTATGGAGCATTTTTGGTGAATCGGCCCCAGATCGCGTCTCGCGCTCCAAACTGGTAGTCGATTCGCGCAGCCAAGGCGTCGTTATCGGAAACACCGCCTGGATGGCCAACGTAGTTTCGGGATGGATCGGTGTTGTTGGGGACGGGATACAAGTTGGCCAGGGCGGCGCCAACAGGGTTAATCTTATTCGCCGGAATCACGTTTCCCGGAAACGGAATTTTAGTTATAGGATCTACGATGGTCACCGGCAAACCACTGAAGTCTCCTGCGCGCTCCTTCAAGGTCGGCACCAGCGTTGTGCTGGTAACCGCCTGACGCCGCCGCGTTCCTTCATAGGCAAACATCCAAAATAGTTTGTTTTTGCCGTTATAAAGTTTGGGTAAGAACACCGGCCCGCTGGCGACGAAACCGAACTGATTCCGCTTCAGCGGATCCACCGTCGTGCTGAAAGGGTTCCGCGCGTCCAGAGCGTCGTTGCGAAGAAATTCAAATAAAGTGGCGTGAAATCCATTTGAGCCGCGCTTCGAAGCCACATTGATCACAGCTCCGGAATTGCCGCCAAACTCCGCCGAGTAGTTGGAGGTCTGAACACGGAATTCGGCCAATGAGTCTAGTGGCGGGATCGCGAGTGGATAATTGTTGAGTTCCTGGCCGCTGATTTCCATGCCGTCGATCAGGACCACAGAGGTGTTGTCTCTCTGTCCTCCGACCGAGAACGCCGGGCCATAACTGGCCTGGCGTTGAGTGGCGCTGGCACGGCCTCCGTTAATGACGCCTGCGGAAAGGGAAACCAGTTGCATTAGGTTACGCCCGTTAATCGGCAAGCCCAAAAGCCGCTTCTCATCGATGACTTGCGACAAGCTCGCGTCCGAAGCCTCGATCAAACCAGGGTCGTCTTGAACGACGATCGACTCATTCACCGATCCAACCTGCAACGTTACTTTCAAACTTGCCGTCTGCGCTACTTGCAGCGAGACATCCCCGACCATTTCTTTCATGAAGCCGGAATGTTCAACTTCGACCCTGTATTTACCAAACGGCAAGGCACGAAACTCAAAAAAACCTTCCTCGTTCGTGGTTTGTTCCCAGCTTTGATCTGTCCCCTGGTCCACCAACTTCACACGAACGTCAATGATGACGCTGCCAGTGGAATCTTGAACCTCGCCACGAATGACACCAGTAGCGGTCTGCGCGAGAGCAATCACCGGCATTGCAAGATGCGCAAACGTCAGGCCGAGACAACACGAAATGAAGACGAGAACAAGTATTCGCGCAGGCCACCGCTCACACGCGAGTGTCGCCCTCATTTCTTTCAAAAACATGATTCATCATCCGTTCCGCTTGGCTGATGGCGGGGCTTGGAATTGGACTCTTGATCGGACGAATTCTCGCACAAACTTTCGAGGCAGGAAAAGTATCTTTGCTCCGGAGTTGCCCGCAACCAGCGCAGCGTCTTCTATCGTTCTGGTAAGTCGATCCTTCTTCCAGCCAACAATAAAACCCGGCGGTCATAGACAGCCGCTACAGACGCCGCCCTCACGCGCGAACCACGGCGCTCGGTGCGTGGAAGCCGCGTGAAAGAGCCTGCGACTGGCTCAGTTCGCGGTGGCGTTTGCAGTTCTGAAAACGAGGGCTAGCCAACCCATAGCTTGGGTGCAGGTCGTCGAAAAACCACGCCTCGTGCCGCTCATGTAGATGATCGAATTGATCGTGGCAACATTTGCTCAAAGCACCGCCCGTTACCGCACTTCGTAGTGGAGGCCGCAGTTTCTCAACCGACAATCGTGAGATCGCATGATGCCGGCGATTGATTATCGGCTGGAACATCAACGCGTGCGGGCAGCATGTGCGCGACAGGTTCGATGGCCGACCGATTGCAAGAGACAGACTCCAGGAAGGAGAATCATATGCGGCCAACAACATTAGATCCGACCAAGACAGGCCACGAAGCGGAAGCTTTGGGACTCGGCCTTCGAAACAGAATCATCGGACAGGAAGACGCCATTCATCAGGTCGTCGAGATGTTTCAGACGTATTTGAGTGGCTTGTCTTCTCCCAGGCGGCCAATTGCCAACCTTATGTTTCTGGGACCGACTGGATCCGGCAAAACACGTCTCGTCGAAGCGCTGGCGGAGTGTCTGCTGGGAGACTCGCGAGCAATAGTCAAAATCGACTGTGCCGAATTCCAGCATAGCCACGAAATCGCGAAGCTCATCGGTTCTCCTCCGGGATATCTCGGGCACCGTGAGACAAATCCACTGCTTACTCAGGAAGCCTTGGATCGGCATCACACGGATAAGGTAAAGATTAGCATCGTGCTCTTCGACGAAATCGAAAAAGCAAGCGATGCAGTCTGGAATTTGATGTTGGGCATTCTAGACAAGGCGAGTCTGACCCTCGGTGATAACAGCAAGGTGGACTTCTCCAGAACGATGGTCTTCATGACGAGCAATATCGGCGCGCGGGAAATGACGGCTTTGATGAAGCCGCGCTTGGGTTTCACCGGCGCATCTAAGAATCGCTGCGACAGCGCCGAGATTGACGAACCCTGGAGAACCGAAATGGTCCGGAACGGGATCGATGCCGCCCGACGTAAATTCACGCCGGAGTTTATTAATCGCATCGACAAAATGGTTGTATTTCGACCTCTGAACGGCAAGGATCTGAATCGAATCCTCGAAATTGAACTCAACTCTGTTCGGGAACGCGTGTCGAGCGTCGATAACGGCCCCCACTTTGTTTTTTCAGTTACAGCGTCCGGGAAGCACTTTCTCCTGAGTGAGGGTACGAACGTGGAATATGGAGCGCGACACCTTAAGCGTGCTATCGACCGTTTGGTTGTTCAGCCGTTATCGCGGCTGATAGCGTCAGGGCAGATCCTCGATGGAGATGTTGTCGAGATCGATTACACGCCACAGTCTGCAACGCTGACCTTCACGCTACAGGACGAAGGTTTCTGTGTGCCACACCTGGCGCGGTTGGTCAGTTCGGCAGCCGTGTCACAGGTCGCGTTCGCAACCGCATCATGACGCGCCGTCCCCCTTTGTATAAAACGAATCACGCAAGGGAGTGGTTCCATAATGCGAGAAAGGAAAACAGAGGATCTGACGATGACTTCGACAAACGACAGGGTGACCACAATAAGAACGAAAAGGGCTTTGTACTGGGCGAGCACTGGATTTGCTGCACTCGCGCTGGCGGCGATTGGCGCCGCAGACCTCACTCGAGTGCGGGACGTAATAGCAGGCCTCGCGCACCTCGGCTATCCGGCGTATTTCGCCACGATCATCGGCGTATGGAAGCTACTCGCCGTCGCGACGATGCTTGCGCCCGGCCTGCCCCGACTCAAGGAGTGGGCTTATGCAGGGCTGTTCTTCGTCCTTAGCGGCGCTGCGATATCGCACGCGATCTCGGGCGATACGGCAGGAGTTGCGGCGTTACCGCTCATGATTCTTGGAATCGTGCTCACGTCGTGGGTGTTGCAGCCCGCGCGTCGCGCCGCTGTAGCAGCGAAGCCGTCGAAGTCCACATCAATACCGAGCGAGGCACGGGCCTGAATGCATTTCGGCCGAGATGGACGAAAATTGGGCGGTCATTTTATTGAGGCTGCTCCCTATCGGACTTGCGCTTCGCGGACCGTCCTACAGAAGGCAGCTGGCAGTTTTCCCGAACGCTCTCATGATTTTCCGGAACGTGTTCGCAAAATCACGAGCGTCGATCACAATTCATTTCCGACCTTTCCACGGCTTGATTATCCCGAGTTTATTCATCCGGAACCTCAGTGTTGAACGATTCATTCCCAACCTTACCGCTGCGCCGTTCGGTCCCGCCGATGACTCCTTGGTCTTTTTCAACGTCTCCAGAATGAGATCGCGTTCGGTTTCGGCAATCGTCTTGAACTCGAATTTTATCGAACTCGCTGCGATTCGTTTCGGAGGAATCTCGCCAACTTCGTCAAGAAGGAGCGTACCCCTGTGTGCCAGCTCGAAGCGTCCGATTCGCTGGGCAATGGACCGATGAAGGCACCCTTCTCGTGCCCGAACAATTCGGACTCCAGCAGTCCTGCCGGGTGGCAGCCAGTTTCACCAACGTACGCCCGCGCGGCGATATTCAGCAAAGATTCCGCCACTTGGCCACTGGTTAGCAGTTCGTCATGCGCGCGCGGTCGCCAAACACCGGATTTATCAATCCCGGCTTGATGGAATCGCTTGTGCACTATCGCCTGCAGATTGAAAGGAGCTTTTATGAAAACCTCTGAAGATGCAAAAAAGTCCGGACTATATGAATCCGAGTGTTGTAGCCAGGAACTGATTTTTCTGAAGGGCGACACGATGTGGCGTTGCCCTCGTTGCCAGGGCCTGTGCCAATGGGAATTGATAACGACCATCGATGTTGATGCCAGGAAACAGCGCTGCGCATAGAAGCCATGAAGCATTCTTTAGACACTACAGCTCGAGTTGGTGATGCCACCGTTCGGATTGATCGCTCGAACGTGGAGCCGACCGTCGTTGTCACTGGCGGTGTGACTGTCGATTCGTCGCCGCATCTTCGCTCGGTGCTATTTGGACTACTTGACAACAATCCGGGACGGCTTCTCGTTATCGACTTATCTGGAGTTTCGCATATCGACATTTCAGGATTTGCAACACTCCTTGAGGCGTTGAGTTCCGCGCATGAACATTCGATCCGGCTGCGGCTCGCTGGAGTAAATGGCCAGCCCCGCAAGCTTGCTGAGTTCGCGCAGTTGGATGAGATCTTTCGCGCGCTGGAATCG
>Ga0114129_10016126_pt1 | contig 10629 bp, 14 predicted proteins | sample RhiMetdeltSRZDD1_FD_80071 | JGI IMG/M metagenome (GOLD analysis project Ga0114129, IMG submission 80071) | Populus rhizosphere microbial communities from Tennessee, USA - Rhizosphere MetaG P. deltoides SRZDD1 (version 2) (version 2) | ecosystem: Host-associated > Plants > Roots > Rhizosphere >... | reverse complement strand
GATGGCCTGCGCGGTCTCGCCGAGATAGACGCGCGCGCGGCCGAGGGTGCGCAGCGCATTGGCGGTTTCGGCGCGGTCGCTGCGCGAGCGGGCGCGCTCGCCGGCGCTCTGGGCGAGGCGGGCGGCTTCCCGGCTCTGGTTCGACTCGAGGGCAATCTGCGCCTGCACGTTGAGAATGGTGGCGGCGTGCTCGCAGCCCGAGCCGCAGCGTTTCTCGGCGCGCTGCGCCCAGGCGGCGGCCTCGGCGGGATTCTTCAGCGCGAGCTCGACGATGGCGCGGCGCAACTCCGCCTGCAGCAGGCGCTTTTCCGGGAAGGCGGCGCGGTGGTTGTCGAGGATGGTGGCCAGCGCCTTGCGCGCCTCGGCGTCGCGGCCCAGCCACTGCTGCACGATAGACAGGTTAATGGCGTTCTCGGCGACGGCGTCCGGGCTCTCGATCGAGATGGCGATGCGCAGCGCGTCCTCGTAGAAGCGCGCGGCGCCTGCGTGGTCGCCGCCGCGCACGGCGGCGGCGGCGCGCGCCTCGGCCTCGGCGAGCCGTCCTTGCGCCACCGGCGGTGCCGGGGGCGGCGCGCTGACGCAGCCGGCCAGCAGCAGCGTGGCGAGAAAGCGCTTCACCGGACCGGGCTCGCCTCGAAGCTGTCGATGGCGAGCATGCGGTCGCCGTTTTCCTTGAACGCATCGGCGAGCGGCCACACGCGCTTGGCGGCGGTCATGACTTCGCCCGCCTCGCGCGCCGCGGTCTCGCCGCGATCGAGGATCGGCCGCGCGCGGCGCAGGGTGTCCTGCGCTTCCTCGGCGGTCTTGCGCAGCTGGCCGGTGGCGGCGTCGAGCGAGTCGAGGCTGGTGGAGAGCTTGCCGGCGAGCACCGGCACGGCGCGCTCGATGTTGCCGGCGGCGCGCTCGGCGGTGTCGCTCGCGCGCTCGGCGGCCTTGAGCGTCGCGCCCGCCTGGCGCGAGAGCTCGACCACTGCGCGGTCGGTGTTGGCGAGCAGCCGGCGCAGCGCGGCGTGCGTCTCGGGCAGCACCTGCATCTCCTGGCGCATGAGCGAGAGCGAGCCGGTGACGTCGTCCTTGGACTTGGCCATGTCGGCGAGCACGCCTTTCAGCTCGTTGAACGCCGGCACCAGCTGCTTGCGCAGGTCGTCGATGATCTCGTTGATGTTGCGGCTGCCCTCGAAGGCGAGGCGGTCGCCCGCCTCGAGCGGCTGGCCCCCGCCCTTCGGCGGGATGAGGTCGATGACGCTCGCGCCGATGACCCCGGCCTCGCGCGTGAACTTGGCCAGCGTGCCCTTGGGGATGCGTCCAAGGTGGTCGGTCATGATCGACAGGCGCACGTCGACGCCGTTGGTGACGATGTCGAGCTCCCTCACCGAGCCGACGGTGAAGCCGTAGAGCTTCACCGGCATGCCGGGGTTGATGCCGAGCGCGTTCGGCGTGAGGAAGTGCACCGTGGTGTGCTTGATGAACCAGCCCTGCTTGTAGGCCACCAGGCCGAGGAACGCGGCGGCGAGCAGCAGCGCGACTAGCAGGAAGGCGTTCACTTTAAGCACCAGGCGCGTGAAGCGCACCGGCGGGTTGAATGCGGGGTTGCTCATCCGTCCTCCTCTTCGCGTGTCTCGACGAAAATCAGCGTGCTGTCGGGCTGGCGTGCCCGGAATTCGGTCTCGAAGCGCGCGACCTGCGTGCGCTCGTTGCGGTTCAGGCCCTCGTGCAGGCCGTCGATGAGGGCGAGTTCGGGCGCGGCGATGAGCAGACGCGCGAAAGCGGCGATCTTGCGCTCGAGCGCATCGAGGTCTTCGGGCAGGCGCGCGAGGAAGCTCATCGGCTCGAGGCCGAAGGCCCGCAGCACGTCCTGCGTGATTTCGGCCACGCGCTCGAGCGGCGGCGTGCCGTGGTAGGCGGCGGCGAGGGTGATGTTTTCCCAGGCGTTGAGGTTGGTCATCAGGCCGACCGCGGCCGAGACGCCGGCCACGCGCCGGCGCATCTTCTCGCGCGCCTTCGGCTTGAGCGCGTTCACCGGCTCGCCCAGCAACTCGAGCTCCTCGCCCGGCTCGCACTTCGCCTTCAGCACCGCCGCCACCAGCGCGGCGCGCGACTGGTCGCTCGGCAGGAAGAGGCGGCTGACGCCGCCGCGCGGCGCCTCGACCGCGATCGCGCGCCCGGAGAACTGTTTGCTGAAGCGCAGCGCGAGCTCGCTCATACCTTGGCCGTCACCAGGCCGAAGAACAGGATGCCGAACACGATGTAGGCGAACACCGCGTTGATGGTCAGCACCAGCATCGCGCTCTGCGTCACCGCGCGCGTCACCACCTTGGGCACCGCGTTCTGCGTGAACTCCGGCGGGTTGAGCCCGTGGTAGCAGCAGCAGGCGGCGATGCTGAAGCCGAACAGCAGGCTCTTCACCGTGGAGTAGAAGAAGTCGACCGGCGTGAACAGCTCGAAGAAGCGCCCGGCGAGCTCGGTGAACGAGGCGTCGATGATGAACGGGCTGAGCGCGAGGCCGCCGAACACCGCCAGCGCCTGGATATAGAAGGTGAGCGCGGCGGTGGCCACCATCACCCCGGCGACGCGCGGCACCACGAGGTAGTCGTAGAGATTGATGTTGAGGTAGCGCAGGGCGCGCGTCTGCCCCGAGACGCGCATCACCGCCACCTCGGCGGCGATGGCCGAGCCGGTGCGCAGGATCACCACTACCGCGGCGGCGAGCGGGCCGATCTCGCGGAACACCACCAGCAGCAGGATCTTCACCGCCAGCGTGGCGTCGGCGTCGAGGACATCCATGGTGATGGCGATGATCAGCACGCCGAGGGCGGAGGCGCGCAGCACCACGTCGGTCGCCGCCGTCACCCCGGTGAAGTAGACCTGGCGCAGGAAGGACTCGAGCACCGGCGCGCGGCGCAGCGTGCCCATGCGGCCCGCCACGTTCAGCGACAGCCGTAACCCGCCCTCGATCTCGCGCAGCGCTCGCAGCAACTGAAAGAAACCCCCTCGGAGCCGCTATTGTGCACCTCGGCGGCGTTCCAAAATAGCGCTTTCTCCCGTATAATCCGCGCCTTTTCGCCGGTTGACGGGGTTTTCCCAATGGTGGTGATTCGACTGCAGCGCGGCGGCGCCAACAAGCGGCCGTTCTTTCACGTGGTGGTGGCCGATTCGCGCCGCGCGGCGAGCAAGAAGTTCATCGAGCGGTTGGGCTTCTACGATCCCAAGGCCCCTGCGGGCCGCGAGTCGCTGCGCGTGAACCTGGAGCGGGTGAAGCACTGGCAGGGCAAGGGCGCGCAGCTCTCGGACACGGCGAAGCGTCTCGTGAAGCTGTTTGCAAAGAAGGCCGCCTGAAGGGCTGATCGAGATGGGCCGCGTCGCCGGTTCCTACGGCGTGCGCGGGTGGATCAAGGTGCAGCGGCCGGAGTGGGCGCTGGCCGCTTGTGCAAGGTGGTGGATCGGCGGGACCGAGTATGCCGTCGAGGAGACCAAGGCGCATTCGGGCACGCTGCTGGCGCGGCTGGCGGGAATCGGCAGCCGCGAGGCGGCGCTGCAGCTGAAGGGCAAGGCGGTTGCGGTGCGGCGCGAAGGCATGCCGGAGCCGGGCGCAGGGCACTACTACCTCGCGGACCTCGTCGGTCTCGAGGTGGTGAACGAGCAGGGCGTGGCGCTGGGGGCAGTCAAGGGCTTCTTCACCAACAGCGCGCAGGACGTGATGCAGGTGGCGGGAGACAGGGAGCGGTTGCTGCCTTGGGTTCCGACAGTGGTTAAAAAAGTTTCTTTAGAAGAAAAAAGGATCGAAGTGGAATGGGCGGCGGACTGGTGATCCGCTTCGACGTGGTGACGCTGTTCCCGGAGATGTTCGCGGCGCTGACCGGGAGCGGCATCACGGGCCGCGCGCTGCAGGCGGGGTTGTGGTCGCTGAAGACGTGGAATCCCCGCGACTTCACCACCGACAACTACCGCACGGTGGACGACCGGCCGTATGGCGGCGGGCCTGGAATGGTGATGCTGGCCGAGCCATTGGAGAAGGCGCTGGATGCGGCGGGTGGAAGAGTGATCTACCTCTCGCCACAGGGCAGGCGGCTGGATCATCGCAGGGTGATGGAGTTGACGAAGGAAAGTGCGCTGACGCTGTTGTGCGGTCGGTATGAAGGCGTCGACGAGCGGTTGCTGCAAGGGCGGGTGGACGAGGAGATCTCGATCGGAGACTACGTCCTCTCCGGCGGCGAGCTGGCGGCGATGGCGCTGATGGACGCGGTGGTGCGCCAGCTGCCGGGCGCGCTGGGCGACGAAGGATCGGCGATCGAGGAGTCGTTCGCCGCAGGGCTGCTGGAAGCGCCGCACTACACGCGGCCCGAGGTGGTTGGCGGCGAGAAGGTGCCCGAGGTGCTGCTGTCGGGGCACCACGAGAACATCCGGCGCTGGCGCCTGAAGCAGGCGCTGGGGCGGACCTGGCTGCGGCGGCCCGACCTGCTGCAGGCGCGGGGGATGAGCGAAGAAGAGAAGCGGTTGCTGGCCGAGTTCCAGCAGGAATACAGGAGTTGAACATGGATCTGATCCGCACCATCGAGCAGGAAGAGATCAAGCGCCTCGCGCGCAACATCCCCGATTTCGCCCCAGGCGACACGGTGGTGGTCAACGTCAACGTGGTCGAGGGCGAGAGGAAGCGCGTGCAGGCCTTCGAAGGCATGGTCATCGCCAAGCGCAACCGCGGCCTCAACTCCTCGTTCATCGTGCGCAAGATCGCCTCCGGCGAGGGCGTGGAGCGCACCTTCCAGACCTACTCGCCGCTCATTGCCTCGATCGAGCTCAAGCGCAAGGGCGAAGTGCGCCGCGCCAAGCTCTACTACCTGCGCGCGCGCTCGGGCAAGTCGGCGCGCATCCGCGAGCGCATGGGGGGCGAGGAAGACGGCGGCGCGGCAGAGTAAGAGTAAAATCCGCTGATGCGCCGCGAAACCGCCGCCATCAGCCCCGTCACGGAGATCATCGCCGAGATCCGCGCCGGCCGCATCGTCATCCTGGTCGACGACGAGGACCGCGAGAACGAGGGCGACCTGGTTTTCGCCGCCGAGTTCGTCAGCGCCGAGAAGATCAACTTCCTCGCCAGGCACGGCCGCGGCCTGATCTGCATGCCGATCGTCGAGGAGCACGCGCGGCGCCTCGGCCTGCGCCCGATGGTGGAGCAGAACCGCTCGCGCCACGGCACCAACTTCACCGCGTCGATCGAAGCCGCCGAGGGCATCGCCACCGGCATCTCGGCACATGATCGGGCGTTGACCATCAAGGTTGCCGTTGCAGAAAAATCGACTGCACAGGACATCGTCCAGCCAGGACACGTGTTCCCGCTGATTGCCCAGCCGGGCGGCGTGCTGGTGCGCGCCGGGCACACGGAAGCCTGCTGCGACCTCGCGCGGATCGCCGGCCTGCAGCCCGCCGCCGTGCTGTGCGAGATCATGCGCGACGACGGCTCGATGGCGCGCCTGCCCGACCTGATGCAGGTCGCCGCCGAGCACGGCCTCAAGATCGGCACCATCGCCGACCTGATCGAATACCGCAGCCGCAACGAATCGCTGGTGCAGCGCGCGCTCGAGCGCGACATCGACACCGCCTGGGGCCGCTTCCATCTCGTGTCGTATCGCGACCACGCGGTCGGCGCCCTGCACCTCGCGCTGGTGCACGGCAAGCCGCGGCCTGAGAAAGAGGCGCTGGTGCGCGTGCACGAACCGCTGTCGATCCTCGACCTGCTCGACGCGGGCAGGAGCACGCACTCCTGGGGCGTGGGCGAGGCCCTGAAAAAGATCCGCGAGGGCGACTGCGGCGTGATGGTGCTGATGAACTGCAGCCAGTCGGGCGAAACGCTCGAGACGCCGAAGGCCGGCCGCGGCGCGGACCTGCGCCTCTACGGCATCGGCGCGCAGATCCTGCGCGACCTCGGCGTCGGCCGCATGCGCCTGATGGCGGCGCCGCGCAAGATGCCGAGCATGGCGGGCTTCGGCCTCGAAGTCACCGGCTACGCCGAGCGGCCCGCGCGCTGAGCGTGCGATGCGCCTGGGCATCGTCGCCAGCCGGTTCAACCAGGAAATCGCCGCCGAGCTGCTGAAGCGGGCGCACGCCGAGGCGGCGAAGCTGAAGGTGGAGGCGACGGTGTTCTCCGTCCCCGGCGCGCTCGAGATCCCCCTCATGCTGCAGTGGCTGGCGCAGTCCGGCCGCTTCGACGCGCTCGCTGCGGTCGGCGTGGTGGTGCGCGGCGACACCTACCACTTCGACATCGTGGCCAACGAGTCGGCGCGCGGCGTGATGGACGTGCAGCTCGAGACCGGCGTGCCGATCGGCAACGGCATCCTCACGCTGGAAAAGGAGGCGCAGGCAACGTCGCGCCTCGACAAGGGCGCCGAAGCGGTGCGCGTCGCGGTCGAAATGGCAAAACTCAAGGCTTCCCTGAATGAAAACCGCTAGGCGCCAGGCGCGCGAGGTGGCGCTGCAGGCGCTCTACGCCTGGCAGCTCTCCGGCAGCGACCCGCTGCAGGAGGCGAGCACGATCGAGGGCTACGACAAGAGCGAGTTCGTCGACAGCCTGCTGCAGGGGGTGCACGAGCGCGCGGCCGAGCTGGAAAAAATGATCACGCCGCACCTGAGCCGCGAGTTCGCCCGGCTCTCCCCGGTCGAGCGCGCCATCCTCTACATCGGCACCTTCGAGCTGGCGTCGCATCCGCAAACGCCCTTCAAGGTGGTGCTGAACGAGGCGATCGAGCTGGGCAAGAGCTTCGGCGCGGCCGAAGGCTACCGCTTCGTCAACGGCGTGCTGGAGAAGATCGCCGCCACGCTGCGGCCCGAAGAATTCGCCGGCGCGAAGAAACAGCCCTGAACGAGTTCGACCTCATCCGCAGGTTCTTCGGCCGCCCGACGCGGCGCACGCTGGTCGGCGCGGGCGACGACTGCGCGCTGCTGCGCCCGGACGCCGGCCTCGAGCTGGCGGCGAGCACCGACATGCTGGTCGAGGGACGCCACTTCCTCGGCGACGCCGACGCGCGCGCGCTCGGTCACAAGGCGCTGGCGGTGAACCTGTCCGACCTGGCGGCGATGGGCGCCGCGCCCCGCTGGGCGCTGCTCGCGCTCGCCGTGCCGGAGGCCGACGAGCGCTGGCTGGCGGACTTCTCCGCCGGGCTCTACGCTCTCGCCGAGCGCCACGGCGTGGACCTGGTCGGCGGCGACACCACGCGCGGGCCGCTGCGCACGATCGCGATCACCGTGATCGGCGAGGTACCCGCCGGCGTCGCCCTCTACCGCGCCGGGGCGCAGGCCGGCGACGACATCTGGGTCTCGGGCGAGCTCGGCGGCGCGGCGCTCGCGCTGCACCACCCGGAGATCGCGCAGGTTGCGCACCGCCTGCACCAGCCCGAGCCGCGCGTCGAGCTGGGCGAGCGCCTGCGCGGCCTCGCGCACGCGGCGATCGACGTCTCCGACGGCCTCGCCGGCGATCTCGGCCACATCCTGGACAGCTCGCAGGTGGGCGCGGTCGTGCATTTCGACAAGATCCCGCGGCCGCGGCTGTTTCCCGACGCCGAGATGGAAAAGCGCTGCGTGCTCTCCGGCGGCGACGACTACGAGCTGCTGTTCACCGCCGCGCCGGCGCAGCGCAAGGAGCTCGAAGCCCTGTCGCGCGAGCTCGGCCTGGCGCTGACGCCCATCGGCACCATCCAGAAGGGCGCGCCGCGCCTGCAGGTGCTCGACGCGCGCGGCCAGCCGATGCCGGTGGCCGGCGGCTTCGACCACTTCGCCTCGACATGACCGCGTCCACGTTCTTCGCCACCGGCTTCGGCATCGGGCGCCTGACGCCCGCGCCGGGAACCGCGGCGACGCTGGCGGCGTGGCTGATCGGGCTGTGGATGGCGCGCCTCGAAGCTTCGGTGTGGCTGGCCATCGTCTTCGTCCTTTTCCTCGCCGGCATCTGGGCCTGCGGCGTGGCCGGCCGCGAGCTCGGCGCCGCCGACCATCCGGCGCTGGTCATCGACGAGATCGTGGCCTTCCTCCTCGTGCTCGCGGTCCTGCCCGGCGAGCTCGCCTGGCAGATCGCCGGCTTCGTCCTCTTCCGCTTCTTCGACATCTTCAAGCCCGCGCCGATCGACACCTTCGAGCACCGCTTCCAGGGCGGCTTCGGCGTCATGTTCGACGACCTCATCGCGGCGGGATACACCCTCCTCATCCTCGCGCTGGCGAAGAGGATTTTCCTTTGATCCGGCTCGCCGCGCGCGTCGGCCGGCGGCTCAAGCGCGCCGGGACCATGCTCGTCACCGCCGAATCGTGCACCGGCGGCTGGGCGGCGCAGGCGATGACGGCGGTGCCCGGATCCTCCGACTGGTTCGAGCGCGGCTTCGTCACGTACTCCAACGCTGCCAAGCGCGAGCTGCTCGGCGTCAGAAAAGACACGCTGCGCAAGCACGGCGCGGTGAGCGAGCAGACCGCGCGCGAGATGGCGCGCGGCGCGCTCAGGCGCAGCCGCGCCGGCGTCGCCCTCGCCATCACCGGCGTCGCCGGACCCACCGGCGGCAGCGCGGCGAAGCCCGTCGGCACGGTGTGCTTCGCCTGGGCGCGGGGGCGTAAGATGAACAGCGAGACGAAGCACCTGCGCGGCGGACGTGAACGGGTACGCCGCCGCTCGGTCGAACATGCCCTGAAAGGGGTGCTGCAAATGCTGGAGCATGGCTAGCGTCAGACCGGCGGCGGTCGCCGGCATGTTCTATCCGGGCGACGCGCGCGCTCTCGAAGCGGAAGTCGACGATCTCCTTGGCGGTGCGGAGGAGCTCGCGCCGCGCCTCGGCTTCCCCAAGGCGCTGATCGTCCCGCACGCGGGCTACATCTACTCCGGCCCCACCGCCGCGCGCGCCTACGACCAGCTCGCCCCCGGGCGCGGCATCGTGCGCCGCGTGGTGCTGCTCGGCCCGGTGCACCGCGTGGCGGTGCGCGGCCTCGCGCTGCCCGACGCCGGCTTCTTCGACACGCCGCTCGGGCGCATCGCCATCGACCAGGAAGCGGTCGCCGCGCTGCGCGGCCTGCCGCAGGTGGTGGTGAGCGGCCCGGCGCACGCGCACGAGCATTCGCTCGAGGTGCAGCTGCCTTTCCTGCAGAAAGTGCTGGGCGAGTTCGCGCTCGTGCCGCTCGCGGTCGGCAGCGCCAGCGTGGCGGAGGTGGCCGCCGTGATCGAGCGGCTGTGGGGCGGGCCCGAGACTGTGATCGTCATCTCCACCGACATGTCTCACTACCACCCCTATGAGCAGGCGCGCGCCATCGACGGCGCCACGGTGGAGAAGATCAGGGGTTTTTCGACTTCCATCCAGCATGAGGAGGCTTGCGGCGCAACACCCTTGAACGGACTGCTTTTTCTATCAAAAGACAAAAATCTTGAAATCAGGCTGCTCGACGCCTGCAACTCGGGCGACACCGCCGGCGGCAAGGACCGCGTGGTCGGCTACTCCTCCTTCGCCCTGGAGGAGGAGGGCACGGCCCCCGCGCTCGACGAAGCAGGCAAGACGCTGCTGGCACTTGCCCGCGACGCAATCGAAAGCAGGCTACTCGATAGAAATTCAAATCCGGTTTCTGCTGCGTGGCTCGGGCAGGCGGGCGCCACCTTCGTCACGCTGATGAAGGACGGGGCGCTGCGCGGCTGCATCGGCAGCCTGCAGCCCGCCCGCGCGCTCGGCGCCGACGTCGCCGACAACGCCTGCGGCGCCGCCTTCCGCGATCCGCGCTTCCCGGCGATGAGCAAGGAAGAATGGTCGAGCTGCCGCGTCGAGGTGTCGCTGCTCGGCCGGCCGAAGCCGCTGCGCTTCGCCGACGAGCAGGACCTTCTCGCGCAGATCCGCCCGGGTGAGGACGGCCTCATCCTGGAAGCGGACGGCAAGCGCGCGACTTTCCTGCCGCAGGTGTGGGAAGGCATAGCGGAGAAGAAGGTCTTTCTGCAGGAATTACTCAAAAAAGCGGGACTGCCGCCGGATACGCGCCTTGGCCGCTGCAAGGCCTGGCGCTACCGCGTGGCCAAGTGGAAGGAGCATGACTAGCTACCCCGGCCGCTGGTGGCACGCGCTCGGGGACGGGCGCATCCAGTGCGACCTCTGCCCGCGGGACTGCAAGCTGCACGAAGGGCAGCGCGGCTTGTGCTTCGTGCGCAAGATGGAACAGGGCCGCATGGTGCTCACCACCTACGGCCGCTCGTCGGGCTTCTGCGTCGACCCGGTGGAGAAAAAGCCCCTCAACCACTTCTATCCCGGCACCAGCATCCTTTCTTTCGGCACCGCGGGGTGCAACCTGGCGTGCAAGTTCTGCCAGAACTGGGACATCTCCAAATCGCGCGACGTCGACCGCCTCACCGACGCGGCGAGCGGCGAGGCGATCGCGGCGGCGGCGCTGAAGCTCGGCTGCAAGTCGGTGGCCTTCACCTACAACGACCCGGTGATCTTCGCCGAGTACGCCATGGACATCGCCGACGCCTGCCACGCGCAGGGCGTGCAGACCGTGGCGGTGACCGCCGGCTACATCCACGCCGAGCCGCGGCGCGAGTTCTACGCCAAGATGGACGCGGCCAACGTCGACCTGAAGGGCTTCACCGACGAGTTCTACTTCAAGATCTGCGGCGGGCACCTGCAGCCG
>Ga0114129_10016125_pt1 | contig 10630 bp, 10 predicted proteins | sample RhiMetdeltSRZDD1_FD_80071 | JGI IMG/M metagenome (GOLD analysis project Ga0114129, IMG submission 80071) | Populus rhizosphere microbial communities from Tennessee, USA - Rhizosphere MetaG P. deltoides SRZDD1 (version 2) (version 2) | ecosystem: Host-associated > Plants > Roots > Rhizosphere >... | reverse complement strand
CAGCTGGACTCTTGCGCTTCGCTGAGGAGGAGTGCTTGTGAACTAATAGGGCAAACTTGTTTTAGTTGGTTTTACCGCCTCGTTGGAGCTTGGTTAAACATGAAACAATCGCGCGCACTATTTCCTGTGAACAAATATTCGACTTGGGCGATTCCGGCAATTGCCATTCTTTATCTGGCAATTGCATGGTTTTGGAAATATGGGTTTATTTGGGGGAAGAATGACAGGATTTATTGGTTGCTGATTGTGTTTGATTGGACAGTTTTTCCTTTAGCCGTGGGGACTCTCTTGTGTTTCATCGACCCGGCGCTCGTGTTGCTCGTTCGATTGGTACGCCGTCAATCGGGACTAAAACCTTGGGCACGAACAAGTGGGGTCCGGTTCGTCGCGGGCCTATGCTCTGTATCGCGAGCTTCCCCGCTGTCGTTTCTCCTTCGATTCATCTTCGGAGTGCCTCCGTCCACGGCCGCATTTACCATATCTCGGATATTACCGCTCTGGTGGTACCAACTATGCGCTTTACGAATGTGATGCGCGTGGCTTCATCTGCCGCCAAATTTTTCGTTCCGGGGACTATTCCCCGGATGATAAAGGTCGCGCGAAGCTAGCGTATGACGCGTCAACGAATACGCTGGCGGTTTACGTAGCGGAGCGCGGAGTCATTTATGCCTACCATCCGACAAGCGTGTGACGAGAGGGCGGCCACCTACGATCTGGATCGACAGACGATGGCCAACCTACGTTGTAAATCCATCTTGGAGCTTGGCTACGGGACCGGCAAGTACACCGCTCTGCTCGCTGGAGGGTTTGGACCAATGGTGGCTCGAAGACGATAGGAACAAACCGCCTCGGCTGCTGTCGCTCGTCCTTATTAAATCGCGACGTCAAAACCGATTCGTGGCACTCATGTTTGGATTTAACTGGACCGATTGCCCGGCTTTGGTAAAGTGGACTAACGTTGGCTGATTCGGCGGCGAAAGCGCAGTTCGTCGGACGTACCGATCGAGATTCAGAGTGCTCCCGACGATGGCTACATACGGCGAAGCGTCAAGAACGTCAGCTTTGGCGGTCTCGCCTTCTCGTCGGATGCAGCCATCGAGCCGGAGACCATCATCGCGTTGCGCTTCCCGTATCTGAAACCCGCGTTCGAAGCGCCGGCAGCACGCGTGGCCTGGTGCCAAAACGAAGGCGGCCAATATACCGTCGGCGTCCAATTTCTCGAGTCCGAAGAGGCATTTCGAGTTCGCCTGGTGGAACAGATCTGTCACATCGAGAATTACCGGCGCGAGGTCGCGCAAGGGGAAGGACGAGAGCTTACCTCGGAGGAAGCGGCGCTGGAATGGATCAGCCGATTCGCTTAATCGTTTCCGAACCCCTGAAGCTTTCGACAGCCGTGGTCTATGCGGTCGCGTCCTTGTGTATTCTGCGCGCGAAGTGCGACGGTTAGCAGAATTCTTCGACACGCGCGGTAAAGCCAGACTAAATCAGAGATGTAACGAAAAACCGTAGCGACAGGGCGGAACCTATATTTGCCGACCATCTCGGAGCCCAATCAGGCATGACTCATGTTGGCGTTTTTCTTAATCATTGGATTGGCGCTACACGCCGCGGTCAATTTTGTTGCGACAATCGAGACGGCGCTCTTTGCCTGACGGTCTAGGATTTAATCAGTGTTTCTCGCGATCGGGTTCCCCAAGCCTAATCGATCGGGACAATTATGCTGTGCGATCGATAAACTCTGCTCAGACCAGAGCATTGTCAATGCCAATTCGCGTTGAGTTCTTTGTTGAGCGGGACATGTTGGGGCTTACAGGTAACGCGCAGGCGAGAAACGGAGGCCTTTTGTGAATTCTCCCGAAACTTCTTCGGGACAATTCCGAAAGCGGCGATGTAGCTCAGGTTCGGTCAATTTACCGGCAATTGTTGCAAGCATGGAACGATAAAGATGCGCGCAAGATGGCCGACCTCTTCGCCGAGAACGGCAACGTCGTTGGCTTCGATGGCAGTCAGATGGATGGACCGCGACAGATCGAGTCCGTGCTCGGGCAAATTTTTGCCGATCATCCATCCGACAGCTACTTACGTCGCGATCGTTCGGGATGTGCGTTTGCTCGTCCCCGGCGTCGCGCTGCTTCGCGCGGTCGCCGGGATGGTGCCGAAAGGAAAGTCGGACATCAACCCGGCAGTCAATGCGATCCAGTCGCTGATCGCGACTAAAAAGCAAGAGCGATGGCGCATAGCGCTATTTCAAAATACCCCCGCGGCGTTTCATGGCCGGCCGGAACTAAGCGAGCAATTGACCGAGGAACTACGCCGCACCTCCGTACTTCGTGACCGATTACTGATTTCAATCGATGAGCGGTATAGAAGCCGGCCGCCGATGCCGTCACCTGCGCCGTGATTGCCGTGCTTGCAACGTTGCTTGACGGTTCGCGTCCGCTCTAAAATAGAGCATTCACTTTGAAAGGATTTTGAAAATGAGCGACAACCCCAAAGCAGGAACTATTCTGGCCGCCGAGCAGCAGACGCTGAACGACCTCTGGGAAGAGCATGTGCGAGATGAGTTCGCGGCGCGCGACACCGAGGCGACGCTGCGCACGATGGCGCCGGACGCTTATGTCAATCACGTTCCCGTAATGACGGGAGGCGTCGGACATAGCGCATTGCGGGAGTTCTATTCCCGGCGCTTTATTCCGCAGATGCCGCCGGACACGGAGATCGTCCCGGTGTCGCGAACAATCGTCGCTGACCGGCTGGTAGACGCGATGATTTTTCGTTTTACGCACACGATGGAGATGGACTGGATGTTGCCCGGTGTGGCGCCGACGGGCAAGCGAATCGAAATTCCCCTGGTGGCCATTGTCCATTTTCGCGAAGGGAAGTTGGCGCACGAACATATCTACTGGGACCAAGCTTCCGTGCTGGTGCAAATCGGGATTCTTAGCGCTAACGGATTGCCGGTCGCGGGAGTGGAGACGGCACGCAAAGTGTTAGATCCGAATTTACCATCGAACCTATTGATGGAGCGCCCATGAAACTGCAATGCTTCATTTCGCGGAGATTTATGAGCAGCTGAGGGTGGCGGTCGCTATTTGCGTTCGGCTCGGTAGATAATTCGGTAAACCTATCTCTCGACGAATATTTAAAAGTCCGCCCGTCCGTTTTTTGAGTTCCCGGTATTGACCGAGTCCCTTTGGCTCTCGTATATAGGCGCTAGGTTTACGAGCGATTGTAGGAGTTTGGTGATGAATGGACCACATGTTGGCGCGGCGCTCATCATGTTTTTAACCGTCGGTGTTTTCTTTGATGGTACAAACATGCACGTCGTGCTCGCCAATCCGTACCTCGCCAAAGCCGGTGAGCCGGTCGTGAAAGTGCGCATCGGCGCGTGCGCGATCACGGGCGGCTTTATTCATCTCTATGCGGCACTGGATAATCGGCTCTTCGATAAATACGGCATCAACGCCGAGCACATCGTCGTGCGCGGCGGCGCCGTGGCGATGGCGGGCCTGGCGTCGGACGAGATCAATTTTCTCTACTGCAATGCCGACGCGAACATCGTGCGCATCGGCACGGGAGTGGACGCAAAGCTGGTCGCTTCCCCGCTGATAGGGCTGCCGTATGTGGTGTTGGCACGCAAAGACATCAAGCGTCCCGCGGATCTCAGGGGAAAAAGTATCGGCGTGACTCGGCCAGGAGATTTTCCTTATCGCCTTGCCAAGGAATTCCTCAAAAAGCACAATCTAAGCGAAAAGGAAGTTACGCTCGCCACCGTCGGCGGCACGCCGACGGAGCGCTACACGGCGCTTGTGCAAGACATGTTTCAGGCGACACTGATTCAGCCGCCGCTCGATGCCCGCGGCAAGAAGGACGGCTTCAACGTCATTTATAATCTCAACGATCTCGGCTTGCCGTTTATCTATAGCTCGCTTTTCGCGAGCGGCAAAACCTGGAAAGAGCGGCCCGCGGTGGTGCAAAAAATGGTGGCGGCGCTGGCGGAGTCGGTATACTTCGTCGAAAAGAATCCAGACCTGGCGATGGCTTCAGTAGGTAAAACTTTACGGATGACGGACCGCGACACTTTGCGATCGGCCTACGAAGCTTATGCTAAAAACCTCATCAACCGGCGCATGATCGTGCCGGCTAAGTTGGTTGCCGACACTCTTGAATTGGCTCGGGAAGACGGTATTACGATCCGACGAAAGGCGAATGAGATTTTCGATAACACCTTTGTTGAGAATCTCGACAAGAGCGGCTTCATGAAAGAGCTGTGGGGGGGCACCGTATCCACGGAGAAAAAACCCTGAATCGGGGTAGTGTCGTAGCGCATTCAATCCGGCGAGCAGTTTCGTCGCATGCTATGCGTAAGACCGCGCCTTTGGCTGTTGGATCTCAACGCCCGCATCGATCTCAATCGCTCTTGATCAGCGGCCGCGCGACGACTTCACTGACTGTGTCATCGAGAATCTCATCAGCAATCATCTGTACTGACCGTTGCTCTGACGGCAAAGCTTTTTGTCTTGCCAACTAGCGGTGATCGAGTTAGACCAGCGCACATCAGACGGGGACAGTCGTGATGATCAAAACGCCCAGATCAAGGAGGCGTCTATGTCATTCGGTGTGTTATTGATCGTCGTTATTCTAGTCGTTTTCGGAGCGGCATCGTCGGCACGGGCGGCGGAGAATCCGCCCTTGACCCTCGCGCGCGACGGCTTCTTTTACGTCGGTGGCAAACCGACCGTGGTCAACGGCAAGCAGTACATGGCCGGGCAGATGTACGTTGAATACCGCATCCCCGCGCGCAAGACTCACCCTTACCCGATCATCATGGTACACGGCGGTACGATGTCGGGAACAAATTACACGGGCACACCGGATGGGCGCGAGGGCTGGGCGCAATATTTTGTCCGGCAGGGCTACGCCGTGTATGTGATCGACCAGGTTGGCAAGGGTCGCTCGACGCACTTGGAACGAACCTATGGCCCGGTCGATTTGGTCGATAGCCAAAATTCGCAGCAACGCTACGTCGCCCAGGAAAAATTCAAGCTTTGGCCGCAGGCCCATCTGCACACCCAATGGCCCGGCAGCGGCGAGCCGGACGATCCCGCCGTGCAGCAATTGATATCGAGCCAATTGCCGGCGATTCGCGATTTCACCAAGCAACAGTTTATCAACAGCGAAGCGCTGATTGCGCTCGTCGACAAGATCGGCAGTTCGATCCTGCTCGTGCATTCGCAGGCGGGTGCTTTCGGTTGGCCAGTGGCTGACGCGCGGCCGGAACTAATCAAAGCGATTCTTGCAATCGAACCCAATGGACCTCCGGCTTATAATGTCGAATTCATCGGCGCGCCGGATTATTTTAAGACGGGCAGACTCGCGCTGACCTATGGGATTACGTCCGTGCCGCTCAAGTACTCCCCCCCAGTCGCGAGTGCGTCGGAGCTGACTTTCGTCGAAGAGGAAAAAGCCGACAGCCCTGGACTGGTCAAATGCTGGCTGCAAGACGCGCCGGCCCGGCAACTGCCGAACCTGCAGAAGATTCCCATTCTTGTTCTCACCGCTGAAGCGTCCTATCACGCGCCCTATGATCACTGCACGGTGAAGTATCTGGAACAGGCCGGTGTCAAACCGACCTTCATCAAGCTCGCGGATCTCAACATTCGCGGCAATAGTCACGTGATGATGCTGGAAAAAAATAACAAAGAGATCGGCGCCGTGATCGCGCGCTGGCTCGATAAGACCTTGGTGCCGGCAAAGAACGGCAGGCGGATAGCGTTTAAGCCGAAGTGAGAGGTGATCACCATTGAGTGATCTTAAATTTTCTAAAAGGAGGTTTCTATGAAACGATGGTTATGTTTTGCAGGGTTGCTGCTGACGGCGCCGGTTTTCGCGCAATCGGTGCCGGTGGTTCCCTATGAGTCGGTTGCCAATGCCGTGCGCCTGCCGCAAAACATGTACTTCGGTGAGGTGGCGGGCGTTGCCGTGAACTCCAAAAAGCATCTGTTTGTTTATTCGCGCGGCAACACGACCGGTCCGGCGTTCGGCGCGGCGGCTTCGCAGCTTTTGGAGTTCGCGCCGGACGGGCGTTTTGTGCGCGAGATCGGCAAAAACCTTTACGCCTTCGCCTTCGCGCACACGGTCAGGATCGATAAGCAGGACAACATCTGGGCTACGGACAAAGGGTCCGACATGGTGGTCAAGTTTACGCCCGACGGCCGTGTCGATATGGTCTTTGGACGCAAGCAGGAAGCGTCCGACGAAGCCGTACCGCACAAACGCACAGGACCGCCACCCAAACACGACGACGGCCGTTTCCGCCAGCCCACCGATGTCGCTTGGGACCCCGCCGGAAATGCCTACATCAGCGATGGCTACGTCAACTCGCGCATCGCTAAAGTCGACAAGAACGGCAATTGGCTGAAGTCCTGGGGCGAGCGTGGCGACAAGCCGGGTGAGTTCAACACACCGCATTCGATCGCGGCCGATGCCCAAGGAAATATCTACGTTAGCGATCGCGGCAACGGAAGAATTCAAGTCTTTGACGGAGACGGTAAATTTTTGCGGGAATTCAAGATCGACGTGCCGTTCGATCGCAACACCGCGCGGGCTGCCATCGGCAATAAGCCGCCGGAAGACGTTAAAGGCACACAGGCGCCAGGAGCGCCGTGGGCGATCTGTATAACGCCGGGACCGCGGCAGGTGCTTTACAGCGCTGACGCGTATCCTGGCCGCGTTTACAAATTGACTCTCGATGGCAAGATTCTTGGAGTGCTCGGCGAGGCCGGCAAGCAGCTTAAGCAATTCGGTTGGATTCACGAGATGGCCTGCCCTTCGGAAAACGAGCTCTATATCGCCGAAGTGTTGAATTGGCGCGTGCAAAAGTTGATTCTCCATCCGGGACAGGAAACCGCCATGGTCCGTTGACGGATGATCACCAGGTGTGAATTATACCCGCGTAAAAAAAAGAAATAGTGGCGCCGTAGTTTTTCGGCTTGTAGGCGGTTTCATGATGTGACCGAGCGCCGTCTACTTTTTGTTGCCGATGGAGTCCAGATAGCGTCGATCCAAACATTTCGTGCCTCGATCTCAACGCATACTCCTGTTGAGCGTTTCCGCCGGCGCGGGTCACGGCCGCGCGGCGGAGGCGTTGCGCACGCAGGCGGAACTCAGTTTCACGGGCGTAGAAGTCAAGCATGTTGACGTGATGACTCTGGTGCCAAAGAGTTTCCGCGCGCTGTACGCGAACTATTACATCGAGATCGTCGAGCGCCATCCGTCGGTGTGGGCGTATCTGTACCACGCGACGGACAAGATGCCGCGTGATGCGCTGTTCGCACAAATCCGCCGCGCCATCGAAAGACTGAACACGCGTAGGCTGCGCGACGCGATTCGGCTTTTCGATCCCGATCACATCGTTTGCACTCATTTTCTCCCGGCGGAGCTGCTTGCCCACGAGATCAGACGCGGGCGCGCCGTTCCGCCGGTTTGGGTGCAAGTCACCGACTTCGACCTGCACCGCCTATGGGTGCAGGCGGGTATGCGCAGTTACTTCGCGGCGAGCGACGAAATCGCCTTTCGCATGGCGGCGCGTGGTATTCCCAAGAATAGCGTGCACGTTACCGGTATCCCGATCATGCCGGTGTTCGCACAACATCTTGATCGCAAGGCTTGCGCGGAGGAACTCGGCATCGCGCCGGACCGGACAACTTTGCTACTGATGACCGGCGGCGCAGGAATCGCCGGTGGCGAGACGCTTATCGAACGATTGCTCGGGTTACCGGGAGATTTTCAGATTGTCGCGCTTGCCGGCAAAAACCAACAGTTGCTGGCGAATTATCGCAGCCTCGTTGCCCGGAGCGGCGGCCGATTGTTTGCACTCGGATTCACCAGCACCATCGAACGGGTGATGGCGTGTGCGGATCTCGCGGTTACCAAACCGGGCGGACTCACGGTGTCGGAATGCCTCGCGGTTGGACTGCCGATGGTTTTGATCGCGCCGATACCCCGGCAAGAGGAACGCAACGCAGATTACCTGATGGAGCAGGGCGCCGCTGTGAAGGCCCACGACGCGGTGGCGTTGGAATACAAAATCGCTCGTCTGATCGGCGAACCGGAACGGCTCGCGCGCATGCGCGAGAGCATGCGGGGTCTTGGTCATCCCGACGCCGCGCGCGCCGTCCTTAATCACGTGCTAAACGATGGGCGATGAAATTTGCTCGTTGCGCACGTCCGTGGCTGTTACTCGCTTGGGTCGCGCTTTTGGCGTTCGTTTTCGCCCAGGTAGAGATTCAGATCGAAGGCTCGGCGGGCTGGGCGGCGAATCTACCCACGTGGCGCGTCGAGAAGCATTGGCTGCTCGATATCTTCTGGGGCGGTCGACCCATGACCGGGTATCATGTTTGGGTCTTTTCGTTCGTCGCTCTGACGTTTCATTCGCCGGTATTTCTCCGCGGTCGTTGGTCTTGGCGCATCGAAGCGCGCATCGTCGGGATGATCATGCTTTTCTGGATCATCGAAGATGCGCTCTGGTTTGGGCTGAATCCGGCGTTCGGTTGGAGTAAGTTTTCGGCCTCGCATATTCCTTGGCATAAAAACTGGTGGGGTCCGCTTCCCGTCGACTACTGGTTGGCGAGCGTCGTTGGATTCGCGCTCCTGTTTTGGTCCTTTCGGGCGACGGAGGTCGGCATTCCTAAATCGTAAGGAGATCTCGTTACCGATGAGAATTTTTTTGAGCTACGCCTCGCAAGACAAGGAAACGGCGAAGGAGATTTATCTGGCGCTGCGCGACCAGGGGCACAAAGTATTTTTCGATCGCGCCGACTTGCCGCCGGGGGAGGAGTATCACAATCGCATACGCGAGGCGATACAAACCGCGCAGCTCTTTATATTTCTCATGACTCCCGACGCGGTCGATGGGGGCAGTTATACACTCACCGAATTGGACATTGCGGAGAAGAAGGGCATCAAACTGTTGCCGGTAATGCTGCGCAAGACGGATATTGTAAACTTGCCGGCCAGCATCAAGGCGGTCACATTTCTCGAGACCGACGGCAGCTTGCCCGGCGCCATCGCTGCCGAGGTGCATGGCATCGCTGCCGAATGGAGATGGCGGCGATTGAAATTGGCTGCGGCAGCAACGGCCTTTATTGTCTTGGTCTCTGCCGGATTATTTTATGGGTTGAAAACGCGCTCGCGAACGGCAGTCATCGGCAAAGACGGCGCGCCGGCGGTCCTAATTCCGGCGGGCTCCTTTGTCATGGGCGACAACGAAACATCGCCGCGGCGGGAGATCTTTGTCGACGCCTTTTACATGGATAAATTTGAGATCACCGTCGCGCGCTATGCGAAATTCCTAGAAGCGACGGGCAATGTCCGACCGCCGGAAGAATGGGAAACGGTCAATATGGCGAGCGATGGCGAGTTCCCCGTCGTCGGGGTCGATTGGGGCGATGCCGCCAGCTACTGCCATTGGGCCGGTAAACGCTTGCCGACGGACGCGGAATGGGAAAAAGCAGCGAGGGGCTCGGATGAGCGCAAGTATCCTTGGGGCAACGAGACGCCGACACCCGAGCGCGCGCGATACGGCAGGCCTTATGAGAATTCGGTTTACAAGAATGGGGTCGCGCGGGTAGGCTCCTATCCGAAGGGGGCGAGCACCCTCGGGGTTTTCGATCTCTCCGGGAATGTGACCGAATGGGTGGCTGATTGGTTTTCCGAGAGTTTCCCCATCGGTGAAGCGCGTAATCCGAAAGGACCGGAAACCGGAACGGGACGAGTGTTGCGCGGCGGCGGTTGGTACGATCCGGCGGAGCGGATCAGCGCCGTTAGGCGAATGTATGCGAGCTCCAGCAATCGCGCCGACGACATCGGCTTTCGCTGTGCTAGCGACGTTAAATAATTTTTTCCCGCGCCGGTCACGACATGGCCGTATTCCAAATTCATCCCGAGCTGCTCGCCAGCTGTCATCGCCTTGGCAGCTTTAACCTTTGCCACGTGTTGTTGCATCGCAACGCCATGCTACCGTGGTTCATCTTGGTACCGGAGTGCGACGTCTACGATCTGCTGGACTTGCCTGAAGCATTACGAAACGGAGCGATGAAGGAAGCGGCGATGGTGTCGGAATTCATCAAATGCCAGCTTGCCTATCCCAAGGTAAACTTCGCCGCCATCGGCAACGTTGTGCCGCAGCTTCATCTGCACGTCGTCGGACGAAAGTCTGGCGATCCATGCTGGCCGGCGCCCGTATGGGGCCATTTGCATGAGACGAGGAAATATTCCAGCGCCGAGGTTCGCCAAGTCACTGACTCCCTGGTTCGCTACGCCGGCCTTACGGTGACGGATCACTGAGCAAAATGGTCAGAGTTGGTTTTCAACGCCGCGAAACAAGTGCGGTGGTGACAAAGGCCTCGACCAACGCGGCGACGAGCAACAAAGGCAAAAGCACGGAACAGAAGTAGCGCAGTCCTTGAAGCAATTCGGTACCAATCGGCGTCTCGGACTTTCCGGTGAGTCGCTTCAGCGCTTGTGACCCGATCATCAAGCCGATGCTGGTGCCGAGAAATACCGCAGGCAGCTCGATGACGCCGTGCGGCAGGATGCTCACCAATGCGAGCCACGGCCCGCGGTTTTG
>Ga0114129_10016123_pt1 | contig 10631 bp, 8 predicted proteins | sample RhiMetdeltSRZDD1_FD_80071 | JGI IMG/M metagenome (GOLD analysis project Ga0114129, IMG submission 80071) | Populus rhizosphere microbial communities from Tennessee, USA - Rhizosphere MetaG P. deltoides SRZDD1 (version 2) (version 2) | ecosystem: Host-associated > Plants > Roots > Rhizosphere >... | reverse complement strand
TCTGATCAAGATTCTGACTGAGCCGAAAAACGCTCTTGTTAAGCAGTATCAGAAGAAGTTTGACTTCGATAACGTCAAACTGAAATTCACAGAAGATGCTCTCAAAGCCGTGGCGCGGCAAGCTGTCGAGCGAAAAGTCGGGGCCCGCGGCCTAATGATGATTCTTGAAGAACTCCTCCTAGACGCGATGTATACCCTGCCCTCGCAGAAGCGTATTAAGGAATTTGTAATTACAAGCGAAATGGTCGAACGTCGCCGGGCAATACCGGGCGAAGGACTGACCGGAATCGACGGCGCGGCTGCCTAAATTAGCCCTCAGCGGTGTTTTACGTGAAAGTAGCGCCCCTGCGGGAAATGATTTACAATTGGTCATCTTTAGATAAGGCGAGACGGCATTCTAGCGGCTCGCCTTTGTTGCAGAAGCCCAGAAAAACGTAACACCACATGGAAGAATACTCTGACCGCACCCCCAATGACGTTGCCTGGTATCCGATGGTACCAATTCGCGACGTCGTAATTTTCCCTTTTACTAAAGTTGCCTTCAAAATCGGTCGGTCAGGTTCTGTCCGCGCACTCGAGCAGGCTTTGGCAACGGACCGCAGCATCTTTCTCGCAACTCAGCACGATGCGACGGTCGATGAACCAGGCCCCGAGCAAATCTACGGTGTCGGTACTCTTGGACGTATTCTGCAGTCTCAAAAACAGGAAAACGGTCAGATCAAAGTAGTCGTCGAAGGTCGAGAGCGCGCAACTACCGTGCGTGTCGAAAACACGGATGGAGCTTTTATGGCTCTCGTGCGCCGAGCGCCAGTGGTAAACGAGGAAGGCACTCGTCTTGACGCACTGATTCAAAAAGTCGGTCAACTGGTCGAACAACATCTGCGCCTTGCACCCGACACGCAGACCGATGCGCTGCAAACTGCGCTTCGGAATCAGGAACCATCTCATCTCGCCGACGCACTTGCGTCACAACTGAGAGTTTCCGTTGAGGATAAACAGGGACTGCTCGAAATCTTTTCCACTCAAGCGCGTCTACAACGATTGATTGAATTGCTGGAGACCGAAATCGAGAAACGCCAACTTGATCGAACAATTCAAACGCGCGTAAAGCGACAGATGGAGAAGGCACAAAAGGAGTACTACCTTAACGAGCAGATCAAGGCGATCCATAAGGAATTGGGTCGCAAGGATGAAAAGGCCGAGCTGGAAGATCTCAAGAAGAAGATCGAAGAAGCCGGCATGACTGACGAGGCGAAGGAAAAAGCGATGCAGGAACTACATCGACTCGAGGCCATGCCTCCGATGTCTGCTGAAGGCACTGTATCGCGTACCTATATCGACTGGCTGATCAGCGTACCCTGGAAGCAAAAATCCAAAGAGATTAAGGATCTAATTAAGGCAGAAGAGGTTCTTAACGAAGATCATTACGGGCTTGAAAAGATCAAGGAACGAATACTTGAGTATCTCGCTGTCCGCCAACTTGTAAAGAATCCAAAAGGGTCAATCCTCTGCTTCGTTGGGCCGCCAGGTGTTGGCAAAACCAGTTTAGGTAAGTCGATTGCACGAGCGACAGGGCGAAAGTTCGTCCGACTCTCGCTCGGCGGTGTTCGTGATGAAGCCGAGATTCGCGGCCACCGGCGCACTTACATCGGTGCACTGCCCGGGCAGATCATCCAGATGATGAAGAAGGCTGGGACAGTGAATCCCGTCCTGTTGCTCGATGAAGTTGACAAGCTTGGCGCAGACTTCCGTGGCGACCCGAGCGCGGCGTTGCTCGAAGTGCTCGATCCGGAACAGAACCACACTTTCCAGGATCACTACCTTGACGTCGAATACGATCTGTCAAAGGTGTTCTTCATCGCTACGGCGAACGTGCTGCATACAATTCCGCCGGCACTTCAGGATCGTCTCGAGATTCTTAGATTATCTGGCTACACTGAGCGCGAAAAACTTGAGATTGCGAAACGGCATCTAGTTCCCAAGCAGGCTGAGGGCAACGGCCTGAAACCGGAGCAGATCGAGTTTACCGACGAAGGCATCCTTGAGATTATCCGGGCATATACTCGCGAAGCAGGCGTTCGGAATCTCGAACGGGAAATGGGTTCATGCTGTCGCAAACTGGCGCGTAAGTTTGTTTCCGAGCAACTGGGCGAAGGTGCGAAGGACACGGTAGACGCAGCACGCGTTCGGGAGATGCTCGGGCCCATCAAGTTCCGTCAACAAGGAATCGCGGCGCACAGTGAAATAGGTCTAGCGACAGGTCTCGCCTGGACTGAATTCGGCGGCGAAGTGCTGCAGATCGAAGCAACGCTGGTGAAAGGCCGTGGGGGCGTCACATTGACGGGAAAACTCGGAGAGGTGATGCAGGAATCAGCGCAGGCTGCGTTGACTTGTATCAAGGCCCGGGCTGAGCGTCTCGGGATGAGTCTCGATTTCATCCGTAAACGCGACTTGCACATACATATTCCGGAAGGCGCAATTCCAAAGGATGGACCCTCTGCGGGAATTACAATCGCGACAGCAATGGCTTCAAGCCTGACGCGCGTGCCCGTTCGCAAGAACGTGGCGATGACCGGCGAGATTACTTTACGCGGTAAGGTGCTTCCGATTGGCGGGGTGAAAGAGAAGCTCCTCGCGGCCCATCGCTTTGGCATCGAGACGATTATACTGCCAAAGGACAACGAGAAAGACCTGCCTGAAGTCCCTGAAGAAGTTCGGGATGCGCTTTGCATCAATCTCGTGGAGACGATTGATGATGTGCTGGCCCTGGCGCTTGAAGACAGCTGCCCAACCGACGACACGACGGATGGACGTCCGCCTCTCTGGACCACCGAGCCGCCTTCGCAAGGAATTCAGACAAGCTAACGATCACCTTGGGCAAAATTGCGGGTTGGAAAGGGTAGCTTGAAGACAGGAGCAGGAGCAGCACGCAGGAGCAGGAAAACCAATACTTCCCGCTCTTGATTCGTGCTCCTGCTTCGTGCTCCTGCCCCTTTCTTCAAGCCACCCTTGCCAACTTGCAATTTTGTTCACCTTGAACTTTCCGCTTCCTGAGGCCGCTGTCGAAGCGAACTCGTTTATATGTTCCCTTACAACGGGAGATTGCTATGAGCAAACAAGCTGAGGCTGATTTGATTCTGAAGCTCTACGAGCTGCGCCGGGAGCCGGTGATGCGCGAAGCGCGAAACTGGTTCTTCGGTTTTAATCCCCAAAGCCTCGACGATTTCATGGATGTGCTGACGAGTGATAAGAGCGGCTATTACCGGATGGTAGTTTCCTATTGGGACATGGCTGCTTCGCTTGTAAACAACGGCGCTATTGAACCCAAGATGTTCAACGATGCGAACGGTGAACACGTCTTTGTTTATGCGAAGCTGGAGCCATTCCTCTCACAACTGAGAGCCCAGGGGAATAAGGAATTCCTCGTTCAGTTGGAAAGACTGGTGAAGGAAATGCCGGATTTCGAGGAGCGGTTGAAATTCGTTCGCGATCGCATTCAGAAGATTATAGAGATGTCGCGACAGCGTGCCGCAGCGATGACCGCCGCAGCGGAAGCTTAACCCCTGAAAACCATCCACAGATTACGCAGATTACACGGATTAGGACTTACTCAGCCGTGTTGGATATTTCGTGAACCTTACTGATTGAATCCTAATCTGTGTAATCTGCGTAATCTGTGGATGGTTTTTAAGGTCACCAGCGCGGAGTTTTTGAAAAGCGCCTTCAAAGAGACAGACTGGCCTCGCGATTTACGTCCTGAGATCGCCTTTCTAGGCCGCTCCAATGTCGGTAAGTCGAGCGTAATCAATTCGCTGCTGGGCGTCCGAAGCCTCGCCCGCACGTCGTCGACGCCCGGTCGCACTCAATCGCTGAATTTTTTCTCAATAAACGAGGCATTTCGCTTCGTTGACCTGCCCGGATTTGGGTACGCTCGCGTACCGAGAGATATAAAAGCCGGCTGGGGGGAGATGGTGATGGGCTATCTTGCAAAGCGGCGGCAGCTTGTGCTATCAATTCATCTCGTAGATTCGCGCCACGAACCCACAAAACAGGATTTGCAGCTTCACGAGTGGCTTGAGCAAAACGCAAAGCCACGTTTAATAGTAGCCACAAAATCCGATAAGCTGTCGAACAACGAACTGCGGAAAAGCCTCGAGCACATTAGAGGCGTGCTCCAAGACGATCAGGTTGTGGCTTATTCCGCAAAAACCGGACGAGGTCGCGATGAACTTTGGCGTGCGATAAATACCGCAATTGCGTGACATTCAAGTTGATTTCAAGTTTGCTTTTCCAAGATTAGCTAGTATCCTAAGCGGAAAAATCGGCAATCCGAACAACTCAAGCCCCCTTTTGTTCAATTTGATTTTTTGGGCCACGCCCGTTATGAGAGTCGCATCTTAACGATGCCAAAACTGAAATCCGTATAAGTTGAGTTATATTGCACGAACCTGTGGAGGAGAAGATTTTTGCCTCGCGAATGAGTGGGAACATCTCGCGCTCCACGCACATCGCTCTACCGCACAATCATTCACTTCCGACATCTTAGATAAAGTTTGATAACCATTGAAAAGCTACAAACCTCGCGGTTAACCCGCGATTCGGAGAATTCTAGAGAATACAATCATGTCACAACGAACACGTTCACGCGCATCGAGCGCGAATTCAGATAGTAACGGAGAAGACGGCGGCTCCACGGTGGCGACCGCCGAAGCTCCAGAACGAGAAGGCCGAGATGGAAGAGAGAAGAACGAAGGCTTCCATAATCTGGCTGACTTAAAGGAGATGTCGATCTCCAAGCTGACGCAGATCGCCAAGAGCATGGATGTTCCTGGCGCCACCGGCATGCGCAAGCAGGAACTCATCTTCAAAGTTCTGGCAGCACAGACCGAGAAGAGCGGCCTGATTTTTTCCGAGGGCGTACTGGAAACACTGCCCGACGGATTCGGATTCCTTCGTGCACCTGAATACAACTACCTGCCGGGCCCGGACGACATCTACGTTTCACCATCGCAGATCCGCAAGTTTGACCTGCGTACGGGCGACACCGTCAGTGGTCAGATTCGACCGCCAAAAGAAGGCGAGCGCTACTTCGCACTGATCAAAGTTGAGGCGATCAACTTTGAGTCTCCTGACCAGGCGCGGGAAAAAGTCTTCTTCGATAATCTCACGCCGCTCTATCCGGAAGAGCAGTTGAAGATGGAGTCGACCGCTGAGAATCTCTCAGCACGGGTCATCGATCTCGTGACACCCTTGGGCAAAGGTCAGCGCGGTTTGATTGTCGCACCGCCTCGTACAGGTAAAACGATGTTGCTGCAAACTATCGCGAACTCTGTTACGCAGAATCATCCGGAAGTTACCCTGATCGTTCTCTTGATCGATGAACGACCAGAAGAAGTCACCGACATGCAACGCTCGGTGAATGGCGAAGTGATTTCATCGACCTTTGACGAACCGCCAACCCGGCACGTCCAGGTGGCGGATATGGTGATCGAAAAAGCCAAGCGGTTGGTGGAACACAAGCGCGACGTCGTTATTCTGCTTGACTCGATCACGCGTCTCGCTCGTGCGCACAACGCAGTTGTTCCGCCTAGTGGCAAGATTCTTTCCGGCGGTATCGATTCAAACGCCTTGCAGCGACCGAAGAGATTCTTCGGCGCCGCAAGAAATATCGAAGAGGGTGGCTCACTGACAATCATCGCGACCGCCTTGATCGATACCGGATCGCGAATGGACGATGTGATCTTTGAGGAGTTCAAAGGTACTGGTAACTCTGAAATTCATCTTGACCGGCGGCTAAGCGATAAGCGTCTGTTCCCGGCAATAGATCTGCAGCGTTCAGGCACGAGAAAAGAAGAGTTGCTGATCAGCAAAGAAGACCTGAATCGTATTTGGGTGATGCGACGTGTATTGAACCCGTTGTCACCTGTCGAGCAGATGGAAGTCGTGCTCGAGCGACTCGAGAAAACTAAATCGAACGCAGAGTTCCTGGCGTCCATGCAAAGCTAAAAGCAAGGATGAAGGCGGAAGGATGAAGGATGAAAGGGCGTCCTTCATCAGCTACCAATAAAGGTAAGGCGAAGGGATGGAAAGCTAAGGCTTCCTCCTTTCGCCTTTGTTATGAGGCTCTCATCCGTTCTTCTCATTAGCAACCTATGACACCAGGGAATGAGGTATGAAAAGCGTATATGTTGGCTCTTTCATCCCTCATCCTTCATCCCTTAATTCATGCGCGTAGCTCTCCTAACATCTGAAGCGGTTCCTTTTGCCAAAACTGGTGGCCTCGCAGACGTGTCTGGCGCGCTGCCGAAAGCTTTGGGTGAACATAATGTCGATGCGCGATTGTTCCTGCCGCTGTATGACCAGATTGATAGAAACCTAATCACAGGCGAGGTCATCGAAGACATCCGGGTTGAATGGCGCGGTCAGATTCGCTTGACCCGTACGTGGCAGACTGACGCGGCTGGCGCTCCGGCTTACTTGATTGAAGCGCCTGAGTTCTTTGCTCGAGAAGGAATCTACGGCCATGGAGATGATCACGTCCGTTTCGCGTTCTTCTCGCGCGCCGCACTCGCTCTCGTAAAGCATCTCAATTGGCAACCTGATATTGTTCACAGCAACGACTGGCCTTGCGGCTTCGCGGTGATGGAGCTGCGGGCACGGCAGCGCTACGACCAGTTCTTTCAAAAAACCAAGACTCTGTTTTCGTTGCACAATGTCGGCTATCAAGGACTGTTCAACCCTCGGGATCTTTGGTGGCTTGGATTCGGCGATCCGCCTGACAGCAACGACTTCATGTTGGACCGAACAGCTTCGGCCCTCAAAGCCGGCATCATCGCTGCCGATTGGCTGTCGACCGTTAGCCCAACGTATGCGCGCGAGATTCAAACGCCACAGCAGGGTCACGGACTCGAATGGCTGATACGAGCACGCGCAAACCGCCTCGTCGGGATTACTAATGGCGTCGATTACAACATCTGGAACCCCGAAACTGATCCACATCTTGCCGCGAATTACTCGGTGAATGATCTGTCTGGCAAACGGCAGTGCAAAATTGATCTATTGCGACGGTTCGGTCTGGTGGAAGACGTGAAACGTCCGGTGCTTGCCATCATCTCCCGTCTTGTTGCGCAAAAAGGTTATGACCTGATTCGAGAGGCGTCTGTCCCTATTTTGCACTCGGGATCATTTTTTATTGCTTTGGGTGCCGGAGCGCGTGAATACGAAGACTTTCTGCAACGGTGGCACGATATGGCGCCCAAACAAGTCGGTATCTATAAAGGTTATGCGGGCGAACCGCTGGCCCATCAGATTGAAGCCGGCGCTGACATGTTTCTGATGCCGTCGTTGTATGAACCATGTGGCTTGAATCAGATGTACAGCATGCGCTACGGCACTGTACCGATTGTCAGAGCAACGGGCGGTTTGCAGGATACGGTGCAGCACTACAATCCTGCTGACGGAACAGGAACAGGATTCAAGTTTGGGCCGTATGACGCTGGAGCGTTGCTTGAAAAAATACGTGAGGCCCTTTACTTTTACGGCCGGCCCGAAGCATGGAAAAAGATTCAGCAGAACGGGATGCGGGTCGACAATTCCTGGACCGCGGCGGCCGCGAAGTATGTTGAGTTGTATCAACGGGTAATTGCGACGTGACTATTTGTACTTTGTAGTGAGCAATGGCGAATCCACTTCAACCCAACTCAGTGACAAACAGTCAGTACCGACACGCGGTAGCGTCGGGGTCGCGCCAATACCAAGACCTCGTATAGAAGCACCGACCCGACGCTACCGCGTGTCGGTACTGACTGTTTGCCACTGAGTGCAGCAGAACGTTAAGCACAAGTTTAGTCTTATCAGAAAATGTCAAACGTCATAGCAGTCATAGGGGCCCAATGGGGCGATGAAGGTAAGGGCAAGATCGTTGATCTGCTCGCAGAGAAGTTTGAAATCGTCGTCCGCTATCAAGGTGGACACAATGCCGGACACTCAGTTCAAGTCGCCGATCAGTCGTTTGTTCTTCATCTTCTCCCTTCCGGTATCGTTCATCGGGGCAAGACCTGTGTCCTCGGTAATGGCATGGTTATCGACCCCAAAGCATTTTTCGTTGAGGTTGATCGACTCACCGAGCAAGGCATTGAAGTTTCGCCGGAACGCGTAAAGATCAGTTCCCGCGCTCACCTGATTCTTCCCTACCATCGCGCACTTGACCATACGAGTGAGGAACGTCTTGGTAATGAAAAGGTCGGTACAACTTTACGCGGTATTGGTCCAGCCTATGAAGACAAGGCGGGACGACGAGGAATCCGAACCGCCGATGCGCTGGTGCCGGATGTGCTTCGCTCACGTATTGATCGAAATCTCGAGGACGCGAATCGCATTATCGAAGCTTACGGCGGCCAGCGTTTAAGTGCAGATGCGATTTTTCAAGAGATGTCAATGCTGACCGAACGTCTGTCGCCCTTTATTGCAGACACTACTCATTATCTGAACATTGCGGCGATCGAAGGCCGGTCGATTCTGCTGGAGGGGGCGCAAGCGACGCTATTGGATGTCGATCACGGGACATATCCGTTCGTAACCTCGTCTAACACGATTGCCGGCGGTGCGATTATCGGCACAGGCCTGGCTCCGCACAGACTAACAGGCGTACTGGGTATTGTTCGCACGTACACCACGCGGGTAGGCGAAGGTCCTTTTCCAACGGAGATGCTCGAAGGTGAAGCAGAGCTTGGCCAGATGATCCGCGAGCGTGGCCGCGAGTATGGTGCTTCGACCGGCCGGCCGCGTCGGTGCGGCTGGTTCGACGCATTTGCCACTCGCTATGCCGCCGAGATCAATGGCTTTACGGCGGTCGCGTTGACGAAGCTCGACGTGCTCGACACTCTCGACGAGATAAAAGTGTGCACTGGCTACAAGTTGAATGGGAAACTTTGTGAGTCGTTACCAGCCGTTTCCCAGGATCTACGAAAGGCCGAACCGATTTATGCGAAGCTTCCTGGCTGGCGCAAGTCCACGGTGGGAATGACGAAGATGAACGAACTTCCTACTGAAGCAAGAGCGTATGTGAACTTCCTCTCAGAACAGATCGGCGTGGCGATTGGATTGGTCTCAACCGGACCTGAGCGCACGCAGACAATTGTTGTCCATGACTCAGCATTAGGGAGATGGCTGCGCGACTAATTGACCGGCCAGCATTCAAGCAGCCTAAATTCCAGTTTACACCCACGCCTAACTCCCACAATTTAACACGAAGAAAATTGCAGCTATTGACTCCGCAGGAGTCGAATGTTTATAGCCCGCAAAAAGAAAAACCCTCCGGCGCAGTTAAGAGGAGCGGAACTGATCTTAATTGTTAACACTCAAGTATCCTTCCGCTCCTCTTAACTGCGCTATCTGTTTTAGTACCAGAAACTATAAACATGACACTCCTAACGGAGTGGACTTGACCACGTATAGGTTCTTGAGTTGTCGGACTGCGTGTAATGAAGATCGAGCGGGTCGACTTACTTCACCTCATGAGGTACCGTTGTTGATAACGTAGGTTAGGTCGTCGTTCAGTCTGCGCGATGGCCACACGAACCTCGCGCCAACCAAGTCTCTTATCCGGCGGATAATAACTTAAACTGTATTGGCTTCTGACGTCGCTACTGATCTCTTTCAGAACCGGTAAGAGTTGCTCGGGTTTTGGAAAATAAGCTAACCCTCCTGTGACCTTCGCCAATTCGCTGATTGTGTCTTGTCCGACACAAGTTTTCTGATTGCGATGATGATTGCAGTACTCCTTGAGTAGGATCCCGATCGAATAGATGGTAGAGCGACAACCAGATGCTTCCTTCTCGACGTCCGCCAGACTGAGCCGGCTTACGGTATCCTCGCCATCAGAAATCAGAACAAGTGCTTTATGCCGTTGTGGCCCCTGTTTCAAAACATCCAAGCCCAATACCATTCCATCATATAGTGCGGTATTCCCACTTGGCTTCAGTTCACGCAAGAGATTTAGTAATTGAGAAGCAGTCACAGATTTGGCGAGCAGCTGCGGGCTATCGCTGAAAGCGATGAGCGTATAGTCATTGCCGTCACTAGCACTTTTCAGAGCATCTTTTAGACCAGCGATTAAGCTCTTCCATTTGCTTCCTCCCATCGAGGATGAAGTATCGACCACAAAGACAATGCTTGCTGGTCCTTCACTATCAAAGAACTGTGGAATAACGGGACTATTCTCGTCAGTAATAGAAAAATCCTGAGGTTTCAGGCCTGGCAAAGATCGACCTTTGCCATCCTTCACCGCTATATTCACGGTCACTAGATCGACGTTGAACCTGATCACATCCTCGTTTTGCGCTCGTGCTGGAAGCGAAAAGGAAGCCGCAAGTATCCCTGCCAATAACAACCTGCTGCTCCAACTGATCGGGGCGGATGACGTTAGACCGTAAAAGGAGCGAGGAATCATATGAACCTCCGTTGATTTGAGGATCTGAGATGAACGGATACGAAACGTGGAGTGGGACTTAGCTTTTGTAGACGCTTCTTTCCGTACCTTCTCAACGGAATCGAGTTGGCAAACCGTATACCAAATCTATTTACATAGATTGCCCCACTAAACGCTGGGTTCGTTTCAAGACGCGACTTGG
>Ga0114129_10016122_pt1 | contig 10631 bp, 11 predicted proteins | sample RhiMetdeltSRZDD1_FD_80071 | JGI IMG/M metagenome (GOLD analysis project Ga0114129, IMG submission 80071) | Populus rhizosphere microbial communities from Tennessee, USA - Rhizosphere MetaG P. deltoides SRZDD1 (version 2) (version 2) | ecosystem: Host-associated > Plants > Roots > Rhizosphere >... | reverse complement strand
TGGTCCCGTTCTCGAGGATCTTGCCGTTGCCGACCGCGATCACCTCGCCCTCCTGGGGCTTCTCTTTCGCGGTGTCGGGGATGATGATCCCTCCCTTGACGGTCTCCTTCTCCTCGATGCGGCGGACGAGGAGACGGTCGTGAAGCGGACGAACGTTCATGCCTTATCTCCTTCTAACTCTGTTGGTTGGAGGCCCGGGCCAGAGGCCAGTCCGGCCTTAGCACTCAGTCGTATCGAGTGCTAATTTAGGCGGAGGGCCGGGGTGATGTCAAGCCTCCCCGCGCCGCCGGGGCGGGGCGTGGTAGGCCTCCTGGAGCTTGTACTCCTCGATCTTCTTCCCGAGGGTGTTGCGGTGGATCCGCAGGTCCTTGGCCGCGCGCGAGAGGTTGCCGCGGTGGCGCTGGAGCACCCGCGCGATGAAGCGCTTCTCGAACTCCCGCCGCGCATCGTTGAAGAGGATGCCCCTCTCGACCATCTCGGACACCAAAGAATCGAGCTGCTGCTTCACGGATAAAAGCTCCAAGTGATGTCTCGCCCGGCGAGGCCGGGCGGGGCGGGCCCAGTTTCCGCGGACGCGCGGTACTTTGACCGCTCACCGGTCGCGCCCGCGGTGACCCGCGTCACGACCGCGGCCGTCCGGTGAGCCGCGCGTAGGCCTCGAGGTACTTCTCGCGCGTGCGAGCAACCACTTCCTCCGGCAGCGGCGGCGCCGGAGGCCGCTTGTCCCAGTCCAGGGACTCGAGGTAATCGCGGACGTACTGCTTGTCGAAGCTCGGCTGGCTGCGACCGGCGGCGTAACCGTCGCGGGGCCAGAACCGTGAAGAGTCGGGGGTGAGCGCCTCGTCGATCCAGATCAGCTTCCCGTCGCGCACGCCGAACTCGAACTTGGTGTCGGCGAGGACGATGCCGCGGTCTTCGGCGTGAGCACGGGCACGCTCGTAGAGGCGGAGGCTCAGCTCCTTCACCTCGGCGGCGCGACCGGCGCCGATCGTCCGCTCGACAGCGTCGAAGGGGATGTTCTCGTCATGCCCGCTCTCCGCCTTGGTGGAGGGGGTGAAGAGCGGGGGATCGAGGCGCTCGGACTCGCGCAGGCCGGCGGGCAACGGGATGCCGCAGACAGCGCCCGTCGCCCGGTAATCCTTCCAGCCGGACCCCGCCAGGTAGCCGCGCACCACGCACTCGATGGGCAGGGGCTCGGTCTTCTGTACGAGCATCGAGCGGCCCTCGAGCTGATCGCGCTCGCCCGCGAGGGCATCGCCGAAATCGGCGACCTCGCTGGCGATGACGTGGTTGGGCACCAGGTCGCGCAGCGCGTCGAACCAGAAGAGGGAAAGCTGCGTGAGTACCTTGCCCTTGCCCGGGATCGGGGTCGGCAGCACGACGTCGAAGGCACTGATGCGGTCGGTGGCGACCATGAGCAGCCGCTCGCCGAGGTCGTAGACGTCCCGCACCTTTCCGCGCCGCCAGAGCGTGAGACCCGGGAGTCGCGTCTCGAGGAGCGGCCGCTTCGAGTCGACGATCTGTGCTGGGTGCGTCGCCGCCACGCGAAGGCTCCTTGGTCCCCGCTGGTTTTTCGGAGGGGGCGGAGTCTACCGGAAGGGCGAGAGGCGAGGCAAGAAAAAATCGCAGAGCTCGGCGAGTCCGAACCGAACCGAACCGAACCGTACCGGTATCCGTATCCGAACTCTGCTCGCGGCGCGACGAATCCGATACGGATTCCACGCAAGCGAGGTCGCGATGCCCTGGAGGCTCGAGCGCGCGCAACCGTCTCGCGCTTCGTTGCGTTGAAGAGACCTCAGCGTGCGGCGGCGGACGGTGCGGCGGCGCTGGCGAGGCGCACGTCGCCCCGCTGCGCGGACAGCCTCACCAGGTTCCCGCCGGCGCCGAGTCGACCCTGCACGCGGGAAGGTCCGGACTGACTCACGGCGAGGCCGGGCAGGTCGGCCACGATCTCTCCGCCACGGGCGGTGGCGTCGAGGTCGAAGCGGCTCCCGACCGGCACGTCGAGTCGGATGGTGCCGTGGCTGGACGAGGCGGACACGGGCGCCACCAGCGCGCCGGATGGAGACAGGGTCACGCCGCCGCGCTCGACCTGGACGTCGACGGGTCCCGCGAACCCGTCGAGCACCACCTCGTCGCCCGATACCCGCGCGCGCACGCCCTGCGCCAGCTCCTTTGCGCGCAGGCCGCCGTGATCGGTGCGGACCTCGACGGGTCCGCCGATCCGGGCCAGCTCGACGTCGCCGAACGTGGCCTCGGCGACCAGCGAGCCCTTGACGTCCTCCGCCTGGATGCCCGCGTGCTCCGTCTTCACCCGGGCGTCGCCGTCGAGCCGCGCCAGGCGCACGTCCTGGAAGCGGGTCTGAACCACCGAGCGGCCGCTCACCTGACTCACCTCGACCCGGCCGTGGTCCGAGTGCACCTCGAGGTCGCCACGGATGATGTCGGCGCGCAGGTCGCCGTGAGACGTCTGGATGCTGAGACCTCCGACCCGCGCCACTGACACGTCGCCGTGCTGGGCCTCGACGGTCACCTTGCCCTGAACGTCCTCGATCCCGACGTCGCCGTGCCGGGCCTGGAGCTGCAGCGGCCCGCCCACGGTCGAGACCGACACGTCGCCGTGGCGGGCGGTGACCTTCGCCGCCCCGGCCACCCGCTCGATCTTCATGCCGTCGAAGGACCCCGAGACCTCGGCTTCGGCGACGTCGGCCACGTCGACGCGCCCGTGCTCGTTCGTCACCTTCACCCTGGTGGCGGGCGGAATGGAGAGCTCCAGGTGGGTCTCGAAACCGACGTCGGGGGCCTCCTCCTCCAGCGAGGAGCGGTTCGTCGTCACCCGCAGGGTGGATCCGCTGAGCTCGGCGCTCAGCTGGATGCGATCGGAAAAGGGGCGCGCTTTTTCGCTGGTGGGGAGGAAGACGACCTTGCGGAGAGTGACGTGCACCTCGCCCGGCTGTCCCTGCACGATGCGCACGCTGCCGAACGCGTTGTCGACCTGCACCGCCGCCCCGGCCGGCACCGAGCGCCGCTCGTCCGAGTCGAAGGTGAACGACGGCCCGTTGAAACGGCCGCGGATCAGCCGGCAACCGGCGGGGCCGAGGTCGAGATGCCGGCGCAGGCTCCAGGCCGTCTCGACGGTCGCGCCGAAGCCCAGCAGGAGGAACAGGAATACGAACTTCGCCGCCTTCACGAGTCCCCTCCGGAGCGGCGCCGTCCGAAGCTCTGGGCCACCTCGAGCACACCCCACAGCACCAGGGTCAGCGGCCACCACGTGCGCACGGTGCCGAGGAAATCGATGCGCCCGAGGTTCGCGAGCACCCCGAGCGTGCCGAGGGCGATGAGTCCCAGGCCGAAGACGATCACTTCCGGCCTAGGACCGACCATCACCCGGTCCCGGGGTGCGACGCGTGGCGGAGCGAAGGAAGACGACCCCCGCCAGGATGAGGAGGACCGGCCAGTAGCGCTGCAGGGACTGCAGGCGGATGAGGTCGAAGTTGTGCAGCAGGAGGACGAGGCCCAGCACGATCATGCCGATCCCCCAGCCGGGCGACTCGAGGTCGTCGTCGACGGCCGGGGCTCCCGAGGGACGCGCGTTGATGGCGAGGGCGCTGCGGTAGGCGTCGACCAGGTTGTAGAAGTACGTGAAGGGGATGAAGAGGGCGAAAGGCAAGGGATTCACTTCGGCCGCGAGGTAGATGCTGATGGCCCAGGCCAGGAACATCACGAAGGCCTTCGCGGGCTGTCCGTTGTACACCTGGCCCATGCCGGGGAAGATCGACAGCAGGAGCGCAAGCCCCGGGCTCTTCGCCTGCGGGACGACCGGGGCCGCGGGTGGCGGCAGCGGCGGCGGCCCAGCCTCCGTGGGCGTCACCGGCGTCGTCACGACACTCTCCGACATTCGACCTCCTTGGCGCGGTTCACAGAAGCAGGAACGAGTCCCGCCACTTCCAGGTTCGAAGGAAGCGAGGTGCCCTGCTCGCGGCGCTCCTGGGTGCGCCGCCGCTCCAGGAGGCGGCGGTAGTCGTCCACGCGGTCGTTGACGCGGTCGATCCGCCCCTCGAGAGCGGTGCTGATCACGACGCGCAGGATGCGGAAGTCCTCGATGACGCGATCCGTCCTCTCGATGAGCTGCACGCCGACGTTGACCGTCTGGTTGTAGACGCGGCCAGGCGCCCGCAGTGAGCCTGAGGCGGATGCGTAGACCAGCAGGACCGCGGCCGTGCTCGCGATGGCGAGCGCGGCGGCGAGCGTGTTCACGCCGCGGGACTGAGTCCATCCGAACGAGCCGCGGGGCCGGCGGCGCGCCAGCGCGGCCGCTGCCGCCCGCTCGGCCAGGTCCGTCGGCGGATCGATCTCTGCGCGCTCCGCGAAGACGGCCAGCACCTCTTCCAGGGCCGAGCGCAGCTCACGGCAGCCGGCGCATTCCACCAGATGGGTGTGCAGCTCCAGCTCGAGCGGGCCCGCCAACGCGCCTTCCACGTCGTCGGACAAAAGCTCCTCGGCGCGCACGCAATCCATCGCCGTCGCCATCATCTAGCGTGTCTCCCCAACAGCCGCTTGGCCAGCTCCAGCCGGCCGCGGTTGATGCGGCTCTTCACGGTGCCCAGCGGCAACTGCAGAGCGTCGGCGACCTCCTCGTAGGCCAGCCCCTGGAGATCACGGAGGATCAGCGGCTCGCGCAGGTCACGCGGCAACGCGCGCAGGCCGCTGTGCACCAGCCGCACCCTCTCGTCGCGCTCGAGGGCCTTCAGCGGGCTGTCGTCGGTGCCGGCCACCGTGCGCATCACGCCCGGGTCCTCGACCCGGCGCGTGGCCTCCTCGCGGCGGCGCCGATACTGGTCGATAGCCTGGTTCCGTGCGACCGTCATGACCCAGCTCGCGAAGGAAGCCTCCTGCTCACGGTACTGGTCGAGCCCCTGATAGACCTTCACGAAGACGTCCTGCGTGAGGTCCTCCGCTTCGTCCACTCTTCCGACGAATCGATAGGCCAAGCCGAACACCTTACGCGTATGGCGGGATACCAGCTCCCGCCAGGCCGCCTGGTCGCCGGCCCGGCAGCGGACGACCAGCTCGCCGTCGCTCGCGCTGTCGCTCAAGCGGCCCGGGCAGGGCGTCCCATCTCATCGACAGCGTAACGAGGTGCGCCGAGGGCACGTTCCGAAAATTCCATGCGGGGGCTTGCCTCGAGGCCTGGTTTGACGGTTCGCGCAGCATTGTAGTAAAGTGCCAACTCTGCTAACAAGTAACTGACTGGCAAGGGGTTATTGAAGCAGAAGCTGGGCTTTCGGCTGGCCGCCGGCGCGCTCTTCGGAGCGCTTCTCCTGGTCGTTTTCTTTAGAGGGGTCGAGTGGGCCTCGCTAGCGGCGGCGTTCCGCGCCGCCCAGCCCCTCTACCTCCTGGCAGTCGTCCTCATCACCATCGGCACCTATCTGGGCAGGGCCTGGCGGTGGGGATACCTGCTGGCACCTCTGGCGCGGGTGCCGCTCGGGGAGCTGTTCGCGAGCACCGTCGTCGGGTTCATGACCGGCCTGGTGGTGCCCCGCGCGGGCGAGGTGGTGAGGCCCTATCTCATCGCCCGTGGTCGCGACATCCCGACCTCGGCCGCGTTCGCGTCGATCATCCTCGAGCGGCTGGTGGACCTGCTCACCGTCCTCATGCTGCTCGGCCTGTATCTGTTCGTGCTTCCGACGCCCGCGGAACAGACGCGGGGCCCGCTCATGGACATGCTCAAGGCCGGGGCCGGCCTGGTCGCGCTCGCGTCGTGCGGCGTCGGCCTCGTCCTCTGGGGCTTCCACCGCCACGCGGAAGCAGTCTCCGCGATCGTCGATCGTGTCCTGGCTCCGCTGCCCGCGCGGCTGGCGTCGGCTCTCGGGCGAGGGCTGCGTTCGTTCGGCTCGGGGCTGGCGGTGTTCGGATCGTCGCCCGGCCACCTCCTCGCCATCTTCGGGCAGTCGGTGCTCGTGTGGCTGACGATCGCCCTGGGCATCCACTGCAACAACCGCGCGTTCGGCGTGGACCTGCCGTTTCATTCGACCTTCCTGATCATCGCCTTCCTGACCGTGGGTGTGGCGGTGCCGACGCCGGGGATGGTCGGCGGCTTCCACGAGTCGTACCTGCTCGCGCTGACCCAGGTCTTCGGCGTCGAGCGCGGGCGCGCGGCGGCGGTGGGGATCGCCTGCCACGCGCTCACGAACCTGCCCGTGCTGCTCGGGGGCATCTTCTTCCTGGGCCGCTTCGGCTTGACGCTCGGGCGCGTGGTTCAGATCGGCACGGAGACGGATGCCGGGGCAGCGGCCGGCGCGGGTGCACGGCCAGCCGCCACCGAGTCGGCCCTTCGCGACCGGGGTGCGGCGTGAAGTGCCCGTTCTGCGCGCACGTGGAGGACAAGGTCGTCGATTCCCGCGAGAGCAAGGAAGGGGAAGTCATCCGGCGCCGCCGCGAGTGCCTCGGCTGCGGCAAGCGTTTCACGTCCTACGAGCGGATCGACCAGATCCCGCATCTCGTGGTCAAGAAGGACGGCCGCCGCGAGCCGTTCGACCGGGAGAAGGTGCTGGCGGGGCTGCTCAAGGCCTGCCAGAAACGGAACGTCTCGGTGAAGGCGCTGGAGACCATCGCGGACCGCGTGGAGGCGATGGTCCACGAGAGCCCGGACCGCGAGGTGCCGAGCGTCCAGGTGGGGGAGTACCTCATGGAGCGGCTGCGCGAGCTGGACAAGGTGGCGTTCGTCCGGTTTGCCTCGGTCTATCGCGACTTCAAGGACGTCGATCAGTTCATGGCGACGCTTAAGGGGCTTCTGGAGACGCGGGACTCTTAGCCGCGCCGCTGGTCCGTCCGATACTGCAGCAGCGATTCGCCGATGCGGATTTGATCGCCCTCGGCCAGCACGTGGCGGCTCACCCGTCGGTCGTTCACGTAGGTGCCGTTGGTGCTGTCGAGGTCGTGCACCACGAAGCCCTCCGCCTCCGGGCGAATGCGGCAGTGCTGGCTGGAGACCGCCGGGTCGTCGAGCACGATGTCGTTGTTCAAGCCGCGGCCGATCGAGGTTCCGGAGTCGTGGCTCAGCTCGAAGGCCTGACCGGCGGCCGGCCCTTCGAGGACGGCCAACACCGACCAGGCGCGCAGGACCAGCGTGTGGCCCGCCTCCTCGTCCTCCGGGGCGCGCATGACCAGCGTGGGTGACTCGATCTCGCCCGAGGCCGAGGTCGACGGCGCGGGCGGGGCGACTCGTGCCGTGGGACTCTCGCGATGCGGTTTCAGCGTGTCGTCGGTGGGTCCCGCCGCTGGCGGCGGGGCCGCGCCGGTGGGAGGCCGGCGGCGGCGAGTGGCGAGGCCCGCACCCGTGGCCACCAACACGGCGGCCAGGGCCGCCCACGGCCACCACCGTCCGAGGGGGTGCGCTGGTGCCGCCGGTGCCGGCGCTGGCCGCGACGCGCGCGGCGACACGCTGGGGTGCGCCTCCGGCGGCGCCGGTGGCGGGCTCGCGGCCGCCACCGTCGCCTGCGGCGGGACCTCGAGGATCGCGGAGGCGATCTCGCCGCCGCTCACCGCCGCCGCGCGGAAGAACGACCCACCGGTGATCTTCGCGATCCGCCGCATCACGCGCTCTTCGACGCGCCCCACGCCCACCGCGAACACCGGCAGGCCGCTCTGCTCCGCGACCCTGAGACCGTCCTCCAGGTTGAGCGCGCTGTTCTCGTCCTTGCCGTCCGTCATCAGCACGATCGCCTTGCGCGCGCCCGGCGCGTCGCGGAGGTAGCGGCTGGCGTCGTAGAGCGCGTCGTACAGCGCGGTGTAGCGGCCGGCGGAGTGGAGTCCCTGAATGGCGCGCCGCACCTCGTCACCGTCGCTGGTCCGCGGTTGGACCAGTCGCGACTGGTCGTCGAAGCCGAAGACGGCGATCTCGCTCCCCCTGGGCAGGCCCTGCAAGATCCCCGCGGCGATCTGCTGAGCGCGGGTCAGCTCGGAGCCGCGGACGCTGCCCGACGTGTCGATGACGAGCGCGACGGTTCCAGGTTGTTCGTCGGGGCCGGCGGCGGGCGTCCGGCGCTCGGGTGCCGCCGCATACGCCATCGCCAAGGGCAGCAGCGTCCAGACCCAGGCCGTCAGGCGCATCTCATTGGATCCAAAGGTGTAATTCGTATCATGAGGTCTCTCGTGCCGTCAAACGGCGCTTTTCTGACGGGTGTGGCTGGCAAGCTACAATGGGCCGCTCATGGCCAGGCGGCACACGCCGTTCCGCAACAACGCCCCCCTGATCCTTCTTTGCGCGGCCGCGGCACTGCTCATCCTCCTCGGGACCGAGGTCGTCCTCCGCACCAGCCGGGACTTCTCCCCGGACTTCCTCGCCTCGGTGCTGCTCTATGGCCTCACGGTCGTGGATCTGACGCTCCTGCTGGTGCTCGTTTTCGTGCTCGGCCGCAACCTCGTGCGCGTGGTGATGGAGCGGCGGCGTCGCGTGCTCGGCGCCCGCTTCCGCATGCGGCTGGCCCTGGTGTTCCTGCTGATGGCGGTCGCGCCGGCGCTGCTGCTGGTGGTCGTCGGGAGCGACCTGATCCACCAGACGATCGACCGCTGGTTCAACGTGGACGTCGAACGCATCCTCTCCTCGTCGCAGGCCCTCGGCGGCGCGCTCCGGGCCACCATCGGCGATCGCGACCGCGTGCACGCCCGTACCCTGGCGCGCGAGATCGCCGCCCGCGGGTTGCTCGATCCGGCGGGACAGGGGCGGCTTCGGCGGACGGTTGAAGTCCGCTCGCGCGACCTGCAGCTCGACATGGTGAACGTGGTGACGCGCGGGGGCGAGCTGCTCGCGGTGGTCGACCCCCGGCTGCCGACTACCGTCGACGCCACGGCCTCGGCCGAGGAGCTGGCCGAGTCCGCCCTCGCCGGTCGCGAGGCGGAGGCGACGATCCCTTTCGGCGCGGGCGAATTGCTGCGGGTGGCCGTCCCCGTCACCGGCAAGGATGGCGCTGTCGCGGGGGCGCTGCTCGTCTCGTCGTTCCTGCCCAGAGAGGTCGCGGCGGAGGCCCGCGAGGTCGAGCAGCGCTACGTCAAGTTCAAGAAGGCCCAAGCGTTCAAGGACCCGATCAAGGCCGTCTTCCTCGCCTTCTACCTCTTCGCCGCCCTGCTCATCCTCTTCGGGGCCATGTGGCTCTCGCTCTACCTCGCCCGCCGGATCACCACACCCCTGCGTCTGGTCGCCGAGGGCGCCGAGAGGATCGCCTCCGGCCAGCGCGGCGTGCGCGTGGATTTCCCCGTCGGGGACGACGAGTTCGCGGCGCTGATCGCCTCCTTCAACCGCATGTCGGAGCGGCTGGCGCGCAGCGAGGAGGAGGTCGAGACCTCCCGCTCCGACCTCACGAGCAAGAACCGGGAGCTGGAGGAGCGCCGCCGTCTCGTGGAGACGGTGCTGGAAACGGTGGGCACCGGCGTGGTGGTGGTGGACGGCGAGGGCAACATCACCGCCGCCAACGCGGCGGCGTGTCGGCTCTTCGATCTCGACGCCGCGGCCGTGGGCCGGCCCCTTGCCGACGTCCTCACCGGGCGCGGACGGGACGAGATCGTGGGCCTCGTTCAGCGGCTGCTCTCGGGCCGGGTCAGCCGGCAGGAGCGCGACGTGCTCGTGCCGGCGAAGGGTCGCGACCGGCACCTGTCGGTCACGGTGGTGCCGCTCTCGGGCCTGGACGGCCTGCCGCCGGGGGCGGTGGTGGTCGCCGACGACCTCACCCCGCTCATGCGCGCGCAGAAGGTCGCCGCGTGGGGAGAGGTCGCGCGCAAGCTGGCGCACGAGATCAAGAACCCGCTCACCCCCATCCAGCTCTCGGCCCAGCGCATCCGCAAGGCGCACCTGAAGGGCGCGCCGGACTTCGAGAAGGTCCTCACCGAGTGCACGCAAGCCATCGTCCAGGAGGTGGAGGCGCTGAAGACGCTGGTCGACGAGTTCGCGCAGTTCGCGCGGCTGCCGGCCGCCAACCTCGTACAGGGCTCGCTGCACGAGGTCATCGACCAGACCCTCTCGCTCTACGACGGCCTCTTCACCGACATGCGCATCGACCGACGGCTGGCCGCCGACCTGCCGCCGCTGCGCCTCGATCCCGACCAGATGAAGCGCGTGCTCATCAACCTGGTCGACAATGCCATCGAGGCCACGGACAAGAGGGGACGCGTGATGGTCTCGACCGAGTTCGATCGCACGCAGGGACGCGTGCGCCTGGGCGTGGCCGACGACGGCCCAGGCATCCCACCGCAGGATCGCGACAAGCTGTTCGTGCCGCACTTCTCGACCAAGCGGCGCGGCAGCGGCCTCGGCCTGGCCATCGTCAGCCGCATCGTGCAGGAGCATCAAGGCGTGATTCGCGTCGAAGACAACCAGCCAAAAGGCGCCCGGTTCGTAGTGGAGCTACCCGCGTGAGCAACAGGCCGGTCAGGAGTGAGGCCGGCCCACGTCGGGCCGGCCGAACGAGGGGGTTTCAGGGGGGTCGCGAGCGCGCTGTCGTCGTGCGTCGCGCGAAGTGCCCCCCTGAGATTGAAGCTAGTCAGAGGCCACCCGCCGTCCGCCGAACGAGGGGGTTTCAGGGGGGTCGCGAGCGCGCTGTCGTCGTGCGTCGCGCGAAGTGCCCCCCTGAGATTGA
>Ga0114129_10016120_pt1 | contig 10632 bp, 6 predicted proteins | sample RhiMetdeltSRZDD1_FD_80071 | JGI IMG/M metagenome (GOLD analysis project Ga0114129, IMG submission 80071) | Populus rhizosphere microbial communities from Tennessee, USA - Rhizosphere MetaG P. deltoides SRZDD1 (version 2) (version 2) | ecosystem: Host-associated > Plants > Roots > Rhizosphere >... | reverse complement strand
TGCGCCGAGCTCGTCGCGTCGCCCGAGATGCCGCCGATCACCCCCACGGTGGCGCCCCGGTCGACGAACGTCGCCATCGTGTCGGCCGCCCGCTCCCCGGCGGCCACGTTGTCCGTGCCGATGTACGTGGAGACGTCGATTCCGAGCGCGCGCGCCTCGTCTGCGTCCACCGGCGAGTCGATATTGACGATCGGCGTGCCCTGCGGCACGTGCGAAAGGGCCTGGAGCAGGTTGGATTGGTTGATCGGGTTGACGACGTAGCAGCCGAGGTCGTGGGCGATCAAAGCCTCGAGCTTCGAGGCCTGACCGGCCGTGTCGTCGAGCCCGGTTGCCGCTCTCAGGCGCACATCGGCGTGCCGGGCATGGGCGGTACTCAGGACGCCCTTTTCCATGGCCGCGAAGAACGGGTTCTCGAGGCCCTTGATCACGACCCCGAGTCGCGCGTCACGGTCGCTCCCGGAGTTCGAGTCGCCCCCGCAGCCGGTGACGACGGAAGCGACGATGAAGACCATCGAAACGCAACGGATGAGAGCCGAGTGCCAGGCGCGCGGGGTCACCGCGCGAACGGATCGTCGAACTGTTCGACCGGTTTCGGGAAGTTGGCCCGCGCCCGCGCCTCATTGTCGGCGGTGACGACCTGAACCGGGGCGTTCACGCGGGCGGGCACCTCGTCTCCGCGCAGGGCCGCGAGGCACGCCTCCACGGAGAGCTGCCCCATCGTGTACGGGTACTGGGCGACCGTCGCAGAGAGCGATCCCCGGTGGATGGCGGTCAGCGCCTCCGGAATGCCGTCGAAGCCAACGACCTTGACCTCGCCGTCTCTGCCGGCCGCGTGGACCGCATCGGCCGCGCCGAGCGCCATCAGGTCGTTCACCGCGAAGAGCCCGTCGATACGCCGGCCGGGCCGGAGCAGCTCGGCGGCAGCCCGCCTGGCCTTCCTGCGCTCGAAGTCGGCCGCAACGCCGGCGACGATGTCGAAGCGTCCACGGTTGCCCCGCTTGAACCCATCTGCCCGGAGACCGCTTCCGACATCGCCGGGGATGCCGGTTATGACGCCGACCCTGGCGCCGCGGTCGACGAGCGCAGCCATGGCATCGGCACCGAGCCTGCCGCCGGCGCGATTGTCGGTGCCTACGTAGGTGGTGATCCGGACGCCCACGGCCTGTGCGGCTTCCCGGCTGATCACCGAGTCCACGTTGACCACAGGCGTGTCGGCGTCGATGCGGGCGAGCGCGCCGACCAGATTCGTCTCGTTGATCGGGTTGACCACATAGCAGCGCGGGTGGCCGGCGGTGAGTGACTCGAGCTCGGAGGCCTGGCCGGCCGTGTCCTGCAGACCCGACGGCGCGGCTGCGACCCGGAGCCGGGCGTCGTCGCGCCGCGCCGTCGCGACTAGGCCGTCGCGCATCGTGACGAAGAACGGGTTGTCGAGCGCCTTGATGACGGCCGCCAACCGCACGCCCCGAAGCTCAGTCTCGGAGCTGTCGTCATCCCCGCACGCAGACGGAAACGCCGCGAGCAGGCCCGCGAGAAGCGCAAGCCAGGCGGCACGAGGGAACATCGAGTCACGCCCTTTGCCGAGTCGTCAGGGAGTACCGTAACTCAGGATGGACGGAGTGTCGCGGTACTCCTCCTGGTTGCGCTCCGCCAGATCGCCGGGCGTCCTGCTCGTCGCACTGATCGTGCTGCTCGGTGTCGGCGGGTACCTGCTGACGAGCACGACGATCCGCGACGACCGCGACGACGCCGCGGCGAGGCGCGCCCAGGTCGAGGCTGTCCACGCACAGGAGGTCCTGGGCCGTGCCCGTGCGTATGTCGGGGGCCTGGCCGAGGTGCTGGCGGGCGAGCCCGAGCCGGGGCAGGCGGAGTTCGAACGGTGGGCAGGCGCCACGTCCGCCAGTGTCGGGCTGAACGACGTGCTGTGGGTCGAGCGCGTGCCGGCCTCCGAGCGCGGGCGCTACGAGCGCCTGCGGGGGGTGCCGATCACCCACCCGACGGCGTCGGGGCGCGGCGTTCCCGCGCCGCCGGCGGGCTCGTACCTGCCCGCGACGTTCACGAGCCAGACGCGCCCGGAGTTGCGACCGGGCGTGGACGTGACCGGTTTCCCCGGGCTCGGTGCCGCGATCCGCGATCGCGCCAGGATCTTCGCGGTCGGAGCGAGCAGGCCCGGAGCGCTGGGAACGGAGCCGGGGTTCTACCTGCTGCAGGCCGCCACCTTCGCGCACGGGTCGGGCAGTCGCGGCTACCTCGTGGCGTTCGTCCCTCGCGGATGGTTCAGCACGACGCTCGGCGGCGACCCCCGCCGCGTGGCGATCAGCGAGGACGGCAAGACGATCGAGGGCGCGCTCGAGTCGGTGCAGGCGAGTGCGGGCTTCGAGATGCTCGGTCGCAATTGGCGCATCGACGTCGCCCGAGAGCCGCCGTCGGGCCTGCAGTCGCTGCTGCCCTGGATAGCGCTCGCGTGGCCGTTCGCGGTCGCGGGAGTCGCCTTCGTGATCGGGCGCGCCATCTCGCAGCGCCGGCGCGCCCAGCGCGAGGTCGAGCGCATCTTCGAGATGTCGCTCGACATGATCTGCATCGGCGGCTTCGACGGCAGCTTCAAGGCCGTCAATCCGGCCTTCGAGCGCACGCTTGGCTACTCCACGGGGGAGCTGCTCGCGCGGCCGTTCCTGGACTTCGTCCACCCGGACGACCGGCAGCGGACGAGCGACGTGTTCGCCCACGTTCTCAGCGGGCACGCGGTCACCCAGTTCGAGAATCGCTACATCTGCAAGGACGGCTCGGAGCGATGGCTTCAGTGGAGCTCTCGCTCCATTCCCGACCAGAAGGTCGTATACGCGATCGCGCGAGACGTCACCGAGAGCCGGCGCATCGCCGGTGAACAGGCGGCACTGCGGCGCGTCGCCACGCTGGTGGCACAGGCGGTGTCGCTGGAGGAGGTCTTCACCGCGGTGACGCAGGAGGCGGGCACACTGCTCGGCGGTGATTTCGCCGGCCTGGCGCGCTTCGACGGCGACGACGTCGTCCCGGTCGGCGTATGGGCGGCGTCGGGATCGCATCCTCCGACGCCGGCGAGCTGGCCGATGGAGGACGGCGACCCGGCGACGACGGTTGCGGAGCGAGGCGAAGCGGTCCGCTGGGACAGCTGGAAGGATGTCCCCGGGGCCATAGCGGCGTTCATCCGCGAGCTCGGCGTGCGGTCGACGGTCGGCTGCCCGATCTACGTCGGGGGCGAGCTGTGGGGTGCTCTTGCGGTCCACTCGACGCGGGATGTCCCGCTCCCAGCGGACGCCGACCGGCGCATCGACCAGTTCAACGACCTCGTTGCCATGGCGATAGTCAACGCGCGCGCCCGCGCCGAGGTCGCGCGCCTGGCCGAGGAGCAGGCCGCGCTGCGCCGCGTTGCGACCCTCGTGGCCCGCGGTGCGCCACAGGCGGAGGTCTTCTCGGCGATCGCCGACTCGGTCGGGGAGCTGTCCGGGACCGAGGACATCTCGATGACCCGCTACGAGGGCGACACCCGCGTCATCCTGGCCAGCTCGGGAAGGTTCAGGGAGGCCTTCCCCGTGGGCTCTCGCCAGGCCCTGAAGGGAGAGAACGCCGCCACGCGCGTCCTCAGGACGGGCCAACCCGTCCGGATCGACGAGTACGACACCGCCACGGGCCCGATCGCTGAGAGGGCGCGGTCGATCGGGATTCAGAGCGTCGTGGCCACGCCAATCGTCGTCGAGGGCCGGTTATGGGGCGCGCTTACCATCGCCACGGCGACGGGCCGGACGCTTCCGGCAGAGACGGAGGAGCGACTCGGCCAGTTCACCGAGCTGATGGCCACGGCGATCGCCAATACCGAGTCACGCGCGACAGCCGAGCGACTCGCCGACGAGCAGGCAGCGCTGCGGCGCGTCGCAACGCTCGTGGCCGAGGGTCACTCGCCCGCGGAGGTCCTGAACAAGGTCACCGTGGAGCTGGCGAACGTCGTCGAAGGCGCCGATTGCGTGATGTTCCGCGACGAGGGCGACGGCACCGCCACCGTGCTGGCCGTCTCCGGGCGCACCCTCGTGGAGGGCAGTCCGGTCGGCACGCGCCTCCCGGTCGACGGCACCGGCGTGATCGCCACCGTGCTTCGGGAGGGCAGGTCTGCCCGCATGGACGGCGAACCGGCCAGCGGCGCGATTGCGGAGCGCGGCCGCGAGCTCGGGATCCGGTCGGCAGTGGGCTGTCCGGTCCTCGTCCACGGGCGGGTTTGGGGAGCGCTCGGTGCCGCCGCCTTCGAACCCGGTGGGTTGCCGCTCGAGGCGGAACGTCGGATCGGGCAGTTCGCCGACCTGGTGTCCACAGCCATCGCCAACGCGGATGCGCGCTCGAACGTCGAGCGGCTCGCGGACGAGCAGACCGCCCTGCGCCGGGTCGCCACACTCGTCGCCGAGGGCGTGGCGCCCGCCGAGCTCTTCAGCGCGGTGACGAGGGAGGCTGCCCGGTTGTTCCGGGGCGCCGAGCCGTTGCTGGTCCCCAGCATCATCAGGTTCGACCCGGGTCCGGAGTTCGTGCTCGTCGGAACCGCGGAGCCGATGCTCGACCTCCCCATCGGATCGCGGTGGGAGCCCAAGGAGCTGTACGTGTCGACGCGGGTGCAGCGGACCGAGCGTTCCGCCCGCGTCGACGAGGCGGACCTCGACGAGCACCCCGGCCCCGATGCAGAGTTGCTCCGCCGCCAGGGCTTCCTACACCAGGTCGGGAGCCCGATCGTCGTGGAGGGACGCCTCTGGGGTGCGATGACGATGAATTCCGCCAACGAGATGCCCGCCGACACCGCGGCCCGCCTCGAGAGCTTCACGGAACTCGTCGCGACCGCGATCGCGAACGCGGAGTCGGGGGAGGCGCTCGCCGAGCTGGCGGACGAGCAGGCTTCCCTGCGCCGGGTTGCCACGCTCGTCGCGGAGGGCGTGGAGCCCTCGGAGCTCTTCACCGCGGTCACGCGCGAGGTCGCCCACCTGTTCGCGGACGGGGACCCGTCTCTGGTTCCCAGCGTCATCCGGTTCGATCCGGGCCCCGAGTTCGTGCTCGTTGGCGCGGCGCGGGAGGGGCTCGAGCGCGACGTGGGATCGCGCTACGGGCCCACGGAGCTGTTCGTGTCGACCCGCGTGCTGCGAACAGGCGCCTCGGCCCGGGTGGACGAGGAGGAGCTCGATGAGATCGGCGGGCGCGATGCCGAGCTTCTCCGCCGTGAGGGATTTTTGCACCAGGTGGGCAGCCCGATCGTCGTGGAGGGACGCCCGTGGGGGGCAATCACGATCAACTCCGCGAGCCCGCTCCCGCCGGATGCCGGCGACCGGCTGGAGAACTTCACCGAGCTGGTTGCGACGGCGATCGCGAACACGGAGTCCCGCGAGGGCCTCCGCAAGCTGGCGGACGAGCAGGCCGCCCTGCGCCGGATCGCGACCCTCGTGGCCGAAGCACGACCACCCGCCGAGGTCCTCGACGCCGTCACCGGCGAGATGGAGGCGCTCCTTGGGGCGGATCAGGTCGCGCTCAACCGCTTCGAGCCCGGGGATGAGATCGTCGTGCTCGCCCACCGAGGTCTCGACGTCGAGCGGACGCCCGTGGGCTCGCGCGTGAGCACTGCGGGCGAGAGCGTGACGGCAACCGTGCGGCGCACCGGGCGGCCGGCCCGGATTGAGGGCTATGAGTCCGCGGAGGGTGCAATCGCGCAGCTGGCCCGGGAGACGGGCCTGCGCTCGAGCGTCTCTGCGCCGATCATGGTCGAGGCTCGGCCCTGGGGGGTGATCACGGCGAGCTGGAAGCGCCACGGGTCGCCGCCGCCCGACACCGAACATCGAATGGTGCAGTTCGCCGCCCTGCTGGACAGCGCCATCGCGAACACGGAGGCGCGCACGGAGATCGAGCGCCTCGCCGAGGAGCAGGCGGCGCTCCGCCGGGTGGCGACCCTGGTCGCCGAGGGAGCGCCGGCCCGCTCGATCTTCGACGCCGTTGCAGCCGAGATGGGGAGGGTGCTCGGCGCCGACGGTGTCACGCTGAACCGCTATGAGGCGGGCGACGAGGTCAGTGTGCTCGCACACAGCGGCTCGGACCCGCAGCGAGTGCCGCTCGGCACGCGAGTCAGACACCGGGGCGAGAACGTGACGACGATGGTGCGGCGCTCCAAACGGCCCGCGCGGATGGAGCACCGTGAGGGGACGCACAGCCCGATCGTGAGCCACCTGCGCGGCTCCGGTGTGCGGGCGAGCGTCGGAGCGCCGATCACCGTCGAGGGCCGGCTGTGGGGTGTCGCGATCGCGAACTGGAGCGGCGAGCAGTCAGCGCCGCCTGACACGGAGATCCGGATGGCCCAGTTCGCCGGGCTGCTCGACACCGCAATCGCCAATGCCGACGGCCGCGATCAGCTGGCGGCCTCGCGGGCACGTCTGGTCACCGCGAGCGACGAGGCGCGCCGCCGCCTTGTCCGGGACCTGCACGACGGTGCACAGCAGCGGCTCGTTCACACGATCGTGACGCTGAAGCTCGCCCAGCGAGCATTCACGCAGCCGGACGGAAAGGCCCAGGCACTGGTTGGCGAGGCGCTGCAATACGCCGAGCGGAGCAACGCTGAGCTGCGCGAGTTGGCGCACGGAATCCTTCCCGCCGTCCTGACGCGCGGCGGCCTCCGGTCGGGGATCACCGCCGTCGTGTCGCGGCTCGACCTACCGGTGCGAGTCGATGTTGCGCCTGAGCGGTTTCCTGCCGACATCGAGGCGAGCGCGTACTTCATCGTCGCGGAGGCGCTCACCAACGTCGTGAAGCACTCACACGCAACGCGCGCGGAAGTGAGGGCGTCGCTGGACGACGGCCGCCTGCACGTGGAGGTCCAGGACGACGGCATCGGAGGCGCCGATCCAGGCGGTCATGGTCTGGTGGGGATGGCGGACAGGGTGACCGCGCTCGGCGGGCAGCTCACGGTCGAGAGCCCACCCGGCAACGGCACGCTCGTGGTGGCGACGCTGCCGCTCGCGAGCGCTTAGCGCCCGGCGACCGCGCCTCCTTCGAGCAGCTCGGTGAAAGCCCTCGAGCTCATCACCTCCGAGAACATCGGGTAGTTGAACTCGATCGCGTTCTCGTGCTCCTCCGTCGATGTCGCTGCCACGCAGTCGGAAAGCGTGATGACGACGTAGCCCTTCTCGTAACCGGTGCGCATGGTCGACTCGACGCAGCAGTTGGTGAGGAACCCGCCCAGGGCGATCGTCGTGATACCGCGACCGCGCAGGATGAAGTCGAGGTTCGTCGTGGCGAACGAGTCCAGGCCGCGCTTGCCCTCGACGACCACGTCGCCCTCCTGCGGCGCGAGCGAGTCGACGATCTCGGCACCCCACTCGCCCTTCACGAAGGCGCCGGCGTCGACCACGTCCTTGAGGATGCCGTAGGGGTGGAGGGCGAGCTCGCGGTATCCGGGCACATACGCGATCGGCGCGTGAACGATCGTCGCCCCGGCGGCACGGGCGACATCCACCAGCCGGCGCGTGTTCTGCAGCATGTCCGTGCGCTCCATCACGTCACGGACCGCGTCATGCAGCGCCCCGCCGCTTGAGGCGAAGTCGTTCTGGTACTCGACCAGGACCACGGCGGTGGTCTTCGGATCAAATGACACCACGATCGACGCACCGTAGGCGCGGCTCCAGAGCCTGTGATCGCGGAGCGCGATCGTGCGATAGGCCCGACGACTGGCGATGCCGAGACGGTGGCCGATGATCAGTCGCATGGTCACCGTGCAGCTTGGTATGACGGGCCTCGAGGTATCGCCGATCGCCTTCGGCGCCTGGCAGCTCGGAGGCGAGTGGGGAGAGGTCGACGCTGACCAGGGCATCGCGGCGATTCGCCATGCCCGGCGCCTCGGCGTCAACCTCTTCGACACCGCGCAGGGATATGGGTTCGGCGCCTCGGAGCGTCTGCTGGGCAGGGCCCTTCGCGACGACCTCGACCATCGCCGCGACGAGGTGTTGATCGCGACGAAGGGCGGGCTGCGAATGACCGCGGACGGGCTCGTCCGGGATTCCAGCCCCGAGTGGCTCCGGAGTGGCGTCGACGACAGCCTGTGCGCGCTCGGCGTCGACCACCTCGACCTCTATCAGGTGCACTGGCCCGATCCCGAGGTGCCTTTCGCGGAGACCGCCGCGGCGCTCGAGGAGCTGGTGCACGCGGGCAAGATCCGCCACGTCGGCGTGTCCAACTTCGACCCCGCCCAGATGGCGGAGTTCGCCCGGACGCGTCCGGTCGAGACGCTGCAGCCCCCTTACCACCTGTTCCGCCGCGAGATCGAGGCTGGAGTGCTGCCCTACTGCCGCGAGCACGACATCGGCGTTCTGGTCTACGGGCCTCTGGCGCACGGCCTGCTCACCGGAGCGCTGGACGAGAACACGACCTTCGCCCCGGACGACTGGCGCAGCGGAGCGCCGTTCTTCAAGGGCGAGGACTATCGCCGCAACGTCCAGGCCGTCCGCGAGCTCGAGCGCTTCGCGGCCGAGGAGCTGGGAACCTCGGTGAGCCGGCTCGCGATTGCCTGGGCGCTCGCCAACCCGGCCGTCCACGCGGCCATCGTCGGGGCGCGGAGCCCACGCCACATCGAGGACAGCGTCGCGGCGGCGGAGCTTCGCCTGAGCCAGGGTGAGCTCGAGCAGATCGACCGGATCGTCTCGGGCGCCGTCCCGCTGTCCGGCCCTTCGCCGGAGATGATGCCCGAGTGAGCGCCGCGCGCGAGACGGCGACGCCGACGCTTGGGTTTGTCGGGCTCGGCCGCATGGGCGGCAACATGGCCGCGCGGCTGCTGGACGCCGGCTATGCGGTCCACGGGGAGACGAGGAGCCGAGCCCGGGCGCAGCACCTGATCGACGCGGGGCTGCGCTGGTGCGAGACGCCGCGCCAGGTCGCCGAGGCCGCCGACATCCTCTTCACGTCCATCCCCGACGATGCCGCGCTCGAGGATGTCGCGTCCGGACCGGACGGGGTCCTCGCCGGGCTCGTGCCGGGCAAGATCTGGATGGAGCTGAGCACCGTAAGCCCGGGCGCCAGCCGCGAGCTGGCAGAGCGTGTGCGGGAGCGCGGGGCTGCCATGCTCGACGCGCCGGTGTCCGGCAGCGTTCCCCAGGTACAGGCCGGGACCCTGACGATCATGGTCGGCGGCGACGAGGAGGCCTACCGCCGCGCCGAGCCCGTCCTCCGCGAGCTCGGCACGCCCACGCGCATCGGCGACAACGGCCAGGGCCTGACTCTGAAGCTGGCGATCAATCTCAGCCTGGCCGTCCAGATGCTGTCGCTCTCCGAGGGAGTGCTCATGGGCGAGCGCGACGGGATCGACCGCGGGCTGGCGCTCGACGTCATGACGTCGAGCGCGATCGGTTCGCCGACGCTCAAGGCACGCGCTCCGTTCATGCTCGAGCTGCCCGACGAAGCCTGGTTCGACGTGAGGCTCATGCGCAAGGACGTCCGCCTCGCGCTGGAGGAGGCGGATCGCCTCCACGTATCGGCACCCTCGGGGCGCGCGGCTCTGAACGCGCTGACCCTCGCTGGGACGCTCGGCTACGACCACCGCGACATCGCGGCGCTCTTCGAGGTCCTCGAACAGACCTCCTGAGCGTGGACACCGCCGACCAGCTCTACGGAGGGCGGTACCGGGTCGTCGATCGCCTCGGCGCCGGCGGGATGGCGGTCGTCCATCGCGCCCGCGATGAGCGCCTGGACCGGGACGTCGCGATCAAGGTGCTGGCGCAGCGCTTCCGCCAGGACATGCTCGCGGTGCGCCGCTTCCGCCGCGAGGCAGAGCTGGGCGCGCGGTTGTCGCATCCCAACGTTGTCGCGGTCCTTGACGCGGGAGCGGAACCCCACCCCTTCATAGTGATGGAGCTCATTCGCGGCCCGAACGCGGCAGCGCTGGCGAAGGGGGAAGGTCGGCAGCCGCTTGCCGCAGCGCTCCGGGTCTTGACAGAGGCGGCGGCCGGGCTGCAGCACACACACGACCGCGGCCTGATACACGGCGACGTCTCGCCGCGCAACGTCTTGATCAGCGAGCACGACGGGACCGCGAAGCTCGCTGACTTCGGCCTGGCGCGCGCACTCGAGGACGGTGCCGACGAACGCCTTGGAGCTGCGGGCGGGACACCGGCATACATGGCGCCCGAAGCGCTCGACGGTGCTCCGCCGACGCGCGTATCGGATCTCTACTCGCTCGCTGCCGTCGGGTGCGCGCTCATCGCGGATCCACCGCCCGGTCTGGCGGAGGCGCTCCGGCAGGCGCTTTCCAGTGACCCGGCCAGGCGACAGGCGTCGGTCGCGGAGTTTCGCGCCCAACTCGCCGGCTGTCAGATCACTCGGGCACGGCCAAGCGCTGTCGCCGCGTGAGTCGCGAAGCGCGAGCTCCGGGAGCTACACGGCCATGTCGAGCGGCTGGAGCTCGGCTGTGAGCGTCGCGACCGAGTCACGCAGGGCCTCTGCCTCGGCCGGCTCGAGCGGATGGCCGGCGTCGTCCAGGTGCTCGTGGGCATGGCCCACCGCGAGCTCGACCTCGAGCACGCGGGCGCCCGTCGCGCCCAGCACCTTGCGCAGCTCGGCCTGCGCCCAGACGGCGCCGAACATCCCGGTGCTCGCGCC
>Ga0114129_10016118_pt1 | contig 10632 bp, 8 predicted proteins | sample RhiMetdeltSRZDD1_FD_80071 | JGI IMG/M metagenome (GOLD analysis project Ga0114129, IMG submission 80071) | Populus rhizosphere microbial communities from Tennessee, USA - Rhizosphere MetaG P. deltoides SRZDD1 (version 2) (version 2) | ecosystem: Host-associated > Plants > Roots > Rhizosphere >... | reverse complement strand
CGGCCGCTCCACCCGCGGCCATCGCTGCTTTCAAAACGTTTCGGCGTGAGACTTTTTTCGTGTCTTGCTCCTGGCCCTTTATTTCATCAGACATGGCATATCTCCTTCTCAAGGACAGATTGGATACCTGAGTCAATCGCTTATATTACACTTCGCGGATTTTCGTCAATGTCAGATTTCAGCAGCTAAAATTCTGCCTGATGCGGGCTCGTTGATCCTGATTTCAGGACTTTGAGTTTTCTGCATTCGGGTTTGACACTGCGTTCTCGTCTCGGCTAGGCTTCCTCACAGCCGGCCTTTCAATCATGAATCGAACTGATTTAATCCGGGAACTGCGCGCCGTCGTCGGCGCGCAATTTGTTCTTATCGAGAAGGAAGACGTCATCGTCTACGAGCAAGACGGCTCGATCTTTCAAGTCATGCCGGAAATCGTCGTGCTTCCGGGTGATGTTGAACAAGTTTCCGCCGTCGTAAAGCTTGCCAAGCAAGCCGCCGTGCCGATCGTGCCGCGAGGTTCCGGCACGGGGCTCGCCGGCGGCGCCGTGCCCGCCGAAGGCGGCATCGTTCTCTCATTGGCGCGACTCAATCGGATTTTAAAAATCGATCTCGAAAATCGCATCGCTATCGTCGAGCCGGGCGTGATCAACCTGGACGTGACGAAAGCTGTCGCCAAAGACGGTTTTTTCTATGCACCGGACCCCAGCAGTCAGGCGGCGTGTTCCATCGGCGGCAACGTGGCGAACAATTCCGGCGGGCCGCACACGCTCGCTTACGGCGTCACCACCAATCACGTTCTCGGTGTCGAAGCCGTGCTCGACGACGGCGTCATTGTTTGGCTCGGCGGCGAAGTGCCCGATACCCCGGGTTACGATCTTTGCGGTGTATTTGTCGGCTCGGAAGGAACCTTGGGCGTGGTCACGAAAGTCGCGGTGAAACTGATGCAGACCCGCGAGTCGGTGCGCACGCTACTGGCCATTTTTGACGAGATGGATAACGCGACCCAGACCGTTGTCGACATTACCGCCGCCGGAATCATTCCGGCAGCGTTGGAAATGATGGATCGCACAACCATCGAAGCGGTGGAGCGCGGCGCACCGGTGGGATTTCCGCGCGATGCGGAAGCGGTGCTGATCGTCGAAATTGAAGGCCTCACGGAGCACACCGACCGCTCGGCGTCGCTAGCGCGCGCGATTTGCCAACGCAACGGCGCGCGCGAAGTAAAGCTCGCGGCCGATGAAGCCGAGCGCCAGCGTCTATGGAAAGGTCGCAAGGGCGCCTTCGGCGCCATGGGCACGTTGGCGCCGAATTATTACGTTCAAGACGGCGTCGTGCCGCGCAGCAAGCTGCCGGAAATGATGCGTCGGATCGCCGCGATCAGCAAGCAATTCAACCTGCGCATCGCCAATGTGTTTCACGCCGGTGACGGCAATCTGCATCCGAATATTTTGTTCGACATGCGCGCACCCGGCGAGCTCGATCGGGTGATCGAAGCGGGCGCCGCCACGCTACGCGCCTGTATCGAGCTCGGCGGCAGCATCACCGGTGAGCACGGCGTCGGCTTGGAGAAGAAAGCTTACATCGGCTTGCTTTTCAACGAAGCCGATTTGGAAGCGATGGCGCGAGTGCGGCGCGTTTTCGACCCAGACAACAGGTTCAATCCGGCGAAACTCTTTCCAACACCAGCGAGCTGTGGCGAAATACGTCTGCAACCGGCACAAATTCCGGCGGGGTTGTGGATATGAAACTGTCTAGAGTTTCGAGTTCTGTGTCTCAGGTCTAGCAGATTTCTTCGCTCGTCAACTCTAGACCCGAGACTCTAGACTCACGAAAGGTCGCGATTGGAACTACTGCGCAACAAACCCGGGGACACCGCTACCACGAAGGTGCCCGCATTGGATCTCCCCGAGCTCTACCAGTGCGTGCACTGCGGGCTCTGCTTGAATCAGTGCCCGACTTATCGTGCTTTGCATCTCGAGCCCGAGTCGCCACGCGGCCGCATCCATCTGGTCAAAGCGGCCGCCGAAGGACGCATCGAGCTCAACGACCGTTTTAAAGAACACATCTATCTCTGCCTGCTCTGCCGCGCCTGCGAGACAGCGTGTCCGTCCGGCGTGCAATATGGTCGGATCGCCGAAACGGCACGCGAGCAGCTTGGCCCGCCGGGCTCACCATTTGCGCGCGCGGTGCTGAATTTTGTTTTCACCCGCTTGCTGCCTTATCCGCGCCGGCTGCGATTTGTCTTCACTCTGCTGCGCCTGTACCAACGCAGCGGTTTGCAGCGGATCGCACGCTCTCTCCTACCGGGCAAATTGCGGGAAATGGATTCGATGCTGCCGACGGTCCCCGCAAAATTTTATTACCCCGTAACGAGTATCCTTCCCGCTATCGGCGAACGTCGCGCCAAGGTCGCCATGCTGAACGGTTGTGTCATGCCGCTGTTGTTCGGCGATGTCAATGAAGCCACCGTGCGCGTGCTGCGACGCAACGGCTGCGATGTCGTATTGCCGAAAAACCAGATCTGCTGCGGCGCGTTGAATATTCACAACGGCGAGAGCGCCGCCGCCAAGCAGATGGCGCGGCACAACATCGATGTCTTTCTGGAAGCCAACGTCGACGCGATCGTCGTCAACTCCGCCGGCTGCGGCGCGGCGATGAAAGAGTATGGCTACCTGTTGCGCGACGATCTCGCTTATCGTGACAAAGCCGCACGCTTTAGCTCTCTGGTTAAAGACACCGGAGAATATCTCGCCGGTATAGGACTTGTCGCTGGGCTTCGCCCCGTCGAGATGACGGTAACTTATCAGGACCCTTGCCATCTCGCGCACGGCCAGCGAGTTCGAGCACAACCGCGAACCTTGCTGCAGTCAATCCCGGGGCTGAAGCTCGTCGAAATGGACGGCGCCGATCGCTGCTGCGGCAGCGCGGGCATTTATAACTTGACCCACGCCGATATGTCGCAGCATCTGCTCAAAGAAAAAATGCAGGCGGTGACCGCGACGCATGTCGATGCGGTCGTCGCGCCCAATCCCGGCTGCATGCTGCAGCTGCGTTACGGCGCGCAACGATTCGGACCCGACGTAAAAATATATCACCTCATGGATCTGCTCGACCGCGCCTGCAGTGAAACCGACCTAACGCCAAAATGAAATTGACTCCCGATCAGTTGGAGCAGCGATTGGCCGCCGAGCTGGGGCCCGACGCGGTCTCTCTTGACGCCGACCGACTCGCTACGCACAAGATCGACGGTAAACAGCCCGTACTGGTCTGCACGCCCGGGACGCGAGATCAGGTCAGCGCCGCGCTCCGCCTCTGTGCGGATGCGGCAGCTAGTGTAATCCCGTGGGGTGGCGGCACAGCCATGGCGCTTGGCAATCCGCCGCGTCAGGTTGATGTCGTGCTCAACACCAGCAGACTCAATGGCGTGATCGAACATGACCACGCCAATCTCACTGTCACGGTAGAAAGCGGGATCAGCTTGACTGCGCTGCAGCAACGGCTCGCAGACCAACGACAGTTCGGGCCCTTCGACCCGCCGTTTCCCGAACGGTCCAGCGTCGGCGGCATCGTTGCCGCCAATCTCAACGGATCACGGCGCGGTTGCTACGGCAGTGTGCGCGATTTAGTGATCGGCATGAAGATGGCTCTCATCAGCGGCGAACAAATCAAAGCCGGAGGCAAAGTCGTCAAGAACGTTGCGGGCTATGACATGTGCAAGCTATTCGTCGGCTCGCTCGGCACCCTGGGCATCATCACGGAGCTGACGTTACGGCTGGTGCCGCTGCCCGAGAGCGTGTCAACGGTAGTCGCCGCCGGAACGTTTTCACAAGCCGAGCAATTCATCCGCGAATTATTTCGTTCTCGGCTCTTGCCAACGGCGGTGATTTTGTCGAATGAGCGCGCCCACGAACCGTGGAGCGTCGCCATACGGAGTGAAGGCTTTGAGGAATCCGTCGCACGGTGCCGGCGCGACCTAGACACGCTCGCCGTTCAAGCCGGTATGAGCGCGCAACTCTTAAGCGCTGGCGAGCACGAAGAATTTTGGCGCGCCGTAAGGGATTTTCCGCTTCAAGACAAACGCTTGATTTATCGCATCACACTGCCACGCGCAGAGATTTGCGATTTCCTTCACCGCGCGCAAAACTGGCCTGATACCGAGACTACAACGGATAACGTAAACGGCACGATTTGGTTGGCCTGCGAACCGACAAAAGCATCGGTCCAGCGTTTTTCCGATCTCGCAACCTTGGCGCGCGCGCGCCGCGGCCACGCGATGATCTTTGCGGCGCCCGGCGATCTCAAGCAGGGATTTGAAGTCTGGGGCGATTCGCCGCCGGCGTTCTCGCTCATGCGCGACGTCAAACATCAGTTCGACCCGAAAGGACTGCTCAATCCCGGCCGTTTCGTCGGCAGTCTGTGAAATTATGTCGAATTGTTATTCGCTTTGCGCAGCACTCGGAACTCTACGGTTAAAATAACCGAATCACCCAATGACTGAACCAATTGTCGATGCCGAACCCGGCGCTGCCGCGCACGGCAAAATAAATCGCCGCAGCGACAAAAACGAGGTTGTCGCGCAGGCCCACTTCGTGGGCGTGGTAGGATTGCCGGTCGAAGGAACGAAAATAGTTTTGCGCTTTTTCATCTTTGATCGCAGCTTTCACGACCGGCACCATCGCGGGCAAGACTTTCAGCCAGTGCCAATGCAGGCCGAAGGTCGGGATCAAGAAAATCACGATCATCACGGCGCAGATGGGCGTTTGAATTCCCGCGGCGACACCAAAGCCGCCGACGACCATTAGAAAAGTGGCAAGGAAGCCAAAAAAGGTCGCGCCTTTGGGAAATAGAATGCTCGCAGTCTGCACGGGATTGGGCCAGCGACGCACGTTGCTCAAACCGCTGATCAACATGCGCCAACCGAGAATCAAGCGCAGCAGCGCTTCGCTAAGGACAACCAAGGTTGAGTGTTCCAATGCTTGCTCCTCGACCAACACAAAAGAAATTTGCCGCAATATAATCGGCGCTGCTACCGCCGTCAATTCAGCCGTCGTCGTGCATTGGAACCCTACCCTTCCCCACGTGCCAACAATCTTGTCCGACACAACGCACCGTAATTGTCAAAGATTGTGCCATCGCTGGCAGAAGGTGGTTGTTTCCTAACGAGAATTTCTTTAATATGCGGCGGTTAGCAATCGCTTGTGCGTGGCACGATGGTTGCTCAACCCATCCTGGCAAAGGAGTTGGCGATGCCGCATTTAGGGAAACGGCTACTCTCGGTTACATTTGGACTTTTGGCATTTCTGCCAGCTACTCTGCTCGCGCAGCAAAATTTGTCTAGTCCGACCCCGTTCATCACTCCTACGGGCCTCGAGCCTGCTGTAGAGTTCTGGAAAAAAATCTTTACGGAATACAGCGCTTCTCAACTGGTTTTTTTCGATCCCCTCGACATGAGCAGGGTCTATGAAGCGATCGAAGTCGGCGAGGGCAACCGAACCGACACCTATATCGACGGTGAAAGAATGCGCATCGCTGCCGCCAACGGCGTCGATATCGAACGTGTCAGGGCGCAGCGCGGCATCAAAGAACGAACCGCCGGGGGTATCAAGCGCTCCGGTCGTTACCTTGCACAGATCCAACAGATTTTCAGAGACGCGGGACTTCCACCCGAACTCACCTATCTGCCAATCGTTGAATCGTCCTACGATATCAACGCGCGATCATCGGTCGGCGCCGCAGGCATATGGCAGTTCATGCCGAGAACCGGCAAGCAGTACATGCGAGTGGGCGGCGGCATCGACGAAAGAAGAGACCCCTTGGAGTCGTCCCGCGCCGCCGCGGCGTATCTGAAACAGGCGTATGACATGCTAGGCAGCTGGCCGTTGGCGATCACGTCCTACAACTTCGGCCCCGCCGGGATGGCGCGCGCAGTGGCGGACGTCGGTTCGGATCATTTGCCTGACTTGATTGAAAAATATAATCACCCCTATTGGGGTTTCGCGCCGAAACACTTCTACGCGGAATTTCTCGCCGCCGTGGAAATCGGCACGAATTTAAATCGCTATTTTCCCGGGCTCGATATGGACAGTCCGGTGGAAATTAAAGAAGTGGTCGTGAGCGGCAAAACTTCTTTGGCGTCGCTGATCAATACATCGGGCCTGAAGCGGGATGAGTTTTTTGGCTGGAACCCGGCCCTCAGTCCGACGACTCAGTTCGTGCCCGCCGGTTATCGGGTGAAACTTCCATCTGATAAATCGGTCACGCCGCTCGTCGTGGTAGCAAAAAACCCAACTCCCGAACCACGCCCTCGGGTGCAGGTCGTGCACCATCGCGTGAAACGGGGAGAGACCCTTTTCGAGATCGCCCGCCTCTACGGCGCATCCGTCGAGAGAATTCTCAAGGTCAATGGTCTACGCAAAGCGCATCTTCTAAAAGTCGGAACAACGCTACAGATTCCGAAGATATAACCGGTTATATATCCTTTCGATTTACTCCAGAGGGTCGAGCCATCGTGGCTCGACCCTCTTTTTTTGTTCTTGATTCCAGCATTCGTGGTTTCGCCGTTGTCCGCGGAATTGAATAACCACGGCAAGCGACGTTGACAAGTTTTCTGCCGGCTGGATATAGTCAGCCGCGTGAGATTGAGGAAGCTGCGCACTGGGATTCAACCGCGGAATCAGTACAAACCAAAAATTGGCGTCGGTGTAATCGTTTTCTTCGTTCTGCAGTTTTGCGAGCCACTACTGGCTCAAGATGCCAAGAAGGTGCGCATGGCCTACTCTGCTTTCAGCGTCTCGTTCTTGAATATTTTCGTTGCGCGTGACGCCGGATTGTTCAAAAAGCATGGGATAGACGTCGAACTCATTCAAATGGCCGGTCCATTGCCGATAGCCGCTCTCGCCAGCGGTGAAATCGATTACTTGACCGGCTACACAACCGGAATCGTCGCCACCGGCCAGGGCGCGCCGCTCAAAGGAATCATGATCTCTCTGCGCAAGCCGCCTTTTTATCTGATCGCCGAGCCGAGCATTCAGCGGCCCACGGATCTCGCCGGCAAGAGAATCGGCGTCGACCGCATCGGCAGCTTGCAGCATTTGGTCGCGCGGCTGATGCTCAAGAACAAAGGTGTCGATCCGGACAAAGCGATTTTTACGCAGACGGGATCCGTGTCTAATACCGTAACCAGTTTGGGCCAGGGCGCGGTCTCGGCGGCGATTCTATCGGGGCCGCACAACGTCATCATGGCGCAAAAAGGTTTTCGGTCAATCGGCGCCGCCGATGAATTGCCGACGCATTTTCCAACGAGTGGCCTCGTGGTGAACGAGACCAAGCTCAAGAGCGATGCACCGCGCATTAAAAACGTGATCCGCGTCATGCTCGACGCCACGGCTTTTTGCCGCAAAGAAAAAAACTGGGTGGTCAATTACATTAAAGATCGCTGGAAACTAGAGCCGAAAACCGCCGAGACCGTGTACGATCAATGGCTATCGATTCTCACCCCGGACGGCAAGATCAGTGTCAAAGACATGCAGGAATATTTCGATCTAGCCTACAGCCAAAAGCAGATCCCGGCGCCCATCAATGTCGCCGCAGTGACAGATTATTCGCTGCTCGATCAGGTGTTGGCGGGAAAATAATGGGCGGTCTTAAGTCTGGAGCCGCGAGTCAGAGTTAATTCCGGACACGGGAGCCAAGACGTTAAACTTTTGAGGCGACAAAGGAGCGGTTTATGGACGGCAAAGCATTAGTTGATTCAGTGAAAAAGGATATCATCCAACCCGGCATTCAACTCCTGATAGACACCCAGTATTTCACCGAGATGCGCCAGGGAAAATTATCCATCAAACGGCTTCAGGGCTGGGCGATCCAGCACTATCTGCACAACAAGGCGATCCTTAAATCCTTCGCGCTCGGCATGGTGAAAAATGCTCAAGACCAGACGATGTTCGATTACTTCACGTATCAGCTCAACGAAGAACAGTCGCACCCGGACTTGGCGAAACGCTTCGGCCTCGCCTTGGGATTGAAAGAGGAAGACTTTGCCGATGCGACACAGATTTTTGAGTGTCAGATCCATTCGGCGCGCACGGTTTACAACACGCTCACGGGCATCCCGCCGCAGAACCGAGCTTCAGCGATGACCAGCGAGAGCATGGTATGCCGTTACTCCGAGGAGTTTCTCAATGCCGGGCGCAAGCATTACGGCCTCAGCGACCACGATCTGATTTTTTTCACCACCCACATGGTCGCCGACATCGAGCACACGGCGCAATCGGCGGATTTAATCGCGCGCATGGTCAAGACGCCCCGGGAAGAACGTCTGGTGCGCGAAAGCGCGAAGTACATGGTGCGCATCAAACTCGGCAAGTTCGACGGCATCTACCGCGAATATTCGTGAGCTTGAGCGCTCGCCGCTGAATTTTCCATTCATAAAACAGGAGAAAGCATGCCGATCTTAATTTACCTGATCACCGTCATATGCCTTGTCTTGGGCGGGAACGTACAAGCGCAATCGGATCTGTCTTCCCTGATGACCGGCGCTAAACAAGAGAAGGAAGTCGTTTGGTACACCACGACGTCCGCCGGCGACAATCAGGCCATCGTTGCGGGATTCACCAAGAAGTATCCGTTTCTCAAAGTCCAAGTGCTACGCTCCACGGGTGAAAAGCTGCGCCAGAGAGTTCTGACCGAGACGACCGCGGGTCAGTATTTCTCGGATGTCTTGAGCGTGAGCAGCATGGAAATGGGTCTGTTGAAATCGAGAAACCTGCTTCAGCCCTATGACGCTCCCGAAGCGGAAAGTTATCCCACCAATGCCAAAGATAAGGAAAAATCTTTTACAGCGATTTACGCGCGCAACTTCGTCATGGGCTACAACACGGCGATGATCGCGGAGAAGGATCGTCCCCGGGACTGGCCCGACCTGCTGGACTCGAAGTGGAAAGGTAAATTCGGCATCGACGAGGAAGAGTTCGAGTGGTACGGCACACTGATCGATTATTGGGGACGTGAACGGGCCGGTAAATACATGAAGGCGCTCGCAGCGCAGCAACCGACGTTGCGGCGCGGCCATAATCTTCTGGCCCAACTGCTGGCAGCCGGGGAATTTCCCGTCGCCATTGTTTTTCCTTTCGAAATCGAGCAGCTCAAGCGACGCGGCGCGCCGGTCGAATGGTCCAACAGCTCAGATCCGATCGTGACCTCAATTAATGTGGTGGCTCATTCTGTTAAGGCGCCGCATCCGAACGCAGCCAAAGTCCTTATTAACTATATTCTCTCCGAAGAAGGCCAGACGATCATCAAGAACGTCTCCCGTGTTCCTATACGTCCCGGCGTCAAACCGACCGTTGCCAAACTTGACCAGTCAACGCTAAAGATTCGCTACGTACCGTCGGACATGTACAGAAAAATCGCCGAGTACGAAAAGGAATTCAGAGATCTTTTCTGGAAGAAGTGAAAAGACAGCGGGGACTGGTCATCCCCAATCCTTAGAAGGTGCAACGTAAGCACCGCTCTCACGGCGATTACTCGCTGACTGCGGTCGCTTCGATTTCGAGCAAGTACTTTTCACCGGCGAACCCGTCGACGAAACTGAATTCGACTTCCGCAACGTCCATTTTGGGACCTTGGGCGAGAAGATTTCGGAGCACTTCAAGATTCCGGGTTCGATCAAGCAGAATTGAGAGCTTGACGACTTGACTCCAGCTTGCGCCTGACACCGCGAAGGCATTGGCGAGAGTCCGCAAAACATCCGGCACCTGTTCCTCGAGAGTCGGAGCATCCGACGTGAAGCCTGAGTAGAACAGCACGGATTCGTAACGTAGATAACACAGATAATTTCTGGCCGGCTCGAAATCGACGGGCCGGCGCTCGGCGCCTAAATTAATGGGCCGCATCGCCAGCAACTCCAAACCGGCAGTTGCGTCGGAATCAAACCACTGCCGCGAAATGAAGCTCGAGCTTGCCGCCTTGCGATTCCCGGTGAGAATCTTCGACCGCGCCGCGGTCGCCAGCGTGCGCGCATCTTTGTCTCTGCCCCACACACGGATACGCGCCGTGTTATCGAGTGACAGACCATGCGATTTTAGCTCCGCCTCGAATTGCCGAAACAATTCATTCACCGAGCTATCCGGCGGCGCCCCGGCTTTTGCCTCGCCGGTGATTTCAACAAACTCAGTCCCTAACCAACTAAATAATTTCGTTTTCATGATGGCCCAGGTATACCTCAACTCAGATTCACGTGAAAAGACTTTCTGTAATGGGTCCGTCGTAACTTGCCTTTCCGAGCCCATTTGACATATGTGAGTTCATTAACTGCAGTCATCGCATACAGTGAAAGGCAGCGTTAGCTTGGCTATGTTCCGCCGTTTGCTCAGCGCCGAAGGGCAGAGCCTCTCCGCCAAGACTGTGGAGGTTTTCGGTTGGCTGATTCTGCTCGAAGGAACCATCGTGCTGTTCGCGCCGGACTTTGCAATTTCGCTGCTGGGGATCGAAACCCTCACACCCGAAGCGAGAAACTACTTTCGGCTGGTGGGGATCCTCGTCTGCGGCATCGGCATGCTCTATATCGCCAGCGGCCGCCTCAATGCCGAAGGATTTGTTTTCGCTTCCATGCTCGACCGGCCGTTGGTGCCCTTT
>Ga0114129_10016117_pt1 | contig 10632 bp, 11 predicted proteins | sample RhiMetdeltSRZDD1_FD_80071 | JGI IMG/M metagenome (GOLD analysis project Ga0114129, IMG submission 80071) | Populus rhizosphere microbial communities from Tennessee, USA - Rhizosphere MetaG P. deltoides SRZDD1 (version 2) (version 2) | ecosystem: Host-associated > Plants > Roots > Rhizosphere >... | reverse complement strand
GCCGAATGCGAGACGTGAACGCACTGCACCGAACATAGCCGCGCTTTACGTGCAGAAGAACGCGACTTCCTTATCGCCGCTTTCGTGCTCGCGATGAGCTACTGCCGTGCACGCGCGAGCTGCGGCACGTGCTGGTGCATCGCGAGTGCGCGGTCGGCCCAGATCCGTGACACGACGCGGTGCGTCGCATCGATGAACGTCTGCAGCCACGGCGCAGCGGCGAGGTCGCGCGTCCACGCGAGGCCGATGATCCGCGGCGGCAATCCAGGCTCGAACGGGCGGACCTGGAACGAGCCCGTCAGGAGCTCGGCTGCGAGCCGGGGGATCAGCGCGGCGCCGAAGCCGGCAGCCACGAAGCCCTGGACGACGTTGTTGTCGTCGCAGCGGAGGACGAAATGCGGGTCGACGCCGTCGGCGCGGAGCTGGTCGATCACGCGCTGCGTGCTCCCCGACGTCTTGAAGCCGATCAGGTTGAGCCCACGCAGGTCGACGGGATGCAGCGGCTCGTCCGTCGCCTCGCGCCGTGCGCCGCGCGGCATCACCAGCACGTACTCGTCGACCGCCAGCGGTTCGGTCTGCAGCCCGCCTTCGAAACGCAGCGGCAGGTCGACGAACGACGCGTCGATCTCACCTCGGTCGAGCGCGGCGACGAGGGACGTGTCGCCGGGGCTGTTGTCGAGCACGACCTCGACGTACGCGGCTCGGCGTTCGAGCTCGCGCACGACGTGGGGTAGAAGGAGTGACGAGACGGTCTGGTAGGTGCCGATGCGGATCTGGACCTTTCCGCTCCCGGCGCTCAGCTCGGACTCGGCTGTTGCGAGGCTCGCCTGAACCGCCCGGGCGTGCACGAGCAAGCGCGTCCCTGCCTCCGTCAACGTCAACGGCTGCGACACGCGCGGACGGTTGACCAGCTGGGTCCCGACGATGCGCTCGAGCGCCGCAAGCTGCTGACTGACGGCCGGCTGCGAGTACCCGAGGCGGCGTGCGGCGCCGTGGAACGAGGCTTCTTCGGCAAGGGCTTGCAGCGCAGCCAGATGGCGGACTTCGATCCCGTGCCAAGCGCTCCGCCCCACGCTTTCGGTCATCTCGTCTCCCTTAGCTGCGCCGCCACGAGCCCGAGGGATATCTGGCCCGATATCGATCGGACGCCGAGGCGCTGCTTTAGTTAGTGAAGCGAGCAGGTGAAGTGCGATTCGGTTCGCTTATCGCGCGATCACGTGTCCAGCGCGCGCAAGGCGGACGCGAGCTGCGGCAGCTCCGTGATCACGACGTCCGCCGACGCGAGCTGATGGCGCGCGTACTGCCCGCTCGTCACGGCGACGCAACGACAGGCGGCATCGTGCGCGCTGGAGATGTCGATCGGCGTGTCACCGACCGCGACCGTGCGCTCCACCGGCCAACCGCCGGCACGCTCGCGCGCAAGTGCGAACAGCTCCGACCGTTGCTCGCGCTCACAGCCGAAGGCGCCCTGCCCCGGCGGGAAGTACTGCCCGAGGCCGAGCCGCTCCATTCGCGCGTGCGCGACTGCCGGCGGATTCCCCGTCAACAACGCGGGGTGCTCGAGGGCTGCGATCGTCTCGTGTGCGCCGAGGCCCGTCTGCCAGTGGCTCGTGTCCGCGCCGGCGAGGAGGCGCAAGTACTCCGTCGAGAAGGTCTCGCACCAGCGTCGTAGGTCTGAGTCGATCTCGGCCCCCGAGAAGCCGGCCGCTGCGAGTGCACGGCGCGTGTGCGCAGGCGCCGTGTCGCCCGGGACGTCGGCGCCGTCCGGCGCCGCGCCGTACACCGCCGTCAGCGCGATCCGGTTGGCCTCCACGTACACGTCGTCGTGAGTGAGCAGCAGCGTGCCGTCGACGTCGAAGAGGACGAGCCAGTTCACAGCGTGTCGAGAGCTTCGCGGAGCGAGCGGACGTACGCCCGCAGCGCCTGCGGCCCCTCCTGCGCAACCTCGACGGCGCGTGAGCCGACGACGATGCCGTCGCAGAGCTGTGCGGTCGCGCGGGCATGCTCCGGTGTCGAGATCCCGAACCCTGCGTACAGCGGCACGTCGGCGACGGCACGCGCACGCTCGACGAGCCCCGCGAGAGCGGGCGAGACCTCCTGCCGTGCGCCTGTCGTGCCGGTCAGAGTGACGAGATAGAGCCACCCGTCGGTCTGCTGCGCGGCGAGGCGGAGGCGGTCGTCGGTCGAGGTCGGCGCGACGAGCTGCACGCGGCGGAGCTCGGGCCGCTCGCCGGCGGGCAGGTCGGCGACGATCAGCGACGTCGCGCCGGCGCCGCGCGCGTCCTCGGCGAAGCGCTCCCAGCCGTACGCCTCGAGCAACGCCGCGTAGGTCATGGGTACCAACGGCGTTGGCGGTATCAGTTCACGCGCGCGCGCGAGGCACTCGAGGCAGGCCCCTGTGCGCATCCCCTCTGCCAGCGCCTGTTCGCCGGCGCGGCGAATCACCGGGCCGTCGGCCAGTGGGTCGGAGAAGGGGAAGCCGAGCTCGACGATGTCCGCGCCGCCCTCGGCCGCCGCGGCCGACAGCTCGGGCGTCGCCTTCCCGGCCATCAAGTAGATGACGAGCGTCTTCACCCGAGGTCCGGCGCGACGATCGCGAACAGCGTGGCGTCGACGCGGGTGCCGCCGTGGCGCAGCAGCTTGCGCTTGACGCCCTCGCGCTCGAAGCCGGCGCGCTCGAGCACGCGCTCGGAGGCGACGTTCCCGATTCGGACGTGCGCCTCGACGCGCGCGATGCCGCGCGCATGAGAGTCGTCGACGAGTGCGCGCACCGCGCGCGTCGCGACTCCGCGGCCGCGCGCCTCGACGAACAGCCAGTAGCCGAGCTCGACCGTGTCGCGCATCGGGTCGAACAGCCGCAGGTTTGCCCCGCCGAGGAGCGTGCCCGTGCTGGTGTCCTCGATCACGTACGGTGCCAGGAGCCCGCGCTCGTGCATCCACGGCAGCTGCTCGCGCAGCATCGTGCGCAGCGTGTCGCCGTCGACCGGCGGGAGTCCCGCCTCGCCGCCGACCTCGGGATCCCGGAAGGCGGGCGCGATCGCGTCGATGTCGGCGTCGGTGGGCGCGCGGAGCAGCAATTCGGAGGTGCGTAGCGTCTCGGGGAAGCTGTAGGTCAGTGCGCGAGCACCTCGGCCAGGTCCTTGTCGCCGCGTCCCGACAGGCAGACCAGCACGTGTTGCTCGTCGAGCTCGCGCACGCGCGCGAGCGCATGGGCCGGCTCGAGCGCGGGGATGATCCCCTCGAGCCGCGTCAGCTCGCGGAACGCGACCAGGGCCTCGTCGTCGGTTGTCGTCACGTAGTCCGCGCGGCCGCTGTCGCGGAGCCACGCATGCTCGGGGCCGACTCCCGGATAATCCAGGCCGGCGGAGATCGAGTGCGCATCGGCGATCTGCCCGTCCGCGTCGGCCAGCACCGAGGATCGAGCGCCGTGGAGGACGGCCGCGCGGCCCGTGCCGAGCGATGCCGCCTCGGCCGCCTCGACGCCGACGAGGCGAACCTGGGCGTCGTCGAGGAAGCCCGCGAAGATCCCGATCGCGTTCGAGCCCCCGCCCACACAGGCGAGCACGACCTCCGGCAGCCGCCCCTCCGCCTCGAGGAATTGGGCGCGCGCCTCGCGGCCGATTACCGACTGGAGCTCGCGCACGATCTCCGGATAGGGCGCCGGGCCGACGCACGACCCGATCAGGTAGTGCGTCGTCGCGACGTTCGTGATCCAGTCCCGGATCGCCTCGCTGGTCGCCTCCTTCAGCGTGCGCGTCCCGAAGTCGACCGGACGCACCTCGGCGCCGAGCAACTCCATCCGCTCGACGTTGGGGCGCTGGCGGCGCATGTCCTCTTCGCCCATGTAGACGACGCACTCGAGCCCGAAGCGCGCGCACACCGTGGCGGTTGCGACGCCGTGCTGGCCGGCGCCGGTCTCCGCGACGATGCGGCTCTTGCCGAGCCGCCGTGCAAGGACCGCTTGCCCGAGCGCGTTGTTGAGCTTGTGCGCCCCGGTGTGGAGGAGATCCTCGCGCTTCAGGTAGACGCGCTTCCCCGGTGCGAAGCGCTCGGCACGCGTCAGCGGTGTCGGGCGTCCGGCGAACGTGCGGCCGAGCTCGTCGAGCTCCGCGCGGAACGATTCGTCCGCCTGCGCCTCACGCCACCCTGCGTCCAGCTCGTCGAGCGCGGGCACGAGCGTCTCGGGGACGAAGCGTCCGCCATACGTGCCGAAGAGTCCGCCCGCGGTTGTGCTCATCGAGCCGCCGCGACGAAGGCGCGGACCTTGTCGTGGTCCTTCACGCCCGGCTCGGCCTCGAGTCGCGACGCCGCGTCGACCGCCCAGGGCCGAACGGCGCGCACGGCCTCGCGCACGTTGTCAGGGCCGAGGCGCCCGGCGAGCATGACGCGCCCTTCGCGTGCGGCTGCGCGCTGCAGATGCAGCGGATCGCGCTCCTCCCAGGGAAGGTCGACCACGTGTGCAACGGCGCGTCCGTTTCGAAAGAGCACGGCGTCGCGCCCGCGCACCCGGCCTTCCGCGCGTTGGTAGACCTGCACGAGATCGGAGCCGGCATCCTCTGCGTCGCCGACGAACACGGCGACGCTCAGCCGATCCCCCGGCACGGCGAGGACGGCCGGCGCGCGACGGGGGCTGTCCTCGACGAGGATGAAGCCGAGCATGTCTGCGCCGGCGTCGAGGGCCGCGTCGACGTCGTCCTGGCGGGTCAACCCGCACACCTTCACGAGCGGCCGCGACAGCAGCTCGCGCAGCTTCTGGGCCGGATCGGCGGCCTGCATCAAGGCAGAGCCGACGAGGATCGCGTCGGCGCCGGCGAGCTCCGCGGCCGCGCCGTGAGCGCGCGTCTGCACACCGCTCTCGGCGACGACGACAACGTCGTGCTCGCCGAGTCGAGCGACGAGGTCCAGCTGCTCTGCGCGATCGATCTCGAAGGTCGTCAAGTCCCGCGCGTTGACGCCGATCACCTCCGCGCCGAGCGCGACCGCGCGGTGCAGCTCGTTCGCGTCGTGCGCCTCGACGAGCGTCTCGAGCCCGAGCTCGCGCGCGTATGAGACGAGCCCCGCCGCGCGCTGGTCGTCGACGTCGCGAAGGATGACGAGCGCGGCGTCGGCGCCCGCGAGCTTCAGCTTGAGGAGGTCGAGCTCCTCACTGAAAAATCCCTTCGCGAGCAGCGGTGCGGCGGTCGCCGACCGCGCCGCCTTCAAGTCGTCGAGCGAGCCGCCGAAGCGCTCGTCGACGAGGATCGAGATCGCCGCCGCGCCCGCGTTCGCGAACTGAGCCGCGAGGCGTGCCGGGTCGGCGTCGAGCCGGAGGTCGCCGGCCGACGGGGAGCGGCGCTTGACCTCGGCGATGGCGCCGAGGCCGGGTGCTGCGAGGGCGTCCCGAAACCTGCCCATCAGGCAGTGACAGTCTGGCGGGAGAACACGATCAGCTGCTCGAGGCGTTCGGCAGCCGCACCGGAGTCGACGGTCTGGCGCGCGAGCTCGAGCCCCTCGCGCAGGTCCTCCGCGTGGCCTGCCGCGGCGATCGCGCCTGCAGCGTTCAGCAGGATCGCGTTGCGGCGCCCGCCGTTCGCTCCCTCGAACACCTCCCGGACCGCGGCGGCGTTCTCCGCCGGCGTGCCGCCGCGCAGCTCCGCGACGTCGCAGCGGGGAACGCCGAGCTCCTGCTCGGGATCGAGCGTCCGCTCACGGACCGAGCCGTCGACGACCTCGGCGAGGAGATTCGGTCCGACGGGGGAGAGCTCGTCGATCCCGCCCGCGCCGTGCACGACGAACGCCCGCCGCGCACCGAGCGCCGCGAGCACGTCGGCGATGGTGCGCACGAGCTCGGCCGAGTAGACGCCCACGACCTGCGCGCGCGCCCCGGCCGGGTTGGTCAGCGGGCCGAGCACGTTGAAGACAGTGCGCGTCGCGAGCTCCCTGCGTACCGGCGCGGCGTGGCGCATCGCGGGATGATGGGAGGGGGCGAACAGGAAGCCGAAGCCGAGCTCGTCGATCGAGCGGGCGATGCGCTCGGGCTCCTGCTCGAGGGTGAAGCCGAGTGCTTCGAGCACGTCGGCGGACCCGCAGGCCGACGACACGGCACGGTTCCCGTGCTTCGCGACGGCGGCGCCGGCAGCGGCCGCTACGAGCGCCGCAGCGGTCGAGATGTTGATCGTCCGCGCGCCGTCTCCACCCGTCCCCGCAGTGTCGACGAGGTCTTCTCGACGCGGCCGCACGGGGAGCACGTGTGCGCGCATCGCCTCCGCGCAGCCCGCGATCTCGTCGGCCGTCTCGCCCTTCGCGCGCAGGGCGACGAGCAAGCCGCCGATCTGCGCGGGCGTCGCCGCGCCGGCCATGATCTCGCTCATCACCTCGCGCGTCTCGTCCCGCGTCAGGTCACGGCCGTCGAGCACCTGCTGCAGCGCCTGCTGGATCATCTCGCCAGGAAGTTTCGCGCGATCTCGCTGCCGAGTGGCGTCAGCACGGACTCCGGATGGAACTGGACGCCGTCGATGGGCAGGTCTCGATGGCGCACGGCCATCACCTCGCCGTCGTCGCTCGTCGCCGACACCTCGAGCACCCCCGGCACGGTCGCCGCCGCGAGCGAGTGATACCGGCCGACCTCGAGCTCTTCCGGGAGCCCGGCAAAGAGGCCTCGGCCGTCGTGCCGCACCGAGCACGACTTCCCGTGAACGAGCTCGCGTGCAGAGCCGATCTCGCCGCCGAAGGCCTCCACGATCGCCTGGTGGCCGAGGCAGACGCCGAGCGTCGGGACGCGGGTGTCACGCACGAGCGCGACCACGCGTTCCGGCGGCCGGCCGGGGCCCGGCGACACGATGAGCGCCGAGGGCCGCAACCGCTCGAGGTCGGGAGCGTCGTTCCGGCGCACGACGACGTCCGCGCCGAGCTCGCCGAAGAGGTGGGCGAGGTTGTGCGTGAACGAGTCGTAGTTGTCGACGAGCAGGATCACCGCTGTTCGGACTCCGCCAGATCGATCGCCGCCTCCACGGCGGCGAGCTTGCGCAGGCACTCCTCGTGCTCGGCGGTGGGTTCCGAGTCGGCCACGATGCCGGCGCCCGCCTGCAGGTGCGCGACGCCGTCGCGCAGGACGATCGTGCGGATCGCGATGCAGGTGTCGAGCGTCTGCTCGTCCGGCAGCGCATAGCCGACGGCGCCGGCGTACGGCCCGCGGCGCCGTCCTTCGAGCTCGGAGATGATCTGCATCGCGCGCACCTTGGGCGCGCCCGAGACGGTTCCTGCAGGGAAGCACGCGCGCAGCAGGTCGAACGCCCCGACGCCGTCCCGTAGCTCGCCGCTGACCTGTGAGACGAGGTGCGTGACGTGCGAATAGCGCTCCACCTCCAGGAAGCGCGTCACGTCGACCGTGCCGGGAACGCACACGCGGGAGAGGTCGTTCCGGCCGAGGTCGACGAGCATCACGTGCTCGGCGCGATCCTTCTCCGACGCCAGCAGCCGCTCCGCGTCGCCGGGCCCCCGCTCCGTCGTGCCCGCGATCGGGTTGAGGCTCGCACTGTGCCCCTCGCACTTGACGAGCGTTTCCGGCGAGGAGCCGATCAGCGCGAGGCCGTCCAGCTCGAGCAGGAACAGATAGGGCGACGGGTTGACGCGCCGCAGCGCGCGGTAGAGGTCGAGCGCCGACGCCGTCGTCGGGCGCTCCGCGCGTTGCGAGAGCACGATCTGGAATGCGTCGCCGTCGAGAATGTGCTCCTGCGCCGCGCGCACCCGGTCCTCGTACTCGGCGCGTGTCGGGGTGCGCCTGGCGAGGCCGCGTCGCCCGTTCCCGTGGGGCATGCGCGGCGCGGGACGCGCGAACAGTCGTGCCACCTCGTCCGGGTCGCCGCGGATCACCTCGGCGGTGTTCTGGACGTGGTCGAAGCGGACGAGGATGTCCGCGACGAGGAAGCGGCTCTCCGGCAGGCCGGTGCTCTCCGCGGGAAGCTCCACCGTGGGCTCCAGCCGGGCCGCGTAGTCGTAGGCGAGGTAGCCGACGACGGGCTCGCCACAGGCCTCGGCCTCGGCGAGGTAACAGAGATGGGAGCCGGAGCCGACGAGCGAGTGGCGCCCGAGGCGTCCGCGCTCGACGGACTCGAGCAGGAAGGCGGCGCGGCCCTCGCGGCGCAGCCGCAGGTAGGCGCCGAGCGGTGTGACGAGATCGGTTGCGATGTCGGGTGCGATGGTCAAGACAACTCCTCCGGGAGTAGGCGGGGACGCAAAAAGACCTTCCGGTCGGAAGGTCGCAGGAGAGCGGAACGGGTTGTCTCTGGCCTAGCTCAGCGCCGGCGCAGGCTCCCGCCCCGCTCGCAGCGCCAGGCCCAGAAGGTGCGAGTGGCAGGAGTCATCGTCGTCTCAGAGTACGGACGCCGCGTGAGCCAGTCAAGGCAAGCGTGACCGAAACAAGGGTTAACGCGTTATGCACATGGAAATACGGAATTTGCGGCGGGCCGGGGCAGGACCTCCCGCCGTAACTGCGGAACGAAGGGAGACGAACAATGCGGCATTTCGCGAGGCGCGGGGCGTCCGCCCTGCTCGTGCTCGCAGGCGCGCTCGTTGCGGTGACCTGCGCGGCGGCCGGTCCGGGGACGTCTACGACGACTCCGGTCACGTATGGCGGAACCAACCCATGTACGGGGGAACCGTTCACGGGCAGCGGGACCATGCACACGACCGCGACCGACAACCTCTCCGCGAGCGGGAACATCGAGTTTCACCTCGACACGACGCTCGACGGGCTGAAGGCCGTGACCGTCACGGGGAAGACCTACGTCGTCCACGAGAGCTTCAACTGGCAATTCACGATCAGCAAGGCGTCCCAGCAGACCTTCGACATCGTTGCGCACTACGTTCGAGTCGGTGAGGACGGGACGTACGTGCTCGGCGACGACTTCTACGAGTACCTGCGGACCCATGTCGCCGCGAACGCCAACGGAGTGCCGACGGCGTCTCAGGTCAGCACCAGCGATCCAGCCGATCCCTGTCAGTAGCCACGGGAGCGATGCTCGACGTTCGACACTCCGAGGCCGGCCCTCGCAGCCGGCTCGACAGCCCCCGCGTCCTCGTAGCCGACGGTGACATCGGCACGCGCGCGGGCGTCCGTGTGGCGCTCGAGGACGAGGAGTTCACCGTCTGCGCCGAGCAGGCGACCGCCGAAGGAGCGGTCGCCGCGGCGCTCGAGGAGCCGCCGGACCTCTGCCTGATCGATGCCGACCTTCCCGGCGGGGCGCTCGAGGCGGCGGGGACAATCGCGGCGAACCTGCCGGAGACGCGAGTGGTGATGATGGCGGAGGCCGCGCGGGACGAGCATGTGTTCGCCGCGCTCGACGCCGGCGCGTCCGGATACCTCCTCAAAGGGATGGATCCAACTCGTCTCGCACCGGCGCTCCGGGACGTCCTCGGGGGAGGGGCGGCTCTGCCACGGCGGTTGACGGCGCAGCTGATCGACGAGTTCCGAGCGCGTGCGCAGCAAGGGACGACGCTCCTGACCAGGCCCGGGGAGAACGATCTCACTCGCCGCGAGTGGGAGGTTCTCGACTGTCTGCGCGAGGGTCTCTCGACCCGGCGGATGGCCAAGAGGCTCTTCATCAGCCAGACGACCGTCCGCCGCCACGTCGGCGCGATCCTGAAGAAGCTCGACGTTCCCACCCGTGAAGCGGCTGTCAAAGCCGCTTCGCAGCGCTCACGAAAGTTGAACGGCGAATAGGCCGTACGGCCGATTGCCGAAGGACCCCTGGCCCGCAAGAGTAAGCGTCTTATTTACAACTGCGGTTGCGGCTGAGGCTCATCGACGACGGCGGCGTCCTTCCGTCGAGGGTCTCCCGAACAGGCAAGGGGGGAACGCATGAAGGAACGACGGAAATTTGCGCCGGGGCGCGGCACCGGTGTGATCGTGCTCGCCGTCGGCGTGCTGTTGCTGGTGGGCGGCGCTTCGGCGGCGATCGGCGACGGCGGCGTGATCTACGGCTGCTACTCGAACACGAGTGGCGCTCTACGCGTGATCAATTACCCGACGCAGAACTGCACTGCGACGGAGACGCGGCTGCCCTGGAACCAGACCGGGCCGCAGGGCCCCGCTGGTCCGCAGGGGCCTGCCGGCCCGCAGGGTGTGAAGGGCGACAAGGGCGATACCGGCGCGACCGGCCCGGCCGGCGCGACTGGCGCTCAGGGGCCGCAGGGTGTGAAGGGCGATACCGGTGCCACGGGGGCACCGGGGGCGAAGGGCGACAAGGGCGACACCGGCGCGACCGGCCCAACCGGCCCAACTGGGGCGACTGGCGCTCAGGGGCCGCAGGGTCTGAAGGGCGACAAGGGCGATACGGGCGCGACCGGAGCTCAGGGCCCGCAGGGCATCCAGGGTGAGAAGGGCGACAAGGGTGACAAGGGCGACATCGGTGCGACCGGTGCTACCGGTGCTCAGGGCATCCAGGGTGAGAAGGGCGACAAGGGCGACACCGGTGCGACCGGAGCGACCGGAGCTCAGGGCCCGCAGGGCATCCAGGGCGAGAAGGGTGACAAGGGCGACACCGGTGCGACCGGTGCGACCGGAGCTCAGGGCCCGCAGGGCATCCAGGGCGAGAAGGGTGACAAGGGCGACACCGGTGCGACCGGTGCTCAGGGCATCCAGGGCGAGAAGGG
>Ga0114129_10016116_pt1 | contig 10632 bp, 11 predicted proteins | sample RhiMetdeltSRZDD1_FD_80071 | JGI IMG/M metagenome (GOLD analysis project Ga0114129, IMG submission 80071) | Populus rhizosphere microbial communities from Tennessee, USA - Rhizosphere MetaG P. deltoides SRZDD1 (version 2) (version 2) | ecosystem: Host-associated > Plants > Roots > Rhizosphere >... | reverse complement strand
TTTCGTCGTCCACGGCGCCGCATTCGCGGCGCGAGAGGAGCTGTCCTCGCCGTTTTCGCACACGACGCGCGAAGGCTTCCGGATGGCGCTCGACATCTCGGCGTACTCGCTGATTGCGCTGACCCGCGGCGCGGCGCCGCTGATGGAGAAGCGCGACGGCGGCAGCGTCCTCACGCTGAGTTACCTCGGCAGCCAGCGCGTCTTTCCGAACTACAACGTGATGGGCGTCGCGAAGGCCGCGCTCGAAGCGTCGGTGCGCTACCTCGCCGCGGACCTCGGCCCGCTCAACATCCGCGTCAACGCCATCTCCGCCGGCCCTGTGAAAACGCTTGCCGCCGCCGGCATATCAGGGTTCTCCAGCATCCTGAATGTGTATAAAGACCGCGCGCCGCTGCGGAGAAACATCGAGACGAACGAAGTAGGAGACGCGGCCGCATTCCTTCTGAGCGATGCAGGACGCGCCATTACAGGCGAAGTGATGATGGTCGACGCAGGGTTCCACATCACAGGTATGTAGATTGCACCAGCGCTTCCGCGGAGGGGTTGTGATGCGGAAGCTCGGCTATTGGAACATGACGCTGCTGGCCGCGCTCGTGGTGGCGCCGCTTCTGGCCGGCTGCGGCAAGACCATCGGCGAAACGATCGACGACACGACGATCACGACGCGCGTCAAGACCCAGATGCTCAACGATCCGAACGTGAGCGGCACGGGCATCGACGTCGATACCTTCAAGGGCGTCGTCACGCTGTCGGGACGGGTGAAGAGCCAGGCCGAGCACGATCAGGCGCTGGCGATCGCGCGGCAGGTCGAAGGCGTGACCGAGGTGAAGGACGCGCTTCAGGTCATCCCGTAACCGCCGGACCTCCCCACGCTTCGGTCCTGATCAGCCCTGGCGGGACGCCGAGCTCCCGCAACGTGGCCGTCGATTCGCTGACGAGCGACGGCGGCCCGCACACGAAACAGAGCGTCTTCCCGGGCTCGTGCAGCACCACCTCGAAATGACTGCGTCCGATCCGTCCACGCGTGCCACCCCATGACGTGCTGTCGTCGCGCGTGACCGTCTGGTGCAGCTCGAGGCGCCCGGCGCGCTCGTGCGCGCGAAGCTCCTCGATGAACGCGAACTCGTCGCTTCGCCGCGTGCTGTAGAGAAGCGAAATCCTTCCCGCGGGGTGACGCCGCAGCGCGTGATCGAGCATCGCGCGCACCGGCGCGATGCCTGTTCCGCCCGCTACGAACAGCACGCGTGACTGGTCCACCCACGCGGGAAAGGTGAACGTCCCGAGCGGACCCTCGATGTCCACGAGCGTGCCCGCCCGCGCCCATCCCAGGTCCTCGGAGCCCCCCGCCATCGCAATCAACAGCTCCAGCGCGTGCGTCTCCGCCGCGCGCTCTGGCGAGCAGGCGATTGAAAACGGGCGGCGCACCGAGGCGCCATGCGGGCCCATCATGACGGCCTGGCCGGGCAGGTACTCGAACGTGTGGCTGCTGATGTCGATGGCGAGGAGGCGTGAACGGGCGGATGCTTCGTCGACGCGCGCGAGCGGGACCGTAAGGAGCGTCACCGCCCCGCAGTTTACTGCGCCGCGGCGGCCGCCTCGCGGCTGCGCACCTGCGCCCGTGCCGTCTTGCGCTGGCTCTTGTCGCGGTACATGCGGCTGTCGGCCTTGGCGAGCAGCGCCTCGTAGCTGTTGCCGTCGGACGGGAACACCGCGGCGCCGGCGCTGATCATCATCGGGATGCGCAGGTCGGGCCGGACCTCGAGCTCCACGTTGTCCACCGCGTGCTGAAGCTCCAGCCGCTTGCGCTCCGCTTCCTCGCGGCCGCACCCCGACAGGACGACGATGAACTCGTCGCCTGCGTAGCGGACGCAGATGTCGTACGGACGAATGGCGGCCCGCAGCGCGGTTGCGGCTTCGCGCAGCGCGCGGTCGCCGATGTGATGGCCGAACGTGTCGTTGATCTCCTTGAAGTCGTCGAGGTCGAGGACCAGGAGCGACACTTCCGCGCTGAGGCGATCGGCGCGCGCCAGCTCGCGCGACAGATGCAGGAACATGAATCGCGTGTTCGGAAGCCCCGTCATCGGATCCGTCAGCGAATCCTCCTGCGTCTGCTCGAACACGGTGGAGTTGTAAATGACGGCTGCGGCCTGCTCGCAGACGCGATCGAGCAGACGCCGATGGTCGTCGCGATAGAAGCTCGCCTCCTCGTGATAGAGGGAGAGCGTTCCGATGAACCGGTCGCCGACGATGAGCGGGCAGACCAGCGCGGACTGCAGCGTCGTCTGGTGACTCGAACCGCCCGCCTCGAGATCGGCCGCGGGCCGCGCGTTGACGAGCGGCCGGTGATTGCGCGCCACCCAGCCGGCCAGCCCCTGGCCGCTGCGGACCTCGAGCCCTTCGAACATCTCTGCATCAATCCCGGTCGCGAAGCGGCAGTGCAGCGTCTCGGCCGGCTCGTTGTGCAGGAAGAGCGCGCACGCGGAGAACGGCACGAGCTCCGTCAGCTTCGACGAAATGACGGCCATGGTGTCGTGGACACCCAGGCTCGTGCCCATCGTCTGCGCGATCTGGTAGAGGGAGTAGATCTCGCGGTGTGCGAGCGCGATGTCTTCGAAGACCGACGGCGGCAGATCCGACGCCGGCAGCTTCGGCGCCTCCGTCTTGAGCCGCTGGGCCTTCGCGCGGAGCGCGGGAAGGATGCGGACGAACGTCTCGACGACCTGCGGGTCGAGCGCCTTACCCGATTCCTGCTGCAGCAGCGCGATCGCGCCGTCAATCGACATCGCCTGGTGGTACGGACGCACCGACGTCAACGCATCGAAGTAGTCGACGATCGAAAGGATGCGTGCGCCGAGCGGGATTTCCTCCCCGCGCAACCCCGCCGGATACCCGCGGCCGTCCCAACGCTCGTGGTGGCTGAGGATGAGCGGCGCAACGGGATACGGAAAGGGAACGGCGCTGATGATGCCCGCGCCCACCTGCGGATGGATGCGAACCTTCTGAAATTCCTCCGGCGTGAGTGGACCCGGCTTGGCGAGGATGTGCTCCGGCACCGCGAGCTTGCCGATGTCGTGAAGGAGCGCCGCCGTCTTCACGCCGTGAATGTCGTGCTCGGACATGCCGAGCGCCCGGGCGAGGCCGACCGCGTACAGCTCTACGCGGCGAATGTGATTGTGCGCGGTCTGATCCTTTGCGTCGATCGCAAGCGCCAGGGCCTCGATGGTGGCCAGATGCAGCTCGGAAATCCGGTTGGCGCGCCGCGAGACGCCGAGGGCGAAGGACAACGCGAGCAACGCGATGGGAAGCAGCCAGAACGGCGATGTCGAGAGAAGCCAGGAAGCGACGAGTGCCGCACAGACGAGGACGATGGAGCCGGGGGTGCTCCAGGAGAGGCGTGAAAGAAATGCCGGCAACGTTACCAAGACGGTACCCCGTAACGCGGCGTGCGCCGAGTCGACTCAGGCGTCCCTTACGGGAGCCAGATGATGGTGATGCGGGCTTTCATCAACCTCCTCCGGGCAGAACTCACGTTTCACAGGGGGGGCAAAGACTCTGCCGGAATTCACCTCAGAACCAGGAATCCTCCCTAACTCGCCAACACACAGTTGATTAGCGTTACAACCACCGCCGCAGCCGCGACCGCCCGGCCCCAAAACCCTGTTCCAAGTCGGAACAGGATGTCCTACTCGGGTGTTCTGTTCCGCGACGTTCTGGTCTCGGGCTCGAGGGTGTACTCGACGATCTTCCGATAGAGCGTTCCGCGGCTGATTTCGAGCACTCTGGCCGCTTCCTTCTTGTTCCACGACACGGCGTCCAGCACGCGGACGATGTGCGCGCGCTCGGCGTCGCGCAGCGTCGGCAGCCGCGGAGGACCATCCGTCACCGGCATTGCGACCCCGGCGTGGAGGAACTCGATGTCGTTGTCGCGGATCACCCGCCCGGGGGCCGACAGCGCCGCGCGCGAGACCGTGCTTTCGAGCTCGCGGATGTTGCCGGGCCAGGGATAGGCCTGCAGCCGCGACATCGCCTCGCCCGACATGGTCTTGGCGTCGAGCGGCAGACCGTTGCTCGCGCAGTAGCGCGCGAGGAAGCGGTTGGCGAGCACCGGAATGTCCACCAGGCGCTCGCGGAGCGAGGGCAGGCGGATCGAGAACGCGTTGACGCGGTAGTAGAGGTCCTCGCGGAACCGCGCGTCGCGCACGAACTGGTCGAGCGGCCTGTTGGTCGCCGAGATCAGCCGGAAATCCACCTGCAGCGACTTCTGCCCGCCGAGGCGCTCGAAGCGCCGGTCCTCGAGGACGCGCAACAGCTTGGCCTGGGCGACGAGCGAAAGATCGCCGATCTCGTCGAGGAAGAGCGTGCCGTGGTCGGCCAGCTCGAGGCGTCCCGGCTTTCTGTCGTGCGCGCCGGTGAACGCACCCTTTTCAAACCCGAAGATTTCCGATTCGAACAGCGTGTCCGGGAGCGCCGCGCAGTTGACCGCCTGGAACTTCTCGGGCCCGCGGCGGCTCAACTCGTGAATCATCCGCGCGACGACTTCCTTGCCGGATCCCGTCGGTCCGAGGATCAGCACCGCGATGTCCGACTTCGCGGCGGTGCGGATCCACTCGAAGACGATCAGCATTTTCTCGTCGCGGCCGATCATTTCGCGGAAGCGCTGGACCGACGGCGCCTGGTCCTCGGTGCTGATGGCGGCGCGGCGTTCCAGGAACGTGTCGAGCAGTGCCGCCGAGTCCTCGTCTTCCGGACGTGCCGCGCAGAATTTTGGCGGCGTCGACGAGACGCGCTGGAGGACGCCGAAGCCGACCAGCTCGTTGAGGCAGTTTTCGACGTCGAGGCGCAACCGGCCGAACGTCGACATCAGCGCCTCGACGTCGAAGCTCTCTTCGGGCCGCGCGCTCAAAAAGCGGAGAAGTCCCGCGCGAAGCGGTGACTGTACGAGGTTCCGGAACCGGGTCTCGAGATCCGGAGCCTCCGGCGTTTTCGGAAGCGAGGCGACAGCGCGCCTGGCGGCAAATGTCAATTCGTCCACAGTTGTAGAAAGTTGCCGGCGCGGTGTGCGCCGGGAGCCTCGTCTGTTTATCGGCGGGTCTCGTTCTGAGCCACAGGGGGTGGCGGCGTACGAGGCTCCTGGCGGTAATAGGCTGACTGAAATTGCTCAATAAGACGCTTCATTTCAAGCGCATCTCGCTTGCGATGGCCGTGGCACCTGACCGGGCTCGCGCCTCCGGATGTCTCAATATAGACATCGCTGAAGATGACGCCGGTGTCCACTCGCACCGAGGAGACGTGCGCGACGTGGATCGAATGCTCCGAGCGCCCGAACCAGCGCGGCGTGTGGTGGACGATGGACGAGGGCGTGATCTGGACCTGGGTGGGGAAGAGGTGATTGCCCGAACTCAGGCGGCTGGCTCGGAAGACATGCCCGGCAGCGAACGGGCGGCCCCTTCGCCAGACGAGGACCAGCACGGCCGCGACGGTCGCCATGACGACGAGCGCCGCGATTGTCCAGGGCGACTGAAGGCCGAGCTGATCCGTCATCCCATCCCGAGCGGCGCGGTTTAATGACGACAAGGTCCGCGTCCGCTGCTGGGCGATGCTAAGCTAGCCGCGAGCCGCGATACAAGCGCGCTCGCCACGCCGTATGCCTCACCGCGCGCCCGGATCGGGCAAGACACGCCAGGATTACCTCTCCGGGAAGCCGATTCGCTACTACCGTCCCCGCGGCAGCGCCGACATTCACAACCTGATCGATGAAGGCTTCCAGGCGTTCAACGCGGCGCGGCTCGGCGAAGCCTGCCGCATCTTCGCGGACAAGATGCTGCTGCCCGAGCATGACACGACGATAGCGCTGACCATCGCCGGGGCACTGACCCCCGCGGGCCTCGGCGGCTGCATTGTCGAGCTGATGGAGCGCGGGCTGATCGATTTCCTGATCAGCACCGGCGCGAACCTCTATCACGACCTGCATTACGCGCTGAACTTCACGCTGCATCGCGGGTCGCCGTTCGTCAACGACGTGGAGCTGTACGAAGAGGGCGTGATCCGCATCTACGACGTGCTCTTCCCATCGACCGTCCTGCTCGAGACCGACGCCTACATCCGGGAGTTTCTCGTTCGATCGGGGATGAACGGGCCGGTGTCGACGGCCGAATTCCACTACGCGCTCGGGCGTGACCTGATGGCACACCAGCCCGGCTGCGAGGCGTATTCGGTTGTCGCCGCCGCCGCCGCTGCGGGCGTCCCAATCTACACGTCATCGCCCGGCGACAGCTCGATCGGCATGAACATCGCCTATCACGAGCTGATGAACGACAGCCGGCTGATGATCGATCCGAGCAAGGACGTCAACGAGGTCTGTGCGTTCATCCTGGCCGGAAAGAAGAACGGCTGCGTCATCCTCGGCGGCGGATCACCGAAGAACTTCTACCTGCAGGGGCAGCCGACGCTGTGGGAGGTGTACGGCATCCCGAAGGGGGGCAACGACTATTTCATCCAGCTGACGACCGACCAGGTGGTGTGGGGTGGTCTCTCGGGAGCGACGCCGGCGGAGGCGGTCAGCTGGGGAAAGGTCAATCCGGGCGTGCTGCCCGACACCGTCGTCGCGTATTGCGATTCGACGATCGCGTTTCCGCTGTTCTGCGAATACGCCGTCGGCTCCAGACATGACCGCCGGCCTCGGAAAGAGCTCGTGCACAAGCGCGACGCGCTCGTCGCGACGCTGCGTGCCGAGGCGAAGACCGCGACGCGCACCCATCCGCAGCCGGACGAGAAGACAGAGACGATGCCGGATTTGGAGAGGCACCGGTAACCCACGAGCATGGGAACCCTCGCTTCGGAACTCGGCCCACACGCGGACAGGCTCACGGAGCAGACGCGTGTGTACGTTGACGCGAACGTTCCGGCAGGTCTGGTCGGGTTCATGCGCGACGTGCTGCACTGGGACGTGCTGTTCGTCATCGAGCACGACGATCTCCGCCGCGCGCGCGACGGCGAGCATTACCGGCTCGCGCGCCAGCTTCGGCGGACGCTCATCAGCTTCGACCGCGATTACCTCGATGACCGGAAGTTTCCACCCGCCGAGAGCGGAGGCGTCGTCATCCTGACCGCGCCCGAAGAGCGCGGCTACATCGCGCTGCTCAGGCGCCTCGACGCGGAAGTGTTCCAGCCCTCGCTGAGCGCGTGCATCCTGCCCTTCGAAGGACGAAAGGTTCACGTGCACGTCGACTGGACGGGGGATACAATCCCACCGACACCTTGATTCTCGGAGTTGAAGTTCGCGAACACGCGGTCCTGGCTGTTACCGCGGACGATGCCGGCACCATCGCGAGGCGCGGCAAGCACGACGGCGCCGCCGGACCGTCGGCGGTCGAAGCGGTGCGCGCGGCGCTCGGCGGCGCGCAGCCAACCGCGGTTGGTGTCGCCGTGCGCGATCGATTCGAGCATGGCGTCCCCGAGGTTGTCGCTGCCGTCTCCGCCGCCGCAGGCGGATCCGCCCCGGCGCGCCTCATCACCCGCGGCTGCGCCGTAGCACTCGCCGAACACTGGCGCGGCGCCGCGCAGGGCGCGCACTACGTCATGGCGCTCGTCGCTGCCGACAGCGTCCATTCCGGTCTCGCCATTGACGGCGTGCCGTTCGAAGGGTCGCACGGCCTGGCCGGCGCCGCCGCGTGGCTCGCGCTCAATCCGGTCGAACGCGAGGACTACCGCAAATTCGGCTCGCTCCAGGCCGAAATCGGCGCGGCCGGCATCGTCCGGCGCCTCGTGTGGCGCATCAAGTCCGGCGATCGCTCGCGCGTGCTCGACATGGCGGGCGGCGACATGGCCGCCATCCAGGTGCAGCAGATTTTCGAGGCCGCTCGCAACGGCGACGGGGTGTCGATCTCGGTGGTTCGCGACACCGCACGCTACGTCGGGATGGCCGTCGCCAATCTCGTGGCGGTGACGGATCCGAACATCGTGATTCTCGGCGGTCTCATCGCCGACGCCGCGGACCAGCTGCTGCAGCCATCGCAGACCGAGGCGCTGCGCCGGCTTCCGAGGAGCATGGCCGATTCGCTGACCGTCGCGGCCGCGACGCTCGGCGACGACGGAGGTCCACTGGGCGCCGCGCGGGCAGCCATGATCGCGTGATGATCGTGCTCGCCGGCGGCGACATCGTCCTGCCGGACCGCATCCTCACCAGCGCATCGCTCATCATCGACCAGGGACGGATTGCCGCGATCGAGAGCATCCGCGGAACGCCGGCCGGCGCGTCTGTCGTCAACGTCTCTGAGAGCTACGTCGTCCCGGGTTTCGTGGACGTCCACGTCCACGGCATCGAAGGGCACGACACGCTCGATGGCGCGGGGGCGATCGCCGAGATCGCGAAGCGGCTGCCGCGCTACGGCGTGACCGCGTTCTGTCCGACGACGGTCGCGTGTGCGCCCGCGGACCTCGACCTCACGCTTCGACAGGTCGGCGAAGCGCGCGTCGGGCGCGTCCCTGGCGCGGCGCGAGTCCTGCCCGCACACCTGGAAAGCAATTTCATCAACCCCGAGTACAAAGGTGCGCAGCCTGCCGCGTGTCTGCGCCTGCCGACCGACGAGCGGCGCGAAGGCGATTACAGCGGCCGCGACATTCTGAACGTGATCGACTCGCGGTCGGCGGATGTCGGCATCGTGACCGTGGCGCCCGAGATCGACGGCGCGCTGGAGCTGATTCCCCGCCTGGTGCGCGCTGGACATCGGGTTTCGCTCGGCCACTCCGCGGCCGATTACGACCAGGCCGTGGCGGCGATCGATGCCGGCGCGCGGCACGCCACGCATCTGTTCAACCGGATGACGCCGATGACGCACCGTGCCCCGGGGCTGGCCGGTGCGGTGCTGTCGTATGAGGAGGTGAGAGCGGAGCTGATTTGCGACGGCTTTCACGTCCATCCCGCGATGAGCCACTTCACCATCGCGGCCAAGGGCGCCGACGGCGTCATGGCCATCACCGACGGCACCGCGGGCGCCGGTCTGCCGCCGGGCTCGATGTCGCGACTGGGCGGCCGTCCGATTCGGGTTTCGGATCAGGCGGCCTTGCTCGACGATGGAACGCTCGCCGGGAGCACGCTGACGATGGACCGGGCCTTTCGCAACATCGTGACGCTGTTCCACGCGTCGATCACGCAGGCGGCCATCATGTGCTCGACGACGCCGGCGCGGGCCCTCGGCTTGACGCGGTTCGGCGTCATCGCAGAGGGGAATGTCGCGGATCTCGTCGTGCTGGATCGCGGCTTCCGCGTGGCCCGCACGTTCATCGAGGGGGAAGAAGTGTTCGCCCGTGGGTAGGCGGGTCTAAAGACCCGCCTCTACGTCCGCCAGGGCCTACGTCCGCTTGCCGATGTCTGCGTAGAGGCGGACCTTCAGGTCCGCCTATCTCGCCGGTTGAACGGCGTAGCGCGTCAGGTCCGGAACCCCCGCCTCGTTGAACGCATCCCGCCGTTCGCGGCACTTGCTGCAGAGGCCGCAGTGCATCCCTTCTTTCGCGTTCATGCACGACAGCGTCAGCTCCAAGGGCACGCCAAGCTCGATGCCCAGACGGATGACGTCTGCCTTCTCTTTCCGCGCGAACGGCGTGTCGATGCGGATGTCGTGGGCGAGGCCGAGCGACAGCGCGCGCGCCATCGACTCGAAGAATTCCGGCGTGGCGTCCGGAAACGGATTGTGCGCCAGCGAGCCCTGCGCGATCCGCCCGATGCGGTGCTGCGCGCAGTAGATGGACGCCTTCGTCAGCAGGATGATGTTGCGCCCGGTCAGGTAGACGTCTTCGTCCGGCGTGTCGAAGGCGGGTGGCTCGCCGCGCAGCGCCCAGTGCGTCGGCGGATACAGATCGCGGACCGTGAACGTCAGCCGCGCGAGCGGCGCGAGCGACGCAAACGGCGGCGTCGCGAGCAGCTGGTCCAGCGCCGCGAGCTCTTCGCCTTCCCAGGCGAGTCCCGTGCTGACGTAGACGGGGTGGACGTGTGATGTTCGCGCCTCGTGGGCGGCCAGCACGGCGCTGTCGAGGCCCGCGGAAAGCAAAACGGCAACGGGAGACATTGAGGATTGACGAATCTACGAATTTACGAATTTGATTTAGGAATCTTGCAATGAATTCGTCAATTCGTAAATTCGTAAATTCATCAATAAGATACTGGCCATGTACTCGGTGACCAAGAAGATCGATTTCTGCTACGGCCATCGGCTGCTCGACTACGACGGCATCTGCAAGCACCCGCACGGGCACAACGCGGTCGCCGAGATCGAGGTCCGCACCGATTCGCTCGACACCCGCAACATGGTCGTCGACTTCAGCGACATCAAGCGCCTGGTGAAGGGCTGGATCGACCGCGAGCTCGATCACAAGATGATCCTCCGTCACGACGATCCGCTCGTGAAGCCGCTGCAGTCGCTCGGCGAGCCGATCTTCATCGTGGACAGCAATCCGACCGTCGAGCGGATCGCCCGGCTCATTTACGACATGTCGCGCGAGCAGGGGCTCCCGGTCGTGCGCGTCACCGTCTGGGAGACGCCTACGTCGTGGGCCACCTACAGCGCCGCCTGATCGCCTTCGATCTCGACGGCACGCTCATCGACTCGTCGCGCGACCTCGCCGACTCGGTCAACG
>Ga0114129_10016115_pt1 | contig 10633 bp, 7 predicted proteins | sample RhiMetdeltSRZDD1_FD_80071 | JGI IMG/M metagenome (GOLD analysis project Ga0114129, IMG submission 80071) | Populus rhizosphere microbial communities from Tennessee, USA - Rhizosphere MetaG P. deltoides SRZDD1 (version 2) (version 2) | ecosystem: Host-associated > Plants > Roots > Rhizosphere >... | reverse complement strand
TCGATCACGCCGTCCTTCACGAGACCGGCAAGGAGGGTGAGCGTCTGCATCTTCGCGAGCCGCAGCTGCTCGGCGATGGCGATGACATCACGGTCGCCGTTGACCGCGAGGAGAGCGCGCCAGCGATCCGGGGTGAACGTGACCGCGCCCTGATCCGCCGCCGTCTCTGACAGCCGGAATCGCATGCGGTCATTAGGGATCGATTCGCGGATGGCGGAGATGCGATCGCGCGCCTCCGCGGCGCGCTTCAGGATCGAGACGAGATCTCCGGCCTCGAGGTTCGCGTCGGGCGCGGTCTCCCACGGCGTGAACTCGAAGTCGGAGGCCGGCATCGCGAAGATCGCGCCGAGCGCGTTCTCGCCGCCCTCGCCATCCATGACCGCCGCGACGAGCCGGCCGCCCGCAAAGCCGAGCGCGCCGATCTTTCCGTCGCTGCGTACCTGCAGCTCCCCTGTCTTCGATGTTCCCGCGAGGAGCCCTATTACCGATTCGAGCGGAAAGTCGCTCGTGGAGCCGCGAAGCGTCACCGCAACGCTGCCTCGGTCTGCTTATCGAAGACGTGGAGCTTGTTGAGATTTAGCCCCACGCGCAGCGTTTGACCGGGCTTGGTCTGAGTGTGCGTCCCGACGCGAGCGATGAAGTTCTGACTGTCCGCGGCGAGCAGAAGCTGGAGCTCGTTGCCGAGGAACTCCACGACCTCGACGCGCGCATCGATCGGAAGATGGCCGTCCTGGCGGTCGGTGGCCATGTCGTCGATGTCCTCGGGACGGATGCCCAGGATCACGTCCTTGCCCACCGCCTCGGCGGCCTTGCCGCTGAGCGGAGCCTTGAAGAAGCCAGCGTCCGCCACGGCTCGCCCGTCCGTGCGTGCGACCGTTGCGGGGAAGAAGTTCATGGCGGGCGATCCGATGAAACCTGCGACGAAGAGATTCGCCGGACGCTCGTGGAGCGTCTCGGGAGTGTCGAGCTGCTGGAGCTTGCCCTCGTTCATGACGGCGATCCGATCGCCCATGGTCATGGCCTCGACCTGGTCGTGGGTGACGTAGATCGTCGTACGGCGGATCCGCTGGTGCAGCTGCTGGAGCATCGCGCGCGTTTGGATGCGCAGCTTCGCATCGAGGTTCGAGAGAGGCTCGTCCATGAGGAAGACGGCGGGCTCGCGCGCGATGGCGCGGCCGACGGCGACGCGCTGCCGCTGCCCACCGGAGAGCTCCTTCGGCTTTCGCTTGAGGAGCTGACCGATGCCGAGCATCTTGCCGACCTCGTTCACCCGGCGGTCGATCTCCTGCTTCGGCATGCCCCGGAGCTTCAGACCGAACGCGATGTTGTCGTACACGCTCATGTGCGGGTACAGGGCGTAGTTCTGGAAGACCATCGCGATATCGCGATCCTTCGGCGGCACGTCGTTCACGACGCGCTCGCCGATCCGGATGTCGCCGGTCGTCTGCTCCTCGAGACCGGCGAGCATTCGGAGGGCGGTCGTCTTGCCGCACCCCGATGGCCCGACGAGCACAAGGAATTCCGAGTCGCGGACCGCGAGGTTCAGATCGTTCACGGCGACGAAGTCGCCGAAACGCTTGGTCACGTGGTCGTACGTGACGGTTGCCATCTCGCAGCAAGTATGTCCCAGCGCGGCCGAGTGGGCACGCCGCCTGCCAGCGCGCTCGCCGCCGCGGCCGGGTTAAGGGCCATTTATTGGGAGAAGTCGGGTGGCCGGAGCGGGCGCGGGCCGCAGGAACGGAGTGGAGATCGTGGCGCGGACCGCGTCGGCTCGCGAGAGGTCATCAGGTGCGTAGAGACGCGCCAGGACTCGGACCCGATAGGCGACCGCGCCCTCGGGGGGATCGAGCGAGACCTCAAACGTCGCCGTCTCGCCCGCGCGCACGAGGCGCGCGTCCGTGAGCGCGAACTGGCGCGGCCGTCCGGTCGCTCGGTCGTACCAGGCGATCCGGATGAAGGCCTCACGCACTTCCGGGTCGCTGACCTCGACCGTCGCGCGGAATCCACTGCGCTCGCCCGGGACCGGGATCAGCGCGCTCTCGATCCCCCAGGCGCGCCCGCCTGGCACGCCGACAACGAGCTCCGGTCCGTCCGCGCCGAACGAACCCCGAGGCGTCGTGCGGCGGAAGGGGATGTCGCCGTCTGCGTTCGCTGAGAAGGCCAGTGCTCCGGCCAGACAGAAAAACAAGAGAAGGCTCATCGCGAGCTTCGACACGTGCGAAACCGTAACCGGGGAACGTCGCCGTGTCTGTCCTCAATTCGTGCGAAGACGTCGCACGTTCGTGCGAGAGCCGTCGCACGTTTGTGCGCGTGACCGTCAGGTGAGGTACACGAGCCAGGTTCCGATCTCGTACGCCTGCAGCCGCGCGTGAGCGACCTCGCCCTCGACCTCGAGCGGAGCCGCGGTGCGTATGACATCGAGACCGGTGGTGCCAAGGGTGAGGTCGCCCTCGCGTAGGTCGACCGGACGCGAGGCACGTACCGCGCGATCGAAGCGGAGCGTCCCCACCGCTTCCTCCCGCTGCGGGTTGGCCAGGCGCACGACGAGGGCCTCATCTGGGCCGGCGCGGAGCGCAGTCAGGACGAGCGGCGTCGCCGGATCCGTGAACGAGACGAGGCAGCGTGAGCGACCGTCGCCCGAGATGACGAGCGGCGGCGACAACCACTCGCGGACCGAACGCGAGGCGCGCGCGATGTCCGTCCGGTCGTCGAGCGGGATCACCGTGTAGCGGTACGAGCGCTTGCCGAGGCATTCCGCGGAAGGCGTCGCGAGCTCCGGTCCGGCGTGCCCACGCCGCTCCGGCAGATCGCCTCGGGAAAGGAACCCGACCGCGCGCAGGAGGGTGATCGCGATGGTCCCGCCGTCGTGAAGGACCGAATACTCGCGCAGGCCATCGACCCCGACGGCAAGTCCCCGCGTCGCCCCCTTCACGGCGACAAAATCGTGCAGGCAGGCCTCGGCTGTCGGCGGCTCGATCCACTTTCGCCGGATCTCGAACCGATTCGACCGTTCGAGCAGCGCGAACGCTGCGCCGGCGTGATGCGTGATCGCACGGGTACCGGTCTCGCAGAGGACGCGCAGCCGGTGATCGCTCGCGCGGTTATCGACCTCGAGGTGGACATCGATCCGGCGCTCGCCCGCATCCAGCGAGATCTCGATGCGGACCGGGCAATCCACGAGCTCGGGCGACCGCGCGAGACGATCGTCGCGAAGCCGAACCGGTAGGCGCAGGGTGAGCTCGACGGTCGCTGTGGCGCGATCACCCGCGACCGCCGCCGCGCGCGTCCCGACGACCCCTTCCGTGCCGACGGTCGGGCCCGCATACGAATAGGTGTATTCATCGCCGCGGTCACCTTCGGACAGGAGCCGGTTCTGGCGGGCGCTGCGCTCATGCGTGGCTTTGTCGATCACTGTGAAGCTGCCGTCGACCTCGACTTCGACGCGGAAGTGCTCGTTCTCAATGGCGCTCTCACCATCCGCCTGAACCGTCGACGCGGTCGCCGGCGCGGCGACCGGCGACACGCCAAGCCCACCGGTGTGGACACGCGTCGGGCGGCCATCGATCGAAGCCATGGCGTCGCGCGGCCATGGGAGCGGGTCCCAGATCATGGGCACTACGCCTCGACCGGCGAGCCGCTCGAGCAGCCGCTCCGCGAGCACTCGGCCGCGCTCCCGCACGTACGCGAAGCGCGGCGCCATATCGACGTCATGAACGGCGTCGATCGAGCACCCGCAAATCGAGTCGTGCGGGTGGTTCTGGAGGAGCATGCGCCAGAGGTCGCGGAGCTCGTCGCGCGCGCCGCCGCCGGTGAGCGCGTCGAGCGGCTCGCACCATTCCAGAAGAAGCCGTTCGCACGCGACGTTCTCCTGCTTGATCCAGACGCGCGTCGAATTGACCCCACGGAGGATCGGGCGGTAGCGGCCCCTCGAGATCTCGCCGCTGACCAGGTGCTGCAGCGGCGGCATCGCCTCCGCGAACTCCTCGAGACTCGCGATCCGCGCATCGACATTGGGGAAGGCCCGGCGCATCTCGGCGACCGCCTCCGGGAGGCGCGCGTACGCCTCAGCGTGATCGTCACCGACCATGAGAAGAACGGCGTCGCCGTTTGCATACGGCGTGAGCCGATCGAGGATGCGCGTGGCCTTCGCTTTGACGCGCCGGCGAAGCGCGATCGGGTCTTCGTTCGGCGGTCCCACGAGCGGCAGCGCGTTGGAGTAGTGGTCGACGAGATGTGCGGCCCGCACGCGGTCTCCGGACGGCGCCTCCCACCAGAACTCGCTTCCCACCGATTCGCCCTCGTCCCCCATCCCGCGCGCGAAGACGTACGTGTCGTAGCCGAATCCGCGAAGGACCTGCGGCAGCTGCGCGGGATGACCGAATGGGTCGGCGACGTATGCCACGCGCGCCGCACGGCCGAGCTCGCCCGCGCTCCGTAGCCCTTCCTCGAGATTGCGGAGGATCGACTCGCCCGAGACGAGGAGCAGGTCGGCGAGGACGTGCCACGGACCGATGAGGAGGCGGTCGCTCCGGACGAGCGCTGCGACGCGTGATCGGTCGGCGGGGCGTTTCTCGAGATAGTCCTGGATCGCGATGGTCTGGCCGTCGAAGGTGAACGAGCGAAATTCGGGATCTCGCTCGAGGATGTCCAGCAGTCGCGAAACCATCGGAACCAGGCGCGCGCGATAGCCCTCGAAGCGCTCGTACCACTCGCGATCCCAGTGCGTGTGCGGAATGACGAAGGCGCGCCACCGGAAACGCCGGCGCAGAAACGCGATCGCCCGCGGTGCGGTGAGGCCCGACACGATGCCGACGGTCATCCCGCCAAGCACGTCGAAGGGGTAGTGCACGCCGACGACGACGCGCGCGAGCGCCGCCGCGACGCCGAGCAGCAGGATCGGGACGCGATATTTCGGTGAGATGTACGCGAACGCCACGGCCGCGCCCATCGCGAGCGCCGCGTCGCCCGAGGGGAAGGAGTACGACGAGGGATGCGCGATGACGGTCTCCGGGGCCGGCAGGGCACCGGGCGCGTTCGCGAGGGCGTCGAACGGGCGCGGTCGGCGGACGATGACCTTCACGATCTCGGTGATCAACCAGGCGTCGACCGCCGCAAGGACGACAGTTGCGGTCGCCGCGACCCCGCGACGGTTGATGCCCCGCGAGCGAAGCAGGAGAAACGCGAGAATCCACCAGAAGAAGCCGTTCCAGTTGAGATATGTGAGCGCCACCGCGACGACCGATGTGACGGGATTCCGCTGCTCCGCGATGGCGAGATAGAGCTGGGTGTCGAAGTTGCCGAGCGCGGCGAGAAAGTCGTTCAACGCGCGCGAAGGTGACGCCAGATAAAGAGCCCGACGCCGAGGACGATGATGCCGGCGATGAGGTAATCAAGACCGCGCAGTTGGTGCTTCAGGTCCTGCCAGTTCTCGCCGAGCACCATCCCCGCCCACACGAGGAGCATCACCCACGGGACCGCGCCGACGATCGAGAAAACGAGAAAACGCCAGAGCGGCATGCGCGCGATTCCCGCCGGGACCGAGATGAACGTTCGCACGATCGGGAGCATGCGCGAGAAGAGAACGGTCAGGTCACCCCACCGGGCGAACCACCGATCCGCGGTTTCGAGGTCGTGCGCGCTGATGAGAACGTACCGTCCGTAGCGCTCCAGCAGGGGACGACCGCCAAACGCCCCGACCGCGTAGCTGACGAGGGAGCCAGCGGTGTTGCCGACGACGCCGGCGAGGACCGCGCCCCAGTAGGTCCACTGCGTACCGGTGAGCGGCTCCACCACTCCGCGCGACACGCTCCAGCCGGCGAACGGGAGGATGAGCTCGGATGGGATAGGGATAGCGGCGCTTTCGATGGCCATGGCGATCACCACGCCGACGTACCCAAAACGACCGTACAGGGAGTCGATGAACGGGAGGACGAATTGGTCGACGGCCTCGATCAAGTCTCCGTATCGTAGTCAGCATCCGTGACTGAATCTTCCGCCCTCGCCCCTGACATGCGCGATGCGCTGCGCGCCCAGGAGCGCGCCGACCTGGTGGTCGGCATCCCGAGCTTCCGGAACGCGGCGACGATCGGCCACGTCACCCGGGCCGCCTCCGACGGCTTGCGCCGGCATTTCCCCGACAAGCGCGTCGTCATCGTCAACGCCGACGGCGGCTCCGAGGACGGCACCCCGGATCGCGTGCGGGCGTCGGCCAACGGGGTGCCGACGATCACCGGCCGGTACCAGGGCCGGTCCGGCAAGGGTTCGGCTTTCCGCGCGATCTTCGAGTCGGTCGTGCTCCTCGGAGCCGAGGCCTGCGCCGTCGTGGACAGCGACCTCCGCAGCATCACGCCCGAGTGGATCGCCCGACTCATCGGCCCCGTCGTGCGTAAGGAAGCGGACTACGTGACGCCGCTGTACGCGAGGCACAAGCACGACGGCACGATCACCAACACGATCGCCTATCCGCTCACCCGCGCGCTCTACGGCGCGCGCGTGCGGCAGCCGATCGGTGGCGAGTTCGGGTTCAGCGCCGATCTCGCGAGAACCTATCTCGCGGAGCCGGTGTGGGAAAGCGACGTCGCGAAGTTCGGCATCGACATCTTCATGACGACGACGGCCCTTGCGCGTGGCGTCCGCGTGGCACAGGCCTTCCTCGGGGCGAAGATCCACGACCCCAAGGATCCGGGTGCCGACCTCGGGCCGATGTTCACCCAGGTCGTGGGTACGCTGCTGACCCTCGCGCGCGAGAACGCCGACATCTGGCGTACGGTCACGGGCTCGCGCGATGTGCCGGTGATCGGCGAGGTGTCGGAGGTCGAGCCGGAGCCGGTGAACGCGAGCGTGCGAGTGCTCGTCGAGAAGTTCCGCGCGGGCGTCACCGAGCAGGATCAGGCATGGACGGAGATCCTCGCTCCGGAAACGCGAGACGTCGCACGGAAGGCCGCCGAGACGGGCAACGCGAGCGCGATCGGCGGGCGGTATTGGGCGAGAGCGGTGTACGAGATCGTCGCGGCGGCGAAGGACCGCGAGGACACCGAGGCGCTCGCACGAGCGCTCCTTCCCCTCTACTTCGGCCGTGTCGCGGCGCTGATCGGCGAGGTGCAGGGCCTCGACCAGGCCGGCGCGGAGCGCGTCGTGGATCAGCAGGCCCTCACGTTCGAACAGACGAAGCCCTATCTGCTGGAGCGCTGGGCCTGACGGCCTCCCTCAAGGAGGATCAGGTCGTCCTCGTCACCGAGGACGATGGGAGCCTGCCACTCGGCGCAGTGAGTCCTCTTGGGCTCTACTACCACGACACTCAGTACCTCTCGGGCTACTCGCTTCGCGTCAACGGCTCGCGGCCGATCCTGCTCTCCGCGAATACGGAGCAGAACTACGTCGCCACGTTCCAGCTGATGCACTCGGAGGGCGCGGTTCTCGGGACGGCGCGACACGCCGCCGACACACTCTCGATCAGGCGGACGCGCTTCCTCGCCGACGGCCTGCGCGAGCGGATCGGCGTCCTCAACGCGAATGCCCATCCGGTCGATGTCAAGGTCGAGCTCGAATTCGAGGCCGCGTTCCGGGACATGTTCGCCGTCCGCGCATATCGCGATCTGAGCAATGCGCCGCTCGCGTCGACTCGCGGCCCGCGCGAGGGCGGTCTCGTCTTCGAGCGCGTGGGCCGGGACGGCGTCCGGCGCACGACGGAGATCACGATGCGCCCGGCCCCCGACGCGGTCGAGGAGAACGTCTTCCGCGTGACGCGCACCCTCGGTCCGCAGCAGTTTCTACAGATCGAGCTCGCGATCATCCCGCGCGAGGACGGTGCCGCTCCAGCGGCCTCGCCGGATCGATTCGACGATGCGATCGACGCCCTCAACGCGCGCTACCGGCGTTTCTTACGGACGTGCTCGCGCTACGCAACGAGCTCCGAGATGCTCGACGAGGGACTGATCACCAGGAGCGCACTGGATCTGCGCGCGCTTCTCGAGTTCCATCCGAGCGGTCCGTACCCGACCGCGGGCATTCCCTGGTACGCGGTGCCGTTCGGCCGCGATGGCCTTATCTCGGCTTACCAGACGCTCGGGTGGAATCCGGACATCGCGCGCGGGACGCTGCGCCTTCTCGCGAGCTACCAGGGCCAGAAGGTCGACGAGTTCACGGAGGAGGAGCCCGGAAAGATCTTTCACGAGCTGCGGCGGGGCGAGCTCGCACGGCTCGGCGAGGTCCCGCACCACCCCTACTACGGTTCGGTCGACTCGACGCCGCTCTTCGCGATGGTCTTCGCGGAGACGGTGAAGTGGACGGCCGATCGCGCGCTCTGGCGGGATCTGCTGCCGGCGGCGGAGCGCGCCCTGACCTGGTGCGACACCTACGGCGATCCCGACAAGGACGGGTACGTCGAGTACGGCCACCGTCCGAACGAGATGCGAAGTCAAGGATGGAAGGACTCGGCGCAGTCGCTCTCGGACCCGGACGGAAAGTGGTCGAAGCTCCCCGCGGCGCTCGTCGAGGTCCAGGCCTACGTGTACGCGGCGAAGATGGGCGTGGCCAGCCTGTACGAGCTCGACGGCGACCGGACCCGCGCCGATCGGCTTCGCGCCGAAGCGAAGGAGCTGCAGGTCCGCTTCGAGCGCGACTTCTGGATGGAAGGCGAGCAGTGCTACGCGCAGGCGCTCGACGGCGACAAGAAGCAGGTCCCAGCGGTGACAAGCAACGCAGGCCATGCACTCTGGTGCGGGATCGCGAGCCCCGAGCGCGGCGCCACGGTCACGAGGCGCCTCATGGAGCTCGACATGTACACCGGCTGGGGTATCCGGACGCTCTCGAGCAAGTACCCGACGTACAACCCGATGAGCTACCACAACGGCTCGGTGTGGCCGCACGACAACTCGCTCATCGTGCAGGGTTTCGCACGCTATGGCCACCGCGAGGAGGCGGCGGAGGTCGTGAGCGCGCTCATCGAGGCCGGCCGGCGCTTTCCGAACTCGCAGCTGCCGGAGCTCTGGTGCGGATTCCAGCGAGACCTTCGGTTCTCCGCGAGGCCGGCCGACTACCTCGTGTCGTGTATCCCGCAGGCCTGGTCGGCTGGGATGATCTACCTCTGTCTGCGCGCGCTGCTCGGGATGGAGCCGGACCTCCACACGCAGCGGCTCATGCTCGACCCCGCTCTTCCCCCGTGGCTCGATCGCATCGATGTGCGTGACATGCGGATCTTCGATTCGCGCGTCACGTTCCGCGTCCGGCGGAGCCAGCGCGGTGACCGCATCGTCGGCGGTCGCGGCCGGGTCACGAGGGCGGCAGCCACCGCGTGACGCGCCGGCGTCCACGCGTCGTCCTCGTGCACTACACCGCGCCCTCGATCCTCGGCGGCGTAGAGCAGGTCATGGGAGCGCACGCCACAGCGCTCCAGCAGGCCGGCGCCGACGTGACGATCGTCGCGGGACGCGGCCGGGCGCCGCGCGGCGTGCGCCTCACGCGCATCCCGGAGGTCGATTCGCGCAACGAGAAAGTGCTCCGCGATTTCCGCTCGCTCGCGCAGGGCGAGCGCACCAAGGTCCACGACGCGCTCGTCGAGAAGCTCGTGCGCAGGCTCCGGCCGATCGTCGCGAAGGCCGATCGCGTCGTCGTGCACAACGTCATGACGATGCACAAGGACCTCGCGCTCACGGAGGCGCTCGTCCGGATCGCGCGGGAGCGTCCGGGTGTCGTGATCGCGTGGACCCACGACCTTGCCTGGTCGGATCCTCAGTACGAGAACGAGCGCCATCCCGGCGACCCCTGGGGACTCATCGCGCGGGCCCATCCGGGGATTCGCTACGTCGCGGTGTCGGATGAGCGCGCGGAGCAGCTCGCGGGACTCGCGGGCCTGCGGCGCGACGGCGTCGCGGTCGTGCCAAACGGTGTCGACATCGCCGCCGCGCTCGGACTCTCTGCCGCGGGGACGCGGCTCGCGGAGCGTCTCGACCTCTTCCGCGCCGATCCGCTCCTCGTCCTGCCCGCGCGCCTCACACGGCGCAAGCGGGTGGAGGCCGCGATCGCGGCGACGGCCGCGCTCCGCGGGCGAGGCCACGAGGCCGTGCTCGTCGTCACGGGTCCGCCGGGCCCGCACAACGCGGCGAACGCCAGCTACCTCGAGGAGCTTGTGACCCTCGCGAAGAACGTCGAGGGCGTGCACCTTCTCCACGCGCTCGGTCTGAAGACGCCGTATCGAGTCATCGCCGATCTCTACGCGCTGGGTGACGCGCTCGTCCTGCCGAGCCAGAGCGAAGGTTTCGGCATCCCTCTGCTGGAGGCAGCGCTGCATCGTCTGCCCATCGTGTGCAGCGACCTTCCCACCCTGCGGGCCCTCGCGGGCGACGCCGCGATCTATGTGCCACCCGACGCATCGGGCGAGGTCATCGCCGACGCGATCGAGCGCACGCTGTCGCAGCCGCTACCACGTTTGCGCTCGCGCGTGCGTGCGATGGCGTGGTCGCGGGTCCTCTCCGAACAAGTGGTCCCGCTCGTGCTCGAGGGCATCGCATGAAGGTTCTCGTCGCGATCGCGGAGCCGGAGCGCGAGAGCGGGCTCCTCGAGACCGCGACGGCGCTCGCCTGCGGCGGCGAGGTCGTGCTCGCGTCGGCGATCGAAGTCACGGGCGACGAGACGC
>Ga0114129_10016114_pt1 | contig 10633 bp, 9 predicted proteins | sample RhiMetdeltSRZDD1_FD_80071 | JGI IMG/M metagenome (GOLD analysis project Ga0114129, IMG submission 80071) | Populus rhizosphere microbial communities from Tennessee, USA - Rhizosphere MetaG P. deltoides SRZDD1 (version 2) (version 2) | ecosystem: Host-associated > Plants > Roots > Rhizosphere >... | reverse complement strand
GAACCGTGAGCCGGCCAGTCCGGGCCTTCGCCGCGCTCATCGCAAGCATCACTGTCATCACCGTCGCCGGCTGTGATGCGTTGCCCGGGCGACCCGACGTGACGAAGCGCGAGGTCATGCCCGCCGAGGTCACGGCGTTCGAGGTGCTCTACCGGCGCAACTGCACGGGCTGTCACGGCACCCATGGGCGACTCGGCCCCGCCCGGCCCCTCAACGATCCCGTCTATCTCACCCTGGTGCCGACCGATCGGCTTCGCACGATCATCCGCGAGGGCGTGTCGGGCTCGTCAATGCCGGCTTTCGGAACCGCCGCGGGCGGTGAGCTCACCGACGCCCAAGTCGAGGCGCTCGCGCAGGGCATGCTCGCCCGATGGGGTCGCCCGGACACCGTGCAAGGCATGACGCTCCCGCCGTACGGTGCGCCACCCGGAGCCTCGGATCCGGGCGCGCAGGCGCGCGGCGCGGTCGTGTATGTCCGTGCCTGTGCGGGGTGCCACGGCCCAGACGGCCGTGGAGGACCGAAGGGCGGCCCGATCGTGGACCCCTCCTATCTCGCCTTGGTGAGCGACCAGTCGCTGCGCAGCACGGTGATCGCGGGACGGGCCGACCTGGGCCACCCGAACTGGAAGGATTACGTGCCGGGACATCCGCTGACGCCCGAGGAGATCACCGACGTCGTGGCGTGGCTCGCCGCGCATCGCGCGCCGGTGCCCGGCCGGCTGGTCCTCGGCGGTGAGTCGCCAAGGCCCCGGCCCTGATTGGCACGGTCGCATCCGGACGAAGAGAGGTAACACCCCATGTGCAGCTCCGAGCTCGATGCCACGACGCTCCCACCGCCGGCGACCTCGCGCCGCGGCTTCCTGTTCACGCTCGGCCTTGCGCTGAACGGGATCGCGGCCGCCTTGGTCGGCATCCCGGTGATCGGGTACCTCGTGGGGCCTGTCCGGCGACGCGCGGAGCAGGCCTGGATCAGCCTGGGCCCGCTCCGGAACTTCCCCGAGGGGCAGACGCGCCTGGCTACGTACGAGAACCCGTTCCGGGTGGCCTGGGATGGGGCCACGGCCAACATCCCCTGCTGGGTGCGCCGGATGTCCGGCGAGCAGTTCCAGATCTTCGCGATCAATTGCGCCCATCTGGGCTGCGCGGTCCGATGGTTCGCCCAGTCGCGGCTTTTCATGTGTCCCTGCCACGGGGGCGTGTACTACGAGGACGGCTCTCGAGCGTCCGGCCCACCGCCCCGGGGGCTCTTCGAGTACCAGTACCAGGTTCGCGACGGGCAACTCTGGGTGCGCGGCGGGCAGATCCCGACGCTGGCGGGGCCGGTGTGACGGTCATGGCGCGGCTCCGGTCGATCGGCAACTGGTTCGAGGAGCGGACCGGGCTTGGCGCAATCGTCGCGGTCCCGATGGCGCATCGAGTGCCACGGAGCACGGCCAGCTGGGCCTACGTCTTCGGCAGCGCGACGCTCATCCTCTTCGTCCTGCAGATCGCCACTGGCATCTGCCTCGCCCTCGTGTACGTCCCGTCGCCCGACCAGGCCTACGAAAGCCTGGAGTACCTCAACTACCAGGCCGCCTTTGGCTGGTACCTGCGCGCGGTGCATTTTTGGGGTTCCAACGCGATGGTCCTGGTGATGACGCTCCATATGCTCCAGGTCTTTCTTTGGGGCGCGCACAAGTATCCGCGAGAGCTGACCTGGGTGGCCGGGGTCCTCCTCTTTCTGTGCACGCTCGGGATGGCGTTCACGGGCCAGATCCTGCGCTGGGACCAGGACGCGTACTGGGGTCTCGGCATCGGGGCCTCGATCGCCGCCCGTGCGCCGTATGTCGGCTCGGAGCTGGTTCAAGCACTCCTCGGAGGACCGATCGTCGCCGGGCGGACGCTCTCGCGGTTTTTCACTCTTCACGTGTTTGTCGTCCCAGGCGTGCTGATCGGGCTCGTGGGCCTGCACCTGTGGCTCGTGCTCCGGCTCGGCATCAACGAGTGGCCGATGCCGGGCCGGCTGGTGGACCGTGAGACGTACCGGGCACGGTACGAGGCCGAGGTCGAGAAAGACGGCGTGGCATTCTTCCCCGACGCCGCCCGCAAGGACATGGTGGGGATGGGCGTCGTCGTGCTCGCGGTGCTGCTCTGCGCCGCCCTCTTCGGGCCCAATGGACCGCACGGGGTTCCGAATCCCACCCTCATCGACACCGCGCCGAAGCCGGACTTCTATTTCCTGGCGCTCTACGCCCTTTTCGCGCTGGTGCCCCCCTGGATCGAGGAAGCCATCCTGCTGGTCGGCCCCCCTGTCGCCATCGGGTTACTGCTGGCGTTGCCGTTCTTCGTGGGCACGGGGGAGAAGAGCTGGAAGCGCCGGCCCGTGGCGGTCCTCGGCGTTCTCCTAATCGTCCTGACAGTGGTAACGCTCGCCTCGCTCGGTCTGGTTGTCCCGTGGTCTCCGGTCATGGACGGGTGGACCGGACTTTCGACGCCGCCGCGCTACGTGACGGGACGGACGCCGCTCGAGCTTCAGGGGGCCCTGGTGCTCCAGAACAAGCAATGCCGGAACTGCCATGCGCTCGGCGGCGAAGGAGGCCAACGAGGTCCGACGCTCGACGGCGTTGCCACCCGCTTGACGCAGGACCAGCTGATCCGTCAGGTCCTCCAGGGCGGGGGGAACATGCCCGCCTACGGCAAGAACCTCACGCCGGCCGAGGTGACCGCCGTCGTGGCGTTCATGCAGACCCTGCGTCCCAACAACCAGCCGGCGGCCCGGACCGCGACCGAGCCGGCGACGCCCGGCCGCTGAGCGCCCCGTGCGTCCGAGCAACTCTGACGTCGGCGTGAGCCCATACCTCCCGAGTGGGTCTCCGCGTGCGAGGGCGCGCGCCGCCGCCGCGAGCGGCCTTGAAACCGCGCTGGCGGTGCACGCTCCGGAGCTCCTCGCATCCCTGCGTATCAGGGACTTCGTGAGCCTCACGAAGCCGCGGGTCGTCCTCATGATCGTGGTGACGACCGCGGTCGCCTTCCATCTCGGTTCCGCGGCCCGGCCCGACTGGGTGCAGCTCTGGCATACCCTGGCCGGCACGGCACTGGCGGCCGGGGGGACCCTGGCGCTGAACCAGTTCCTCGAGCGTGTGAGCGACGCGCTCATGTGGAGAACGCGGGATCGACCTCTTCCCAGCGGTCGGCTCACGCCCAATGAGGCGCTCTGGTTCGGAGGACTCGCGCTCGCTATCGGTCTGGGCTACCTCACAATCATGGTCGGATGGCTTGCGGGCGCTGTGACCCTGGCCACCGCGAGCCTGTACCTCGGCCTGTACACGCCGCTCAAGCGATGGACACCGCTCTGCACCCTCGTCGGCGCGATCCCCGGCGCGTTGCCGCCCGTGACGGGCTGGGCGGCTGCCCAGGGCAAGCTCGCGGTGGGGGCAGCCGTCCTGTTTACGATCCTCTTTTTCTGGCAGATTCCGCACACGCTGGCGATCGCCCGGCTCTACCAGGCGGACTACGCGCGAGCGGGGATCCGAGTCATGCCCGTGGTCTATCCCGACGGAGTCAGCACTGACCGTCAGATGGTCGTGGGCTGCCTCGCACTCTTGATCGTGGCGCTCGTGCCGACCTTCGTGACGCTGACGGGGTGGGTCTACTTCGTGGGCGCCTGCGTGCTCGGCCTCGCGTTTCTGGCGTGTGGCGTGAGGCACGCGCTTGCACCGTCGCGGAATTCCGCGCGGTGGATGGTGCTGGCCTCTGTCCTGTACCTACCCGTGCTCCTCGTTCTGATGGTTCTGGACAAGGCAGCATGAGCTCGGGCCGCCCTGGCTTGGGCAACGTGCGGAACGAGCCACCACCGATGGCGCCGCGTCCCTTTGGCACCCAGCGCATGATCCACCGACTGGCGCTGGGGACGTCGGGGGCGACTGTCATCCTCATTGCGGCCGGTGGGATCGTCACGAGCACGGGCGCCGGGCTGGCGGTGCCGGATTGGCCCACGACGTTCGGATACAACATGTTCCTCTTCCCGTGGTCCCGGATGGTGGGAGGGGTCCTCGTCGAGCATAGCCACCGGCTGCTCGGGACGGCGGTCGGGGTCCTGGTCGTCGGGCTCACCGTGGTGGCATGGGCGGGTCGGTGCGACCGGGCGCTTCGAGCCTTCACCGCTACCGCCCTCGTGCTGGTCTGTGTCCAGGGCCTCCTCGGCGGGCTCCGCGTCGTGCTCCGACAGGATTCCTTGGCGGTCGTCCATGGGTGTTTGGCTCAGGGCTTCCTCGCCCTGATCGCTGCGCTGGCGACCGTGACGGGCACCGCCTGGCGGCGCGTGGATTCAGCGCGGGCCGTGCCGCGGCTCGACCGCGTAGCCCTTTTGGCTGCTGGGATCGCGATCGTCCTCTGCGGGCAAGTCGTACTGGGCGCGCTCACGACCCATGCGGGCTGGCTCACGATGCATCTGGTTGGCGGCGCCCTTGCGGTGACCGGCACCGGGGCGCTCGTCTCGGTGGTTTTTCGCCGTGCTCGAACCCTGGCGCCCCTTCGCTGGCGGGCCCTTGCCATCGGTGGACTCCTGGTAGTTCAGGTGGGACTCGGCCTCGGCGCCGCCCTCGTACGCTTCACAGGAGTCGGTGTGCCCGGAGGAGAGCTCTCGATCGTGGGTTTGCCGGTGACCCACCGGGTGGTGAGCGCGCTCCTTCTCGGTCTCGTCGTCACGCTTGCGCTTCACGCGTGGCGGTTGACGGCCGCCAGGTTCGAGGCGGACCAGACCTCCGGAGGCCATCCAGTGATCTCTCAGGACTCGGGTCTTGACCGGGTCACCGTGGCCCCGTGAGCCACCCTGCCCCTGGCGCTGGGCCGGATGTCTCGCTCCTCACCTGGCATTTCGAGCCTCTCGTCGTCGCGCCGGTGGTCGTGACCGCCGCGATCTACCTGCGGGGCTGGGGAATAGCGTCTGGGCGGATGCCGGACCGCTTCGACAACCGTCATCTGGTCGCGACGATGGCCGGACTGGCGAGCATCGTACTCGCGCTGGCGTCACCGCTGGACGCGCTGAGCGCTCGGATGCTGCTGGCGCACATGACGCAGCATCTCCTTCTCATGACGGTCGCGCCACCCCTCCTCTGGATGGGCGCGCCGGTCGCGCCCCTGCTGCTCGGGATTCCAAGGCCAGTCCGGCACGCGTTTGCCCGGGCACTGGCGATGTCCCCCATGCGACGGCTCAGTCACGTGCTGGCCAACCCCGTGGGGAGCTGGGTGGCCTTCGTCGTTGCGTTCTGGGCCTGGCACGTCCCTGTCCTCTACGACCTGGCGCTGCGCTCCGACACCTGGCACCACATCGAGCACGCGTGCTTCTTCGTGACGGCGGGCTTCTTCTGGCGGCCGGTATTCCTGCCGTGGCCGGCCCGAACGACCTGGCCGCGCTGGGCGATGATCCCATACCTCGCCCTCGCCGACATCCAGAACAGCGTGCTCGCCGCCATCCTCACGTTCTCGGACCGCGTCATCTATCCGGCCTACGGGGTGTTGCCTCCGATGTGGGGTCTTTCCCGGCTGGAGGACCAGGCGATCGCCGGCCTGATCATGTGGGTGCCGGGATCGCTGGCTTTTCTCCTGCCCGTGCTGTGGCTGGTCGCGACGACCCTGACGGCGCCGCACCCAGTCCTCAGGCGCACCGCACCGCGCCAGGGGTGAGCATCGGCGGAGCCACGTTCAGCTGGTTGCGTGGAGGCGCCCTAGCGGTGGCATCGAGAGTGTCTGTGTCGAGGTTGGCGACGTAGACGTCGGCGTCCGAGGCTCCTGAGGGGTCGCGATGCCGGCGCCGCCGACGTCCGATCTCGTGAGCGGCTCCGGCTCCATCCGCGCTGATCGCCCATGTCTGTCCCATGCTGCGGACTCGAGCCGGAGCCACCGGGAGCGGCGCGATATCTCGCGTCGAGCGCGACGGGTCGCGTCGCAGTCGCCTGCGCCGATCGGCCCTCGAATCCGCCCGCGGTAGGGATTTTCCTTTGATTCCAGCAGTTACGACACGCCAAGGTGTTCCCGGGTGCATCGGCACGTTGATTGCGCCCTGGCCAGCCATGGCGAAGGAACCTGCGTGATGATGGCGTCCAGACCAGCATGACGGATCTGGTCCCGAGGATCGAGGACGATTGGCCTGTGAGCCGCAAGGAACGGATCGCACGACCATGAACTCAACCGCAGCCGTGAAGATGACGACTCCGCTGGTCTGGCTGGTCTGTGTCGGCGTCGTCTTGAGCGCACCAGTGCGCGCCCTGGAGGCTGAGGAATCCCGCCGCGAGCCCGGGGTATTTCCTGTCCAGTACGAGATGCCCGAGCGCCTGCGGCGTCAGGTGGCGCCGGCGCCGAGCGTACCGTGGAGATCCCCAGATCTCAGCCAGTACACCCGCGTTCTCAAGTCGGCCGAGTCACCCGCGATCGATCCGCAGAAGGACTACGAGCTCGTCGAGCTCATCGACCTCGCCCAGCGCGTGAATCCCGAGACGCGAGTGGCCTGGGAAGCGGCCCGCCAGGCCGCGATCGGCGTGGGTCTCGTCGAAAGCGAGTACTTTCCGGTGCTGACCCTAGCGGCCCTCGGCGGTTACCAGAGCACCGCGTTTCCGGCCCCGAAGGATGTGGCGCCTGACGGTTTCTTCCGCGCCAATCTGGAGCAGGTCGTTCCCGTGCTGAGCCTGCGCTGGCTGCTCCTGGATTTCGGGCGCCGCGGGAGCGCCCGCGATGCCGCCAAGGAGCGCCTGCTGGCCGCGAACCTCGGCTTCAACCGGAAGCACCAAGAGATCATCTTCCGCGTCCAGCGGGCCTTCCTCGCCCTGACGAGCCTGCGCGCGAAGATTGCCGTCGCGCAGAGCGCCGTCGATTCGGCCCGGGCGGTCCGGGAGTCGGCGGAGAGCCGATTGGCCAATGGCCTCGCAACGCTGCCCGACGTGGCGCTGGCGCAGCAGCAGGAAGCGCAGTCCGCCTTCGACCTGGAGGACGCGCTTGCGCGGGAGCGGGACGCCGTGGTCGCGCTGGCGGAAAGCATCGGGGTGCCGCCGACGACGGCGATCCAGGTCACCGACTTCTCCGCGCTGCCGCCGCCGGCCGCGCTCGAAGCCTCGGTGGACCGCGTGATCGACCAGGCCCTCGAGCGCCGGCCGGACCTCGTCGCCAAAGTGGCGGCGGTTCGGGCGCGAGAGGCTGAGCTCCGGCGGGCCCGGGCGGCCTACTATCCGACTCTGGCGCTCGTGGGCAATGTGGGCACGCTGGTCGGCCAGGCCGAAGTGACCGGCGGCAACAAGCCGACGGGGTGGTTCAGCGCGGCCGAGCCCAGTTACGGCGTGGGGTTGGCCCTCGAGTGGAACCTCTTCGAGGGGGGCGCGACACGGCGCCGGGTTGAGCTCGCGGAGGCCGAGCGGCGCGCCGCCCAGGACGAGGTGACCGTCGCCCGGGATCGGGCCATTCGCGAGGTGTGGACCGCCTACACGGACGTGCGGCTGGCCGTGCGGCGGCTGGACGTGGCGGACGCCTTGGTGGACGCGTCGCAGAAGTCCTACGAGGCGACGCTGGAATCATATCGGCGGGGATTGGGGACGCTCATCGATCTCCTGGCCGCCCGGCGCGAGCTCAGTCGGGCCCGGTTCGTCGCGCTCGACACAAAGCTGAAGCTGCTCGAAGCATCCTCGGCGCTAGCCTTCGCCACGGGCGAGCCGGCGCCGGGCGGGCAACCGGGCCGGTAGGCGGTCAGGCGCCGTGGGCCCGCAGATCAATATCATCGGCTCGTTCTTCCCGTCCTGGATGCTGTGCGCGGTCATCGGGATCCTGGTGGCCCTCGTCACGCGAGCACTCTTCGTCCGCGCCCGGCTCGATCCCTACGTGGGCCCGCCGGTGCTGGTGTACGGGAGCTTGGCCGTGCTCGTCACCCTGGTGCTCTGGGTGGGGTTTTTCAGGGTGTGATGCCATGACGGACGAGTCGGATCACCTGGATTCCGGTTTTCGCCGCCTCCTGGGCCGCCTGCTCGGCGCCGCGATCATCACAGCCGCGGTCATCGCGGTAGGGGTGACGCTCCTTCAGTGGGAAACGCGCCCGCAGACGGACGACGCGACGGTGCGCGCCAACTTCGTGGGGATCGCGCCCCAGGTTAGCGGGCACATCGTGCAGTTCCACGTCCGCGATAACCAGCTGGTCCAGGAGGGGGAGCTGCTCTTCCTGATCGACCCGCGGCCGTACGAGATCGCGCTGGCGCGCGCCCGGGCCACGCTGGGCCTGACTCACAAGGAGGTCGATGGGCTGCGGAATGGGGCCGCGACGGCCGCGGCGGGCGTGTCCCGGGCCGAGGCGCAGCGCCAAGCGTCCGCGGACGACGTCACCCGGCGGGAACTGGATCCGGTGGTGGCGGACGCCGAGATCGTGCGCCTGGAAGCGCAGCGGCGCGCCGCGGATTCGGCCCTCATCCGGGCGGAGGCGGAGTTCCGGCATGCGGACGAGCACTTGAAGCGCGTGGAGCCATTGCTGGCCCAGCAGTTCGTGACGGCGGACCGGGTGGAGGAGGCGCGCACCCAGCAGATCTCGGCGGCAATGGGCGTGGAACAGGCGCGGACCTCGGTGCACGCCGCGCTCGCGGCGCTTGACGAAGCCCGGGCACGGAAGCGGGCGGCGGTCGCCACGGTGGCGGCCACGCGCGCCCAACATCTGGCCAGCGAGGCGGCGCTGCAGCAGGCCCGGACCGATCGGGCCCGGGCGGAGGATGCCATCGGGGACATCGCGGGCATCAACGCCCGGCTGGCGGCGGCCGAAGCGGCCGTGCACTCGGCCGAGCTGGATCTGAGCTACTGTCGGGTCCACGCGCCGTTCACCGGCAAGGTCGTTAACCTGAACATTTCGAACGGCGCCTTTGCCCGGGTTGGAATGGAAGTGTTCACGCTCGTGGATACGCGCACCTGGTACGTCGTCGCCAATTTCCGCGAGACCCAGCTCCGGCATATTCCGGCGGGCGCGCCGGTGGACCTGTATCTGCAGTCCCGACCGGGCCAGCGCTTCCACGGCACGGTGGTCGGCCTTGGGTGGGCGGTGCTGCCCGAGAACGGCACCAGCGTCCAGGGCTTGCCACGCGTCGAGCGGTCGCTCGACTGGATCCGGCTCGCTGCGCGCTTTCCCGTGCGCATCAAGGTGGACGACCCGGACGACACGTTCCGGCTGGGCGCCTCGGCTGTCGCGACGGTGCACGGCACTGTCCGCCCGGCGGACCGATGAGCGGGGGCGCCCTCATTCGCTTCCTCCGTCGCGAACTCGCCCCGACGCCCGGCCGGGGCGCCGCCACGTTCCGTCTCACGCTGGCCTGTGTGGCCGCCACGATCCCGATCCTGACTCACCGGATCCCGCTTGCGCTGCTGGTCATGGTGGTGATGTACCTGATCACGCAGGAGGACACCGCCGCCACGCTGATCGGGTCGGTTCTCGCCTTGATCGGCGCGACGGTCGGTCTCGGTCTGGCCTTGCTCGCCTTGAAGATCGCGCTAGATGTCCCGCCGCTGCGACTGGCGTGCTTCGTCGCGTTCTTCTTCGGAGGGCTGTTCCTCAAGCGTGTTCTGACGTTCGGAGCTCTCGGCTCCGTTCTTGGCCTGCCCGCGGCACTCGCGATGATTGTGCCGGACATCGGCCCAGCGAGCCCCGAAGCGGTGGTCGAGTTCGTGCTGTGGCTTTGGTGGTGTTTAACGCTCGGGCTCTCGGTCAACGTCGGCGTGCAGCTGCTCCTCTCGCCGGGCGACCCGCTCGTGCTACTCCGGCGGGAGCTCGACATGCGGCTTCACGCGGTCGAGCAAGCGCTGCGACGGGCGGCCGGCACGGACGCGGCCGAACCCGCTACCGCGTCGTTGGGGTCCCTGACGGTCGCCGGTATGTCCCGCCCGCTCGCCCTCCTCAGGACTGCGACGGTCGTGCATCCGTGGGCCCGTGAACGGCGTGAGGCCCTGGCCGCGCTTATCACTCTTATCGACCGGTTGGTGACCGCGGCGCATGCGCTCGGGGCTTCGGGACGACCGTCAGGCGAGGAAGCTGGGGCGCGGTTCTTGAGGGCGGCGGAGGGCTGTCAACGCATGCGACGAGCGTTCCAGCACCTGCGGCGACCGGACGCCGGCGAGTGGATGGCACTCTCTCACGACCTGCCGGGCGACACGGTCTCCCCCCTGAGCGACATCGAGGAGACCCTGGACGAGATCGCGCTGGCGGGGGCGGGCGGCTCTGAGCAGCCGGGCGCGCCGCCTGAGAAGCGGCCGTCTTTGTTCGTGCCGGATGCCTTCGACAATCCCGAGTACGTTCAGTTCGCGCTGAAGGGCACGCTGGCCGGGCTGATCTGTTACGTCCTTTTTGTTGGATTCGACTACCCCGGTATCTACACGTCCGTCATCACGTGTTTCGTCGTGTCGCTGTCTACGGTCGGCGCCAGTAACCAGAAGGGCGTCCTCCGGTTCGGCGGGGCCGCCGTCGGTGGCGCGATGGGGCTCGTCGCCCTCGTGTACCTGCTCCCTAATGTGGAGAGCCTCGGCGGCTTCTGGCTGGTCTTCGGGGCCGGCACCGCCGCCGCCGCGTGGGTGAACTTTGGGTCGCCCCGCATCTCGTATGGCGGCTACCAGACCGGTCTCGCCTTCTACAAGGCCGTGCTCCAGG
>Ga0114129_10016113_pt1 | contig 10633 bp, 10 predicted proteins | sample RhiMetdeltSRZDD1_FD_80071 | JGI IMG/M metagenome (GOLD analysis project Ga0114129, IMG submission 80071) | Populus rhizosphere microbial communities from Tennessee, USA - Rhizosphere MetaG P. deltoides SRZDD1 (version 2) (version 2) | ecosystem: Host-associated > Plants > Roots > Rhizosphere >... | reverse complement strand
TCGTCCCCTGGCGCTGCATTGACGTAACCAAAACTCAGAAGGAGCAACATCGTTGCGGCGATCAATCTCAAATGTATCATCACTCCTCCTTCTTCAGTTTGACGAGGCTTGTTTCAACGCGACCGTATGTGTGTCCTGCTGGTTCAGCATATCGAAATAGTTTCTCAACTGAGGGTAAGCGGCAACCGGAAACAAAACATTGCCGCCCCCGCCGAAGAAAAACGATCGCTTATAAACCAGCAATCGATTGTCGCGACTGATTGATAACGCGGGTTTGTAATCGCTGATCGCTCCGCCACTAAAAGGCGCCGGAGACTCCGCGCTATCAAGCGCAAAGCCCGGCGGCAGCTCAAATTCAACTTCGTCCTCTTCAGCCCACGGGTAGTGAAAATAGATCGGGTAACGACGACCCGCATTCACAAACATCGGTCCTTTGCCAAACTGGAAAAACGCGGGTTGAAGAAACAATCGCTTTCCAGTGCGTTGCGCATACGCCGGGAACTTGACGTGGTACGAGTAAACCAACGGCTTCACATGATCAGTAACATTTTCGATCTTGATGCTACTAATTTCAGCTGCGCTCATCTGGTCCTTGATTTCTTCCTTCAACGACTCTTCACGTTGTGTTTCAGATTCGTCGTCACTGTCTTCCTTGCGCTCGATAGCAAAGTGGCCGGTGTACTCGATCTGCACATCGCCTTCCAACAAACCATCTTCGCTGAGTTTCATTTTCGCCCGACGTTTGACGAGTGACTTGGAAGGCTCAGATACTGGAGTCTCCACCCAGATTGGTTGTTTCGGATCAGTGACTAGCGCCTGTTCGCCCTCCTCCTGCCAACGCAACATGCCCATGGGAACGTAGTTGTAGCCAGGATTAAAGAATCTCCATTTACCTTCGACGTTGACAGCAATGTTTGATGGCTCAAGAAAGTAGGCGTTAGGTATCGAGCGAATCTCCTGGTCGAAGAAGATATCGCCACGGTCCGGCGCCAGTGCTATTCGGGCATCAAATCCGCTCGCGGAAGCTAACGCTGCAAAAAGCAGATCGACGTCTGCGCTAGTTCCCATTCCACGCTTTAGTGTGTCCGATGGACTCTTATTATCTTTGAGCTTCTTGCGCTCGTCGGGAGTCATTCCTGAGGCATCGTTGCTTACGTTGGTGATCTTCGTGCGGCAGAACTCGTAAATCTTTTGTAGTTTTTCTTCGGGAGCCTTTGCGTCCGTGATCAGAGTTGACGCAGTTTGCTTCACATCATCCGAGGCCTTTATAAGCGACTTGGTGTTGTCGTAAAAACGCCGGCCCAGGTCCAGCCAGTATTTTTCCGCGTCCAGTTTTGAGCCCTCTGAATAAAACACCAGTGCCCAGGTCTTAACCTGATCTTCAGGAGGCATTCGAGCTTCTTCGTGAATGGCAGGCATGTTGGTCATCGTGGTTCGATAAAAGCCGCCCTTGTCCTTTACAAATGGACTCGCCCTACCATGCAAGGTATAAGATGCAAAGCTCGTATTCTCGTAAGTCATTGGCTTTATCAAGTAATCCACTCGTTGCACCGGAATATCACGCTGAAACTGTAGACGCACGTTATTCGCATCTCGATTCACACGGACTTCTCGCCACCGATACTCAATGATGCAACCTGCCTCGACCGCAGGCATAGCAAACGACTTAGCTTTAACTTTCGCGCCACTAACCTTCACGATTGTGCGCTCGAACACATCCTCTTTTTTAAGCTGGACGATTGTTCCGTCAGCCTTGATGGTCCTTGCCGCAATGTCCTGGATCTTGGTTTCGCGAGAGCCGAATTTTCCAAACTCAATGTCGATTTTGCTTTGAGATTCTCGACCCCGCTCCGTGAACACTTTGATCCGAAGGTAGTGGTTAAAAATCAGATCGCCCTCGGGATTGTCGTCAATACGGACTTCCCAGAACAGCGCTTCGGCGTCCGCGTCTTTTTCGACGGTGGGCGCCTTAAGTGCGAGTTCAACCGAATCGACTGGTTTCCAATCGTCGAATGCGGCCCTGGTAGAGAAGGCACAGAAAGTGATGAAAGAGACAACTAGCGCGAGGGAGAGAACGCGAGGAATCTTCATGTGGTTTTCCTTCTGTCGAATCTAAAACAACGCTAAGCCTGGAGCGGGCCGTACTGAAGGGATGCGCCGAGGTCCTAGTACGAGTGGATTTTAGCTGATGGATCGTTAGTTGTCAGTAGCAAAAATCCTATAGGCCATGTAGGTCACAGGGGTCCAATTCGGTATAATCCCGAGACCGTAGGAGGAGACTGCAAATGGCCACTGAGCTCAAACGTTCGGGAACGATGGATCGAATCGAAGAGCTGCTCGGTCCGAATGCGCGCAACCTTTTGGATCACACTGCGCAGACCATCACAAAAGACAATATTCAACTGCCTGGTCCTGATTTCGTCGATCGAGTTTGGTCAATTTCGGATCGTTCGCCTGCTGTCTTAAGGTCGTTACAGTCCTTATTTGACAACGGCAGACTTGCCGGGACCGGTTACGTTTCTATCCTACCGGTCGACCAGGGGATCGAACATTCAGCAGGCGCATCCTTTGCGCCCAATCCTCAATATTTCGATCCCGAGAACATAGTCAAACTTGCTATTGAAGGAGGTTGCAACGGCGTCGCCTCGACCTTCGGAGTACTCGGAAGTGTTGCTCGGAAGTACGCGCACAAGATTCCCTTCATCGTTAAGATTAATCACAACGAACTGCTCACACTCCCGAATAAGTTTGACCAGGTTCTGTTTGGGACAGTCAAAGAAGCGCACCGTCTCGGTGCTGTTGCGGTTGGAGCAACCGTCTACTTCGGCTCAGATGAATCCACGCGGCAGATTACTGAAATTAGCGAAGCATTCGCACAGGCACATGAGCTTGGCATGGCTTGTATCCTCTGGTGTTACTTGCGTAATCCCAAATTCAAAACCCCTGAAGGTGATATGCACGCAGCAGCCGATCTGACGAGTCAGGCCAATCATCTGGGCGTCACGATTCAGGCAGACATCATCAAGCAGAAACTTCCGGAAAGAAACGGCGGCTATAAAGCAGTTGAACAGGCTCTCGGCAGCTCGTATGGCAAGACCAGTAAACTCGTATATGAGAAGTTAACCACCGACAACCCGATCGACTTGGTTCGTTATCAGGTAGCAAACTGCTATATGGGCAGATGTGGTCTGATAAATTCCGGTGGCGAATCCAAAGGCGCGAGCGATCTTGCCGAGGCCGTGCGCACCGCAGTTATTAACAAACGCGGTGGCGGAATGGGGCTTATTTCCGGCCGCAAAGCTTTCCAGCGACCGATGTCCGAAGGTGTGGAACTGCTGAACGCTATCCAGGATGTTTATCTCGAAGAAGAGATTACGATCGCCTGAGAGTATTTCAGATTTGTGCTTTGTACTTGGTGCTTCGTACTTTGTGCTTGGCTCGACAGAACAAAGCACAAAGCACCAAGTACAAAGCACAATCTGAAATCTGAAATCCATCAAACACCCCTCATCCGTAAATATCCGGAGAAGCCTTGCAACCGGAACAGGCACAAGTCAGTGATGTTGAACTGTTGGCGGCTATCGTCCGAAAAGACGAAACGGCGCTGGCCGAACTCTACGACAGGTATCGAGTAATCCTATTCGGACTCCTCGTTCGTATATTAAACAGCCGCGAGGAGGCGGAGGACGTGTTGCAGGAAGTTTTTCTGCAAGTCTGGCGGCGAGCGGCTGACTTTGACGAGAAGCGCGGCCGGCCGTTCACCTGGTTGGTGACGCTGGCACGCAGTCGCGGCATCGACCGTCTCCGAAGTCTCGCTGCCAGAGAACGCGTCGCTTTAGCGGGCGCGAAACAACCTGCCGAAGAAGTTTCAGATGCGGCTGCTGACGCGTTCGCCTCAGAACAGAGGACGCTGGTCACAACTGCACTCGAGCAACTCCCCGAAGAACAAAGACGCCCCTTGATACTCGCTTACTTCGATGGACTAACACAGTCGGAGATAGCCGCAAAATTAGGGGCGCCTCTCGGTACCGTAAAAACGCGCATGCGCACTGGGCTAATGAAGCTGCGCGAAGCGTTGGGCAACCAGAGTACGAGCTTTGGTTTTTAGAAAGTTGGCTACGCGTAACTAATGAGTCACGAAGACTTCAAAGTGATGATTCCCGCGCATGCATTATCCGCACTCGACTGGACGGATGATCGCGCGCTGACAGACCATCTCGCCGAGTGCGCCGAATGCCAACAGGAATTAATCGGCTGGGAGCAAACCGCTGCTGCCGTGGCGTTGAGTGCATCTCCGGCTGAACCCTCGCCGCTCGTCCGTCAGCGAATACTGTCGCAGATTCGATCTGACGGCGAAAGTTTGGGAACTCCGAAGATTGTGCCTTTCAAATTAGCGCAGAAGAATATTTGGAGTTCGCTTGGATCGTTGGGAGCTATCGCGGCTGCTGTGGTGTTTGCGTTGTTGCTGGGCTATCTCTTCCTCCTTTGGCGAGAGAACCGCGCTATGAGGAATGAAGTGCAAACACTGCTACTGGAGAAACAAAGGATTCAAAAAGATCTAGAGATGGTGACGATGCTTAAGAAGCCGGGGACAAAACTCATGGAGTTGAGCGGCACCGCGGTAGCCCCTGGAGCATTTGCCAAACTTGCCTTCGATCAATCGGGACACGCAATGGTGATGACGAATGGACTTCCAGCTGCTCCGGCCGGAAAGGAATATCAGTTGTGGTATATCGTGGCGGGCAAACCGCCGATGCGAGGCAAAACGTTTTCAACTGACCGTCAGGGTACCGGAATGATCGAGGATCAGCTTCCGGCTGAAGCTCTGAAGGCCTCTGTAGTCGCTGTAACGCTTGAACCACAAGGCGGCAGCGACACTCCAACCATGCCGATGTATCTGAGCAGTCGTTCCTAAAATCACCTAAGGTTTTGCCTCGCGGGTCAGACTCGAGTCTGCAGAGGCGTTCGTTAGTGTGGTTTCGTGTGAATTCGTGGATCGCTTCTCTTGCGGTAACAGACGATCCACGAATTCACACTAACAAAGAGTATTCGAATGAATAATTCATCTGAAGAAGGAGAAACTGTAAATGTTCAAACGCGCAATGGTTTTGACTGTTCTGTTTTCAGTACTGTTAGCAGTTGGTGCATCAACCGCCAAAGCACAAGAGAAGTCTCTGTACGAGCGACTAGGCGGTTATGACGGAATTGCTAAAGTCGTAGACGAGTTCATCGGACGGTTAGTCGCTGACAAGCAGTTCGAGAAGTTCTTTATTGGTCAGAGCACAGATTCCAGGAAGAAGATTCGAAACCATGTGATTGAACAATTCTGCGCAGCGGCTGGCGGTCCTTGTCTCTACACGGGCCGCGATATGAAAACCACTCATGCGGGACTGGGAATCACCGAGGCTGAGTGGAACGCCGGTGCAAATCATCTCGTCGCGGCACTCGACAAATACAAAGTAGATGAGAAGTCAAAAGCTGAGGTCGTCGCCTTTGTTTCGACGTTGAAGAAGGATATTGTCGAAAAGTAAGTTTGAGCTTAGTGCTTGGTACTTTGTACTTTGTACTTTGTGATTCGCATCTTCACTCCGGAGATGTTGAACCGCGCAAATTGAATTTGCTAGGACTTAGGACGGCAGACTAAATTGCGAAGCTCCTCTTCATCGAACAACATGTCACTCCTCCGGAGTGAAGATCTATCCTAAAAAACTCGCAGCTATAAACATCTCACTCCTCCGGAGTGAAGACATCGCAAAGTACAAAGCACAAAGTACGAAGTTCTACACTTCCCAACTTATTTGCTACACTTGACCCATTCCAGGAGTAGAGTGAAGAGGTCATGCTGAGGAGTAAGCCAAAGAATCAACCACCGCCCGTAGACAATTCCGTTTCCGATACCACCGGCCAATACGATCTCCGCTTTGTCTTGTGGCGCCAGTTCTGCGCTCAAAACAACATTCCCGTCGACACGTTGCCGAGCCAATTGACTGGCGAACAAAAAGAGCTTTGGGAAAAGATGAAGCAAAGACGGTTGAAGTAGATCTCAGATCCCAGATCTCAGATCTCAGATAAGATCCTGAGCCTTAGTTAAAGAACAATTGAAAATCCGAGATAGTCTGAGATCTTAGATTTGAGATCTGAGATCTTGAGTGAGAAAGGGATTTGTCAGTCGCTCCTCTCCAATTGTCGTAACCGGTCCATGTCCCGAATAAACTTCAACATCATCACCGAGCGGCATCAGCTTGTTATGAATGGAGTCCAGCAACTGCTCAGTCGATCCCCCTGGTAAGTCAGTTCGACCAATCGATCCTGCAAACAGAACATCTCCAACAAACACCTTTCTTTCTTTCGGTGCAAACAACACAACGTGACCCGGGGTATGTCCGGGGCAATGGAGTATCTGAAACTCCAGTTTGCCTACGCTGTAATGCTGTTCATCGCTCCAATACTCGTCAACATTGGGTGGCTCCTCAAAATAGAAGCCGAGTGCTTTCCACTGTGCACGAGGGATTCCAATCCATGCCGGTTGTTCGGGAAGCGCCCGGTAAATGAATTCGTCATCGGGGTGAATTGTGATCTTGGCTTCCGGTTTCAGCTTCTTCAAAGCAGCCACACCACCCACATGATCCAAATGTGCGTGAGTGATGGCGATCGCCTGCAAGTTCAAATTCAAGCCATCGATACGTTCGACTATCGCCGCTGAGTCGTCACCCGGGTCGATACAGATTGCTTGTCTCGTTTCTTCACAACCCAGGATGCGGGTGTGTTGCTGGAAGGCAGTGACGGTAATTTGTTGTATAAGCATTAGGCAGTTTGTATTTGTTCTTTGAGTTTTGTGGCTTTGTGCTTTATTGGTAATTCCTGTCAAAATCATACTGGCAACTCCGATCAAACAACAGTGCACCTAATTGCCTGGATAGCAAAAGACAAAGCTCAAAGTACAAAGAACGAAATACAACGTAATGCCTGTCGCAACGAAATCGCTACCTCTCGCCAATCTGCTCGATTCGATGACCACCGAAGGTGCGCCCGAATTGACAGAACATCTCGAAAACGAGGCCTTGAAGTGTTTTGCCTGCGGTCATCGTTGCCTCATCAAACCGGGAAAGCGCGGGATCTGCAAAGTAAGATTTAACGAAGGCGGACACCTACGTGTGCCAGTCAACTACGTCGCGGCACTCGCTTGCGATCCGACCGAGAAGAAACCTTTCTTCCATGTTCTGCCCGGCTCCGACACGTTGACGTTCGGCATGCTTGGATGCGACCTGCACTGCGCCTATTGTCAAAACTGGCTCACCTCGCAAGCTTTGCGTGATGATTCAGCTGGAACGAATCCAAATGCTGTATCTCCGGAACGCCTGGTGTCGCTGGCGCATGCCTACGGAGCGTCGATGGTTGGCAGTAGTTACAACGAGCCGTTAATCACCGCGGAATGGGCGGTCGAAGTTTTCAAACAAGCGCGACCCGAAGGATTCAAAACAGCCTTCATATCCAACGGTAATGCCACACCCCAAGTGCTCGACTATCTACGTCCGTGGACTGACTGCTACAAGATTGACTTCAAGTCGATGAGTGACAAGAACTATCGGCAACTTGGTGGAGTTGTAGACAACATTCTCGACACAGTGAAGATGGTTCACGAACGAGAGTTCTGGGAGGAGATCGTGACGCTCGTAATTCCGGGATTCAACGACGGCGCTGATGAATTAAAACGAGCGGCAGATTTCATTGCTTCTGTTTCGCCCGACATCCCGTGGCACGTCACGGCGTTTCATCAGGACTATCGCATGACCGAGAACGCGAATACGACCGCTGAGCAGTTAATCCATGCTTGCGAGATTGGGAAAGCGGCCGGATTGAATTACATCTACGCTGGAAACCTTCCGGGTCGAGTTGGACGTTGGGAACACACGTACTGTCCAGGCTGTGATGAGTTGCTTGTTGAGCGTCACGGTTACTTAATTCGGCAAGTGCGGGTAACGCGTGAGGGCAAGTGCCCATCATGTAGTCGTGAGATCCCTGGGATTTGGTTTTAATCGGTCAGTGATCGGTAGAACCTATAGGACGGATAAGACCAATTCTACCGACCACTGACCATTGCGATCACTTCTGAGCCGATTTCGCAGGCGGGGGCGGAGTCGCTTTCGGCGTTCCGTGGTGAAGAACCGCAGACCATTTTCCATTCCTGTTTGCCCACACCGTAGTGTGATACTCAGTGTCAGGTTTCTGTCCCGGAAAATGCGCGACGTAAGTCACGATTGCCGCATCATCGTCGATCTTTACCGTCTTCCAATCACTGAGACTCGATTTTGAGAAATCAAAACCCTGCACACCTTTAACTGAGCCGGCTCTGTCCATCACGCCGTAGGGCTCTACTTCAAGAGAATCGCTCGCCAAATATCCTTCGAACAGATCCCAATGTTTTCCTACGAGGGCCGCCCAAACCGCTTTCTCATTCGCAGCAACGTCAGAGGTCATAGACGCTGGAGTCGCCGCTGCGGCAGGAGTTGGACTGGTTGCTGGTTTGGCACCCTCTTTCGGAGCCGGAGGTGGTGGAGTTGTCGAAACATCACATTCCTGGTGATACAGCGCTTGCCATTTACCACCGCGGTTAGTGAAAAGGGTACTGGCATAAATTGATATCGGATGCGTTTGACCGTTCATCACGGAGTTCGCCTTCAACGTGTAAACGACGATTGCCGCGTCCTTATCCACCGAAAGGAATTTCCAGTCTGAAAAGGTCAGGTTACTCATTGTTCCTGATTCACTGACACTTTTGACGGTAGCGGCCTTGTCGCTAACACCACCCCCGTGCACGTAGATCATGTCGTCGGTCACGTTCGCTGAAAAAGCCGCAGTGTCTTTCTTCTCAACGGTTGCCCAGATCTCTTTTTCTCTGGTGCTTGCATCAGCTTCAGTTAATGGCGCAGCGGCCTTGGTTTCAGCTGCTCTATTGGCGTTTGCGGTGTTGGTTGCTTCACGATTTGCTGGCGGTGCTGTGCATGCGGCAAACATTAATGCCGCTAGGATGACGAGGAGAGTTTTATTCATATGAACCTGGGCTCCTAAAAAAGATGGGAAAGCGTCGGCGTTCTATGCGAAATGCGGGTGATAGTCAAGCGAAGTATTGCCGATTTCCGATTGCCAATTGCCAGTTTGGGTCTTTGGTCTTTGGTCTTTGGTCTTGGGCCTTTGGTTTTTGTTCGTGGAATTCGGGGCGAATTCGTGTGAATTCGTGGATGGTCTGCTACGCTCCCCAAAAGCAATCCACGAAATCACACGAATTCCCAGGAACAAAAACCAAAGGCCCAAGACCAAAGACCAAATTGGCAATTGCCAATTGGAAATCGGCAATGCTTAGGGTGACGCGCTCGCCGACGCTTTTGGAGTCGACGCGGGCGCAGCTGGTGCCGGCGCGGGGTTCGCGATCTTGGTTGTTTGTGAAGCGACCGCTAACCACTGACCGTTACGTCTCGCATACACATCTGTAAACCGATACTCACCGCTGATGTCGATTGGCTTTTTACTATTTGGATCTTTGACCTTGCCGTTTTTAATCACGCCACGACCTGTAATGAACGCCGCGTCAGGACCTAAGACAGTTACTTTCGTGTCAGACAGCTCCCATCCATCGACCGTCACAGCTCCCGTTTCGAGATCGCTAAGCTCTGAAGTTTTGTTGCCCGTCGTTCCATCGGGGTACGTCATTACCAAATCATCGGCGAGAATCTTGCGAACGGCTGCCGCATCGTGACGTTGAGCCGCTGCGGCCCACTCATTCTCGAGCTTAATGATTTCGGCTTCGATCGCGACCGGGTTCAAAGGCTCCTTCGCGACATTGGCGTTGGCAGTTTTGGTTGCATCGCGATTTGTATCAGGCGCCGGTTGGCACGCAGAGATTCCCATGATTAACGTGATCAGTGCGATCGCAAGTGACATCGAGTTCCTATTCATCGAACATCTCCTTGGCGGGCGTTTCGGGAACAAGTTCAAAAGTACTGCGCTGCTTCTACGCGAATTAGAAACAACAGTCAACCAAAGTCTTATCCGCAGATTACACAGATTATGCAGATTCTTTAACAGCTGTCGGTCCAACTGTTCTATCAATCGGCGTAATCTGCGTAATCTGTGGATACTGTTCGCCGTATTGACACCGAAAACGGTTCGGGATTATTGTTCGCCACGCAGCGGACCATAAGGCTTCTTGCGAACAAACCAGCGTTTCCCGTCCGCTACCTGCCTTGGCTTTAATCTAGTCGACACTTTCTTGGAAAGGAGTGAAAATGACTCGCCTTTCAAGATCTTCAAGGTTACGCAAAGCGCTTGTTGTCCTATTTTCATTTGCGATTGCCGGTATCGCAGTGGGCCAGACCCCGCGCAATCGGGCTAGCGCAGTAGACGAAGAACCTGCCTTCAATGAGTATAGAGGAGTACAAATAGGCTGGCTTGCGGACGATGTGCGGAAGAAACTGGGTTCACCTACCGACAAGGGCGACGAACAGGACTTCTACGTTTTTGGTGAAAAAGAGACGGCTCAAATCCTTTACGATAAAGCGACACACAAAGTAACCGCGATTTCTGTTGACTTCATGAGTGGGTCCACCAACGCCATCACACCCCAACAAGTGTTTGG
>Ga0114129_10016112_pt1 | contig 10634 bp, 7 predicted proteins | sample RhiMetdeltSRZDD1_FD_80071 | JGI IMG/M metagenome (GOLD analysis project Ga0114129, IMG submission 80071) | Populus rhizosphere microbial communities from Tennessee, USA - Rhizosphere MetaG P. deltoides SRZDD1 (version 2) (version 2) | ecosystem: Host-associated > Plants > Roots > Rhizosphere >... | reverse complement strand
CGATGGCGATCTGGCCGGAGAAACCCGGCCGCATGTTGGCGGTGATCATCACCTGCCGTTGGCGCGAGGTGCGGTTGATCATGGCGGGGCCGGTGCCTTCCTCGAGGGTGACGACGTCGCGCACCGGGACCGCGCCCCCCATGGTGTTGGGCACCGCCGCCTGCCCGATGCCGGCCGACGTGCTGCGGTAGCCTTGCTCCGCGCGCACGTGAACCTCGTACTGCTCGGCGCCTTCGTAGTAGTCGGTGACCTTCTGGCCGCCCACGAGGACGTTCAGCGTCGACGAGATGTCCTGCACGCGCACGCCCAGGTCGGCGGCCTTGGCGCGGTCGATCTTGACCCCGAGCTCGGGTTTGCCCGGGATCAGGTTCGTGTTGACGTCGACGACGCCGGGCACCTTCTTGAGAGGCTCCATGATCTTCTTCGAGTACTCCTCGAGCCGGGCCAGGTCGGGGCCGCCGATATAGAACTGGATCTCGGCGTTGCTGCCGCCGCGGAACGGCGACACCTTCGAAACCTCGACGACCAGGTGCAGCGCGTCGTATTGCGGCACGATCTCGTTGCGGACCTCGTCCATGACCGCGAACTGGCTGCGCTTTCGCGTGTCGGTCGGGTTCAAGGCGACGTAGAGCGAGCCGCGATTGGTGGTGCGCTGCAGGTCGCCGCCGATCGTGAGCAGGGTCGCCTTCACCTCCGGCAGCTCGCGTATCTTCTTGCCGATCGACTCGAGCACCTTCTGGGTGGCGTCGAGGCTGGCCCCTTCCGGCAGGCGCACGATGACGTCGAACTGCGACTCGTCGTCGTCGGGCAGGAAGTTCTTGTTGGCGAGCATGCCCAGCGGCACCGTCGACAGGAACGTCAGGATCATGAGCACCACGACCGCCCAGCGGTGGGCCATCGACCAGTCGAGGATCCGCAGGTAGGCCCGCTCGATGATCGGGTAGAAACCCGTCGCGCGGGAGTGTTCCTCGCCGACGAGGTCGCTGGCCCGCAGCCAACGTGAGGACATCATCGGCGTCAGGCTGAAGGCCACCACCAGCGAGATCGCGATGGAGAAGGCCATCGTCACGCCGAAGCTGCTCATGAAGCGGCCGACGATGCCGGCCATGAAGGCGACGGGCAGGAAAACGGCGATGAGCGACAGGCTGGTGGCGAGCACGGCCAGGCCGATCTCGCGCACGCCCTCGACGGCCGCCTGCATCGGCGACATCCTCTTCTCTTCCATGTACCGGAAGATGTTCTCGAGGACGATGACGGCGTCGTCGATGACGATGCCCACGGCCAGGGTCAGGGCCAGCAGCGTGATGACGTTGAGCGTGTATCCCATGTAGGCCATCGCCGCGAAGGTGGCGACGAGCGAGCTGGGGATGGCGACGGCGGCGATGATCGTGGGGCGCACGCGGCGCAGGAAGACCCAGACGATGCCGGCGGCGAAGAACGAGCCCAGGATGAGGTGCTCCTGCACGGCGTGGACGGCGGCCACGATGTAGTCCGACTGGTCGCGCACCAGATCCATGCGCCAGCCCTGAGGCAGCTGCTTGCGGACCTGCTCGACGCGCGCCTTGATGCGATCGACGGTTTCGATGGTGTTGACGCCCGACTGCTTGCGCAGGTCGAGGACGACGGCGGGTTGTCCGTTCACGGAGGCGACGGTGTCGGCGTCGGCCATGCCGTCTTCGATGCGGGCCACGTCACCCACGCGCACGGCGTAGCCCGGCCGCGCCACGATCGGGATCTGGGCGAGCTCCTCCGGTTTCGCGACGCGCCCGTAGGTACGCAGCGTGAGGTCGCGCAGCCCCTGCTCGACGCGGCCGCCGGGGAGCTGGACGTTCTGCGCCTGCAGCGCCTGCACGACTTGGCTCGAGGTCAGGCGCAAGGCGGCGAGCTTGCCGCTGTCCAGGATCACGTTGATCTGGCGCGGCCGGCCGCCGAGGACCACGACCTGGCCGACGCCCAGCACCGTCTCGAGCTGCCGGCGCAGCTTCTTGTCCGCGAACTCCGTCAGCTCGCGGATGGGAGCGGGGCCCGACAGCGCGATGGACACGACCGGCGCGGAGTCGCTGGCGATCTTCTCGATGACGGGCGGGTCGGCGTCCGGCGGCAGGTCGGCCAGGATGCGGCTGATGCGGTCGCGGACCTCCTGGGCGCCGACGTCGCCGTTCTTCTCGAGGTCGAACTGAATGGTGACGAGCGACATGCCTTCGGACGACATCGACATCAGGGTGTCGATGCCGCTGATGGTGTTGACGGCCTCTTCGATCTTGTCGGTGATCTCGGTCTCGATCTCCTCCGGCCCGGCCCCGACCAGACGCGTGCTGATGGTGACGAACGGGAAGTCGATCTGCGGGAAGCGATCGACGCCCAGGCGCATGTAGGTGAAGAGGCCGACCACCACGAGGGACAGGACGAGCACGGTGGCGAAGATGGGGCGGCGGACGCAGATCTCGGCGAGCTTTTGCATGGGATTCCGCCTATCGAACGTCCGCCAGCTCCACGCGGGCGAAAAGGCCGGGCTTCAAGCGCCCGTCGTTGTTGGCGAACTCCGCTTCGACGAGGAACGTGCGCGTGGCGGGGTCGACGGACTGCCCGACCAGCGTGACCTGGCCTTCGAACACCTGCTGCGGGTAGGCGTCGGCGCCGGCGCGCACGCGCTGCCCGTCATGGACGGCGGCGAGGTAGCGCTCGGGCACGCGGAAGCGCAGGCGCAGCGGCGCCGTCTGCGCCACCACGAACGCCACCGTCGCATCGTTCAGCCTCTCGCCGACGTCGGCGTTGCGCTTGATCACCACGCCGGTGACGGGGGAGACGAGCACGGCGTCGTTGCGCTTCTGGCGCGCGAGGGCGGCGTGGGAATCGGCGGCGGCCAGGGCGGCCTCCGCCTGCTCGTAGGTGGACTGCGTGCGGTCGAAGAGTGCCTGCGGCACGGAGCCTTTGGCCAGCAGCGTCTGCTTGCGCTCGAGCTCGCGCTTGGCGTCGGAGTACGCGGCCTTCGCCCGCGCCTTCTCCGCCTCCGCCTGTTTCGCCTCCAGCTCGAGGTACTCCGTCTCGACGGTCAGCAGCGGCTGGCCCTTCGTGATGCGGGCGCCCTCGTCGACGTGGACCTGGCCGACGCGGCCGATCACCTTCGAGACGACCTCCGACTGCATCGGCGAGACGAACTCGCCGCTCAGGCGCAGGCCGCCGTTGGCCTCGGTCGCCGTATCCGCCGAGGCGGCCTGCGGCTTGTTCACCGAGTCGGCCACCTCCTGGACGTCGGCCGGGAGCGCCGCCGGCGCCGGGCGCGCGGCCGCCTTCTCCGACGGACGGCTCTCGGCGCCACGGCACGCCGACAGCGCGAGAAGAGCGGGGACGAGAAAGACACGCGGGGACTTCATCGGGCCTCCTGAAGGAGCGCGGACTTGAGCGAGCCGCCGGCCGCCCAGGCCGCTAGCTCGGCGAGGCGCAGCTCCACGCGGCCGCCGACCACCGCGCGCCGCGCCTCGGACAGCGAGCTCTCGGCCGCCTCCACGTCGAGGGCGGTGGCCTCCTGCTCGCGATAGCGTTCGAACGTCTGCTGGTACTCCTCCTCCGCCGTGGCGAGCTGCTCGCGGGCCAGCGTCGCGTTCGTCCGCGCCGCCTCCAGATCGAGCACCGTGGTGTGCACGTCCTCACGCACCATGCGGCGCGCTTCGTCGAGCGCCATCTCCGCCTGCCGCTTGCGCGCGCGGGCCATGGCCACGCGGCCGCTGACGTCGCTGCCCTGGAAGAGGGGGACGCTCACCTGGACCTTCGCGTAGGAGAACTCGTTCTTCGGGAACGTCGTCCGTTGCCGCACGTAGCCGGCCTCGGCGGCGACCACGGGCAGGTAGGCGCCCCACTGCTTGCCGATCTCGAGCTCGGCCACCCGCAGCGCGTGCTGCGCCTGGCGGATCTCCGGACGGAGCTGCGCGGCGCGCTCCTGGAGCATGGCCTCGTCGGGGGCGGTGGCGACCACCGACTCGGGCTCCTTCACGGCCAGATCGCCTTCGAGCACCAGGGCTACGCGCAAGCGGCCGAGAGCGGCCTCGCGGAGCTGGCGTGCGGCCACCACGCGGCGCTCCGCCGCCTTGATGGCGGTCTCCGCGCGCAGCAGCTCGACGCGCGTGGCTTCGCCGGCCTCGACGAGGTTGCGCGCGTGCTGCCGGCGCTGCTCGGCCAGCGCGAGGTTGGCGCGTTCGACATCGATCAGCACGTTGCCGTACACGGCGGCCAGGTAGTCGCCGGCGACCTGGAGCAGGGCCGCGTCCTCCGTGGCGCTCACGGCGTCGCGGGCGCCGGCCAGGCCGACCTTCGCCTGGTCGTAGGCCTTCTTCTCGCGCAGGCCGGCGAAGATCGGCTGGTTGACGGTGAGCCGCAGGTTCCAGTCGTTCCGTGGCAGGATCGTGCGCGCGTCCTCGCCGGAGCCGAAGCTCACCTCGTCGCTGTTGCGGGTGAAGCTGCCGTTGGCGGCGAGCTTGGGCAGGATCAGGGAGAACATCGCGCGGCGCTGCCCGTCGGCGGCGGCGACATCCTCGCGGCTGCGGGAGACGGCGAGGTTCTTGTCGAGGGCGCGCTTCAAGGCCTCCTCGAACGAGAGGACGGGGCTGTTCGGCGGCTGGGCCGCGGCCAAGGAGGGCAGCCCGGCGAGCAGCAGCAGGGCCCGGCGCGTCATCCGCGGCTCCCGGTACCGGCCACGCCGCGCAGGAGCAGGTCGACGATCCACTGCGCCTCCACGGCGGGCTCGAGTGATTTCGTTTCGGACAGACGGCGGATGATCACGGCGTGGACTCCTTCGGCGATGAAGAGGGCGAGGCGGTCGGGTTCGGCGCGGTGCACCTCGCCTCGTTTCATGGCGCGGCGCAGCAGCGCGGAGAGCGACTGCAGGTACTCGTCGTAGTGCTTGCGGTTCCGGCTGCAGGTGTCGCTGCGGCTCTTGTCGGAGGCGCACACCTCGCGGTAGAGGCGGAACACCTCGCGGTGGGCATGGAAGAACTCCAGCTTCGTCTCCACGATCTGGCGAAGCTTCTCCGCGAAGGCCGTGCGGTTCGACTCCGCCAGCAGCGGCTCCAGGCGCTTGGTGAGCTGCGAGACGGCCCAGGTCGCGGTGCGGGCGATCATGTCCTCGCGGCTCTCGAAGTAGAGGTAGATGGTGCCTTTGGCGATGCCGGCTTCGGCCGCCACCGCCTGCATGCTCGCCCCCTCCAGGCCCAGGCGTGAGATCACGCGCAGGGCGGCCTCCTGGATGGTGTTGATGCGGTATTCCTCGACGACGGCGGATTTGGTGCGCATGGGCTCCTGGCCGAGGCGATCACGCGCCTGACGCAAGAGTCATAATACTGACCACCTGGTCAGTCTGCAAGTCCCTGCGGTCAGAGTGCTCTGTCCCGTCCCCGGCCGCTGTATGCTACCGGCCGTATGATGCTGCGAGCGACGAGCGCCCTCTGGCTGACAGTGGTGCTGCTGGCCGACTCCGCCCCGTCCTGCTCGAGAGTCGAAAACAACAACAGCAACAACATCACCTTCTTGATTTCCGCGAGCGACTGCTCGTGCCTGCCCGTGACGCTCGAGGTCAGCGCGAGCGGCAGTAGCAGTCATTTGATCGCGCTGCGCTGCGGTTTTGTGGCGTCCTATTCGACATATGCCGAGCTCAGCGGGACGATCCGGGTGACGCAGTATCAGACGTCCACGTTGTGGCTCGAGGCTCCGTACTCCGCCCGGCACGGCGAGCGGGTGCCGATCGCGCTCCAGTGCCCGAGGCGCTGACACCGCTCCTCGACGTCACGCTCCGCTGGCTGGCGTGTAGACTGCGACGTGGACCATACACTCGACGAGAAGCTCGCCTGGATCGGCGCCGTTTGCGTGCGCGTGGCGGCCGCTCATGGGGAGGGCCGGGTGCACGGCGCGCTGCATCGCGGGCGGATACGGTCCGTTTCGGCCGGCTCCGCCGACATCGATTTTTCTCCTGCCGCCTCGGCACTAGAGGGCGTGTCCTCTCCCGAACAGGTTCGCGGAGGGCCACCCGATGCACGCTCCGATGTGTTCGCGGTGGCGTACATGGCGTACGAGATGTTGACGGGAAGGCCTCCCTTCGAGGGCGCCGCGTTCCACGCCGCGGCCTATCAGCTGATCCACCGGGAGCCGCCCGATCCCCGGCAGTTCGTTCCCACCCTCCCGGCATCACTCGTCACGTGGCTGCAGCGCGGTCTCGCGAAGCAGCCGGCGGACCGTTTCCAGGATGGGGGCGCGATGTGGTCGGCGTTGCGCGCGCTACGCCCGGTACCGAGCACCTATGAAGATGTGCGTCAGCAGGTGGCCGAGCTGTGCCGGCGGGGCGATGCCGAAGCTGTCGCCCGGATCGGCGTCCTTCTGCGCGGGCCGCAGGGCAACGATGCGGCTCTCGCTATCCGTGGCGTTACACCCGACAACGCGATCCCGACGCTCATCGAAGTGTTGTCCGACCGGCAAGTGCCTGCGGGGGTGCGAGACAACGTGGCCACGGCCCTCGGCGAGTGCGGCCGGGCGGCGGCCGCGGCCGTGCCCGCGCTCGGGGCGGCCATGCGCTCCATGCGGCACCATTCGCTCGTGTTGTCGGCCACCGACGCGGTCGTAAGCATTCTGGGTGTCGAAGGCTTGAGGAGCGCGGTCCGATCCGGTGTGCCGCTCGCACGGAAGGAATCGATACAGGCCCTGGGGGTGGCGCGCGAAACGGCACGTTTGGCCGTGCCGGAGCTCCTGCAAATCGGCCGCGATCGACAGGACCTGCTCCGCGACGTGGCGTGGAAGGCCCTCTGGGACATCGGTGGCGACGAGGTGGTGGCGGCCATCGTGGAAGGCCGCGCGGAGCCGCTGGTGGCGACTGTGCGCCGGGCGGCATCGAGGTCCTCGGACGACGTGGACACGGACATCTACGTGCTCAATCCTTCGGCGGAGCCCTTCGAGCTGAAGACGAGCGCGCGCTTCGCTCTGACTGTCAACGACGAGACGGGTGCCGGGGTCGTACACGGACCGAAGCCGCAGAGCCTGGTCTTGTCGCCGGCGTCCGCGACGAGGGTCGGCGAGGTTCTCGGTTGGGAGCTGGACTCGGCGCTGTTTTTTCAGGTGAGCTATCGGCGAGTGGGCGCCCCGGCGTGGAGCCACTGGGAGGTCGATCTCAAGTCGAGGGGTTGCACGGGACGATTGCCGTTGGTGGGGGCCGCAGGCGCGTTGCACCAGGAGCACGCCGTCAACGAGAACGGGACCCGGGACTAGGAAGCCTCGGACGGCGGCATGGCGAGGCGTGAGCGCGCTCATAGTTCGGTGATCGGCCGAAGGCCAGACTGTCGGCAACCGGGTCGCATGACCCGCGTTCCTGCTCAGAGCAAAACCGGAGCAATCCGGCGACGCAGAGCCACGGGACCCGTGCGCCGTGCTCACGGCGCCCGTCAGGGGTTCGCCGAGCCGCCAGGACGTTTTGCACTGGAGGTGTGTCGTGAGTGTCGTCAACGCCGGCACCAACGAGACGTTTCCCCGCCCCATGGAGGTCAAAGAGGTCCCGAGGCCGGAGGTTCCACGGCCCGAAGCTCCACGGCCCGAAGTTCCGAGGACGAAGGCGCGTGTCGCCAAGACGCGGCGCCGTGCCAAGCCTACACCGACGGACGAGCTCACCGGGCTCGCCACGCGATCGGGATTCCTGGCGCGCCTGCAGCGATCGGTGGCGCCCGACTGGTGCATCGAGGGGCTCTTCGTCCTGCTCCTGGACATCGACCGCTTCCGCGAGCTGAACGACCGCATCGGCTACGGCGGAGGCGATCAGCTCCTGATCGAGGTGGGCACGCGCCTCAAGCGGCGCCTGCGGCCGACGGACGTCGTGGCCCGATTCGGGCCCGACGAGTTCGCGGTGCTGCTGGCGGCCGTTCCCAGTGGACGTGACGTCGCGCGGGTGGCCGAGCGCCTGCTGGGCGAGCTCGAGCCCCCCGTCGACCTCGAGGGGCGGCTGGTCAAGCCCGCGGCCAGCATCGGGGTCGCCATGGGTACGTCCGGCGAACGTCCGGAAGACGTGGTGCGCAATGCCGAACGTGCGCTGTCGCGGGCGAAGCTCCTCGGGAAGTCGAACTACCAGATCTTCCGCACGGACACCGCCGCCCGCGAGACGTCGCTGCAGGAAGTCGAGACCGCGCTGCGCCGCGCCCTCGACCAGGAGCAGTTCCGTTCGCGCTTCCGGCCCACCGTTCTCCGCAAGGAAGGCAGCGTGGCGAGCTTCGAGGTCGTCTTGTGGCGCCGCACGCCGGCGGGAACGGAGGAGCTTCCGCGCCCGGCCGGCGGAGACATCTGACGTCGATCGACAGGCCACGCGGTCGGCGGCGATCGGCCTACGGAAACAGGACGGTCGCCACCGGCCGCGACAAGTCGCGCACGCTGTGCACCTTCATCCCGCCGAAGGAGATCGAGTACACGAAGTCGTCCATCATCACGCCGCGGCGGACGGTCGGCATCCAGCCGTAATAGCGGCGCGCGTCCGTTCCCTGCACGAGGTCGCCGTGTTCGATGGATCCGAGCGAGACGATGCCGTCCGCGACTGTCGCGCGCAGCACTTCGAGCGACGAGCTGAAGCCGCGGAGGCGGGTGGAGGAGTAGTCGCTGAACGGGATGGTGAGCAGCCCGCGGCTCGCGAAGTAGTTGAACGCCTTGTGCTGGTCGAGGGCGTCCGACGACGACGAGCGCGATCCGAGGGCGAGGCGGTGTTGAACCTTGGGATCGGCGAAGTTGCTGACGTCGAAGATCTGGAGCTGGATGGCCTGGAAGAACCCCTGCTCGGTGGCGTCGCGCCCGATGGTGAGCAGGTGGTCGCGGTCGAGCGGGTGCAGGTACGTCGAGTAGCCGGGGATCTTCAGCTCGCCGACCACCCGCGGCGCGCGCGGGTTGCCGAGGTCGAGGGTGAAGAGGGGATCGACCTTCCGGTAGGTCACGAGGAAGCCGCGGGGGCCGTCGAAGCGCGCGGAGTAGATGAGCTCGTTGCGGGCGAGCCCGGTGATCTCGCCGACGACGTTCAGGCGGTCGCCGTCCGCCCGCAGGACGAAGAGGTTGTTCACCTTGTCCTGCACGCTCCAGCCGATCGTGGTCTCGCGGGTGGTGGCGATACGCAGGAAGCCGGACTCCTCGTCGAGGGCGAACTGGTCGACGATGTGCCCGGGTACGCCGCCGGAGGCGACGTAGCGGACGGCGCTGCCGCTCGAGCCGATATCGAACTGGAAGATGTAGGTGTGGTCCTGGCGCACCTGCTTGTCGGAGGGCGGCGTCGTCCAGTAGTGGCGCGTGGTCAGGTAGAGCGCGTCGCGCGAGGCGTACACCTCGTTCACCGTGTTCAGGATCGTGCGATGGCTGGTGGCGAGGCGGGAGAGGTCGAGTGTCGTGACGGTGGTGTAGCCCAGGTGCGCCGAGACGTTCGTCGACGAGAAGCTGCCGCAGTCCCGCACGACCTCGCGACCGTCTTCGAAGGCGTGGGGCAGCCACTCGGACAGCGGCGTGTCCTTGATGCGCTTGATGTTCTGGCGGCGGGCCTGCTCGAGGGCGCCGCGCACGGCCGACGGCTTCGACCAGTCGATGTTGCCGTCCGGCCAGTAGACGAGCTCGGGGCCCTTCATGGGGGCCACGCTCACGAGGCGGATGGCGTCGCCGGTGCGCCGCGCACTGACGTATCGCCCTTCGATCTCCTGGCGGTGGATGACCGCCGGCACCGGGCCGGACACGTCGTAGACGGTAATGCCGGTGCTGGCGGTGCCCGACTGCGAGGGCGAGGGGGGCGCGAACGAGCCGCCGTAGTAGGGGCCCCAGGAGCCGAGCTGCGCGAACACGATGACGCGGTCGCGAAGCAGGAACATCTCCGTGGGCTGACCCTGGAGGTCGACCGTGGACTCGATGCCCGCGCTCTCCGGCGGCCACGCCCGCAGCGTGACGAGCCGCGTGCCGTGCAGCAGGAAGATCCGCGAGCCGTCGTTCTTGATGAAGTCGGGCTCGTCGACGTCCCGCTCCTGGGTGTTGGTCGTCGTGTAGTCCGTGGCCGACTCGCGGTTCGGGGCCGGAGAGGCGGGGGGCGCCGCGGGAGACACCGCGCGGGAGTCGGCGGCGGTGCCGATGCCGAAGAATCCGCGCCGGTCGTCGAGGCTCGCGATGAGGGCGTCGATCTGGGCGTTCATCTCGCGGATGGCGAGGCGCTCGATCTCGGCCTCGAGGTCGGCGCAGCCGCGGACGTCGGACACGAAAGAGTTGTCCTGGATCTGGTCGTCCTGAGGCCCGGCCTGGTCGCAGGCGGCAGCAGTGAGGGCCAGGATGATGATCGCGATCGCTCGGCGCATGTGTCCTCCTGCGCGACGGTGAGCAATGGCCGTGCCACGGGAAGCAGAACAACGGCAGTCTTGAGTTATGAGTCGTGAGTGTGGGGTGGGCTCGAGGCGTGAGCGAAGCCAGCACCGGTCGTGGGGCACGAGCGAACGGCACCGCCGCGGGCGGCAGGACTCACTCAAAACTCAAGACTCACGACTACCGTCTAACGCGAGACGCCACCCAGCGCGCAAAATCCCAACGCGCTGGTGCAAGTTTTTTTGCGGCGTCCGGCGTCTAGGGCCGCAGCTCGAGGCCGATGGAGACCAGGCCCCGGGTGT
>Ga0114129_10016111_pt1 | contig 10634 bp, 17 predicted proteins | sample RhiMetdeltSRZDD1_FD_80071 | JGI IMG/M metagenome (GOLD analysis project Ga0114129, IMG submission 80071) | Populus rhizosphere microbial communities from Tennessee, USA - Rhizosphere MetaG P. deltoides SRZDD1 (version 2) (version 2) | ecosystem: Host-associated > Plants > Roots > Rhizosphere >... | reverse complement strand
CCGGCCTCGTACTCGCCACGCTGCACCGCATCCCCCTGGTCGGCGAGGTCTTCCGGGTCGGGCGCTACTCGTTCACGGTGCTCGAGGCCGACAAGCGCCGCGTCCTCACCGTCCGCATCACCCCCGCCCCCACCAAGAAACCCGCCCCCGACAAGCCAGAGCCGTAACGCTTGCGCGAAGCACCAGAATCGCTAGACTAGACACCGCCGACGCGAAACACGGCGTCAGGGCTACCCGGTCCTCGCAACGCGAGGCAGTTCGGAAGAGCGCTTGCGCGAAGGAGCCTAACCGCGAAACTGGTGTCTTTCACGTTCAAGCAACTTGAAGAATCCGCTTGCGCGAAGGAGCCCAACCGCCCACCCAGGCGTCCACACGAGCCGGTCGGCGCAAGGCGAAGTAGTTCGGATGAGCGCTTGCGCGAAGGAGCCTAACCGCCCACCGAAGTCATCTACATTTAACCCTAAGAAGGAGAATCAAGATGGCCGGTAAGATGGTCGAGTTTCCCAGCAATGGGCACACCGCGAAGGGCTATCTGGCCACTCCCGCCGCGGGCAAGGGCCCGGGCGTCCTCGTGATCCAGGAGTGGTGGGGCCTGGTGGGCCACATCAAGAACGTGTGCGATCGCTTCGCGGCCGCCGGCTTCTCGGCGCTGGCACCCGATCTCTACCACGGGCAGACCGCGACCGAGCCGGACGCGGCGGGCAAGCTCTTCATGGCGCTGAATATCGAGCGGGCCGAGAAGGATCTCTCCGGAGCCGCCAAGTACCTGGCTGGCCATTCCTCGACCGCCAAGCTGGGCGCGGTGGGCTTCTGCATGGGTGGCCAGCTCGCCCTCTTCGCCGGATGCACCAACCCGAAGGTGGGCGCGGTGGTGGACTTCTACGGCATCCATCCGAACGTCAAGCCGGACTACACCAAACTGAACGGTCCGGTGCTGGGGCTCTTCGCCGAGAAGGACGGCTTCGTGACGCCCCAGACCGCCCGAGAGGTGGAGGCCGCCATCAAGAAGGCGGGCAAGACGGTCGAGATCAACATCTACCCCGGCGTTGACCACGGCTTCTTCAACGACGAGCGGGCCGACGTCCACAACAAGCCCGCCGCCGAGGACGCCTGGCGCCGCACCTTGGATCTGTTCAAGAAGAACCTGAAGTAGCTCGACAAAAGCAAAGCGGGGGGCCGATTGGCCCCCCGCGTATTCTTCTCACTCGCTCGGGCTGCTACCCGGCCGCGGCGGCCGCCTTTTTCCGCCGTCCTTTGGCCGCACCCGCGGAGGCCTCGCGCTTGCCGGCCTTCTTGTCTTCCTTGGGCGCCTTCTCGGCCTTCGCGTCCTTCTTCCCCTTCTCCTTGGGCTCTTCCGGCCGGTCCACCAGCTCCAGCACCACCATCTGCGCCCGGTCGCCGGGCCGCAGCCCGGCCTTCATGATGCGCGTGTAGCCGCCGTGCCGCTCGCTGAAGCGGGCCGCGATGCTGTCGAAAAGCTTCTTCACCACGACCGTGTCGGGCACCATGCTCAGCACCTGCCGGCGCGCGTGCAGGTCGTCGCGCTTGGCGAGGGTGACCATGTGGTCGGCGAGACCGCGGACCGCCTTGGCCTTGGCCTCGGTGGTCATGATGCGCTCGTGCCGGAACAGCGCGACGAGCAGGTTCCGGAACAGCGCCCAGCGGTGGGCGGTGACCCGCCCGAGCTTGAAGCCCGCCTTGCCGTGCCTCATTTCGTCCCTCCGCGGCCGAGCGCGCCCAGCAGATTCGGATCGATGCGCATGCCGAGCGACAGTCCGAGCGCGGCCAGCGCAGTCTTGATCTCGTCGATCGACTTGGAGCCGAGGTTCTTGACCGACTCGAGATCCTCGTCTGTCTTCTGGACCAGGTCCGCGACCATGAGGATCTCGTGGTTCTTCAGGGCGTTGATGGCCCGGGCGGGGAGTGGCAGCTCCTCGAGCGGCTTGGAGAGGCTCTCCTGCAGGAAGCCCTCGCCGGTCGCCTCCACCTCCTCCTCTTCCTCCTCACGCCCTTCCGGCGCCAGGTGGGAGAAGTGTGACTGCAGGTGCCGGGCCGCCCGCGACAGGGCGTCGTCGGGAGACACCGCTCCGTTGGTCCAGATCTCGAGGATCAGCTTCTCGTAGTCGGTGACCTTGCCGAGCCTCGCGTTCTCCACGCCGTAGGCCACGCGCTGGATCGGTGAGAAGGCCGAGTCCACCGCGATGGCCCCCGCGGGGATGGTCCCCGCGGGATGCCGATCGGCCGCCACGTAGCCGCGTCCCGCGCCGATCCCGAGGTCGATCACGAGCTTGGCGCCCGCGGCCAGGGTCGCGATGTGGATCTCGGGATTCAGCACCTCGACGCCACTCGCCTCCGATACGTCGGCGCCGGTGACCTGCTTGGGGCCCTGAGCCTCGAGCCGGGTCTCGGTGGGCTCGCCGGACGGAACGCTCACCGCCAGCTTCTTCACATTCAGCAGCACATCGGTGGTGTCTTCCTGCACACCGGGGATCCGGGTCTCCATGTCCTTCACGCTCGGGATGCGCGCCCACGACACCGCCGAGCCCGGCACGATGGCCAGGAGGGTGCGGCGCAGGGAATGCCCGACGGTCAGGGCGTAACCCTTCTCGAACGGCTCGGCAACCAGCCGTCCGTAGCGATCGGAGAGAATCTCCCACTGGATCGACTTCGGCTTCTGAAACGGAGTTCTGGCCATATGCCCCTTCTGGCGGCGGGTCGGCCGCCTACTTCGAGAACAACTCGACGATGAGCTGCTCCTGCACCGGGATCTGGATGTCTTCCCGCAGCGGAAGCCCGCGCACCGTGCCCTTCTTGTCGTTGACGTCCAGATCGAGCCACGGCGGCACCGGTGAGCGCCCCGCGGTCAGGTTGTCGGCGACCCGCTCCTGCATCTTGGATGTCGGACGCAGCTGCACCACCTCGCCCACCTTCACGATGAAGGACGGGATCGACACCTTCCGTCCGTTCACCTGGATGTGCCCGTGGCCGATCATCTGCCGGGCCTCCCGGCGGGAGGCGCCCATGCCGAGGCGGAACACCACGTTGTCGAGACGCCGCTCGAGGAACTTGAGCAGGTTCTCGCCGGTGATGCCCTTCTCGGCCTCAGCCCAGGCGAAGTAGCGGCGGAACTGGGCCTCCAGCACTCCGTAGATGCGCTTGGCCTTCTGCTTCTCCCGGAGCTGGATGCCGTATTGCGTCGGCTTCGTGCGCCCCAGACCGTGCTGACCCGGCGGATAGTTCCTCCGCTCGATCGCGCACTTGTCGGTGAAGCAGCGCGAGCCCTTCAGGAACAGTTTGATGCCTTCACGCCGGCACTGCCGGCAAACGGCGGCTCGATATCGTGCCACTTACGTCTCCTCCTACACGCGTCGCCGCTTGGGCGGTCGGCAGCCGTTGTGCGGAATCGGGGTCACGTCACGGATGGCGGTGATCTCCAGCCCCACCGCCTGCAGCGAGCGGATGGCCGCCTCGCGCCCGGCCCCCGGGCCGCGCACGAACACCTCCACCTGCTTGAGACCCACCTCCATCGCCTTGCGGGCCGCGTTCTCGGCCGCGGTCTGCGCCGCGAAGGGCGTGCTCTTGCGGGAGCCCTTGAAGCCCACGCTGCCCGCGCTGGCCCACGAGACCACGTTGCCCATCTTGTCGGTCAAGGTCACGATCGTGTTGTTGAAGGTGGCCTGCACGTGGGCGATGCCCACGCGGACCTCCTTGCGCTCCCGCTTGCGCCCGCCCTTGCGGGGCGCGGCGGCGGCTTTTTCGTCCGGCTTCGGTTCCGCGGCGTCGGCCATCGACTCGGCTCCTTACTTTTTCGGCGGCGCGGAGGGCGCGGCGGCCACCGGCTTCTTCTTGACCATCACGCCCTTGCTCTTGCCCTTGCGCGTGCGCGCGTTCGTGTGGGTCCGCTGCCCGCGTACCGGCAGGCCCTTGCGATGCCGGATGCCGCGATAGCACCCGATGTCCATCAGGCGCTTCACGCTCATGGAGACTTCCCGGCGGAGGTCACCCTCCACCTTGTACTCGCGCTCGATGATGTCGCGCACCCGACCCGTCTCGTCGTCCGACCAGCTCTTGACGCGCTTGTCGGGATCAACCCGCGCGTCGGCGAAGATCTTCCTCGCGGACGGGATGCCGATCCCGTAGATGTACTGGACCGCGATCTGGCCCCGCTTGTCCCGCGGCAGGTCGACTCCGGCGATACGTGCCATGTGGGCTCCTATCCCTGGCGCTGCTTGTGACGCGGGTTCGTGCAGATGATCCGCACGCGCCCCTCTCGGCGGACCACCTTGCAGTGCTCGCACCGGACTTTTATCGATGGACGTACTTTCATTTCCTCGCCTCTTTATGTATCCGCTCGACTTTATATATCCGCTCGGCTCGCCTTCGGCTGCGCCTCGCCAAGCTCGAACTCACTTGAATCGATACGTAATGCGGCCCCGGGTGAGGTCGTAGGGTGACAGCTCCACCTTCACCTTGTCGCCCGGCAGGATGCGGATGAAGTTCATGCGCATCTTGCCCGACACGTGGGCCAGCACCCGGTGACCGTTCTCCAGCTCCACCCGGAACATCGCGTTGGGCAACGGCTCCACCACCGTGCCCTCCACCTCGATCGCATCTTCCTTGGTCATGGATGGGGCTTCCCCTAGGCCGCGCGATCCAGCCGCGTCAGCACGTCGGGACCCGCGTCCGTGATGGCGATGGTGTCCTCGAAGTGCGCGGCCCAGCTCCCGTCGGCGGTCACCGCCGTCCAGCGATCCTCCAGCACGCGCACCTCCCACGAGCCCATGGTGATCATGGGCTCGATGGCCAGCACCATGCCCGCCTTGATCACCGGGCCCCGTCCCGCATCCCCGAAGTTCGGGATCTGCGGCTCCTCGTGGAGATTCCGCCCGATCCCATGGCCGACGAAGGCGCGCACGACCCCGAAGCCGTGGCTCTCACAGTGGGTCTGTACCGCATGGGAGACGTCGCCCAGCCGGTTGCCGGCGCGGCACTGCACGATCGCCTTGTCCAGGCTCTCCCGGGTCACGTCCAGGAGCTCCTGCACCCGCGCGGGCACCGCACCCACCGGGAGCGTGATCGCGCAGTCCGCGTAGTACCCCTCGACGATACACCCGAGGTCTAGCCCCACGATGTCCCCCTCCCGGAGCTTCCGCTTGGGCGAGGGGATCCCGTGCACCACTTCCTCGTTGATCGAGATGCAGACGGTGGCCGGGAAACCCCGGTAGCCCTTGAAGGCCGAGGCAGCCCCGCGGGAGACGATGAACGCTTCCACGTCCTCGTCGATCTCCATCGTGGAGATCCCGGGCTTGACCATCGCGCGTAGCCGGTCCTTGACCTCGGCGAGGATCCGCCCGGCCGCCCGCATGTGCCCGAGCTCGCGCGCCGACTTGAGGAGGATCACGAGGCCACCGGCTCCTTGACCGCCTTCTGGATCGCGGCGGCCACCCGGTCCACCGGGCCCTCCCCGGCCACACGCACCAGCAGGCCACGCTTGCGATAGTAGTCGAGGAGGGGCGCGGTCTGGGTCTGGTAGACGTCGAGCCGGCGGCCGACCGTGGCCTCCGCATCGTCGTCCCGCTGGTAGAGCTCTCCGCCGCACTGATCGCACCGGCCGGCCACCTTCGGCGGGGCCGAGACCAGGTGGAAGGCGGTCCCGCACTGCCGGCAGACCCGGCGCCCGGTCAGGCGGCGTAGGAGCTCGTCACGCGAGACGTCGAAGAAGACCACGCGGTCGAGATCCTGGCCGAGACGGCGCAGCAGCGCATCGAGGGCTAGGGCCTGGGCCACCGTGCGCGGGAAGCCGTCCAGCACGTAGCCCGCGCCGGCGTCAGGCCGCGAGAGCCGCTCGTCCACCAGGCCGATCACGACCTCGTCGGGCACGAGCGCGCCCTGGTCCATGAAGCGCTTGGCCTCGCGCCCGAGCGGCGTGCCCGCGGCCGCCGCCTCGCGCAGCATGTCGCCGGTGGCTACCTGGGGGACGCCGGACCCCGCGGCGAGCCGCCGGGCCTGGGTGCCCTTGCCCGCGCCCGGGGCCCCGAGGAAGATCACGCGGCTCATGCGCCCTTCGCCTTCTTGCGGAGGAAGCCTTCGTAGTTCCGCATCAGCAGATGGGACTCCATCTGGCGCACGGTATCGAGGGCGACGCCGACCACGATCAGGAGGCTGGTCCCGCCGAAGTAGAACGGGGTGTTGAACCACTGGATCAGGAAGTCGGGCAACACCGAGATCAGGGCCAGGAACATCGCCCCCGGCAGCGTGATCCGGGTCAGGGTCCTGTCGATGTACTCCGCGGTCTTCTTGCCGGGCCGCACCCCCGGGATGAACCCGCCGTACTTCTTCATGTTGTCGGCGAGGTCCACCGGGTTGAAGACGATGGCGGTGTAGAAGTAGGCGAAGAAGATGATCAGGGCACAGTAGAGCACGGTGTAGGTGAAGTGCCCCGGCGAGAGCGCCTCCGAGATGTACTGCATCCACGGATGGTGGATGAAGCGCGTCAGGGTCGCCGGGAACAGGATCAGCGAGGAGGCGAAGATGACCGGGATGACGCCCGCGGTGTTGATGCGGAGCGGGATGTGGGTGGACTGGCCGCCGTACATCCGCCGTCCCACCACCCGCTTGGCGTACTGCACCGGGATCTTGCGCTGGCCCTCCTGCATCACCACCACCGCCGCGGTCACCAGGACCATCATGATGATCAGGCCCAGGAACACGAAGAGCTTGAGCTCGCCGGTGGAGATGAGGGTGTAGGAGGAGACGATCGCGGAGGGCAGCCGCACCACGATACCCGCGAAGATGATCAGGGAGATCCCGTTACCGATCCCCTTCTCGGAGATCTGCTCGCCGAGCCACATGATCAGCGCGGTCCCGGTGGTGAGGGTGAGCATGGTCATGAGCCGGAAGCCCCAGCCCGGATCCGGGACCAGGATGGCGCCGGTCTGGCTCCGCATGCTCTCCAGGCCCACCGCGATGCCGAAGGACTGCACGAGCGAGAGGCCGATCGTGCCGTACCGCGTGTACTGGGTGATCTTTTTCTTGCCCGCCTCGCCTTCCTTGGCGAGCCGCTCGAGAGCGGGGATGACCACCGTGAGCAGCTGCAGGATGATCGACGCCGAGATGTACGGCATGATCCCCAGCGCGAACACGGTGAGGCGGCGCAGGTTGCCCCCCGAGAAGAGGTCCACCATGCCGAGCAGGGTGCCCTGCACCTGGTTGAAGAACTCGGCGAGGGCCGCCGCGTCGATGCCCGGGGTGGGCACGTGGGCGCCCAGCCGGTAGGCGGCGAGTAGCACCAGCGTCATGATGACGCGGCGCTTGAGCTCCGGAACCTTGAAGATGTTCTGGAAGCTCTGCAGCCCTTCGATCACTTGCGAGTCCTCGGGCCCTTGGCGGGCAGCGGCTCGACGCGGCCACCCGCCGCCTCGAGCTTCTGCTTGGCCGCCCCGCTGACCTTGTGGACACGCACCGTGAGCGCGTGGGCCACGTCGCCGTCGCCCAGGACCTTGACCGCGCTCCGGCCGGACTTGCGGATCAGCCCGCTCGTCACCAGCGTCTCCGGATCGACGACGCTCCCCGCCGCGAAGCGGGCGGAGAGATCCCGGATATTGACGATGGCGAACTCGGTCTTGCCCCCGTAGGGCAGGAAGCCGCGCTTGGGCAGCCGCCGGAAGAGCGGCATCTGGCCGCCCTCGAACCCCGGGCGGGCGCCGCCGCCGGACCGCGCCTTCTGGCCCTTGTGGCCCTTGCCCGACGTCTTGCCGTGACCGGAGCCCGGACCGCGGCCGATCCGCTTGCGCTTCTTGGTGGATCCCGGCGCCGGCCTCAGATCCTCGATCCTCATGACTTCGCCTCGCTCCGCTCGGCCTTCTTCTTTGATCCGCTCGGCTCGATCCCAGTATTCGCTCGGCTCGCCTTCGGCTCACCTTGCTCTGCCACGGCTGCGCCTCGCCCTTCAGTCACCTCCACCGCGAACACCACGTGGCTGATCATGCCGCGGATGGTCGGCGTGTCGTCGTGCTCCACGACCTGGCGGATGTGGCGCAGGCCGAGCGCGTGCACGGTGGCCTCCTGCTTCGGGGAGAGCCCGATGATGCTCCTCACCAGTGTCACCTTAAGCTTCTTTGCCACCGGCTACCTCCTGCGCGTCGCCTTCCATGGACCGCCGCCGCGCCGCGTACGTGGACTGCAGCCGCTTCAGGCGCCGGAACGCGTCCATCGTGGCCTTCAGCACGTTGTGCGGGTTGTTGGTGCCGAGCGTCTTGGTGAGGATGTCCTGCACCCCGGCCGCCTCCAGCACCGGACGCACCGCCCCGCCCGCGATGACCCCGGTTCCCTGCGCGGCCGGCTTGAGATACACGCGCGCGGCTCCGAAGTGGCCGGTGATCTCGCAGGGAATCGTCGTGTTCTTGAGCGGCACCAGCAGCAGGTCCTTCTTGGCATGCTCGACCGACTTGCGGATCGCCTCGGGAACCTCGCGGGCCTTGCCGAGCCCGACGCCCACGTGCCCCTGCCCGTCGCCCACCACCACCAGGGCCGTGAACGAGAACCGCCGGCCGCCCTTGACCACCTTGGCCACCCGGTTGATGGCCACCACCCGGTCGGTCAGGTCCAGTGAATTCGGATCAATCCGCGCTTCCGCCACTCGGTGCTCCTCTCCTAGAACGCAAGGCCGGCGGCGCGCGCCGCCTCGGCCAGGGCCTTCACACGCCCGTGGTACTGGTAGCCGCCGCGATCGAACACGACCTGGGTGATGCCGTGCGCCTTCGCGCGCTGGGCCAGCAGCTCTCCCACGATCTTGGCCGCGGCCACGTTGCCGCCCGCCTTCGCCTTCTGGCGGAAGTCGGGGGCCCGGCTGTCCACCGCGGCGAGCGTCCGCCCGGTGGTGTCGTCCACGACCTGGGCGTAGATGTGATTCAGGCTCCGGAACACGGCCAGCCGCGGCCGCTCGGGGGTGCCGATCACCCGCGCGCGGATGCGGAGGTGCCGCACCTTCCGCCCCTGGACCTTCTGTCCGGTCAGCATTACTTGGCCCCCGCCTTCTTGCCCACTTTTCTCCGGATGTGCTCGTCCGCGTACTTGATGCCCTTGCCCTTGTAGGGGTCCGGCTTCCGCAGGGCGCGCAGCTTGGCCGCGGTCTGGCCGAGCAGGGCCTTGTCGGCGCCCCGCAGGGTGATCGAGACCTGCCGCTCCACCTCGGCCTGGATGCCGTCGGGGAGCGGGAAGATGACGGGGTGCGAGTAGCCGAGGGCGAGCTGCAGCGCCTTGCCCTGGAGCTGGCAGCGGTAGCCGATGCCGACGATCTCGAGCTTCCGTTCGAAGCCGTCCTTGACCCCGGTGACCATATTGGCCAGCAGCGACCGAGTCAGCCCGTGCAGCGCGCGGACGTTGCGGTGGTCGGAGTCGCGGGCGACCGTGAGGACGTTGGACTCCATCGACACCGAGACCCCGGACGGGATCGACTGGCTCAGCTTGCCCTTGGGCCCCTCGGCCTTCACGGTGGCGCCTTCCAGCGCGACCTTGACTCCCTGGGGGACCGGAATGGGCTTCTTACCGATTCGCGACATGGCTCGGGTCACTCCTACCAGACGTAGGCCAGCACTTCGCCGCCCAGGTGCTGCTTGCGCACCTGGCGGTCCGTCATCACTCCGGCGGAGGTGGAGAGAATCGCCACCCCCATGCCGCCCAGAATGGTGGGGATCTTGTCCTTGGTCACGTAGATACGCCGTCCGGGACGCGACACCCGCACGATCCCGGAGATGATCTTCTCGCTGCCCACGTACTTGAGGTAGACGCGCAGTGTGCCCTGCTTGTTGTCCTCGATGATCCGGAAGTTCTTGATGAACCCCTCGTCCTTCAGGATCTCGGCCATGCGCAGCTTGAGCTTCGACGACGGGATGTCCACCTTCTCGTGCTCGGCGCGGCTCGCGTTACGGATGCGCGTGAGGAAGTCGGCGATCGGATCGCTGTACATGGCTACCAGCTCGCCTTGATCACGCCGGGCACCTCGCCCTTGAGCGCGAGCTCGCGGAAACAGATCCGGCACGTCTGGAACTTCCGCAGGAAGCCGCGGGGCCGGCCGCAGATCTTGCACCGTGTGTAGGCGCGCGACTTGAACTTGGGCGGACGCTGCTGCTTCATGATGAGCGAGGTCTTGGCCATGATCAGGCCTCCGCCCGGAACGGCACACCCAGGTGCGTCAAGAGGGCCTTCGCTTCCTCGTCGGTACGCGCGGTCGTCACCATTGTGATGTCCATGCCGCGGACCTTGTCCACCTTGTCGTACACGATCTCGGGGAAGATGATCTGCTCCTTGAGTCCCATGTTGTAGTTGCCGCGGCCGTCGAAGCCCTTGGGGGGCACGCCCTTGAAATCCCGCACCCGCGGCAGCGCCACGTTGACGAGCCGGTCCAGGAACTCGTACATGCGCGGCCCGCGCAGGGTGACCTTGCAGCCGATCGGCACGTTCTCGCGCAGCTTGAAGTTGGCGATGGACTTCTTGGCCCGGGTGATGATCGGCTTCTGGCCTGAGATCGCCTGCAGGTCCGCGGTGGCGAAGTCCAGCACCTTCGCGTTCTCCTTGCCCTCGCCCACCCCCATGTTGATCACGACCTTCGCGAGCCGCGGCACCTGGAACGGATT
>Ga0114129_10016109_pt1 | contig 10635 bp, 10 predicted proteins | sample RhiMetdeltSRZDD1_FD_80071 | JGI IMG/M metagenome (GOLD analysis project Ga0114129, IMG submission 80071) | Populus rhizosphere microbial communities from Tennessee, USA - Rhizosphere MetaG P. deltoides SRZDD1 (version 2) (version 2) | ecosystem: Host-associated > Plants > Roots > Rhizosphere >... | reverse complement strand
GCAACGCCACCCGCGAGCTCTACGAGAGCGGGCGGCTCGGCCACCGCGAGCGCACCTCGTGGATGACACGCCTGCGGATCGTCGCCGGCGCGCTCCTGGGCGCGCTACGCCCGCGCCTGGCCGCAGCCGGACACCTCGCCTACACCCTCTACGTGGGCGGCCTGGCCCTCATCGTCCTCGCCGTGATCTGGCCGCTCTCCATCGTGCTGCCGCCGCGCGCCCTCGGCCCGCTGCTGCGGCACTCCGCCCGCGCGCTGATGCGCGTCGCCTTCGGCGACGTGCGGGTGGAAGGGCTCCTGAACCTGCCGCGCACCGGGCCGATGCTGCTGGCCGCCAACCACACGTCGTACCTCGACATCGTCGCTCTCGTCGCCTATCTGCCCTTCGACTTCGCGTTCGTGGCCAAGAGCGAGGTGGCCCGGTGGCCGTTCATCGGGCGCCTCCTCCGCAAGGGCGGCCATCTCACCGTCGAGCGCCTGGACAGCCAGCAGAGCGTCGCCGACGCCGCGCGCGTCCGCGAGACGATCGATGCCGGGCGGCCCGTGCTCTTCTTCCCCGAGGGCACGTTCGCGCCCTTCGCGGGCTTGCGGCCGTTCCGGCTCGGGGCCTTCAAGACGTCCGTCGAGACGGGCGTGCCCATCGTCCCGGTGGCGCTGCGCGGGCTCCGCGGCGCGCTGCGCGCGCGGCAATGGATGTTCCGGCCCGGCGCTCTGCGCGTGCTGGTGGCACCGCCCATCGCCCCCGAGGGCGACGACTGGCGCGCTGTCGTCACCTTGCGCGACCGCGTGGCCGACGCCATCGCCCTGCGCTGCGGCGAGCCGCGCATCGATCTCGTGGCCTCCGGGCTGGCCGGCTTGCCCGAGGAATGAAGGCCGATCGCTCGTCCAACGTCTGGATCGCGCGCAGCCTGGGTGCGGCCGCGTGTGTGGGTCTGGCCGGCCTCGGGGCCGCGCTCGGCCATGCGCCGGGCGCGCTCGTGGGCGCCCTCGCCGGCGCCGGCACCGCCTTCGCCCTGGATCGGGCCGCCGGGGAGCAGAGGAAGCGTCGCCGGCAGGCCCTCGCCCAGCCCTTCCCCGAATCGTGGCGCAAGTACCTCCTCACCGCCTACGACCACTACGAGCGCTTGTCGCCGCCGCTGCGCGAGCGCTTCGAGCGCGATGTCCGGGTGTTCCTCGCCGACAAGCGCATCACCGGCGTCGGGGTCGAGGTCAACGACGATCTGCGGCTGCTGGTGGCGGCCTCGGCGGTGACGCTGAGCCTCGCCTGGGACGACTTCGAATGGGACGTGCTCACCGAGGTCCTGCTGTACCCCGAGAACTTCGACCGCGACTACGGCTTCGAGAGCGCGGATCTCGCCGGCCAGGCCCACCCGTGGGGCACGGTGATCCTGTCCGTCCCCGCCCTGTACGAGAGCTTCGAGCACCCCGACGATGCCTTCCACGTGGGACTCCACGAGTTCGCGCACCTCGTCGACCTCGCCGACGACAGCCGCATGGAAGGCATCCCCGCCGGTCTCGACGAAGGCCGGCAACGGCAGTGGGTGGCGATCGCGGAGAAGGAAATGGCGCGGCTGCAGCGGGGCGGCCGGTCGGTCATCGACGACTACGGCGCCGACGAGCCGGCGGAATTCTTCGCGGTCGCGGTGGAGGCGTTCTTCGAGGCGGCCCAGGCCGTGCGCCGCGATCACGCGGAGCTCTACACATTCCTCACCGGCTACTTCGCCCAGGATCCCGCCGCCTGGGACGACGCCCGCGGGCTCCGGCCATGAGACTCGACGTCGCCCTCATTCGGCGCTACCCGGAGCTGTCGCGCCGGCGCGCCCGCGACGTGATCGAGAAAGGACAGGTCACCCTCGACGGCGCCATCGTGCAGGAGGCCGGGCGCGAGGTAGCGGAAGACGCCGCCCTCGTCTGGGATCCGAACCGCAAGGCGCGCCGGCACACGCGTTCGTCGATCCCGCGGCTCTTCGAGGACGAGCGGCTGCTCATCGTCGACAAGGCGGCGGGCCTGCTCGCAGTGCCGACGGCGCCCGACGCTCACGGCGAGGACACCGCGCTGGCCCGCGTGCAGATGTACGTCGCGCACCTGCGCCCGCGGAAGCCGTACGTCGGCGTCGTGCATCGCCTCGACCGCGATACGTCGGGCGCGCTGATGTTCGCCCTCGATCCCGAGACGCGGCGGGAGCTCATCGCCCTCGTGAGCACGCATCGCGTCGAACGGCAGTACCTCGCCCTCGTGCGCGGCGAGCCGAAGGAAGCGCGCGGCCGCATCGACCTGCCGATCCACGAGGAGTACCAGGACGGCCGCCGCCGCGTGGCTCGCGCCGGCGAGCCCGCGCGCCCGGCCGTCACGCATTGGCAGGTGCGCGAGCGCCTGAACGGCGCCGCCCTGCTCGAGGTGCGCCTCGAGACCGGACGGCAGCACCAGATCCGCGTGCACCTGGCCCACGCCGGCCATCCCCTCCTCGGCGATCGCGTCTACGGCGACGACCGCGAGGCGCCTGGGCGCGTGCGGGTGCCGCGGCAGATGTTGCACGCGGAGCGGCTGGGGTTCGATCACCCGTGGACGGAGGAAAAGGTAGCGGCCCTCAGCCCGATGCCCGAGGACTTCGAGGCCGTCCTCAAGACCCTCCGCCGCCGCGCGCCAGCGCCTGGAGTGCCGCGCCGGTGACGCGGTAGACCGTCCATTCGTTCATCGCCCGCGCCCCCAGCTTCTCGTAGAAGCCGATGGCGGGGGCGTTCCAATGCAGCACGGCCCACTCGAACCGGCCGCAGCCGCGCTCGATCGCGACATTCGCCAGGTGCTGCAGCAGCGCCTTCCCGTACCCGCGCCCGCGATGCTCGGGCTTCACGAAGAGGTCCTCGAGGTACAGGCCCTTTCGGCCCAGAAAGGTCGAGTAGGTGTGGAAGAAGAGGGCGAAGCCGACGCGCTCGCCGCCGTCGCGGGCGAACACGACCTCGCCGCACGGGTGCGGGCCGAACAGCGACTCGCGCAGGCCGTCTTCGGTGGCCACGACATCGGCGGAGAGGTGCTCGTACTCGGCGAGGGCGCGGATGAACGACAGGATCTCGGGAACGTCGGCGCGGGTGGCGGACTCGATCTCCATCTCGCGAGTATAGTTCGCGTCAAAAGGAGACCCCATGCGCCCTCACTTCATCGCCGTGTCCGTGCCTCTGCCCGCGTTGGTCCTGGTCCACGTGCTGGCCCTCGCGGCCGCGCTCTCCGGCTCCTCGCCCGTCCTCGCGCAGGAGATCCCCGCCCGCTGGGACGAGCTCACCGCCAGCGACTGGACGAAAGCGCAGGAGAAGGCCGCCTACACCTGCATCCTGCCCATCGGCATCCTGGAGAAACACGGGCCGCACGCCCCCATCGGCTCCGACCTCATCAAGGTGCGCGAGTGGTCGGCGCGGGCGACACGCAAGGAGTACGCCGTCGTCTTCCCGGACTTCTTCTACGGTCAGATCTACGAGGCGCGACACCAGCCGGGCACCTTCGCGCTGCCCTCGCGCGTGGTGTGGGACCTGCTCGACGCCACCGTCGACGAGATCGGAAGGAACGGCTTCAAGAAGATCGTGATCGTCAACGGCCACGGCGGCAATCCGAGCCTGCTGACGTACTTCGCCCAGGCCCAGCTCGAGCGGCGCCGCGACTACGTCGTCTACTACTTCAACCCCACCGACGAGCCCGAGCATGCGGAGAAGGTGGCGAAGATGCGGAAGAGCGACGCCGCCGGCGACCTGCACGCCGGCGAGCGGGAGACGGCCACTCTCATGTATCTCACGCCGCAGCTCGTGCAGCGCGAGCGGGCCATGTGGGAGTCGGGCGCACGCGAGCCGCGCTGGTCGATCCCCCACGTCTACACGCCGATCTGGTGGTACGCGGGCTTCCCGAACCACTACGCCGGCGAGGGCTTCGTGGCCACGCGCGAGCTGGGCGAGATGCTCACCGAGAAGTACGTGGCGACGCTGGCGGAAGCGCTGCGGGCGATCAAGGCCGACGACAAGGCGCCGGCGCTGCAGAACGAGTTCTACGACCGCGTGGACAAGCTCGGCCGGTGACGCCTGAACGGCGCCACAGAGGCACAGAGACACAGAGGACGGAGAACAGAGCGGCGAATCGAATCGGTGCTGAGGAAGCGCTCAGCCGAGGGTCGAGAGGATCTCGTTCACGCCGACATCCTCCGCCGGGAAGTGGATGCCGACCTGGTACGACAGCCCTTCCAGGCGGCTCCAGATCACGGTGCCCTCGAGCTCGGCCTTGAGGCTCGTCCCCTCGGCCGGCGCGTGCTCGAAACGCACACGCAGCGTGGAGCCGCGGGGGATGTCTTCACCCAGACGCAGGCGGCAGCCGTTCGAGGAGAGGTCCATACCCGTGGCCGGATGCCATTCCGCACCGGTGCTGTAGCTCACGGCGAGACGGCAGGCGATGCGCGCGTTGAGGCGCCTGTTGGCGCGGCTGGGGACACCTATGTTGGACATGACGCTCGACCAGTATATGCGCGGGCCCCAGGCCCCTCAAGCGCGGCTTTCGTGTTAAATTCCCCTATTCCATGAGCCTTCGAACGACCGGCATACTTGCGGCCGCCGCGTTGGCAGCCGGGGCCTGCGGTGGCAAGAGCGGGGACGGCCCCTCCGGCCCGAGCACACCGACGCACAATTTCACCGCGTTCGTCTTCTACGACGAGAACGGGAACGGCGCCGCCGATCCCCCGGAGGTCGTCAAGATCCCGAACGCCACCGTGTCCATTGCCGGCGTCACCGCCCGCACCGACGGCACCGGCCGCGCGGCCCTGACCGGGGTGAAGGCTGGCCAGCAGACGCTGACCGTCGCCCCCGACTCGCTCCCTCCGCACTTCACCGCCGCTTCGGTCCCCCTCACGGTGCCGACGGTGGGCGACGTGGCGGTGCCCGTGCAGCTTCCCCTCGGCATCGCCATCGTGAAGAACAAGTACATGGGCTTCGGCGACAGCCTGAGCTTCGGCACCTACGAAGCGCAGCTCGAGTCGATGTTGCGGGCGCACTTCGGCACCGCGCAGGTGGTGGACGAGGGCGTCTCCGGCACGCGCAGCGACGCCGGCGCTCGCCGCATCGCGGAGAGCCTCGCCTACGCACGGCCCGCGTACACGCTCATCCTGTACGGCACGAACGACTGGAACGAGCAGTCGTGCAAGGACGACCGTTTCCCCTGCTACACGATCGAGAGCCTGCGCACGATGATCCGCGAGGCGAAGTTCGTCGGCAGCCTGCCGATCCTGGCCACGATCCCGCCCGTCAACGTCGGGTGGAACGACCAGGCACCGCAGGACCGCGAGGACTGGGTGCGGCGCATGAACGAAGAGATCAAGAAGATGGCGCGCTCCGAGGGCGTGGTGGTCGCCGACCTGCACAAGGCCTTCACGGCCGCCCCCAGCCTCCGTGCGCTCTTCGCCGACTACATCCATCCGAACGGACAGGGTTACAGCATCATCGCCCAGGAGTTCTTCAAGGCGATCACTCAGCGACAGCCGGCGAGCTGACGCGCCCCCGGCCGTAAACAACCACTTTTCAGCCGCTGGTCCTTGTTTCCGTGCTGGGCGCGCTGCTATAGTCGTCTCATCGTCATCGACCAGTACCAACGTGCACGGATAGCCGCCGGCCCGCTGTGGAGTGGCCGGCCATGGGGATCATGAAGGCGACCGACCGTTTCATGGTGCGTGGCGCGGCGTGCCTGGTCGACGGCGAGCGCCTGCCGATCGCGAACCTGAGCGTGGGCGGCCTCTTCGCAGTGACGGATCGTCCTCCGATCGCCGGCCAGGTGGTCAGCCTCGACCTCGCCCTTCCCGAGCACGAGTCGCCGCTCCACATCCGCGGGCAGGTGACCTGGGTCAACGAGGACGGCAAGAGGATCCCCCACATGCCGCCCGGCTTCGGGATCAAGATCACGCAGATCTCGTTCGTCGACAAGTTGGCCCTGCTCGGCTTCCTGCGGCGCTCGAACGGGGCGCGCGCACGCGGGGACGCCAGCGACACCTGAGCTCGCATCTACTTCCGCCGCGGCCGCGGCCGATCCCCCGACACCATGAGCGCCCCGAACACCAGCACCAGGCTCGAGACGTACGCCCAGATGACGAGAGAGACGGAAAACGCCAGCGGCCCGTAGAACGCCTCGAGCCGCAGCGCCGGAAGGCGCGCGACGAAGAGGTACTTCACGAGCTCCCACGCGGTCCCGGCCACGAGCGCCGCCTTGAGCGCCACCTGCGTGCTCACCGACTCCGGCACCACGCGATAGATCAGGAAAAAGAGGAGGTACGACAGCGCGAGCGCCACCGCCTTGCCGCTGTACCGCACCAGCATCGGCCACTCCGCGCCATACATCCGCACCCACACCGTGACCGCGATCGATATCAGGCCGAGCAGGCCGCAGCCCAGCGTCATCACGAACGCCAGCAGCTTGCTCCGCACGAAGCTGCGGACGGCCCGGCCGCCCCAGGCACGACTGAGAGCCATCTCCACCGGCATGAAGATCCCCGACGACCCCCACACCATGACGACCAGCGCGACGATCTGCAGCCCGGCCGCCGTGCGCGTCAGGCCGCGCACCGAGTCCGCCATCGCCTCGTGGCCGAACGGGATCAGCTCCTGCAGCAGGAGCAGGAGGGCGGCCCCCGCCCGGCGCGCGCCGCCGGGCAGCAGGCGCGAGAGCGCCGCGATCACCGCCAGCAGCGGGAAGAGACAGAGCAGGAAGTTGAACGCGATCGCGTTGGTGAGCACGCCGATCTCGCGCGAGACGAGCGTGCCCACGACCTCGCGGAGGCGGCCGAGGGGGCCCGCCTTCACGCTCCGGGCTTCTCCTCGCTATAGCGAATGAGGACGACGGTGATGTTGTCCTTGCCGCCCGCCTCGTTGGCGGCGCCGATCAGGGCCTTGGCGCCGTCTTCGAGGGACGCCGGCGGCGGGTTCAGCAAGGCACCGATCTGGTCATCGGTCAACATCCCGTGCAGGCCGTCGCTGCAGAGAAGGACGACGTCGCCGTGCTCGAGCTTGCCCTCCACGAGGTCGGGCTCGATGGTGTCACGGCCGCCGACCGCCTTCAGCAGGACGTGTTTCCACGGGTGCTTCTCCGCCTCGTCGCGGCTGATGGTGCCCTCGCGCACCGCCATGTTCACCCACGTGTGGTCCTCGGTCAGGGCCTGCAGCGTGCCGCCGCGCACCAGATACAACCGGCTGTCGCCGACCCAGCCGACGGTGAGCGTGCTCGCGCGAACGAGGGCGGCGACCACGGTCGTGCCCATCCCGCTGTAGTCGGGCTGGCTGTCTGCGACGCGGAAGACCTTCTTGTTGGCCAGACCGATGGCGGTCAAGAGCCGGTTGCCGTCGAAGGAGAGACGCGCGGCAAAGCCGTAGGGCCAGGTGATGTCCTTGTCGCGATGGCTGCGGGTGATGAAGGCGCTCAGCACCTCCACCGCCGTGCTGGAGGCCACCTCGCCCGCGTTCTGTCCGCCCAAGCCGTCGCAGACGACGAAGAACGCGGCCTCCTGGTCGACGATGAGGTTGTCTTCGTTGAGGCTGCGCCGCCGTCCGACGTCGGTCAGGCCAAAACTCTCCAGCATCTCTCCTCTTTCCCCCCCGCCCGGGGAGCGGAATCTTGTCACAAACTGGCGAGGGCGCGCGAAAAGTCCTCCTTCCTGACGGCGGCGGGCGCGTGGTGCCGCCGGCCGTGGCCGGGCAGGACCCATTCGAAGCGCAGATCGAGCAGGCGGCGCAGCGAGCGGAGCTGCTCGGGCCACGAGTACCAGCAGACGCCTCGCGACGCATGCAGCCGGCCGTAGCGCGCGGACCACCAGAGATGATCGCCGGTGAACAGGAAGGTGTCGCGGTAGAGCAGGGCCAGGCTGCCCGCGGTGTGGCCGGGCACGGGGACGACGAGCAGCTCGTCGTCGAGACGGACGGGCTCGATGCCCTGCAGTTGCCGCTCGACGTCGCGCGTGGCGGACGATACGTCGGCCTCGTGCAGGATCCGCTCGCAGGCGAATCGCTCGTGCCAGCGGCGATGATCCGCCACGTCGTCGGCGTGCGAGAGGAACATCGTGCGCACGCCGCCCATCTCCGCCACGCGGCGCAGCAGCGGCTCCGCCGCACGCGGCGAGTCGATCAGCACGTTGCCGCCCTCGCGCACGATCAGGTAGCTCGAGGCGCCGAACGAGCGCTCCGACGTGTAGCCGCAGTAGTAGACGTTCTCGGCCACGAGCTCGGGGAACGACACCGCCGCATCGCGGGCATCGGCGTGGGAGACGCTGCCGATGGACGCCGTCGGGCAGGCCACCAGCGCCATCAGGGCACGATGGCGGGACTCCGGCGAGTCCGGCTGCGCATGGACGTAGGCCAACGACCTGTCCGACTGGGCGAAGACAGCAGGGGCGATCTGCCGGCACGTATCACAGTCGATGCAGCTCTCGTCGACGTACAGATCGCCGGCCACGTTTTCCGGCAGGCGGGCGGAAGCGCGAGCCATGAATCCATTATGCTGTCTCGCGGAGGTGGCCGCTGGCGACGCTCGTGCTCGTGGGGATCCTGGCGCTGCCGGCGACGGACACCGCGCCCCCGACTGCCACTCCGACTCCCCCATCGACACTCGTCCCCGCGATGCCCACGGCGATCCGCGGCCTGCAGCCGCAGCCCCAGAAGCCGCCGACACCGCTGCACCCCTCCGACGTCTGGTCGCGGCTCGAAGACACCCCGGGCGTCGTGCTCGACCGCGTGAACGTCGCCGGCACGGAATCGGCGTTCCAGCCCGCGATCGTCTGGCGAGGCGACACCGGGTCCGGCGCCTCGTGGACGCTCGACGGCATCGACATCACCGATCCGGCCGCGCCGGGCACCAGTGCGCTCTATCTCAATCCCGCCCTCGGCGACCTCAGGGTCACGGCCGAGGGCGACATCCACGTCCGCACCGGCGGTCTGCCTGTCGCCCTCGCGACAGGGCCCGGGCACGGTGTGCTGCTGTTCGCGTATCTGGCACCGTCGGCCCTGCAATCCGACAACCTGAGCGCGGCGCTGCGGGACACCTCGCTCCAGATCAATGAAACGCGCCACCTGGCCGAGCTCGGCGCCCGCGCCGACTACCGCCTCACCCACGCCCTCCTCGTCGACGGCGGGGCAACGTGGATCCAGCATCGCCAACGCTCGTTCACCGAGCACGACGAGACGCAGCGGCTGACGTCGATGATGGGCCGCATCATGATGTCGGGGGTCCACTTCGGCATCAGCCTTTCGCTCGTTCGCACGGAGAAAGTACATGACGATCGCGACACCACGCTGGCCGCGTTGCCCGAGGCCCGCTGGCGCCAGTCCGGCCCCGCTCACCTGATCGCGCTCCGCGGCAGCCACACCACCTCGTCGCTTCACCTCTCGGCGACGGCCGGCTATCTCGACAGCACGTTCCGCCTCGATGCCGCCGGCGGGACGGCGGCCGATCCGTTCGAAGACTTCCGCGGGATCTTCCAGGGCTCCTACCTGAGCCTCCACTCGAAGAGGCGCCGCCTCCAGCTCGGAAGCGAGGCCAGCACCACGCGCGGCCACCTGACGCTGACCGCGGGCCTCGGTTATCGCCGCATGCCCGTCTCCACGCAGTCCGGGTGGCCTGGCAACCAGGTCCAGGCCTTCGAGCGCGAGCAGGTCTTCTTCCGCACTTTCCGCTTGACGGGCTTCGCGATCCCCACGCGGGACCAGGACGTGCGCTCGGTGCAGCAGCACGCGGAGGCGTACGCCCACGCCTCCCTCCGGCGCGAGCGCTTCGCGTTCGACGCGGGAGTTCGGCTGGACCGGTTATCAGGACACGACGAGGCGGTGTCGATCGCCGCCAACCCACTGGTCCCCGAGCTCCTCCCCGCGATGACGTTCGCAGGATCGCCGGCGCGCTTCCGCTGGCTCGACGTGTTGCCCCGCGCCTCCGTGGTCTGGAAGCCCCCCGCCCAGCCCTGGACCGCGACCCTCCGGTACAACGCCTACGCAGGCCCGCTGGGCAGCGGTGATGTCACCTTCGACCATCCCGGACGCGACGTCGCCTCGATCTCCTACTACTGGCGCGACCGCAACGACGACCGTGTGGTGCAGGCCGACGAGATCGAGACCGCGCGGGGCCGGCTGGGGTCGAGCGGCATCGATCCCGAGAAGCCCGGCGATCCCGTCTCCCTCCATCAGATCGACCCCGACTTGCGCGCGCCGCGCACGCACGAGTGGAGCGTGTACGGCAAGACGTACGTCGGACGGACGGAAGCGCGGCTCACCTCGTACTATCGACGCAACGAGCGGCTGCTGTGGCGGCCCGTCCGCGGCCTCAGCCGCGCGGACTACGCGATCCGCGGCGCCGTGCGCGGCACGTTGTTCGAGGACGACTACTCCGTCGGCTACTACGCCCCCGCCTCGGCGTCGAAGATCCCGCCGGGGAACGGACGCATCCTCACCAACCGCGACGGCTATCACCAGGACGCCGTGGGCCTCGAGCTCAAGCTGCGGGGCCGCCTCCGAAGGATGTGGTGGGACGCGTGGGCGGCGGCGACCGACTGGCGCGAGCGCTTCGACGATGAAGAGACGGCGATCATCGACCCGACGTCTACGGACAGCGAGCCGAACCGCGACGCGGGCGCGGTCGCCGGCG
>Ga0114129_10016108_pt1 | contig 10635 bp, 10 predicted proteins | sample RhiMetdeltSRZDD1_FD_80071 | JGI IMG/M metagenome (GOLD analysis project Ga0114129, IMG submission 80071) | Populus rhizosphere microbial communities from Tennessee, USA - Rhizosphere MetaG P. deltoides SRZDD1 (version 2) (version 2) | ecosystem: Host-associated > Plants > Roots > Rhizosphere >... | reverse complement strand
CCGGCGAAAATCGGCACGTTTTGCAGGAAGGCGATTCGATCAACTGGTATCATCCGCGCATTAACACATGCTGTCGAGGCAGTGTCAAGCACGCAACTATTGCGCTCGAGATTTCCGCTTGGGATGAGGCAGTTCTTCGGGGGGGCGTCGCATATAGATAATCATCATTACGGTACCCACGATGAGCATCGGCAAGGTCAGTTCTTGTCCTCTTGTGAAAGGTCCAAGGTCGAAACCGATCTGGACATCCGGCTCGCGTACAAACTCGATTAGGAATCGGAACAGCCCATAAAACGCCAGAAGAGCCCAGAACACGGTGCCTCGGTAAAAATTCTTTCTGTAAAGCCATCGCAGAATAAAAAACAACACCAACCCCTCAAGAAATGCTTCGTAGAGTTGCGATGGATGCCGAGGCATATTTCCACCTTCGGGAAACACCATGCCCCAGGCGACATTTGTCGTGCGGCCATACAATTCGCCATTGATGAAGTTGCCGATTCTGCCGAGGCTAAGGCCGATTGGCGCCGCCGCCGAGACGAGGTCGGCGATTTCAAAAAAATTCCAATGTTTTTTGCGCGTGATGTACCAGGCAGCAAGGAGCATTCCCAAAAACCCGCCGTGGAAGGACATCCCTCCTTGCCAGATCTTGAAGATTGAAAGCGGATCGCGCAGGTAACTTCCAAGATCGTAGAAGAGCACGTAGCCGAGCCGGCCACCGATCATGACACCGAGAATCAAATAGAAGAGCAAATCGTAGAGGTCATCGGTCGACAGGTTCAGCTTTCGGTACTTTGCAAAGCGGCGCAGGACGAAGAAGCCGATGATGAACGACAGCATGTACATCAGTCCGTACCAACGCAGCTGTACCGGACCAATTCGCAGGAATACCGGGTCGATGTTTGGATATGGAATAGTCAAAAGCATCTAGGGAACTTCAGCAGCGGATAGCGCAGTTTTTTCACTGAAAACAACTGCGCTGAAGGACTGAATGGTCGCATTCTCTTTCCAATCGTCCGGTTTAAGCCCGGCTTTCCTGCACGTTTCTTGCAAGAATCGTTCTCTCGTCCAACCTAGTGCCGCCGGAACTTGTGGTAAGAGCAATCCGCGCGCATGTTGCTTCGTGATCATTAAGCCGTGTTTGCCGATTTCGATCTGCCGAACATCCAGCACGCGCTCGAGCGGCGAAAGAACCGAAATCTCGAACTGAACCGCCGGAAGTTCCGCAGCCATGAGGGGCATGAAACGAGGGTCGCCGACCGCCGCCGCGATTGCGCATTCGGCAACGGTTCGATACAGCGGACTTGCAGCGTGAATGTTTCCAATGCATCCACGCAACTCACCGCCCTTGTGAAGTGAAACGAATACGCCCCGGATTTCCGAGAGTGCGCGCGGCAAGACTTCAGGGAAGCGAGGCGAACGACCGCCAAGGTAAGACGCTACCGCCTGTCGAGCGATTTGAAGTAAAAGGTGTTGGTCCGCTTCAGTGAGTTGGAATATCGCTGGTTGCGACATGGCGACGCTGCCTCTTTTCCAACAGAATCAAGCGCCGGCGCTCGCGTGCTTTGAAACGACCATCAATCTTCGTCCAGAACTTTCGGAAATAATCGAATGCCGAAAGCATTGCGAAGAGAACCACCAAACCGAGCGAGATACGGCCAAGGACATGGATTATCGGATGAGGAATACCCCCGGGCATCGGCATACCCAAAATCAGCAGCGTAATTGTTGCAACCTGCGTCACCATCTTGAGCTTGCCAAGATCGGAGGCGTCGATTGTGAAGCCCTGGGCTGAAGCGATACTGCGCAGTCCGGTCACCGCGAATTCACGGCCAACGATAATGACCACGATCCACGCCGCGACCACCTGCAGTTGGACGAGGGAAATGAAGGCCGAAGATATGAGAAGCTTGTCCGCGACGGGATCGAGTAGAGTACCAAGCGTGGTGACCTGACCACGCTTTCGTGCCAGATAGCCGTCCAACAGATCGGTTAACGACGCAGCCAAAAAGATCGCAGCGGCGACACGGACGTTGTACTTTGTCAGCAGAACGGCGACCAGCAGCGGAACCAAAAAAATCCGGCTCAAGGTCAGACCGTTGGGCAGATTCATGGGCCTTATTCTAGTATAGAAACGTCATATGAAGGGACTCATTCTAGCCGGAGGAAAGGGGACTCGCCTTCGTCCTCTCACACTCAATACACCCAAGCCAGTCGTGCCTGTCGCTAATTCTCCATTCTTGCTGTTTCAGGTCGATTTGATGCGAAGCGCAGGCATCAGCGAGATCATTCTGAGCTTGTCATACCAGCCCAGAAAGATCGAAGACCTTCTGAAGGACGGATCCGACTATGGGGTCTGGATCCGCTATGCGGTAGAAGGTACCCCTCTCGGTACGGGAGGCGCCTTTAAGAACGCGGAAGAACACATTGATTCCACGGCCGTTGTCTTCAATGGAGATGTACTGACCGACATCGACCTCGCAGCTGTAATTGCGCACCACCGGCAGAAAGGGGCAGCTGCAACAATTGTCCTGGTGCCGGTAGAGAACCCCTCGGCCTACGGCCTCGTCGAGACCAATCCGGAAGGCTGGATTCAGCGGTTTATCGAGAAACCCGGTCCCGATGAGATTACCTGCAATACCATCAACGCAGGTATCTACGTTCTCGAGCCGTCCGTTCTGAAGTACATGCCTAAAGGCGAACCCTATTCATTCGAACGCGGATTGTTTCCGACGCTGCTCGAACACAAAGAGCCGGTCTTATCGTTTATCTCCGACAAATATTGGATCGACATCGGCACTCCTCAAAAATATCTGGAAGTGCATTACGACATCCTGTCGCAGAAGTTTGCTTCGCCGCGAGTCGCGAAGAGTGCGTTGAATCGAGCTTCATTAGCCGCCGGCACCTTCGTGGATGAAAAGTCATTGATCGACCAGGATGTGACGATTCGTGAAGGCGTGAGGATCGAGAACTCGGTCATTGGCAAGAATTGCAAAATCGACGCGGGAGTTCACATCGTCGATTCCGTGATCTGGTCGGGCAACACGATCGATGGTGAGGCCCGCATTGTCGGAGCTCTCGTCGGCAAAGGTTGTTATATCGGACGATCAGCAAACCTTCGACCTGGTGTCGTGCTTGGCGACAAGAGCGTGGTCACCGATTTTTCTTCATTGTGAAAAGCCCGATCAAATTTGGGACCGACGGGTGGCGTGGCATCATTGCCGACACGTTTACATTCGACAATGTCCGCTCTGCTGCGCAGGCAACAGCGGACTACTTCAAGACCGTCGAAGGTTGTGAACGCGCCGTCTTTGTCGGATTCGACGTGCGGTTTCAGTCGGACGCATTTGCTCGCGCCGCTGCGGAAGTGATCGCGGCAAATGGTTTTCGCGTGGTAATGATGGATCGGCCTTATCCGACGCCTTACGTTTCATTCGAGGTCCGGCGCCGTAAGTTTGCCGGCGGAATCATGATCACCGCGAGTCACAATCCACCCGCCTTTAACGGCTTCAAAGTGAAAGCTTATTTTGGTGGGAGCGCGACGCCATCGATTACGGCAAAGATCGAAGCAAACCTGGCGAAGCTGCAGACAATGGACCATGGAACATGGTCCAAGTTCCATGGTCCATCTGACCCCTCGTCCGCCGAAATAATCGGTCCTGAGAAGTTCTATTTCGATCATCTCAAGTCGCTTGTCGATTGGGACCGAATTAAGAAATCCAAGCTGAAGATCGTTGTTGACTCCATGCACGGCTGCGGCGGTTACGTCCTGGAGGAACTCCTTCGAGAAACGTCGTGCACCGCTCGGACCATTCGTGGCAATCCGGATCCCCTTTTCGGGGGAATCCATCCGGAGCCGATGATGCCGCAACTAGAGCCGCTTGGAGAAGAGGTCCGACGTTCTGGAAGTCACATTGGACTTGCAACCGACGGCGACGCCGACCGCCTTGGCATCGTGGATGAAAACGGCCGTTACGTAAATACGCTTCAGACATTGTCGCTATTACTGCTTCACGTCTATCGCAACAAGGGTTGGCGTGGTGCAGTGGCCCGCACCTATTCGCAAAGTCTGCTGATCCCGCGCATCGCGGAACGGCTGGGTCTGCCGTTATTCGAATGCCCTATCGGATTCAAAAACATCGGCGAGCTGATGCTTGAGAACGAGATCTTGATTGGCGGTGAAGAGAGCGGCGGAATTGGTTTGTCACGACATTTGCCGGAACGCGATGGAATTTTTATCAACCTTTTGTTTCTCGATTTGATGGCAGCGTCCGGAAAGAGCTGCACCGAACTGATCCGCGACATGTGGAATGAGTTTGGTGAATTCCACTACGACCGCCGGGATTTGCATGTACCTATCGAAATCGGCAACGCGGTGGTATCAAAGTGGAAAACGGCCCCGCCGGCGACATTTGCCGGCCGGCGAGTGCAGAATGTTGGGAAGCTGGATGGGTCGAAGGTGTTCCTGGAGAACGACAGCTGGATTCTGTTCCGACAGTCAGGAACCGAACCATTGCTGCGGGTTTATTGCGAGGCGCCCACGGAGGCGGCCGTCGCCGAAATTATGGCCGCCGGTCTGCAATTTGTGGAACAATTCGGGTCTGATGGTGTCAATTAACGCTGTAGCGACGATCCCTGAACGACGGGCGGTCAGGGACCGCCGCTCCAGCAGAAGCGGACGACGTTAATGCCGAGAGAGATCGCCTATAACTGGGTGGATCGGGTACAGGGGCTTAGCGCTGAAGAAGCGTTGTTCGTTGCCCGCCTGCAAGCCAACGAGGATGCTGCATACGACGAGCTCGTTCGGACGTACAGCGCTTCACTTTTCCATGTCGCCTACCGCATGCTTGGAGAACAGGCGGAGGCTTCCGATGCTGTTCAGGATATTTTCCTGAAAGTCTTTCGGAACATTGGCGGTTTCAAGGGTGAAGCGGCGTTGAAGACCTGGGTCTTCAGGATTGCCTTTTCCGAGATTCTGAACCGCTTGCGGTGGTGGAGAAGGCGTCATCGATTCGCAACCATGTCGCTTGACGAGCAACCGAACGGGACCGGCATCGGCCATAGCGTTCCGAGCCCGAGTCCGACGCCCGAACAGATGCTGCAGTCGAAGGAACAAGAGACTGCAATTCATCAGGCTCTGGGGAGACTCTCGAAAGATCATCGATCCATCATCGTGCTGCGTGATATCGAGGGCTTCTCCTACAACGAGATCGCCGACGTTTTAGGCGTTTCGATCGGAACCGTTAAATCACGACTCGCCAGGGCGCGATCGGATTTGAAGAAATCGCTGATGCGTTATTTATCGGTTCAGCATTTGAGGTAAGTTTGCAATGAGTACAGCAGAATGCAGTTCCGTTCAAAACTTAATGAGCCCGTTCATCGACTCGATGGTAACGGCTGAGGAAGCTGAGCGCGTCGAAAGTCATGTCGCAACATGCGGCCCGTGTCTTCGCCAACTGCAGTCATTCATTTCCATGCGCAGCCTGATCGCTCGCATCGATACGCCTTCGTTGCCCGAGGATATGGTGCTCGAGACTCGTGTCCGGCTCTCCCATGCCCGGAATAGGAACTTCCTCGCTCGATTTGAAAACCGTCTGAACAACGTTCTCAGGCCGATGATCTTTCCCGCTGTGTTCGGAACTGCGCTGACGATGCTTTTGTTTGGTGTGTTGCTTGGGTCGCTTACGTCCGCGTCTACTGTTTTGGCCCAAGACCGGATTGAAGAGCAGCCGGTTTACCGCTTATTTCAGCCGGTACGCACCGACAATCCGAATTGGATTCGCTTCGCTTCTAACGACAAGCACGAACTTGACGAGCCGTTGACGATCGAGACTTACGTGGGACACGAAGGACGCGTCCTTGATTATCAAGTGCTTTCGGGACCGCAAAATCCTGAGGTAACTGGCTGGATTAGGCAAATGCTGTCGTTGGCTCAGTTCACTCCGGCCACTGCATTCGGGAAACCGGTGGAATCGAAGATCATTCTGTCCTTCGTTGCAGTACGAAATTAGCTAGATCACCTTTGCAACGGCCTCCACGACCCGATCCGCGACCTTACCTGATCCCAGTTGACGTCTCAGCTTTTCATAATTGCCTCGAATCCGGGACTGAACCCAAACGTCGTCCATCAGCTGTAATGCCATCTTGCTGACTTCCTCTGCCGTCATTTTGTCCTGAAAAAGTTCGGGCACTACTTCTTCGCCGAGGATGATATTCACGATCCCAAACAATCGTACTTTCAACAGTGCCTTGCCGAGCAGCCACGATGCTTGCGAAATTCGGTAAACAATAACTTCCGGCGTGCCCAGCAATGCCGTCTCCAGCGTAGCCGTCCCGCTGGCAACGATTGCCGCGCGAGCATATCGGACGGCGTTGTACGTGTCGTTCGTGATGATGGTGATCGGCTGACGCTTGGTGAGATTGTCAATCAACTCACGATGAAGGCCCGATGCCATGGGCAGGACGAATTGCGTATCCGGCTTTCGCCGGCTGATCAGTGTTGCTGCTTCGCAGAGCGTCGGCAGGATGAATCGCACTTCTTTCGGACGGCTCCCGGGTAACAGGGCCAGGATAGGTTTCCTCGGATCGAGCTTGTAAAAGGCGCAAAATTCTTCTTTCGATTTGGTTGCGCGCACCGTGTCCACGAGAGGGTGCCCGACGAACTCCACGTCGACTCCGGCTTTCCGGTACACCTCTTCCTCGAACGGAAAAATCACGAGCATTTTGTTGACGAGTTTGCGGAGTTGCTTTAGCCGTCCTTCGCGCCAGGCCCACACCTGTGGGCTGACGTAATAAATAACCGGAACTCCGGCATCTTTTACGCGCTTTCCGAGTCTCAGATTGAAGTCAGGAAAGTCGATCAAAATCGCTGCGGTTGGAGGCTCCGTCTCCACGCGCTCGGCCAGCCGGCGGAAAACGCGGTACAAGCTCGCGAGGGAGCTGATCACCTCGAATGGTCCAATCACGGCGGTTTTACTGATGTCGCCTTCCAGTTGCACGCCTGCGTCACGCATGCGCTGTCCGCCGAGGCCATAAATCTGACAATTTGGGAATTTTCGAATCAGACTTCGTGCGACATCTGCGCCGTACATGTCGCCGGAAGCTTCGCCGGCAACAATTAAAAACCGCTGCGAAGTCACGGGACGCGATTTTTCAATTCAAGAAAGCGGGGGATTGGGCTGCGCACGTCGATAAATTCGTGCCAGATAACGTCTTGATCGCCGATTTTTCCAAACGCCAGGACCTTGTATTCACCGAACGGAATATTTTTGAATTCGAACCTGCCGTTTCGAGACGTCTGCATGAGTAATTCGGAATTATTGCTCGTTTGGGCGCGACGCATTCGCGTGACAACGTAATTCGTCGCCTCCTGGTGCGCCCTTTGCGACATTTCCAGGAAGACCTCCTTGCGAAATCTGAACGTGGGTTGGAATTGCTGCCAGTAGCGGTCGAGTCGTTTTTGAACTTCGCTGGTCCAGAGATCCGCGTAATCAGGCGACAGCAAAATGACTTGTAGAGGTTCTGAAATCTCCTGTTGAGGAATTACAACTGCGCCGGTAATGATCCCGGTCTGTTTCGGGTCTTGAGCAAATAACAGAACTGCCGTCAATATCAGAGCGCTAAGCATGAATTTAAATTCTAGCACTTCATTTAGCCGGTAAGCGCGGCGAAACCGGCTCGCATTTTCACTCGAACACGCGCGTTACAGGTACCACGGCGATGTCTTCAGGCTTCACGTTGATGCGAAAAGTCTCGATGATCTTATCTTCGTCCTGGATTTCCTTGGGTTTTGGCGAATTGTAGGTGATGGGAGAAGGCGTGTTCTTCAGAATCGCATCGCGAATCGCATCTGCGTTCTTCGTTACGAGAACGATGCGCATCCGATCCGTTTTGAGGTGCCGGCGAATAGCGGCATTGACATCGTCGACCGTGATCTTCGCAAGCTGTGACTTGAGGTACGCGTCGAATTCCGGAATGTCATAGTAACGGCTGTCCATGGCGTAACCGAGCCGGGCACTCTGAGTTTGGGTCAAAACATTTGCAAATTTCGTGAGGAACTCCCGGGTCGTCTCGAAGACTTCTTTCGAAATTCCGTTTCGAACGAGTTTGTCGTACTCGTACAGCGCGGCACGCAGCGCAAAGACGCCGTTCTCAGCCTCGACCGGGCGTATCCAGACCTGAAAGATCTGTTGTTGGCGGGCCAGGTTTGGATCCGGTGTCATCAGGAACATTCCGCGTGGAAAGTATTCGATGTATGCATAATCGCCGTAATTGAGGCCGCGGGCCTCACGCAGCCGTTGATAAAGGTAGCTATTGGATGAACGGTGCTGGCCGAAATACGACGCAACCAGCGCAAGCGCGGCCCAGTCTTTCGAGGAGCGATTTACTTCGATCGGAAATCCGAACGATATCGCGGTCGACCGAGTGTCTCGCGTAACAATTTCGATTCGCGTTCCCGCCTGCAGTTTGGGTTTGTCCATCCGTTTTTTGTCCGTTATGCCGTCGGGAAGTTTTTTAAAGTCCGACTCGACCCGTTCAGCAAAACCCTTGGGAAGGCCGCCGGCAAGACCTATGACCAAATTGGCGCCCGTGTAGTGGGTGCGATAGAAATCGCGCACATCCTGGATCGTCAGCTTTTCAAGTGAACTGACCTTACCGACGTTGTGGTGCCCATAAGGGTGACCGGCATAAATAACGTTGTAGAGATGTTCCTTTCCAAGCTCTTCATCGTTGCTTTGTCGAAGCGAAACTCTCAGAAAATTGATTGCTTCCTCCCGCAGGCGTTTGAAATCCTCGGGACGAAATCCAGGATCGAGGAGCATGTCTTTGAACAAGGCATAGTAGCGGTCGAGATTTTCGACGTGAGTCGTTCCGCTGAAAACAGTCATCTCTTTATCGACTTGTGAACTGACGGATGACGCCATCGGATATAAAGCCTGGACGATCTGGTCGTAGGTCAGCGAGCGAGTCCCGCCTTGTGCCAGCATCGAAGCTGTCAAGTTGGCCACACCGTCTTTGCCGGAAGGATCGAACGCCGACCCGGTTGTAAACATGATTCGAAATGTCACCAGCGGCGATGTACCGGGCAGAACGACACTCGGGATTTTGTTCGGTGACGCCAGCAGAACTGAAGAACACAGCAGAAGAGCGATTGCGATCTTTCTCATGATTAATTTGTAGCTCCCTTCGTCGTGAGCGTCACGATCGTCTGATTGTTCGGCAAGAAGTACTGGCTCGCGATCTTCTTGATGTCCTCAGATGTGATTCGCTGGTATAAGGCGAAAACCTTGTTGATCGTCTCGGGGGTGCGGCGAAGCCCGATGTACGGAGCAAGAACGTTGGCGATTGCAGAGGAGCTATTCATACGCAATGCCAAACTGTATCGAATGCGAGAGCGTGTCGCGTCGAGCTTTGCTTGATCGACCGGCTCTTTAGTGAAGCGCTCGAACGTCATTAGGATTTGCTCTCGAACGTAATCGATGTCCTTCGGATCTTTGATGCGGGCATAGACCGTGAACAACTCGGGGTCAGGATGATTTCCAAAATCCGGTTGCAGTTCGTCGACTTTCTGCTCTTTCAGCACGAGCCGTTGATACAACTCGGAATTCGGTCCGAACGCGATGGGCGACAGCAGATCGAGTGCGGCCTTATCGATTTTTTCGTCGGAGTATGCGGGGCCTCTGAAGGCCACAGCGAGCCATGGAAGAGTCGGCGAATTCCAGTCCACTGACGCTTTCCGCGATGCAGTTTGCGGGGGCTCCGCCGGAATATTGGAAACGTAGGTACCGCGTTTCCACTCGCCAAAGTATTTCTTGGTGAGACCGAGCGCCTGTTCCCGGCTTACATCACCGACCAAAAGGATTGTCGTGTATTCCGGCCGGTAAAACCGATCATAGAACTGCAGGCTGTAGTTGTATTGATTGGGCATATCTTGAATGTCTTTCAAGAAACCCATCGTCGTGTGTGCGTACGTGTGCTTGGTGAAAGCAGTTGCGTAGAGCGCTTCGTCCAGCTTCTCGGTGGGATCCGAGCTGTTCTTATTGTATTCGCCCAGCACGGCAAGCGACTCCGTTTTGTATGCAGCTTCGGCATACTTGAGGCGCTGGAATCGATCTGCCTCGAGCTTCATCACTGGTTCGAGATCTTCTTTGGAAAAGTTTTCGTAATAGGTCGTGCGGTCGAAGTTCGTCGATGCATTCGACTCGGCACCCGCTTTCTTGAGGATCAGATCCCGCTGCTCGGGCGTGTAATGCTCGCTTCCTCGAAACATAATGTGTTCGAAAAGGTGAGCGTAGCCACTCTTACCGGGTTCTACTTCGTTGCGAGAACCGGCTTGAACCACTATGTAAAGTGACACCATGTTCGGAAAATCCGTCGGAACGGTTACCAGGCGCAAGCCGTTATCGAGGTCATCGATCGCGTATTCATAAGGAAAAGGCCTGGTATCTTTCTGTTGAGCTGGCGCAGCTGCAGAAAAACAAACAAGTGAAAGCAGAGCGATAAGTCTTTTCATATCGTAAAATTGTAGCGCATGCGGCGTCTCCTGCCAGTCCTCGTCGTCCTGGTGAGCCTTCCGGCCGGTTCCTGGTTCGCGGCTCAAAACCAGACCCACATCGTGATCATGCACACCAACGATCT
>Ga0114129_10016107_pt1 | contig 10635 bp, 14 predicted proteins | sample RhiMetdeltSRZDD1_FD_80071 | JGI IMG/M metagenome (GOLD analysis project Ga0114129, IMG submission 80071) | Populus rhizosphere microbial communities from Tennessee, USA - Rhizosphere MetaG P. deltoides SRZDD1 (version 2) (version 2) | ecosystem: Host-associated > Plants > Roots > Rhizosphere >... | reverse complement strand
TAGCCTGTTACTCCGCCGATGACGACAAGCACCGCCGGCAGTCAGACGACTCCGACAATCGGAGGAAGCGGCGCGCTGATTTTCGCGCAGATAGCAAGGGGCGGCGGCTGGTCAACGGAGATTGCCATCGGAAACACTTCCTCTGCGCCGCAAATCGTTCGCGTCGATTTTTTTAGTCAGAATGGCGCCACGGCAGGCAGCCTGACGGACATTGTTATCCCGCCTCAAGGCGTGTTCTTCTTTTCGACAGACTCGCTGGGCGGCACACTGTAATGAGCCGCTATCTCAGCATCGCCCTTGTCGCCCTGCTCGTGTCCACGGAATGGACAGAAGAACAGAGGATCACGGTCAATGTGGACCTCGTAAATATCTATTTCACGGTCTGCAACAAGAAAGGGCGTCCGATCGTGAATCTTGGTCGCGACAACTTCTCAGTCCTCGAGGACGGCAAACCGCAGTCCGTTACGAACTTCAGCCGCGAGACAGACGTTCCGCTGACGCTTGCGGTCCTGGTTGACACGAGCGGCAGCGTGCGCCATAAGCTACCGCTCGAGCGAGACGCGATCACTGATTTTCTGAACACTACTTTGCGTCCGGGTCTCGACAGAGCAACGATTCTCACCTTCGACAGCGATGTGCAGTTGCGGCAGGATTACACGGATGATGCGGCCTTGCTAGCCACGGCTGTAAGGGGAATTCGCGCCGGAGGCGGTACGCGTCTTTACGATGCTTTGCGTTTTGTCGTGGACTCGCTGAACAGCCATGACGACCGCAAGGTGCTGATCGTGGTGACCGATGGGGACGACAAATCGAGCCGCCATTCTCCGACAGAGGTTATCGAATTGGCGCAGCGCAATAACGTCGCAATCTATGCCATCAGCGTTAATGGCCTCGACGATCGCCCGAACGGATCGGATGCATCCGACCACATTCTGGAAACCATTGCACTCGAGACAGGCGGACTCGGGCTATTCCCCACAAAGCTGAAGAAACTGATCGCGGACTTCGACCGGATCAATAACGAATTGCATTCCCGTTACACGCTGGCTTATCGGTCCACGAATCCGAACCGAGATTGTACTTTTAGAAGGGTCGAGATCATTTCGAAGAATAACCAACACGCTGTGCATAGCCGTTCCGGCTACTACGCACCACAGTCCATAACGAACGTAATCTCAACACCGTCAAGTCCGTGAAATTGATTGAATGGTCGCCAATCTGATGCTCGCGCTATGACACAATAGCGCGCCATGACCGGTGCAAATTCGACAGCACATTCTACGCAAGATGCGCCGCACTTAACGGTGGGAATCACCGGCCACCGGGACGTCTGCCTCAATAAAGAGGTAGCGCACGATGAAAGCCTGCGCGAAGCCATTTACACCGCTTTAACCAGACTCCGGGGCTCACCGGGTGTTCCCATCACCGTAATTTCTTCCCTGGCCAAGGGTGCGGACCGCGTTGGGGCCGATGTCGCACTCAAGATGGGTTGCGATCTCATGGCCGTTCTTCCGATGCCGAAAGAAGAATACGAACGCGACTTCCGTCGCCTTGGTGAAACGGACGACGATATCGCAGAGTTCAGGAGACTGCTCGGACTCGCTTCGAAGTCACTTGTCGTTCGAGCCGGACATCCCGAAACGGAAACCGTATACGGCGGCGCCTCGCGCCACATCGCATGTTGTTCTCGCGTGCTGCTGGCCCTGTGGGATGGAGGAAAGGAAACACCTGGCGGAACAGGCTGGCTGGTCAACCGGTTTCTGGGTCGGCCAGGTCTGGACGTTCATAAGGCAAGTTGGCCCCATGGACCCGTGTATCAGATTCGAGTTCACCGCGAATCGGCCTGTCCGGGATGGAAGTCGGATTTTTCCGTAGAATGGCTTTATCCGGAAGAAGGCGAGAAGGTCGACAAGACCATTGACGAATTCGTTAAGCGTCTGCGAAAAGACTCAAACGTCTAAATGACAGGCATCGGAATCGATTTTGGTACCACCAACAGTTCGATCGCGGTTGCGCGAGACGCACAGACGGCCGAAACGGTGCAGTTCCTAACGGAAAGCGGGACGACCGACACTTACCGTTCCGTTATCTATTTCGAACCAAAGAAGCCGGGCGTGAGCGGCCCAACGGCGATCGAGCGATATCTTGCGGCAGATGAAAAAGGACGGCTGATCCAATCCCTGAAATCATTCCTGGCGAGCCGGCTCTTCAACGGGACGAGCATCTATGGAAGACAATTTTTAGTCGAAGACCTGATTACCGTAATGCTGCGCGACTTGCGGCTTCAGGCCGAGCAGCAAATCGGACCATTCGACGGACCCATCGTGGTTGGCCGACCTGTGCGCTACTCGAATGCCAATACGGAGGAGGATAACGAGTTCGCAATCGCCCGGCTCAAACGTGCGCTGGACAAGGCCGGTATCGGGCCCGTGATTTTCGAGTATGAACCTGTCGCTGCTGCCTATTTCTACGAAAGCAGCCTTGATCACGACGAACTGATTCTTATCGGCGACTTCGGCGGTGGCACCAGCGACTTTTCCCTGTTGCGTGTTGGGCCAAGCGCTCGCCATAGCCCGAACCGGATTCTTGGCACGGAAGGCATCGCGCTGGCCGGTGACGCGTTCGATGCACGCGTCGTGCGCAACCTCATTTCACTGAAACTTGGACGTACCTCCGAATATCGTTCGCTCGACAAAGTGCTTCCGATGCCCGAGTGGATCTACTCGGATCTCGAGCGATGGCATTACCTGTCATTTCTCAAATCGAACGACACCATTCAGATGCTGCGCAGCATTCAGGTGAATTCATTCGAACCCGAAAAGATCAATGCGCTCCTCCACATCGTGCAAAACGACCTCGGTTTTTATCTCCACCGATCCGTACAGCAAATGAAGGCGGAGCTTTCTTTGGAAATGGTCGGGACGTTCGTTTTCGAGGACTATGCGCTTCAAATGCGCGGACGAGTGAAGCGGTCCACATTTGAGAACTGGATCGAGGAAGATTTACAGAAAATCCGTGCGGCTATCGAGCGTCTGATGCTCCGCGCCAACATCGGAAACGGCGACGTGGACCGTGTCTTCCTGACGGGTGGATCATCGCTCGTTCCAGCAGTGCGACGGATTTTTCAAGAACGGTTCGGAGCGGAACGCATCTCGAGCGGAAGCGAGTTTACGTCCGTGGCTAAGGGCCTGGCTCTGCGGGCTTGTAGCTCGGCAGTTGGGTGAAATGCAGGTCTTCGCCGCGCTTCAGCTTCGTAAGGTAAACGATCTGTCCACTGTGATACGCGAAATGTTCGCAAACGCTCAGCACGGCAAACAAACCTGTCACGTGGTAGCCTTGAATATCGAATTCGCGTAACAACGTTCCCGCCGACATAGTCTCGATAATTTGGCAGGCTTCCGCGACCGTATCATTCAACCGTGCAATCAGTGCATGACGTGGAATCGGGCCACGCTCCGAGAATTCCTTGTCCCTTTCGCGTACGTCTCTAACTCTGCTCAAACCCGAAATTATCCATTGGCGAACGTTGCCGCACAGATGAAGGACGATATTCCCCGCGGCATTCGAGGCCGCGTTCGGCCGCCACCAAATGTCTTCTTCGCTCAGCAACTCCAGGCACTGCACGATACGCGGCAAGTATTTGTTCAAGACTGATCGGACATCTTTTCGAACAATCTCGGCAAGTTCAACTTCATCGGCATTCATGCGAAGAGTTTACCGGCTGCTTTTGCCGGAATGCCAGTTGGATGTATATTCGCCACGTGCACCACAGGCTGATCCGACTATTGTCTTTTGCTGTATTCGCATTGCCCCTTGGTCTCGCGGCACAAGAGCGTGAGCAGACGCCTGAGCCAGCGCAAGATTTCGTCAAGGAATTGGTCGGACGACTTGATTTGGAAAAGTACAAGGCCACGATCAAAGGGCTCGCCGTGTTCGGTGATCGCAGGCAAGGAACGGACCGCAATCGAGCCGCTATCGACTGGATCGAGGCGCAGCTCAAGAGTTATGGCTGTCTGACGGAGCGCCTGAAGTACGAATACAACGCACGGCCACAAGAGACGGCGCCCGCTTCACCTGCAACCCCAACACCGTCGGTGATCCCCAGCGGCGAAGTCCGTCGCGGCGTGGGCGGTTCACGCTATCGAGGGATCACCCGGCCGACGGGCGTGAACACCGATCCCAACCGGCAGCCCGACGCCCGGCTCCGCGAACTCAATATGCAACCTTCGACACCCGGTCCGCGCGAAGAAGTGTACTGCACGAAGGTCGGCTCGACGCGTCCTTACGAGATGTACATTGTCGCGGCGCATATGGACGGGCAGGGTTGGGGCGAGGCTGCGAACGATGATGCCTCCGGCACCGCGCTCGTCATGGAGCTCGCACGAATCTTCAGCATGCCGGATGTCCAGACCGATCGATCGATCCGATTTGCTCTCTGGAACAATGAGGAGACCGGCTTGAACGGAGCCGTTGCCTACGTCGCACAGCGCGAGGCCCTGCAGGGCAAAGAGTTCCCCGCCGGTTCCGGCAAATTTCCTGAACCGACCTGGCTCGGCATGATCCAACACGACATGATGTTGTGGGACCACGGCATGCCTCGCGCCGACGGCACGTGGAACCCCGAGCAACGTCCGGAAGCCGACGTCAACATCGAATTCCAATCGACAGCCAAATTCGCTGACGAGGCAATGAAACTCGGTTTCTTTTTCAGAGATGCAAATGAGAAATACGCATCGGACTACCCTGCTGCTGTCGGTTCTCACATGACGAACACCGACTCTACACCTTTTATGAATAAGGTTCCTGCAATCAGTCTTCGCGAGAATGAACGTGGAATGCATACCGGCGCTGGATGGAATCCAACTTGGCATCAGCCCCTCGACGTTTTTTCTTTCTTCAGCGACAAAGATTTCCGCCTTGGACTAAACGCGGCACAAACAACACTCGGCGCCATTGGTCAATTGACCGGTGCAAGGCTGAAGAAGTAAATCTTGACGGCATCCGCGGAGAAAGCGACAGTAATCGTCCATGACAAAGAAATTGTTCGCATGCGCGGCTTTACTTTTGAGCTTGCTGACGGCGGAATTGACGGCGCTGGCACACCACTCATTTTCAGCCGTCTTTGATGACAAGAAGCCCATCAAGCTAACGGGCATGGTTACGAAAGTCGAGTGGCAGAATCCTCACACCTGGTTCTATATGGATGTGAAGGACGACACCGGCAAAGCGACGAATTGGGGAATGGAAATGGGCAGTCCCAATCTGCTGATTCGGTCCGGCTGGAACAGAAATTCGATGAAGGTCGGTGACGTGGTCACTATCGAAGGCTTTCGCGCAAGAGACGGAAGCAATATTGGCAACGCGCAGGTTGTCGTTTTGACCAACACCGGTCAGCGATTGTTCACCGCCTCGAGTGTGCCGCAGCCCGCTGAAGCTCCAAAGCGATAGGTTATTTAAATCTTCGGAGGTTTCTATGAATTCGATCGCGGCCGCCGTCGCGGCTTTGCTGATCTTTGCTTCTACAGGTTTGGCGCAGTGGGAGAAAGTCGAAGGCAAGCCGAATCTTTCGGCGCGGGCTCCGAAAACCCAGGACGGAAAAGTCGATTTGTCTGGGGTCTGGGTGGCGGATCCGGATCCAAACGGCAAACCGCTCGGAGTGGAGAACCGTGTTTTCCCCCAATACATGATCAACGTCATGGCAGATCTGAAGCAGGATGCCGTGCCATTCCAACCATCCGCACAAGCTCTGTTCATGCAGCGTTTGCAGAACAATGGCAAAGATGCGCCAATGGCGCACTGCAAGCCGACTGGCCTGCCGATCCTGAACTCTGTGCCTCTTCCTTACAAAATTGTTCAGACACCGCGGTTGATCGTGATTCTTTACGAGGAGAACACGGTGTTTCGCCAGATTTTCCTCGACGGCCGTCAGCCGATTAAGGATGCCGAGCCGAGGTGGATGGGTTATTCGACGGGCAAATGGGACGGGGACACCCTGATCGTTGATACCGTCGGCTTCAATGATCAAAGCTGGCTCGATGCCATGGGGCATCCGCATAGTGAAAATCTCCATCTCACCGAGCGATTTCGGCGACGAGATACCGGTCATCTCGAAGTCGAAGTGACGATCGACGATCCGAAGTCCTACACGAAGCCCATCACGTACACTCAAAAAGCCACACTTCTTCCCAATGAAGACTTACTTGAGTACTTCTGCACCGAGAACGAGAAGGACGTGCCACTGTACAAATAGCACCGATGAAGTGAACGCGGGCTAAGGCAACTGCGTTATCGCGAGCAGTCGGGACGCTCGCGTCATGGATTTTTTGCAAGTATCCATTGCTGTGCAACTCACTGCGCGACGCCAGGAACCGACAACGCGCATATTAAGTGTCTGCAGTTCTTGATCTTTTTTTCACAACGATGTGTGGGCATCGTCGTGCATCAGATGTTGCCACGGGGTAATACGGGACAGACAAGCAGAACATACACGCTTTGCGAGGCTGCTTATGAGGGAAACACCGTGGCTTCCAGAAAAGGATCCTCCAGTAAAACTCAGCAATAAAGTTCGAGTCATCTCACCAACTTCTGATGTGGGGAAAGAAGGAATTGTTGTCGAGGTCCTCGAGCCGCTCGGAGATCTGATCTATCGCTATAGGGTGCGGTTCAGCGACGGCAGCGTCGGAAAATTTTTCCGGTTCGAACTCGAGTTGGTCTCGTAGGAGACAAGATGAGAGTCTTAGGCGTCGCAAAAACCGAGTCCGACATAGAAATCGTGGAAACGAAACTCAAGTCGGCAGGGCTTTATGATCGCTACGAAAGCCAGATAAGAGGACAACAGCCCAGTCTGATTGTCGTCAGCGTCCGGACTGTGATCGAGAAGGAGCAGGTCCGCGGAATTCTTGAAGGTGCCGGGGTGAGCGAAATTTTTTACCAAGAGGAAATTTCAGCCGGCAAATAAGATTCGCGCTTTAGGACCCGGTCAGTCCGACTTCACCTTTCTCGGTGCGAAGAAGTCGATATCTACGCTCATTCCCTCAGCCTGGGCACCGGCACGACCCAGGTGGAGGAAGTCGAAGGGGCTCGGCGGGTCGCTGTGGGTGGCATAAGCCGGAAGGAGCGCCTGATCCGGATCGTCAGGATCGACCGTGGCGGCATAGAAGTCCGCGGTGCTGTCGAATACTCCCGAATGAAGTATGAAGTTGTTGATTTCGTTATGCGCCTCGTAAGTTTTCTCAGTAGTGCCGCGCTGGTGAACATTGGAAACCAGCGTTGACCCAACAGCCTTGATCCCGCGAGAGTGCAATATCTCAACCATCCTTCTTAGTGCCGTAATGCTTTGTGCAGGGGGGATGCCATCACCGAAGTCGTTGGTTCCCGCATAAAAAAGTACGTCCGTAACGCCACTCACGCCGAGCACATCACGCTCGAAGCGCTCCGGTAAGTGTTGCATAAGAGGATGCTGCTGGGGCGGTATCGGCGTCGCCGCCGTGTCCCCACCGATGCCTTCGTTCGTCACCGACACGAGATTGCCATAGGCAGCGTGAAGGCGGCGGGAGATCCAGTTCAGAAAACGATCGTTGTTTCCGGGTGTTGTGATCGCGCCGTCTGCTGACGAACTGCCGGTTACAACCAACACACGAGTTTCGGCGGGCGCCATCACATCCACCGCATCGACAAAGAACCATGAACTTGTCTCGAACGGAAAGGCGAAGTCTGCATCGTCCATGGTGTGGTCGCCGGCATCTGGTGCGGATAGAAAAGATTCCTGCAGTGCATTGCCGTGATAGGTCATCGGCCCGCTTTGGCCTGGAATGTACATCGATATTGCGAGATTCCGCCCATCGACTACAGGGTCCACCGAATCGGTTGCGTCCATGTGTACCCAGGTTAGTTTCACCGCATCACTGAAAATTTCCTGCCCCGCAGGAACGGTGACGGAACGGCTGCCGTTGAATGTCACCGCCGTATTCGTTCCGGCGATGATTGCTCCTGAAAACGACTGCAAACCGATAGCTACCGCGCCGAACGTGACCGGGCCTGTGCCCCACGTGTTGCTGAGGCGAATACGCATGGTGTCGCCCCACAGGTCGGGCTTCAGAATCATCCGTAACGTTTGATTGTTCGCCTGAGGGAGTGCGGGAGGGTCAGGAACCGGAAAAGCGAAATTCACGAGCGCGGGATTTCCGGCAAGGCCCGGCCATCGACCTTGCGGCGCCGTCGTCCAGGACGCAGCCCATTTCTGCTCCGGCCCGGTCTCGACACCCACGGTCGATTGCGCAAAGGCCTGCGAGCAAATCACGAACACCAAACCGAACGTCACACGTACTGCGGAGACAAAGATCAATCTCATAGACGTGAATCTAGCCCCGGCTGACACGTGTGTGCAATAAGAAGTAATCGGGGTCTGACCCCAATTTCCTCCCCAAAAGCTTTTGCGGGTGTAATGAAAGGTGGTTTAATTAGCGTCTGAAATCGCCAACCTATTGTGGAGGTGCTCGCGATGAAGAGCCGTTTCTGGAGAGTTTTCGCACTGCCTTTCTGCTTGTTTGTCGGTGTTGCGCCGGTCGTCGCTCACCATGCATTCGCCGGGCAGTTCGATGTCAATAAGCCCATAACGTTAATGGGAACAGTCACGAAGGTCGAATGGATGAACCCGCACATCTATTTTTATATTGATGTGAAAGACACGAACGGCAAGGTAGCCAACTGGATGATAGAGGGCGGCAGCCCCAATGGTCTTATGAGAGCGGGTTGGACGCGGAACTCCCTGAAGCCGGGAATGGAAGTGAACGTCGAAGGCTATCTCGCAAAAGACGGTTCAAAGATTGCGAACATGACCACCGTAACTGCGGCTGGCAAGAAGGTGTTGGGAAGAATCGATTCGCCCGGAGATCCAAAATAGATGAGAGCCCCATCCTGCAAAATAATCGTTACATTATTTATTGCCGCCGTCGCGATGTCTGTCGCGGCGTCGCCTTTACCAGCACAGTGGCTGCATTATCGTAACGAGCAGATTCCCAGAACGCCCGACGGCAAACCGAACCTCAACGCGCCGGCGCCGAGGACGGCCGATGGTAAGCCCGACCTTTCCGGGATTTGGGATATCGAACACAATCGGCCGTGTCCGAAAGAAGGCTGTCCGGATATGCCGGTCGGACAGGAGTTCTTTAACATAGGTTGGTCCCTCAAAGGCGGCCTGCCATATCAGCCCTGGGCCGCGGCACTTGTCAAAGAACGGATGGATAGTGGCGGAAAAGATAATCCCACCACGCGTTGTCTGCCGCCGGGCATTATTAAGATGCATACCCTTCCGTTGTTCCGAAAAATCGTGCAGCTGCCCGGAATGGTCGTCATCCTTAATGAATCGAACACATCGTTCCGTCAGATATTTACGGACGGACGGCCGCTGCCGGACATCGACCAGCCGTCAGTCGACGGATATTCTGTAGGAAAGTGGGAAGGCGACACGTTCGTCGTACAGACCATCGGTTTCACGGACGGAATCTGGCTCGATACGAATGGCAGCCCGATAACTGACGCTGCAAAAGTCACCGAACGATTCCGCCGAATCAACTTCGGAAAATTGGAAATCGAAATCAGCGTCGACGATCCCAAGGCATACACGGCTCCATGGACCGTCAAGCTGAACCACTTCCTGGTACCCGACACCGAACTTCTTGGCTATTCCTGTCTCGAGAACGAAAAGGACGCGGCACACTACGTCAAATGAAATTCGCGGCGACATTATTTTTTGTCGTGCTTGCCGTGTGTCTCACCGCTTCGTCTTTGTCGGCGCAGTGGCTGCATTATCGCAACGAACAAATTCCGAGGACCTCCGACGGCAAACCGAATCTCAAAGCGCCCGCGCCGAGGACCGCCGATGGTAAGCCCGACCTCTCAGGAATTTGGGATATCGAACACAACAGGCCTTGTCCCAAGGAAGGTTGTCCCGATATGCCGGTTGGACAGGAATTTTTCAATATTGGCTGGTCACTAAAAGATGGCCTGCCTTATCAACCATGGGCGGCCGCACTCGTTAAAGAAAAGACCGAGAGCAACTAGCCAGATAGTCCCACCACGCGTTGTATGCCACCCGGCATCATCAAAATGCACACGCTGCCCTTGTTTCGAAAGATCGTGCAGCTTCCCGGACTAGTCATGATTCTGAATGAATCTAACACGTCGTTTCGCCAGATCTTCACCGACGGACGGCCGCTGCCGGAAATCGACCAACCGTCAATCGATGGATATTCCGTCGGAAAGTGGGAAGGCGATACCTTCGTCGTTCAAACGATCGGTTTTACCGACGGAATCTGGCTCGATTCGTACGGCAGTCCGTTGACCGACGCAGGAAGAGTCACCGAACGATTCCGCCGCATCAACTACGGAAAATTGGAAATCGAAATCACCGTCGATGATCCGAAAGCCTATACCGCTCCCTGGACCGTCAAGCTAAGCCATTCGCTGGTCCCCGATACCGAACTCCTCGGGTACAACTGCCTCGAGAACGAAAAAGACGCGGGCCACTTGGTCGGCAAATAAATTCGGAGTCAGGCGCGGTGTCCCCGAAATTCGCGGCCGCGAATTTCGGGGACCCAGGTGCCTGACACCGAATAGAATGGCACGCGATATCCC
>Ga0114129_10016106_pt1 | contig 10635 bp, 9 predicted proteins | sample RhiMetdeltSRZDD1_FD_80071 | JGI IMG/M metagenome (GOLD analysis project Ga0114129, IMG submission 80071) | Populus rhizosphere microbial communities from Tennessee, USA - Rhizosphere MetaG P. deltoides SRZDD1 (version 2) (version 2) | ecosystem: Host-associated > Plants > Roots > Rhizosphere >... | reverse complement strand
TTCGGCCAGCGGCCGCACCACCCGCTCCGCCCTCGCGGCGACCCGCTCGGGGTTGCTCATGGTGTCATAGCCCTGGATGGCGAAGATCGACGCAAGCATGGGGCGCGCGACAGCTCTCAGCACAGTCATGGACGGCACCTGCCCGGGTCAGCCGGGGTTGTAACGTCCCGTGCCCGAGCGGCCGGCCGCCGGGCCTGTCGGCCGGGCCGGTGAGCCCTATGACCCGGGCTGGCCGGGACCCGACGCGCTGGCGCGGGGAACGAGCTGCTTCTTGTCGTGGAGCACCTCGAGGACGACGCTGCCGTCGACGGTCTCCTTCTCGACCAGCCGCGCCGCCAGCCAGTCCAGCTCCTCGCGGTGGTCGTTCAGCATCGCCACCGCCCGCTCTTCGGCCTCCCGCAGCAGCCGGGAGACCTCCTGGTCCACAACCCGCTGGGTCTCCTCCGAGAAGGGCCGCCGCAGCCCGTCCTGGATGGGGCCGCCGAGGTACGGGGAACCCTGGTCGGAGTAGCCGACCGGCCCCAGCGCCGGGGAGAGGCCGAACTCGCGTACCATCCGAATCGCCAGCTGGGTGGCCTCCGCCAGGTCGTTGGCAGCGCCGGTGGAGCCGTGCCCGAACACGACCAGCTCGGCCGCCCGTCCGCCCAGCCGGACCGCGAGCAGGTCGGTCAGGTAGGCCTCGCTGTAGAGGTGGCGTTCGGCCTCGGGCAGCTGGTGGGTGGCGCCGAGCGCCATGCCCGCGGGCAGGATGGTCACCTTCGACACCGGGTCCGCGTGCGGGGACAGCGCCGCCACCAGCGCGTGCCCGGACTCGTGGACGGCCACCGACTGCTTCTCCTCGGGCAGCAGGACGTTGGAGGCCTCTCGGGTGCCGAGCAGGATCCGGTCCCGGGCCGCGTCGAGGTCGGCGGCGGTGATCATGGTCCGGTTATCCCGGATCGCGTTGATCGCGGCCTCGTTGATGAGGTTGGCCAGGTCGGCGCCGGAGAAGCCGGGGGTCCCCCGGGCGGTCACGGTCAGATCCACGTCGGGGGCCAGCTTCTTCCCCTTGGAGTGCACGGCCAGGATCGCAGCGCGCTCGTTCTGGTTGGGCAGGGGCACCACCACCTGCCGGTCGAACCGCCCGGGCCGCAGCAGCGCCGGGTCGAGCGACTCGGGCCGGTTGGTGGCCGCGATCACAACCACTCCGGCGGCCTGGTCGAAGCCGTCCATCTCCGACAGCAGCTGGTTCAGCGTCTGCTCGCGTTCATCGTTGCCGCCGATGGCGGCACCGCCGCGGCGCCCGCCAATGGCGTCGATCTCATCGATGAAGATGATGGACGGGGCGCGCCGGCGGGCGTCGGCGAACAGGTCCCGGACCCGGGACGCGCCGACCCCGACGAACAGCTCCACGAACGCCGATCCGGTCACCGACAGGAACGGCACCTGCGCCTCCCCGGCGACCGCGCGGGCGATGAGGGTCTTACCGGTGCCGGGCGGGCCGACCATGAGCACACCCCGCGGGCCTGTCGCACCCGCCGCCGCGTACCGCTGCGGGTCGCGCAGGAAGTCCACGACCTCGCTGATCTCCTGCTTGACCCCCTCGTACCCGGCCACGTCGCTGAACCGCGTGGTCGGCCGCTCCGCCTCGATGACCTTGGCTCGCGACCGGCCGAAGCCGCCGATGCCCCCGGCCAGCGACCGCTGCGCCGCCCGGCCGGTCCAGACGAACAGGCCCACGATCAGGAGCAGCCAGATCAGGCTCGGCAGCAGCGTCACCAGCAGGTTACCGCCGGCCTGGGTGGCGATGATCTGGACATTGTGGGCGGTGAGCTGCTCGGTAATCGGAGCCCGGTTCAGCGCGACCGGCAGGCGGCTGGTGAACTCCGTGCCGTTGGTGAGCTTCCCCGTCACCGCACCGGCACTGTCGATCGTGACCGACTTCACCTCGCCGCTGTTCACCTTGCTCTGAAACGTGGTGAACGAGTACTGGGTGGTGGGACTGCCGCGGAAGAAGTACGGCCAGAACAGCAGGCCCAGCAGGATCAGGACTCCGATCGGCATCAGCCAGCGCCGCCAGGCCGGCGGCGGCGGGGGCGTGGGCTGCGGCGGTTCCTTGGGCGGTCCCGGCTCGACGGAGCGCGACAGGTGCCTGTGGTTCAGCCGGATTCGCGTGATCATCGCGTCTGCACTCCTTTACGCCCGGCGCCGCCGGTGCCGCCCGGCCCCGGAAACCGCCAATGCCAGTCTGCAACCTGTCATGGGATGCCGCCACCAGCGTGCCTCCGGGCGGCGCCTTGCTTCCTCGTGATCATGACGTGGCTGTCGCCGGGTGTACACCTAGGTCATGATCATGCCAGGCTCCGGGGCCAAGGGGGATGTTGATCACCGCCGTGGAAACGTGATCACGGCCTGGCTGTCGTTAGGTGTACATCTAGGTCATGATCACGAACCGGGGAGGGCGTCTTGATAGCGGTCCACAACGGCGCTCACGGTGAGCGCGGTGCTGGCGCCGATGGCCGCGCCGACGATGGTGTCACCGGGATAGTGGACGCCCGTATGGACCCGCGAGTAAGCCACCGCCGTGGCCAGGAAATTCAGCGCAAGCGCCAGCCCGGGCAGGTCACGGCCCACCGCGGAGGCGAAGGCGAATGCCGATGCCGAGTGCCCCGACGGGAACGACGTCGAGCCCGGCATTCTGACGTGCCGTTCGCCGGGGACTCCGGCACCAGCGCGGTCCGGCCGCCGCCGGGTGTAGACGGACTTGATGCCCAGGTTCACCACGGCCGAGGTGACCCCGATCGACAGCACCCCCCGGACCGCCGCCCGGCGCCCGGCCGACCCTCCGGTGATGGCGAGGGCGGCCGCGATGGCCAGCCAGAGCCGGGAGTTGTCCGCCGCCCGGGAGAGGCGCCGGATCGGCTCGTCCAGCGCCGGGGTAGGCACCGAGGCGATCGCCCGGTACACCGCGCGGTCCACCGCGCCCAGCTGGCGCAGTCCCGCCTCGAGCCGCTGCCACTGCGGACTGTCAGCCGCCGGCAGCCGGTCGGCCAGCCAGTCCGCCCCGGCGACGCTGCTGGCCGCGGGCCGCTCGCCGGTGCCCTCGGTTGCCACCGGGGTATGTTAGCACCCGCACCTGGCGGCCTCGCTGCTCGCCTCGGCCGAGCTGCTGCCCCCATTCGGCCCTAGAACCGCGCGGCTCTGCGCAGCTCACACCACCCGCAGGCATGCCCGGATCGGGAGGTGGTCCGAGCCGGCCGGAGGCAGTACCTCCCCCTCGCCCGACCGGACGGCCCGGCCGGTCAGCATGTGGTCGAGCTGCACCAGCGGGCGGTCGGCCGGGAAGGTCCGGCCCTGCACGGCGGGTGAGTAACCAACCGCCACGCCGCTGACCGGGCCGGGCATGTTGAGGTCCCCGGCGATCACCGTCGGGACGGTGCTCACCGCCAGGTGCCGTGCCAGCCGCACCAGTTGCAGCGGGCTGAGGAGGCGGAAGGTCAGGTGGGCGTTGGCGACCCGCAGGCTGTCCCCGGCGGGTGTGGTGACGGTGACGAGCTGGGCGGCACGGCTGAACTCGTCCCCCGGGGCCCGGCCGAGGTCCACCACTTCGTAACCGGTCACCGGAAGCGCCGTGAGCACAGCGAGGCCCCACCGGCCGGGGCCGTCGTCGGGCGCGATGCGCAGGCTTCGCAGCTGGGTGTCGGCCAGCAGGTCGGCACGGATGGCCCAGCCGCCGAGTGCCTGCGCCGCCTCGGCGACCGGATCAGGCTGCCCGGCAGGCCACCAGGCCTCCTGCAGCACGATCACGTCGGCCTGCAGCTGACGGCACGCCGCCACCACGTCGAACGGTGTGCCGTCAACCCGGCGGCCGCCATGCACGTTCATGCTGGCGAGGATCGTGTGCGGCCGCCTCCCGTGCCGGGCCTCCGGCATCGCCTGTCCCCCCTCGCACTCTAGCCAGGTGGTGAGGGAACCGGCACCGCAAACGTTGTGGTCAGCGTCATCCTCACCGCGCTTCTTGTCACCATATTCAGCGTCGCCGTCGGCCAGGTACCCCACCTGGGCGCGGGCCGCGGTGCCGTCCGGGCGGTCAGGCGCCGCTTCCGGGAGACGGCGCGTGCCAGGCGGCATCTCGCCCCAGGCAGGCGGCGAGCCGGTCGATCGCTGCCGCGCCGGCGGGCACCGGCTGCGACGGCGCGAACGGGTGACGATCCCCTGGGATGTCGGCCAGCTTGCCGCGGCTGAAGGCAAGTTCCTGTTCCGCGAGGTCCTCCGGGAAGGTCGCCGGCTGCCCAGTCGCCCGGGCAAGATCCCAGCCGTGCACGAGCACCTCGGTGATGCGCAGGTGCAGCGCGACAGCGCCGGGAACCGAGCCGAACGGGACGCTGACGACCCTCTCGAGCACGCCGGGCTGGCGGAACGCTTCCACCAGCGCACCGGCCGAATCACTGTAGGTGCCCGGGAGCTCGCCATCGGGTCGCGAAGTGCCCCGGACAGCGGGCGGAGGCTCGCCACGGAGGGCACTTGTGAACAGGTAGTTCCCGGCGACGAGATGAGCGACGAGATCGCGGACGCTCCATTCCGGGCATGGGGTCGGGTCAGCCCACTTCCCTGCCGGCACCGCGGCGATCAACCGGCCGGTGATGTCCAGGGCGAGAGATAGCTGGCTGACGGGTTCGGTTGGCATCGCCGTCCTTCCTGCCTCGGGCTGGCACCGGAGGTCGCCGGGGGCATTACGCCGCCGCAGTCCTGCAATGTTTCGACAACCTCATGGCCAAGGTCGTGACATGCCCCAGGCCGGACAATAGTCGGCAGAGACGCAGCCTACGGCCGGGAGACCATGATGGCCACTGACGAAGACGAGCGCAACGACCTGCCCTGCCGGCCCGGTACCGATCGGGGGCTGCGACGCCTGCCGGAGGAGCGCAGCTGGTGACCGCACACCGCCCGGCCGGCAGCTTGCTGTCGGTGAACGTGGGCCTGCCGCAGGATGTTTCCTGGCACGGCCAGACCGTACACACCGCGATATGGAAACGGCCTGTCGAGGGCCCGCGGCTCGTGCGGCGGCTGAACATCGACGGCGACGGGCAGGGCGATCTGGCCGGGCACGGCGGGGAACACCGTGCCGTGTTCGTGTATCAGATCGAGTCCTACCGGTACTGGCAGGCGCAGCTGGGCCGCGACGACTTCGAGTACGGCCAGTTCGGGGAGAACTTCACGGTCCGCGGCCTCGCAGACGACCAGGTGTGCATCGGCGATCGCTACCGGATCGGCGAGGCGGAGTTCGAGGTGACCCAGCCGAGGGTCACCTGCTACCGGGTGGGCATCCGGATGGACGACCCGCGCATGCCGGCGCTGCTGGTCTCGCATCATCGACCTGGGTTCTACCTCCGGGTGCTGCGCGAGGGACGTGTGCGGGCCGGGGATGAGATCGTTCACGTGGCCGCCGGGGCCGAGGCTATGACGGTGGCCGAGGTCGATGCCCTGCTCTACCTGCCTGGGCATCCTCGCGAGCGGATGCTGCGCGCGCTGCGCATCCCCGCGCTTCCTGATGGCTGGAGAGCCTCGTTCCAGGCGATTCTCGACCAGGCCGAACTGCCGGGCGGTGCCGTGGGCAACGCGGGCCTGGCGGCCGTGAGCCCTCCGCCGGCCTGGCCGGGGTTCCGCCCGCTGGCCGTGACCGCCGTCGACCGGGAAAGCGACTCGGTCGTGTCGGTGCGGCTGGCCGATCCGGGGGGACGTGCCGTGCCGCCCGCTCTGCCGGGACAGTTCCTGACCCTGCGGCTGCCGGCCGGCCCCGGAGCGCGGCCGCTGGTGCGCAGCTATTCGCTGTCCGGGGTCCCGGGCGCCGATTCCTATCGCATCAGCGTCAAGCGCGAGCCGCACGGAGCGGGCAGCCACTTCATGCACGACCGGGTGCGGGCAGGCGACCTGCTGGAGACCGCCGCACCGCGCGGCACCTTCATCCTCCAGCCCGGGGAGAGGCCGGTCCTGCTGATCAGCGCGGGCGTCGGGGCGACGCCGGTCCTGGCCATGCTGCACGCCCTGGCCGCCGCCGGGTCCGGCCGCGAGGTCTGGTGGCTCCACGGCGCCCGCAGCCGGGCCGAGGAGCCGTTCGCCGCCGAGGCTCGGTCCCTGGTGGCGGCGCTGGCCCGCGGGCATCGGCACGTCTGCTACAGCCGCCCGGGCACCGGCGATACCGAAGGACGCGACTACCAGACGCGGGGGCGGCTGTCGCCGCCGGTCCTGACCGCACTCGACCTTCCGCGCAGCGCCGATGCCTACATCTGCGGCCCGGCCCCGTTCATGGCAGAGGTGTCGGCCGCCCTGACCGGCCTGGGCGTCGTCGGCGCCCGCATCCGCACCGAGATCTTCGGCACCGCGGCCGCGCTCACCCCTGGAATCGCGCCCGCGGCTGCGCGGCCACCGCACCCGCCGCGGGGCGAGCCCTCCGGCGGCCCCGTCGTCGCGTTCGCGCGCAGCGGCCTGACGGTTCACTGGGATCCGGGCCGCACCAGCCTGCTCGAGCTGGCCGAGGCCTGCGACGTGCCGGTGCGCTGGGCGTGCCGCACCGGCGTGTGCCACACCTGCGAGACGGGCCTGCTGTCCGGAACGGTGGACTATGCTCCCGACCCGGTCGACGACCCCGCCGACGGCAACGCGCTGATCTGCTGCTCGCAGCCACGCGGCGACCTGGTCCTCGACCTTTGACGCCGCCCTCCCGCCCCTGACCGGCCGGGGCCGCGGCGGGTCGCAGGCTTCACAGCCTGTCCCCGGTCCTTGATGTATCAGGGCGGGTGTTGCCTCCTCCGTACCAGTGGAGGAAGGTCCTCCACGCGCCATCGCTGATGTGCCGGCCCTCTGGCGCACTGCTCGCACAAGGCTCGATGCCGAGGCAGTGACGGGGATCGTGATCCAGAGTCGGCCGGTGGGGAGGTACACCATGCTCGCCTCGGCCACTTTCTTCGTGGTGAAGGCCATGGTCAGGCCCGCCGACGGGACCGCCCCGGCCACCGCGGCCCGCGTGCCCGCCGCGCGGGCAGATGATCACGACGCGCCGCGCGCCCCGCGCGCCCGCGGCAGCAGCCCCTCCATCGTGCAGCGGCTGCGCGCCGCAGTGCACTACGGCGCCGGTGGGGCACGGGGGACAGCCAGCCGCGGGAACCGGAGCCTCGGCCGCCCGGCCCAGGCGGATTAGACGTGCGGGCCCCGGCCAGATAGGTGGGGACTGGCCGGGGCCGCACCCTGCGCCGTTGGCGACCTAGGGCCGCGGGTTCTCCGTTCGGCGGCTCCCGGCGCTCGCGCGTGCCCATCCGGCACGGCGGCTATGCGACTGGGAGGCCTACTTTCAGTGGGCATAGGCCTACTTTTCAGCCGGCAAGTGTGGAGTTATTGTTGGGCTACGGTTGACGAACCAGCCGGGGCCCCGTGCGTGCCTGTCTGGCGTTCCAGCCCAGTGCGAGGTGATAGCAGCCCAGACGGGCTCGTGCCCGGCCCTCGGCCGGGGTCTGCCTGGTGGGCTAGCTCGTATCCCCCCCACGATGCTCCCAGGCGGACGCGGCCCGCGCGCCGTTGCCCCCGGACGCCGCGCGGGCCGCTCAACCGTCCACCATGCCTGTTCACCGGCGTCGCCGCGCTGGCCGATCAAACCCAGGAATGAGGAGCCCGCGGCCGCTGCCTGACTTGGGGTCTACCAGGTCCGCGGGCTCCCCGGGCCACGCCGAGGCCGTCCGCGTGGCCCAGACGGTCCCCCAAAGAAGGCCCGTCACAACGATCACCGACGAGAGCCGTCGTCGCGTTACAGCCCAGATCGGCGCGAGGCACACCGCGGCTGCCACCACACCGGTCGGCAGCCCGGCGTGGCCGAGCTCTTTTACATGCTCCTACCCGGGAGCGCCGGCCGGTGGCCTGACTGAGCGGCGAGGTCCCGCGGTTCATGGCGTCCCGGCCGGCGTGGAGGTCAACCGGCGCTAGGGATGGTGACGCAGGCCTGGGTATCGGTGCCGTGGGCAGGCTTGGACAGACCCTCCGGGGAGGCGGCAAGGAACACTCTGCGAATTTGGCAAACGCCCGTTCCGCCCGGGGCAACCGAGGTAGCGTCGGTATTACCCCGCGAAATGACTCCGACACTGTTGGTGATCGACCTGGCCACGGCCGGACGGCGGAGGCGGTCAATGACCCACGCGGCCCTGATGAACGCGGCCCTGTTCTTCTTCCTGCTTTTCCTGACGCTGCTGCTGGTGACGTTCGTCGGCGCGGTGATCGTGGCGCCTTCAGCGCCACCTGGCACCGGGTCCCCCGAAGCACCGGCGGGCGAGGCGCCCGCGCCGCCAGGACTCGAGGCACCAATGCCGCCGGTCCACGCGCCCGTGCCGCCCGCGCCGCTGCCGCGCCGGCAGCCACTGACCACCGCAACCGCAGCGGGCACAACGCGCTGGTCCGATGCGAGTGCGCCCACCAACGCCCCGCCGCCGGTATACAACGGGGTGCGCCGGCCGACTGTGTCCGGCAGCCCGCCGTGGGGACCGGCACCCAGGCCGCCCGGCCCCGACCCCTGGGCAGCCGGCCAGGTGCTCAACGCCGCCAGCGCTGACGAGCTAGCCGAGCACCTCGAAGAGACGTCCGGCCGATAACCAGACGTGCCCGGCTAACCAGACGTGCCCGGCCCGGGTCTGAGGCATCCCGCTCACCGGGCCGGGCATTCTCTGTCTCTGGACCGTTAATCGTGGCGCCGAAAGCCAGGGATACGCCCTCACGCGGACCGGCAGCCGACAGCCTCCTGTGGATGATCAGGGGACGAGGTTTCCGCTGTAACGCAGATACGGCACCGAACGCCAATAGCAGCCTCGTTCGCGCCAACTGATCACCTTCGATGACGTATCTGCGTCTATTCACAGGAAATCCACAAGGTGGCGGTCAATTGTGGACTAACTCAGCTGGTCCTCTGAAAACACTCAGAATGGGATCAAGCCTGGACCATCTGATCGCAAACGGCTATCTTTATGGCTTCGGTTACGAACCGGCCATGTGGTCCGCGGTCCGGGCCTCTCGCGCCAGATTCCCGGACCAGCGCACCTGGCCTGGCCGGTGTCCGCCTGGTGGCCACCCCTACTGTGCTCCTGGGCGGACGCGGCCCGCGCCGCGCTTCCCCCGGGCGCCGCGCGGGCCGCTCAACCATCCAGCACCAATAAGGCGCCGCAGAACGCGGGTGAATCGCCGCCATAGCTGCGGCACCGCCAAAGCGCAAGCAGCGCCTGACCATTCCCCCGAGCTGGGGCCGGGCGGAGCCCCCCATCGCCCGGCCCCGACCTTTCTTGTTTACCCTCGCCGCAATGGCTGACGCGCGAGATTTCCCAAAAATCCCAAAATCCCCTCAGTGGGGGTCATGCCGCGGCCGGTACCACCCCGACCGGCAACCTGCGCCCGGCACGCGAGGGTCTGATGCATCCCGCTCACCGGGCCGGGCGCTGTGCTGCGCCCGGCGTGTCGCGGAGCGCGCGTCATGCTGGCGCTAATGCTTCCGGCGTGGACCGGGGTATCAGTGCCGCCGCAAGGCTGGGGTAGACCGGCAGCGAGTAGTCCACCATGGCGATGGCCAGGGCACGCAAGACGGCACGGGAGTGGGTCACCAGCCGCAGTTCGGCATTCGTATCGGCGGCCCGCTTGTGGGTTCTCACCAGCATGGCGACGGCCGGGGAGTCACAAAATGTGGTGGCGGTCATGTCGGCGATGACTGCCCAAATGCCCGGAGCGAAGCCTGCCGCAAGCTCCTCGCCGACAGGTTCGGCGTTGGTGGTGTCGAGCTCGGCTGGCATACGCACGACCACCAGCCCTGCCGGATGTTCTGCATCACCCACGGGACTACCCTCGGCGAGAATCCGCGGCCGTTCGGCTCGCGACTGAGGGGAGCCCGCGGCCACTGCGTGCCTTCGGGGGGGTGCGAGGGTCCGCGGGCTCCCGGGGCCACGCCGAGGCCGTCAGCGTGGCCCAGACGGTCCCCTAAGGTCCGTCACAACAATCACCGACGGGAGCCCTCGTCCCGTTACAGCCCTAGGGTCAGCCCGAGGCACACCGCGGCCGGTACCACACCCGGCCAGCAACCCTTCACGCTGCGGAACACCGCGATGTGTGCCCGGCCGGGCCGCCCGCCAGCTCCTGTGACGCGGCCCGCGCCGGGAGTGCTCCGGGAGCCCGCAAGGACGCTCCACGGGGACGGCGCGGGCCGCTCACCCCACCCCAAGCCGGGGCCGCGACCGATGGCCGGCCGTGTGGCTGCACGGTCACGGCGTGGCCCCAGGGAGTGTCACGGCCATCTTGTGCCAGCGGCACTGAGGGCGGAGCCCGGGGCCGGGTAAGGGGGGCGAGCCGGTCCCGGGTTCACATGGGATTGAAAGGTTACGCCCAACCGCGCTGGCGATAGCGCCGTTTACCCGCTTACTTGACGTTCACCTACTAGGCCCGCGGCGCCCACCACGACCTGGCCGATGGCTGCCAGCAACTCACGGTCTTCCATGCCCGCGAACCTCTCCGAGGCCGCGATGGACTTGCTTCTGCGGACTTGGCAGGCCGCGAAGTGATTCCGCCGCAGGTCAGGTGCGGCTTACTGTCTACACGTCGTAGTACAGCTCGAACTCGTGCGGGTGCGGGCGGAGCCGG
>Ga0114129_10016105_pt1 | contig 10635 bp, 4 predicted proteins | sample RhiMetdeltSRZDD1_FD_80071 | JGI IMG/M metagenome (GOLD analysis project Ga0114129, IMG submission 80071) | Populus rhizosphere microbial communities from Tennessee, USA - Rhizosphere MetaG P. deltoides SRZDD1 (version 2) (version 2) | ecosystem: Host-associated > Plants > Roots > Rhizosphere >... | reverse complement strand
GAGGCGGGCGCCGCGCGCCACGTGGATTTCCTGTCCCATGCCCTGACCGTTGATCGTGAAGTCGAGCATCGGCCCGTTCGTCACGAACACGTGGCCCGCCTTGAACGACGCATACCAGGCATCGGGATCGAACGGCGCGTCGAGCTTCACGTAGTACCGCTCGACGCCGGGCAGCGACGGTCCGTAGTACGGATAATCCGATCCGGCCGCCGGGCTGATCTTGAATCCGAGATTCAGATACGGATACCAGTTGTCGACGCCGAGCCGCCCGCCCTGCAGCACCTCGATGAAGTCGACGAGCTCGAACGGCGCGTCGAGCGACAGGCCGCGGCGGCCGTTGAAGATCTGCGCCATGTGCGCGTAGCCCGAGACGCCGCCCTGGCTGTGTGAGCCCTCGAAAACCTTGTGATACGAGAAGAACTCCTCCGGCGGCAGATGAATCGGCTTCTGCAGGTTGTGGTGAATCGTGTGACCGCGCTCGGTGGTCCGCGGATCCTCCTGCCCGGACGCAATCAGGTGGCCGCCGCGGAAGTAGCGTCCCGCTTTTCCCCACGCCGGCTGACGGTAGTGCGTGGTGACGATGTTGCCCATTTCGAGGAGGTTGCCGACGTGGACGTCCTCGGCCGTCACCTGTCCCCATACCGCCGCGTCCTCGGTCTGGTCGCGCATCAGATGCAGATGCGTGTCGCCTGAGTACCAGCCGCGCGACGGCTGATTGATGTAGCGCTGCAGCGTGACCGTGACGCGATTGGTCTGGCCCGGCTTCACGTCGACGCTGCCCTTGAACACGCGGTACTCGGGTCCTTTCGTGGCGACGAGCTCGTACGTGCCCGCCGGCACCTGACTGTCGTAACTGCCGTTCGCGTAGAAGACCTGGCGCTGGGGCGAAGGCCAGATGAGACGCGGCGCGACCCAGAGCAGCCGCGTTTCGTCGGCGTAGCGGTGGATGAGCAGCGCCTGATCGGAAGGCAGCGGCGTGCGGCCGGTCGCGTCGTAGAACCCGAGCCGCGCCGGCACGAGCTCGCCGGTTTGCGCGTCCTTCACCTCGATGTGGATGCGCCCGGTCGCTGCAGCGGTTTTGGTGGCGCCACTGCGACTGATCGCGAGGTCGCAGAGCACGATCCCGCCGCGCGCGCCGACGGCGAAATCGGTTTTCAGAATGCCGAGGCCCGCGAAGCGCGCGCGTTCGAGTCGCACCGTGGCCTTTCGCAGTGTTGCGCCTGGCTCGGGCGCGATCTCTTTCGACAGCCCGTAGCCGTCGCCGCCGTTCTTGTCCCACGCGACGATGAACGGCTGCGTCCGCTCCGGCGCGTACGTCACCTCCACGTCGACCGGCTCGTCGATGTCGAACGCGTAGCGATCGTCGACGTCGAAGGCGAAGAGATCGCCGAACACGCACGACTGACCGCCGATGGTCATCATCTGTTCCGGCGCTTTGCTGCCGTTCAGGCCGAGCTCGGATCGATTCGTGCCGAGCGCGCGTGTGATGTGATTCCTGGTCCACTTCAGGGACGCGACGCGGCGGGCTTCGGTGCCGTGGGCGCGAAGATCGATCATGTGCCCGACGCACATGGCGCCCACGACGATCAGGAACAGGGCCGACGCTCGAGCGCGGTCGTTCGTGAATTTCATGCGCCCTCCGTGTGCGACGGTGTGTAACACCGCTTCGATGCAGAGTCAACAACACAGAATCGTCGACGGAAATGTTGCGCCGCGACAAACGACTCTTTGGTGCTAGGATGCCGGCGATCGTCGCGCTCCATGTCCTGCTTGTTCTTCCGTACGCTCGCGGCGTCGATCGTCGTCGCGTTCTTCATGGCGATGGACACGAAGGCCACCGACATCGCCGCGATGCTCGCGCGGCCGCACGTCCTCTTCCGCGACACGGCTCCGGGCGCGAGCTTTGGGAGATTGACCGTATCGCCGCTCGACCGGCTCGACACGCGGCTGCCGACCGCGCTCTCGTGCGCGCGCGTGTCGTTCGCGCGAGGAAGGGGCTTGTGTTTACGCGTCGAGCGCGGCGTCTTCAACAAGTACTCGGCCGTGCTGCTGGACGGCGGCCTGAACGCCGGCGCCTCGATCAAGCTGCGGGGGCTGCCAAGCCGCACGCGAGCCGCAGCGGACGGCCGCGTCGGCGCCGTCACGGTCTTCGTCGTCGGCGACGACTACGCGTCATCGTCGTTTTCCACGCGGACGACGATGGTGGACCTGGCGAGCGGCGACGAGATCGGCGAGCTCGAACAGTTCGCGACGTGGCGGAACGGCGCGCGCTTCAGGGCCGTCGACTTCAATTTCTGGGGTGTCACGTTCGCCGGCGATGGCAACACCTTCTACGCATCGCTTCGAACCGGCGGCGTCACGTATCTCGTTCGAGGCGAGCTCGCGCTGCGCAAGCTGACGGTGCTGCGCGACCAGGTGGAGTGTCCGTCGCTGTCGCCCGACAATCGCCTGCTCGCGTACAAGAAGCGCGTCGGGCCGAGCCCCGACAGCTGGCGGCTGCACGTTCTCGATCTTGCGGCCAATGCCGAGCGGATCGTCGCCGCGGAGACGCACTATATCGACGACCAGGTCGAGTGGCTCGACAATGCACACCTGCTGTATGCGATTCCGCGCCGCACGACCGTCATCTCCGACGTGTGGGTCGCACCGATCGACGGCAGCACACCCGCGCGCATTTTTCTTCCCGAGGCCGAGTCGCCGATCGTGATTCGCCAGGAAGAACGCAAAGGCCGCTAAGGCCGCAAAGACTTCACTCGAAAAAAATGCAACCACGAAGACACGAAAACACGAAGAAGACCTTCGTACGCGGCGACTGCACGTGACTGCGCTTGACGATGCAACAAAACGTGCTTCGTCTCGATTGCAGCGTGACACCGGAAAAGAATGTTTTCGTGTCTTCGTGTTTTCGTGGTTGCATTTCCGTGGACACGATGGCAGCGTGACGCGTGTAGTCATCGAGGGGCTCGATTGCAGCGTGACTCGTTGAGGAGGCTGGTGATGCGGACGATTCGCATATTCCTGCTGCCGATGATCGTTGTCGTGCTTGCGCTTGCCGCCGGACGCGCGCAGGCGCCGCGGCCCCAGCCTTCCGCGCAGGAAGCGCTCGACGCGATGGGGATCGTCGGCTACGCCGACCACATGACCGCGCAGCCGGGCGATTCGATCAAGTTCATGGTGAGCACTCGCGCGCCTCGCTATCGGGTCGACATCGTCCGGATCATTCACGGCGATCTGAACCCGAGAGGGCCGGGCCTGAAGGAAACGGTCGTCGACACGCCGGCGAATGCGGAGTACCCGGGCAAGGTTCAGACGCTGCCGCTCGGATCGTACGTGACCGTGCGCGACAATCCCGCGCTGCGTTTGAGCGGCAGCTTCACGCTGACCGCGTGGATCGCCGCGACGCGGCACGATCCGCCGGCGCCCGGCGGCCGCGCGCCGGACGGCGATCAGGGGATCCTGACGAAATGGTCGGCGCGCGATCGGAGCGGCTACGGGTTGTTCATCGAGAACGACGGCCGGCTCGCGCTGTGGCTCGGCGCGGCTGGAGGACAGGTCGAGAAGGTGCAGGCGCAGACGCCGCTGCGGCCGTGGGTGCCGTCGATCCCCGGCACCGGCAATTCGCCGCGCCCGCATCACGTCACGACGAACGCGTGGTACTTCGTCGCGGCCGGCTACGACGCGTCGAGCGGCCGCGTGACGCTCGTCCAGGAACCGGCGACGGAGTTCTCCTTCGATCCGACCCGCGCGATCACCGAGCGCGTCACGGCGGTCAAAACGATCGCCACCAACACGGCGCCGTTTCTGATGGCCGCGTATGCCGCCTCGCCTGACGGCAGGACAGGCGGCCACTTCAACGGCAAGATCGACAACCCGCGGGTGTACGGGCGCGCATTGACGCGCGCGGAGATCGACGCGATTCGGCAGGGACGCGCGCCCGCCGACGCCATCGCCGCGTGGGACTTCTCGCTCGACATTCCGACGAGCACGATCACCGACACCTCGCCGCGCAAGCTGAACGGCGTCGCCGTCAACATCCCGACCCGCGCGGTCACCGGCCACAACTGGACCGGCGTCGAGATGGACTTCAAGCACGCGCGCGATCAGTACGGCGCGATCTACTTCCATGACGACGATTTGGAAGACGCGAAATGGGAAGCCGGCTTCGAGCTCAAGGTGCCGGCGGGGCTGAAGAGCGGCGTCTACGCCGCGCGGCTGCGAACCGATTCAGCGGAGGACTACGTGCCGTTCTTCGTGCGGCCGAAGAAGGGCACCGCGACCGCGCGGATCGCGTTCCTCGTCCCGACCTTCAGCTATCTCGCGTACGGCAGTACCGGCACGACCGGCATCAACGTCTTGAGCAACTACTCGCATCACACCGACGGCAGCGGCATCGGCTTCTCGTCGCGGCTGCGGCCGATCACGAACATGCGGCCGAAGATCGCGACGCGCAATCCCTGGCAGTTCATGGAGGACACCTACATCGTCGACTGGCTCGAGGTGAAGGGATTCACGGTCGACATCATCACCGATCAGGATCTGCACTTCGAAGGCGCGTCGCTCGTCTCGCCGTACAAGGTCGTCCTGACCGGTTCGCATCCGGAGTACTACTCGCAACAGATGCTCGACGGCTTGCACACGTACCTCGAAAAGGGCGGACGTGTGATCTACATGGGCGGGAACGGATTCTATTGGGTGACCCCGATGGATCCGACCGGCCGATTCATCGAGCTGCGCCGGCGGGATGGCACCGAGCACTGGCAGGGCGCGCCCGGCGAGTCGTATCACAGCCTGACCGGAGAGCCGGGCGGCTTGTGGCGCTTCCGCGGTCTGCCGCCGCAACGGTACTTCGGCGTCGGCTTCACGGCGCAGGGCTTCGACAAGAACTCGCCATATAAAAGGATGCCGGGCAGCTTCGATCCGCGCGCGGCGTTCATCTTCGAGGGGATCGGCGCCGACGAAATCATCGGCGACTTCCCGTCGCTCGCGCTCGAGGAGGGGGCCGCCGGACAAGAGCTCGATCGCGTCGACTACGCGCTCGGGTCGCCGCCGCATACGCTCGTCCTCGCGCAGTCGTTCGGCCACTCCGACGCGTATCAGCACGTCGTCGAAGAGGTCAACACGTCGGACTCGAAGCAGGGCGGCACGATCAACAAGCTGGTCCACGCCGATCTGGCGTACCTGGAATATCCGAACGGAGGCGCCGTGTTCTCGACCGGATCGATCGCGTGGTGCGCCAGCCTGTCGTACAACAACTACACGAACAACGTGTCGCGCATCACCGAAAACGTGGTGCGGCGCTTCGCGTCGGACGCGCCGCTGCCGCCGCCGCCCGCGCCGCGCGCGACGAGCCAGTCGGCGCGGTGAAGACAGGGAAGAACGCAAAGGCCGCAAAGGCCGCAAAGAATGCTTTTTGGGTTTCGCATTGGTCGTAGTGATTGACATTTCAGATCGACTACCGGGAAGATGCGCGGTGATTCGCGCACTTTTCTGGAGGAACGAGATGAGACGTTGGTGGATGTTTGCGGTTGCCGGACTGGCGGGCGTGTGGCTGAGTGAATTCGCGTTGGTCGTTCGCGCCGCGCCAGACGGTCAGGCGGCGGCCACCACCACTTCCACCACCGGAAAGAAGGCGGGTGAAGCGTTCAAGGCCGTCACGACCAGCACGCTCAAGGAGCTGAGCGTCGACGATTTCATCGCGAGCATGGGCGTGATTTCCGCCGACCTGGGCGTGGACTGCGCCGACTGTCATCCGAACGCGGGCACTGACAAAGCCGATTTCGTCGTCGACACGGCGCGCAAGGTGACCGCACGCCGCATGGTCGAGATGGTGGCTGCCATCAACAAAACGAACTTTGCCGGCGTGCAGCGCGTGACGTGCTGGACGTGCCATCACGGCCGCATGGCGCCGGCGACCACGGTATCGCTGGACGCGTGGTACGACGCGCCGAACATGGAGCTCGACGACATCATCCGGCCGGAAAGCGGCCAGCCGACGGCCGATCAGATTCTCGACAAGTACATTCAGGCGGTCGGCGGCGCGCAGCGGCTCGCGAGCCTCACGAGCTTCGTCGCCACCGGAACGAGCGTGGGATATGGCGGCCTCGGCGGCGACGCGCAGTTCACGATCTTCGCGAAGGCGCCGAATCAGCGGACCACGCTCATCACGTTCAAGGATCATCCCGAGCGCGGCGAAAGCCTCTGGGCGTTCGACGGCCGGACCGGCTGGATCAAAACGCCGCGGGGACTGCTCGGCCAATACGAGCTGATTGGCAGCGAGCTGGACGGCGCCCGGTTCGAGGCGCAGCTGTCGTTTCCCGCGCAGATCAAGCAAGCCCTCACGAACTGGCGCGGCAGCGCGACGCGAAGCATCGGCGACCGCGACTTCCTCGCGATTCAGGGAACCGGACCGCGCGGCTTGCTGGTCACGTTGTATTTCGACTCGCAGTCAGGCCTGCTGTCGCGCATGGTGCGCTACGGGCCGTCACCGATCGGCCGCATGCCGACGCAGGTCGACTACGGCGACTATCGCGACGTCGGCGGGATCAAGTTTCCGTTCGAATACAAGTTCACGTGGCTGGATGGCCGCTACGCCGCGACGCTGAGCGACGTCAAGACCAACGTAGCGATCGACGCGGCGCGCTTCGGGAAACCGGCCGCGAAGTAGACACCGTCACCTGCATGGACACGAGGCTCGGACGCAGAGATTTTCTCGCAGGGCTCGCGGGCGTCGCCGTCAGCGCGTCGACGCAGGACGGCTCACGCAAGCCGTCCATGCCGGCGTTCATGTACGTCGGCAGCTACACGTCCCAGGCGCGCGGGCACGGCGAGGGAATCAGCGTCTACCGCCGCGATCGGCCATCGGACGGGTGGTCGCTCGTTCAGGTCTTCAAGGACTTCGCGGATCCGTCGTTTCTCGCGATCGATCGACAGGGGCGCTGCCTCTATTCCGCGCACGGCGACGGCACGCAGGCGACGGCGTACCGCATCGACGCGGCGAGCGGACGCCTGACCGCGATCAATCAACAGCCGACGGGCGGCGTCAACGGCGTACATCTCGCGATCGACGGGACGAACCGGTTCCTCGCGCTCGCCAACTACGCGAGCGGCACGCTCGTCGTGATGCCGAGGAACGAAGATGGCTCGCTCGGGCCCGTCAGCGATCGGGCGACGATGACCGGCACGCCGGGTCCGCATCGGACGCAACAGGAAAGCTCGCATCCGCATCACTGTCCGTTCGATCGCACGGGCCGCTTCATCGTCGTTCCCGACAAAGGCCTCGATCAGGTCTTCGTCTACCGCCTCGATGCGTCGACGGGCAAGCTGGCGCCCGCCAATCCGCCGTCGATCGACGCGCGCGCCGGCGCCGCGCCGCGCCACGTCGACTTCCATCCCACGCGGCCGTTCGCGTACGTCATCAACGAGATCGATTCCACGATCGCGACGTATCAGTTCGAGCCCGAGAAGGGCGTGCTGAAGGCGTTGCAGATCGTGCCGGCGCCGCCGCCGACCTACACCGGCAACAACACCACCGCCGAAATCTGGGTCGCGCCGTCGGGACGGTTCGTGTACGGATCGAACCGCGGCCACGACAGCATCGCGATCTTCGCGGTGGACGAGCGGACCGGCATGCTGACCGCCGCCGGCTGGGAGCCGACGCAAGGCCGCACACCGCGCTACTTCGGGCTCGATCCGTCAGGGACGCATCTCTACGCCGCGAATCAGAGCAGCGACACCGTCGTCATCTTCCGCGTGAATCAGACGACGGGGAAGTTGAGCGCAACCGGCGAGGTGATCAAAGTCGGGAGCCCGTCGACGATCGTGTTTCGGTAGAGAAGTACACTCTTCGACCGCCCTTCACCCTCTCAAATGCAACCACGAAGACACGAAGACACGAAATAACTCTTTCTCCGTGCCACGCTGCGATCGCGCCACGGGACGTCAACGCAGAAACCGCAGAACACGCAGACCGTCTCTGCGGTTGCCAAAGCCAACGTCCTCTGCGTGTTCCGCGAGTTCTCTGTTGATTTTCGTGCGCGTCAATCCTCTCGGTTCGTCATGCCGGTCATTGCACGTTCGCGGTGACCGACGCCGCACCGGTGATCGTGAACGTGCACGTCCTCTGCTTGTTGCCGCCGCTCGAACAGGCGCCGGACCAGATGGCGTCGCGGCCGTTCGTCACGCTCAACGTGATCGACGTGTTGACCGCGAAGCTCGCCGAGCCAGTACTACCCACCAGCACGTTGATGCCTGCGGGGCTCGATGTCACGCGCTCTCCGCTTCGGCCGGTGGCGGTGACCGTCAAGGTCGCGCTCGCCGAGGCCGGGTTCACCGTCACCGTGGCGGTGCGTGTGACGCCGTTGTAAGCGGCGGTGATCGTCGCGGCCGTTGCGGCGGTCACGCTCACGGTGGTCACCGTGAACGTGGCCGTCGTCGCGCCTGCCGCCACCGTGACATTCGCAGGCACGGCGGCCGACCCATTGCTGCTGGACAGTGTCACGATCGCTCCGCCCGCCGGCGCCGCACTGGTCAGCGTCACTGTGCCTGTCGCGGACGCCGGGCCGACGACGCTCGACGGGTTCACGGTCAGCGACGAGAGGCTGGCCGCCGCGGGGGGCGGCGTGATTGTCAGACTGGCGGTCCGAGTCACACCCAGCGTGCCGGAGATCGCGACCGTCGTGTTCGCCGCGACCGCGCTCGTGCTGACCGCGAACGTCGCGGTCGTCGCGCCTGCCGCAACCGTCACGCTGGCGGGCACGCTGGCCGCCGCGTTGTTGCTCGATAGCGTGACCGTTGCGCCCCCTGTGGGCGCGGCGCCGCTCAACGTCACGGTGCCGGTCGACGCGTTTCCGCCGACCACGCTCGTCGGGCTGAGCGAAAGCGCGGAGAGCGTCACGGGCGCGGGCGCGCCGCCCGGCGTGATCGTCAGAGTTGCCGTCCCGAGGACGCCGCCATAGGTCGCCGAGATCGTCGACGTCGTGGTCGTGGTGACCGACGTGGTGCCGACGGTGAAGGTGGCGCTCGTCGCACCGGCAGCGACCGTGACGCTGGCCGGTACGGTTGCCGCCGCGCTGCTGCTCGAAAGCGCGACCGCTGCGCCCCCCGCCGGGGCCGGTGCGGTCAAGCTGATCGTCCCGGTCGAGGAGTTGCCGCCGCCGACGCTGGCGGGATTGAGAGACACCGTCGAGAGTCTCGCGCCCGTTGGCGGATTCACGGTCAGCACCGCGCTTCGCGTCGTGCCGTTCAATGACGCGGAGATGGTGACGGTCCTCGTCGCGATGACCGAACCGGTGTTGACGGTAAATGTCGCGCTGGTCTGACCCGTCGAAAAATTGAGGCTGGCGGGCACCTGCGCAAGGGGAGGGTCGCTGCTGGCGAACTCCACCGTCGGGCAGCAGGATGCCGCGCCGCCCAACGTCACGGTCGCCGTCACCGAGTTGGGTCCGACGACGCTTGCGGGATTCAGAGTGAGCGAGGCAACCGTGTTTGCCGCGGTGGACAGGAACAGTCGCGAACTGACCGTTGCGCCGGCATACGAAGCGGAGATGTCGGCGAATGAGAACGACGTGACTGTCCTGGTGTTCGCCGTGAACGTCGCGCTGGTCGCACCGGCGGGCACCGTGACACTCGCGGGTACTGTGACGAGGGTTGTGTTGCTGCTGGACAGCGTCACGACCGCTCCGCCCGCGGGCGCCGGCGCACCCAGGATCACAGTCCCGGTCGAGGGAGTGCCGCCGATGACGGTGCTCGGATTCAGATCCACCGCCTGCAGCATCGTCCTCAAGATGATGGCGTCGTTGAACGTGTCTCCGGCGAACGTCGCCGAGATCACAACCGTGGTATCGCTCGTCACGGCGTTCGTCGTGATCGCGAAGGTGGCGCTGGTCTGACCCGCTGGCACGGTGACGCTCGCCGGCACAGTCAACGCGCCCGAATTGTCGGAGAGCGGGATGGTCGCTCCGCCACTCGGCGCCGGCGTCGTCAAGCTCACGGTTCCAGTTGCGGATTTGCCGCCGATCACGCTGTCCGGAGTGTGCGTCAGGCTGCTCAGGCGAGGCGGTCCGCCCGTCGTGATCAGCAACAGCGCGCTCTGTCCCGGACTTCCGGGCAGGTCTGCCTGGATGTTCAAGTTGAATTGAAACGTGACGGGCGACGTCGCGATCGTGAAGCTGGCGCTGGTGGCGCCGGCCGGCACCGTGGCGTTGTAGCACCGCGACGATGGCGGACACGGTGGGTTGTTCGCGGGCAGCGTCGCCGGCGCCGTATCGATGATGGAAACCTGAACGACCGTGGGCCCGTTCTGCGTGCGGCTCAACGTCACGGTTCCGGTGGCGGAGTTGCCGCCGACCACGCTGGTCGGGTTGACCGACACTCCGGCGAGCAGCGGCGCTGGCGGCGGGACGAGCACTCTCAGTACGCGGCTGAACGAGTACCGGCCGTCCGACGCCGTGATCGTGACGTCGGTGTCCGCCGCGGGCGGTGAGGTGGCGATCGACGCGTCGAAGCCGAACAGGTTGGTGGTTGTCGGCGCGACGACGGTCATCGGCGCGACGATCGAAGGGTGACTGCTCGTCAGGGTGATCGTCGGTCCGTTGCCGGGAGTCAGGCCGCTCAAATGGAACTGCCCGATCGAGCTCT